>Ga0187783_10000887_pt1 | contig 21978 bp, 15 predicted proteins | sample 1015_SJ02_MP02_2_FD_132471 | JGI IMG/M metagenome (GOLD analysis project Ga0187783, IMG submission 132471) | Tropical peat soil microbial communities from peatlands in Department of Meta, Colombia - 1015_SJ02_MP02_20_MG | ecosystem: Environmental > Terrestrial > Soil > Wetlands > Peat | place...
ACGGCCACCACCCCGCCCAAGACCGCACCCCGCGGCAGGAATTCAGCCAGTCCCAAGGGAAATACCGCGATCGAGGTAGCAGCCACGAATGCCGTGACGTGCGCCAATCCGAACCAGAACCCGGCGGCAAAGATAGAGGCCGAGCGATGGCGAACCAGATTTATGGCGGAGGCTATGGCCGCAAACGTATGCCGGGCTTCGGCAACGACGAACACGGCGGCCAGCGAAAGAAACCAATTCATCACCGACCAGGTCCACCAGACCAGCATGAGAACCGCCACGTAAATGAGAAAGGCTGCCGCCGGCGCCGGCTTTTCCACCGTAGAAGCAGCTCCGCCGATCAAAAACGCCCCCAGGGCGCCCACGGCGGCGGCCACGGTGACAGCCACCCGAAGCAGGTTGAGGCCTAGGAGCGAGCTGAGGCCGGCGAGAGCTTGGTCAGAGGAGGTCGACCGAGAGGCCTGGCTCCCGCGAAAATAGGTCAACAAGGCTTTGAGGGTCGCGACCCGCCCCAGAGATGCCATGCCCAGCCATGCAATGGAGAAAGCCACAGCCAGTGCGACTAAGGTTGTGATCGCCCGCAAAGCGCTGCCGCTGAAGATGCGCGCCATCGCATGCGAAATCAGTGCCGGCTGCCTGCTTCTCAATAACAGGAGATCCCCGGGACTGACCGGCAAAGTATTCAGGTATTCGAGACAGGAAATCACCAGGAGAGTCACACACGCCGCGCCGAAGCTCCAGCGCCAAGCGATCTCTGCCAGACCGACAGACGGCCGCTGCAGCATGGCGCGAAAGCCCTCAATCGTGGGAGAGCGCGATTGCATCGCAGCCGGCATTATCTCAGGAACCACGCCCGCCACGAATCCCGCCCCGCCCCTCGGGCGGTTTCGCCGCGCGACATGTTTCCCCGACCGATGCCATGAGGGTCAGCATCCGGCCGGCGCGAAAAAACAATCGCGACCATCGATCTTCGCAAAATCCAAGCAGTCAGAATCGAATCCATTGCCACACCGTGAAAACAGTTGAACGCCTGGCTTTCGAACGGCGGAAGCTTTCGATCTTATCGGACCACAATATTGACGAGTTTGCCGGGAACTACCACGATTCGTACGATTGTCTTGTCCGCGATTCCGGTCTTGATCTTCCCGTCTGCCAGTGCAGTATCGCGAATCGTGTCTTCCGAGGAGCCCGCCGCAACCCGCACCACAGCGCGCAATTTCCCGTTGATCTGAACCGGAATCTCAATCTCCTCCTCTTTTGCGAGTTCGGGATCGTACTTGGGCCAGGGTACCCGCAAAAGCATTTCCTTCTCCCCCAGCATTTCCCAGAGTTCGTGCGCCAGATAGGGGGCAAAGGGCGCGAGCAACATCACAAGATTGCGTTCGATCTCGGCCTGGAGAGCGACATTGGCGGGCGAGGCCGCCCGCATCACAACCTCCTCGAACGATTGCAACTCGTTCACCAACTCCATAATGGCCGCGATCGAGGTGTTAAAGTGCCAGCGCCCCCGAAAATCGTCGGTGACACGGCGAATGGTCTGATGAAGTTTGCGCTGCATAGCCCGGGCCTCAGGCTGGAGCGCCTGGGTTTCCGAGGTCTCCCGGTCGACGTCAGTGTGCCTCGCTCGGGAATGCGCAGCCGCGTGCCGTGCCACCAATCGGTACACCTTCCCCAGGAAGCGATAAATGCCCGCAATCCCGTCGTCCTTCCAATCAAGGTCCCGATCGGGGGTGGTGGCAAACAAACTGTACAATCGCGCGCTGTCGGCGCCGAAACGCTGGATCATCTCGTCGGGGGAAACCACATTCCCGAGGCTTTTGGACATCTTGGCGCCCTCTTTGATGACCATGCCTTGAGTAAAGAGGCGTTCCACGGGTTCGTCGTTTCTCACCAATCCCATGTCGCGCATGAACTTTGTCCAAAAGCGGGAATAAATAAGATGCAGGATCGCGTGCTCGACCCCTCCAATGTACTGATCAATCGGAAACCAGTAGGCGACAGTTTTCGAATCAAAGGGAGCCTGCGCGTCGTGCGCATCGGTGTAGCGGTAGAAATACCAGGAAGAATCGACGAAGGTGTCCATGGTATCGGTTTCCCGGCGCGCCCGTCCGCCACATTTCGGGCAAATCGCATTCACAAATTCTGGAACCTGGGCGAGAGGCGAGCCGCCCGACAAGGTAATTTCCACGTTGTCCGGCAAGATCACCGGTAAGTCCTTCTCGGGAACCGGAACGATGCCGTCCTTCTCGCAATAAAGCACCGGGATCGGTGTGCCCCAATAGCGCTGGCGGGAAATGCCCCAGTCCTTCAAGCGATAGGTGACAGTCTCCTTGCCGAAGCCCTGCTTTGCGGCATAGGCCGACATGCTCGCGACCGCCTCTTCGCAACCCTGGCCGCCGAACGGCCCGGAGTTCACCACCGTCCCACTGCCGGTGAAGGGTAGCGGCGGCTCCACCGTAGTCTCCTCGGGATCTTCGAGCTGGGGAAGAATGACGAGCCGGATGGGTAAGTCATACTTCTTGGCAAAATCATAATCCCGGTCATCGTGGGCGGGCACACTCATGATCGCACCCGTGCCGTAATCCATCAGGATGTAGTTGGCGATCCAGATGGGCAGCTGCTGGCCGCTGAAAGGATTGCTCGCATACCGTCCGGTATTGACGCCGTGCTTCTCGATGGTATTGACGTCGCCCGTCTCTTTCGCTTTGCGTTGTTCGGCAATGAGTTGGTCTACCTTGACCGCGAGTTTTGGCTCTTGGGCGATGAAATCGGCCACCAACGGATGCTCGGGAGCAAGCTGCAACGAGGTTGCACCATAGATCGTATCGATGCGGGTTGTGAAGACGGAGATTTTCGAGCCTGCACGGCCACTCTGCCCCTCAAGCCGGAAATCGACTAACGTGCCTTCGCTCCGGCCGATCCAGTTACGCTGCATGGTGCGAACTCGCTCGGGCCAGGCATCGAGTTTGTCCAAGTCACGAAGCAACTCCTCAGCGTACTCGGTGATGCGCAAGAACCACTGTTCGAGCTCGCGTTGCTCGACGGGTGTGTCTTCGTGGCGCCAGCAACAACCGTCGACGACCTGCTCGTTGGCCAAGACGGTGGCACATTTGGGGCACCAGTTGACCTTGCTCTTTTTTCGGTAGGCAAGACCCTTTTCATAAAGCTTCAAGAAGAACCACTGGTTCCAGCGGTAGTACTCAGGAAAGCAAGTGGTCACTTCACGGGACCAGTCGTAGGCGAAACCCAATCGCGTCATTTGCCGCTTCATGTTCTCGATGTTGTGAAGCGTCCACTCGCGCGGCGGTGTATTCGCAGAAATAGCAGCGTTCTCGGCGGGAAGCCCAAACGAGTCCCAGCCCATGGGGTGCAACACGTTGTAACCATTCATCCACATGTAGCGGGCGAGAGCATCCCCGATCGAGTAATTCCGGACGTGGCCCATATGGAGGATGCCCGACGGGTAGGGCAGCATTTCGAGAACGTAGTACTTGGGTTTGGTTGAATCCTGCTCCGCCGCATAAAGGGACGGATCCTGGAGCCAGCGCTCGAGCCACTTGGTCTCGATGCGCTGCGCGTCATAGCGCTCGTCGCGTTCTGAGTCGCGACCGCGATTGTCATGGGCTAGGGACGTGGCTTTTTCCTGCGGCATAGCACGATTGTTCGAACCGACTGTAATTTTACAATGAGAAGAGGAAGGACGAAGCGCCCCGGCGGCAGGCCCGAAAACTTCACTCCCGGCCTTCCCCGGCCCGGCCCAGAACAGCCTTTGCTCTTATCTGGCCTTGGTTGCCACCAGCCGCTTCAGAGTGGCCACGTTTCTTCGGTCATCTCCCGGCGCATCGATCGGCGTTTCGGCAATGAACGCCGCGTGACGAAGGCGAGGATCGTTCAGTAAACGGCGAAATGGTTCGAGCCCGATATCTCCCTTCCCGATGTGCTGGTGCCGGTCGAGCCTTGATCCGCGGGCGCCCTTGGAATCGTTGCAATGCCAGACCGGGACATTCTTCAAACCGATGGTCGCATCCAAGTGTGCTAAGGTGTTCCGCAGTCCGACGGCACTCACAATATCGTATCCCGCGGCGTGGGTATGACAGGTGTCGATGCAGGCAGCAATTGGAAGGATGCCTTGCAACCGATCCAGGACCTCTGCCACCTGCTCGAAGCTCGCTCCCAACGAATATTCTGCGCCCGCCGTATTTTCGATCAGGATCGTGAGATTGCCCTTGCGAAGATCAACATGTTCGGTGGCCACAGCGATGGCGGCCGCAGTCTGGCGCAGTCCCGCTTCGCGATCTGTGCCGCGGAATGAGCCCGGATGCAAAACCAGGTACTCGGCGCACAAGGCCAGGGCCCGTTCGACTTCTCCGCGAAACGCTTCGATCGATTTCCTGAGGAATAGCTCGCTGGTTGCTGCCAGATTCACCAAATAATTGCTGTGGATCACCAGAGGCTTCAAATCGTACTTATCCCGAAGGCGGCGCATTTCGTCACACTGCGGGCGGCTCAATTCATACGGGGCCCACTGGCGAGGGCTCGAAGAGAAAATCTGCAAGGTGCTCGATCCTAAGCGATAGGCGCGCTCGGCGGCGTTTTCGACCCCACCGGCCACCGAGGTATGAATGCCGATCCTGCGCCAGCTCGGTCGCGGCGGACGCCTGGAGCGCCCTGCTTTGAGGCTGTCCTGCTCTCGGGCAAGAGAATGGGGCATAAAGAAAGTATAGCGACGCTGGCGGCACATGCTTGGAACGCTATGCTGCCCTTGCACTCCAACCACGGCATTACTCTCGTACTGTCCCAACGTAACTCGATCATTGCTCCAGGGTAGAGCCTATGCTCAGATGAAATCATCACAGGTATGGAGTCGCATCTGTGTCCCTGGAGGACGCTCGTGCTGTGGTTCTTTCTATTCTTTCTGGTTTCGGGATTCTGTAGCGTTCTGTATGAGATCGTGTGGCTGCGTCTCGCTATGGCGCAGTTTGGGGTTACGAGCGCCATGGTCTCGATCGTGCTTTCCGTGTTTATGGCCGGGCTTGGCCTGGGCTCTTGGATCAGCGGCCGGCTCATACGACGATTTGCAAACGCCGCCGCGCTTCCCGCGCTGCGGATCTATGCGCTGACTGAATTTCTGATCGGGACGTCAGCTCTTGTGGTACCGCGGGAATTGCTTTGGGGCCGAGCACTGCTCGAATGGGCGGGGCTCTCGTCTTCGGCTGCCTTCTATTTCGCTTCGAGTGTATGCGTCGCGCTCGCCTTGATCCCCTGGTGTGCCGCCATGGGTGCCACGATTCCGGTTGCCATGCTCGCCATCCGGCGCAGCTTTGCGGCCGAGTCCTCCCGATCGTTCAGCTATCTGTATTTCTCCAACGTATTGGGTGCCGTGGGCGGTGCCTTGTTACCGCCCCTGCTCATCGAGATCTTCGGGTTTCATGGGACGCTGAGCGTCGGCATGATTTTCAACTATCTTCTTTGCGTTGCCGCCTTTGTGCTCTCTACTCGCACCCGGGAAGCGCACGCCATTACCCCTGGAGCCCAGACTCCCGAGTCCATTCCGTCCGTTTCCTCTGGTTCGAAAGATATACGAGCGCTCATCCTGCTGTTCCTGACCGGCTTGACCAGCATGGGTATGGAGGTGGTTTGGATCCGGCAGTTTACCCCGTACCTGGGAACCATGGTTTACTCGTTCGCCCTAATCCTCGCGGTTTATCTCGCTGCGACCTTTGCCGGATCCTGCCTCTATCGCGACCGCATGCGGAGGAATCAGTTCGAGGGTCCTTTGACCTGGGCTTTGCTGGCCCTGTTTGCCGTTCTGCCGGTGGTGATGGCCGATCCCCACTTCAACCTTGCCCCATTATTCCGAGTCCTGTTGGGAATTGGCCCTTTCTCTGGAGTCTTGGGATTTGTGACCCCGCTGCTCGTGGATCGCTGGTCGGGAGGAGATCCGGATCGTGCCGGGACCGCATACGCCGTGAATGTGCTGGGCTGCATTCTCGGTCCGCTGCTGGCTGGTTTTCTGTTCCTTCCCTTCTTGACCGAGCACTGGGTGCTGGCCCTCTTCTCGCTGCCATGGTTGGCCATGGCGGCCTATCCGGAGTGGTCATCTCCGGCCGTGCCCCGGGCCTCCCTGGGCAAGAAAGCGCTGTCCTACACCTTGCTGGCGGAAGCCCTCGTCTTAGTCGTATTGGCGCGCGACTTTCAAGAGAGATTCCCGCGTAGTTGGGTCCTGCGCGATAACACGGCGACCGTAATCGCCTACGGCGAGGGCATACAAAAGCACCTGCTGGTTAACGGCGTGGGCATGACGGGACTCACGCCCATCACGAAGATGATGGCTCATCTGCCTTTGGCTTTCCTCGACCACCCCCCGCAGAGCGCCCTGGTCATCTGTTTTGGCATGGGCACCAGCTATCGCTCCTTGCTCTCCTGGGGCATTTCGGTGACGGCCGCCGAACTCGTGCCGAGCGTACCCAAGATGTTTCCTTATTTCCATGCCGACGCCCAGCAACTGCTGAGTTCCCCGCGATCGAAGATCGTAATCGATGACGGGCGCCGGTATCTGGAGCGATCATCAGCGCACTACGACGTAATTACCGTCGATCCTCCACCCCCCGTGCAGGCGGCAGGATCCAGTCTTCTCTACACCAAAGAGTTTTACTCGATTATCCAGCAGCGGTTGGCTCCCGGCGGAATCTTGCAGCAGTGGCTGCCCGAGGGAGACGCGGAAGTTCGGGCTTCGGTTACACGCGCCCTGACCGAGTCATTTCCTTACGTGCGCGTGTTTGCTTACAGCCCGCAATGGGGGTACCACTTCTTAGCCAGCAACCACCCAATCCAGCAGCGCTCGCCCGCGGAACTGGTACAGCATATGCCGGCTTCCGCGGTGCGCGACATGGAGGAATGGATGCCGCCGTCCGTCGACGCCGAGCGTATCTTTTTGACCATCCTGCTCGGAGAACGATCGCCGGCCGAGATCATCGCGGCTTCACCCCAGACCCCAGCCATGCAAGACGACAGGCCCTTCAACGAGTATTTTCTGCTTCGCAGTCTCGAACGCGGACAAACTACGCTGCTGCCCACCTCGGTAAATCCCTGATCAAGGGGTCAGGCCTAAGGACCGGCGCGCTTCGTTTGAGCCTTGCCTACCAGGCTTCAAAGTGGGCGCGGCGATTCTGATCCCAGCAGCCGTCGTCCGATTGCGTGCAGACCGGATAGAGCTTCCCCCAGCCAACCGCGTACAGGATTTGGTCGGCCGGCACTCCGAGCGAAACCAGCGCATCTCTGGCGTTGACCGCCCGATGGTCAGAGAGTGACAGATTGTAAACGATGTCTCCGCGGTCGTCAGCGTCGCCTTCAATCGTAATGATTACGCTGGGGTGTTCCTTCAACCATTGCGCATCCGATTCCAAAATGGACTGATCCGCAGGCCGCAAATCGGCGCGGTCAAAATCGAAATGAATATCTTTTACGTTTTGTTCGACCTGCTGCTCCGTAGCATTCGGCAGAAGCGAAGTGGATGGCGAAGCGCCCGTGCCGTTTACGGCAGCAAGCGGTTCGTTATGAGATTCAGATGCCGAAAGCGACTGTCCAAGCAAAGGAGTTACCCCGAACAAAACTACGGCTAATATGATCAGAATGCCCTGCTTCATGTGCCCTCCAAAGCCAGTACCGACATGAGCGAAAACCCTTGCCGGTACGGTAAACCCGGCAGATTCTCTCCTAACTTTACGCTAGCTGCAACCTGAGATCCTTTGTGCTAGTGGGTGAGTTTCGCGTATCAATCGGACTAACCTAACCGGCCTACTACCGCTTTTGGGACGCTAATTGGGGGTGATGACCGCTCGAAATCGCACCTGACCGTTGGCCACGCGCTCGTAGGCCCGGGCAATATCATCGAGCTTGTAAATCTCCGCTATCACCTTCACCTTGCCTCTGGCGGCATAGTCGAGCGCTTCGTAAAGGTACTCCACTCCGTTCTGCGTGGATCCGATCAGCCGCACCCGTTTGAACATCAGCTCTGGTCCGTAGTTCAGGGGCTCGGGACCCACTCCCATTAGGATCACGCGGCCATCCGGACGCATGGCCTTCATGGCATCGGCGGTGGTTGCCCAGGAATTGCTGGTGGCTAGGAGCACGTCCGTGCCCCCGGCGGCCAGAAGCTGTGCTCCATCCTCGACGATTTCGTCGGCTCCGAGCTGGTGAATCATTTTCTCTTTATCGCCGGATCGGGTAATCGCAATGGTTTCAAACCCGGCTGCTTTCGCGTATTGCACCGCCAAGTGCCCCAGCCCGCCGATGCCGACTACCGCAACCCGCTCGTGGGGTTTAGGATCAGCCAGGCGTAACCCGCTCCAGACCGTGTAACCAGCGCAAAAGATGGGCGCAGCCTGCTCGTAAGAGAGCCAGTTCGGAATCAGCATGGTGGCATCGGCGTATGCCAACATGAATTCTGCATGACTACCCTGGAGGCTGATGCCGGTCGAGACCGCGTTCGGGCATAACTCCTTCTTCCCCCGCAGGCACCACTCGCACCGCCCACAGCCGTGTTGCACCCAACCTACACCAACTCGATCGCCGATTTTGCGGGTGGTGACCCCGGGTCCGACTTCCACGATCTCACCCACGGGTTCGTGTCCGAGAACACGGGGGAACTCGGCTGGAATGTGTCCCAAAGTGATGTGCACATCGGTATAGCAGAGTCCACTTGCACGAATCTGGATAACCACCTGGTTGGGCCCAGCCCTAGGGGTTGGCCATTCCTTAACCTGCCACCGACCAGAAACCTGGGGAACGACCGCAGCTTTCATACTCCTCCTATGCCGGCAACTACCAACGCAGTCTCGAAGCACCGCCATGGTATGAGTCTCAAAAAGAAGATGCAAGACGGCGAACATAGCGGCCGTCATAACGTCTGGTTTGCCGCCATCCCGCGGTTAAAGATAAACTTAAGCCTTCCGAGGTGACACCTTGTTAGTGGTGATGCAGGCACACGCCAGCCAGGATCAGATCCGTACCGTCTGCCAAAAGATCGAGTCGCTCGGCTATCGGGCACATCCGATTCCGGGAGCGGAGCGGACCGCGATTGGCATTACCGGGAACCAGGGCGAAGTCGAGGCCGGCACGCTCGAAGAGATGCCAGGCGTGCAGGAAGTGATTCGTGTCACCAAACCTTACAAACTGGTCAGCCGTGACATTAAAGAAGACGACACGGTCATACAATTCCCCGGGTCGACGGCAACCATCGGCGGAACCGCGCTTGCGATCATGGCGGGACCGTGCGCCATTGAGAGCCGGGAACAAGCATTCGCAGTTGCCGAGCGTGTTTCCCGGGCTGGGGCCCAGTTCTTTCGCGGCGGAGCGTACAAGCCGAGGACGTCACCCTACTCCTTCCAGGGCCTTGGGGAAGAAGGCCTGCGCATCATGGCGGAGGTTCGTGATCAGTTCGGCATGCGAATCGTGACCGAGGCGATCGATAACGAGTCGCTGGAGCTGGTCGAGGAATATGCCGATATTATCCAGATTGGCGCACGCAATATGCAGAACTTTTCGCTGTTGCGGCGGGCGGGACGCGCCCGCAAGCCGGTGATGGTAAAGCGCGGCATGTCGGCCACGCTCGAAGAGCTCCTCATGGCCGCCGAGTACGTAATGAGCGAAGGCAATTACCATGTGATCCTTTGCGAACGTGGCGTGCGCACCTTCGCCGATCACACCCGCAACACGCTGGACCTCAGCATTGTTCCGGCCGTGCAGCGGCTCAGTCATTTGCCCATTGTTGTCGATCCCAGCCACGGCACCGGGAAGCGGAACAAAGTGACTCCTTTGTCGCGAGCGGCCGTGGCGGTCGGGGCCGACGGTTTGATGGTCGAAGTCCACCAGGCGCCGGACAAAGCCCTTTCCGATGGCGTGCAGTCGCTCTATCCCGATCAATTCGAAGAGCTTATGGCCCAGGTACGACAGATCGCTCCGGTGGTGGGGCGAACCATACCGCTGGTTGATCAAGCCGCAGGACCATTGTCTAAGGTCGCAACCTCTGCCCGATCGCTCTCTTGAGAAAGCTCCTCCTCGTCGTTGTCTTTGTCCCGATTGGGGTCGGCCTTGCCTGGTGGTATTTCCACGAGCGCCAGCTTCCCGACTACACCCCCTCGTATCGGGAGTACGCCTACATCACCAATGGCAAGAGTGATACGGTCAGCGTCATCGACCTGCGCACGTTTCAGCTGGCAAAAACCATCCGCGTGGGGATTGAGCCCACGGGCATCGCCGCCAACGGCAAGAAGAATGAGATCTACGTGGTCAATACGGGATCGAGCAATGTCACTGTTATCGATGCGGAGCGCAACGCGGTTTCGGCCATCGTCGGGGTGCACGGCAAGCCCTATTTCATCGATGTTTCCCTCGACGGGAAGCGGGGTTATGTGGCCAACTCGGGCTCGGCCAATGTGTCGGTTCTCGATCTGGACAAGCGAGTGGTGATTCGCAATATCCGGGTGGGTGCCTCGCCCGGTCTGGCCCGAGTTTCACCCGATGGCCGCACGGTCGTGGTCAGCAATCGCGGGGACGGTACGATTTCCGAAATCGACGCTCAATCCCTTACGGTGCGTAGCACGATCGCGGTTTGTCAGCAGCCCGAGGACATCACCATTCTTCCCGACAACAGCAAAGCCTTTGTTGCCTGCACCGGATCCGCCCAAGTCGCTTCGATCGATCTCACGAGCGGAAAGCTGCTGGCTCTTCTCGATGTGGGCAAGACTCCGGTCAACCTTGCCCTCAAGCCGGATGGCGGCGAACTGGTGGTGAGTAACTTCGATTCCGACAGCATTTCGGTGATTGAGACTACGACCGACGAGGTCGGGGGAAGTTATCTGATCGGAACCCATCCCGCGCGGGGAATCGTAACCGCGGACAATTCCCGATTGTACGTCAGCAACTTTGGATCAAATACGGTCGCCGTGTATGACATCGAACAGGGAAAAATGATTGCTGCACTCGAGGTCGGTAGCCATCCCGATGGATTGGCACTTTCCGCCAGTGAAAACTACCTGCTGGTCTTGAACTCCGAGTCAGGTGATATCACGGTGATCCAGAAGCGAACCCCGAAGAAGAAGTTCGAGCCCGGCGAGTATTCCCTCCTGACCATGATCCCGGTCGGGATTCAGCCCAATAACATTGTGGTCAAATCGTTCCGATTGCGGCAACCGGCGGAGAAATGAACAGGCAGCCCGTTATCGCGGGTGCCTTGCCAAACTGCTAGGAACCGGCTCCGCAACACTTCTTGTACTTCTTGCCGGAGCCACAGGGACAGGGATCGTTGCGGCCGATCTTAGCGGCGTTGCGGACGACCTGCTGCACGGGTTGCAGATCTCCGGCGCCGGCCATGCGCGCCTGCTCCAGTTCCCGACGGTTTCTGCGGCGGAACGCCTCCTCGACTTCGTCCACGGAGGTGGCCAAGGCTCGCGGGCGACGCTGGCCGTCTCCGTCGCCTCCGCCAGCGGAGGCTGCGACTGCCACTCCCGCCTCCGGGCCCTGATCCGGCGGTCCGGCTCGAGCCAGCGCCGGCCGTTCCAAGATCTGCATAAGGTAGAGATAGCGAACCGTTTCCTCCTGGAAGCGTCGCATCATCGCCTCGAACATGTCGAAGGACTCGCGCTTGTACTCAACCAGCGGATCGTGCTGGCCATAGCCACGAAGACCGATCCCCTCTTTCAGGTGATCCATGTCCCGCAGGTGATCTTTCCATTGCGCGTCGATCACGCTCAGCATGATCATGCGCTCGTGATAGCGCATGGCCTCGGCTCCGATGAGCTTTTCCTTCGCCTCGTACCGGGCCTTGAGTTTGTCGAAAATGGCATCCCCAAGTTCCTGGCGGTTCAGAGTTTCCGGCTTGACGCCCTCGGCGAGAATATCGACGCCGAAGCGGGTAAAGACGGCGTCCTTTAAACCTTTGATGTTCCAATCAGCCGGATGCGCCTTCAGGGAACAGAACTCGTCCATCAGATCGCCGAGAATGCCGGCGACATAATCTTCAAGGATCAGCTCCTTCTGATCGACTCCTTCGAGCAGCTCGTGGCGCAAACCGTAAACCGCCTCGCGCTGCTTGTTCATCACGTCGTCGTACTCGAGCAGATGTTTTCGGGCTTCGAAGTTTTGCGCTTCGACCGCCTCCTGCGCCTTCTCAATCCGGCGGGAAATCAGCCGGGACTCGATCGGAATGCCCTCTTCCATACCCAGCCGCTGGAGAAGGGTCGAGACCCACTCCTTGGCGAAGATGCGCATCAGGTCGTCCTCAAGGGACAGGTAAAAGCGAGACGACCCGGGATCTCCCTGACGCCCGGCACGGCCGCGAAGCTGGTTGTCGATGCGGCGCGCCTCGTGGCGCTCGGTCCCGAAGATGTGCAAGCCTCCCGCGGCGACGACTCGATCGTGCTCCTCGTCGGTTTGCTGTTTGTAGCGGCTGAAGATTGCCATCCACTGATCGGTCGGAACCGCGTACTCGTTCCCCAGGTAGTACCAAACCGTGCTCTTGCTGTCGTCCACCTTGGCCTGAACCTTGCCTTGCGCCGCGCGTAGTTGCTGGGCAATTCCCTTCTTCACGCTCTCCTGCTTGGCCATGAATTCGGCGTTCCCGCCCAGCAGGATGTCCGTGCCCCGGCCCGCCATATTGGTGGCGATCGTGACCATGGCGAAGCGTCCGGCCTGGGCAACAATTTCCGCTTCTTTTTCATGCTGCTTGGCATTCAAGACCCAGTGCTTGACACCCTTTTTCTTCAGCAACTCGGAAAGCCGCTCCGATTTTTCAATGGACGTGGTTCCAACCAGCACCGGCTGCCCGGTCCCATGCAGCCTTTGGATTTCATCCGCCGCCGCAAAATATTTCTCTTTCGAGGTCCGATACACCACATCAGGATGCTCAATCCGGAGCAACGGGCGGTTGGTCGGAATCACCATCACTTCGAGCTTGTAGATTTTTTCAAATTCCGTAGCCTCGGTTTCCGCCGTGCCGGTCATGCCCGCCAGCTTCTTGTACATGCGGAAATAATTCTGGAATGTGATGGTGGCCAGGGTCTGGTTCTCCCGCTCGATCTTGACGTTCTCCTTGGCCTCGACCGCCTGGTGCAACCCATCGGACCAGCGGCGGCCCGGCATGAGCCGTCCCGTGAACTCGTCGACAATGATCACCTCGCCTTCTTTCACCACGTACTCGACGTCGCGATGATAGAGCGAGTGGGCCTTAATGGCAGTCTCCACATGGTGCTTCAGGTCCCAGTTTTCGGGATCGGCGATGTTCCCGATGCCCAGCAGGGACTCTACTTTTTCCCAGCCCTCGTCGGTGACCGTGATGCTGCGGTGCTTCTCGTCGACGACGTAGTCGCCCGTGAGCTGCACTGGTTCGCCGGGGGCTACGTCGATTTCCTCGCCCTTCTCCAATTTGGGAAGGATGCGATTGACCCGGGCGTACTTGTCGGTCGATTCTTCGCTGGCACCGGAGATGATGAGCGGCGTGCGGGCTTCGTCGATCAGGATGGAGTCGACTTCGTCCACGATGGCGAAGTTGTGGCCGCGCTGTACACAGTCGCGCAGGTCGAATTTCATGTTGTCGCGAAGGTAGTCAAACCCGAATTCGTTGTTGGTGCCGTAGGTAACATCCGCGGCATAGGCCTCGCGGCGCTGCTGGTCATCGAGGTTATGAACAATGACGCCGACGGAAAGCCCGAGAAAACTGTAGAGCTTACCCATCCACTCCGAGTCGCGCTTGGCCAGGTAGTCATTGACCGTGACCACATGCACGCCGCGCCCGCCGAGCGCGTTCAGATAGACCGGCAGGGTGGCGACTAAGGTTTTTCCCTCGCCGGTCTTCATTTCAGCAATCTTGCCTTGATGGAGGACCATGCCTCCGATCAGCTGCACATCGAAGTGCCGCATGTTGAGGACCCGCCGTCCCGCCTCGCGAACCACGGCAAACGCTTCCTCGAGAATCTCATCCATAACCTCCCTCGTGGCGGCTAGACGCTGCGCTTCGAGTTCCTTCTGCCGGTCGGAATCAGCATCGGGCTCGTCCGGGATGTGGCTCAGACCGTCTTCGATCCGGCGTCGGAACTCGTCGGTCTTAGCGCGCAGCTCTTCGTCCCTGAGCTTCTGGAGGCCGGGCTCGAGGGCGTTCATGGCCTCGACGCGAGGCGTTAAACGCTTGAGCTCACGCTCGTTCTTGGTTCCAACGACTTTGGCGATGAGGGTACTAATCAAGATTCACGAATCCTTAGGGTGAGCGGCCGGAGCCCAGGCCGACTTCCTTAGAAGCCTAGCATATTAGATGCGGTTTGAGGGTATCTGGCGCGGCCCCCTGGGAGCCCCTGGTTCCATGCCGAGAGGCGATTGCAATCGTCGGCAGAGCACCGCCTCGGCATGCACCTCTCGCGGCGGCGAAACTCATTTTCAGGTATATTTCTCGCGAAACATGTCCACCTTTTATGACCTGTTTCGCAAGTCTGCGGAGCGCTGGCCCCAGAATGTTGCGCTCGAAATCCAGCACCCAGACCGGGTCGAGAGTTATCCCTACGCCGAACTGCGCAAGATGGCGGAGTCGATCGGCAACTGGCTCGAGGGGCAGAACTTTCAGCCGGGCGCCCGAATCGCAATTCTTGCCGACAACCACCCCCGTTGGATAGCCGCCTATCTGGGCGTGATTGCTGCCGGGCACACCACGGTTCCGCTCGACACCGCCCTTCATGCCGATCAAGTGGCCAAGCTGCTCGGGGATAGCGGGAGTTCACTGCTGTTCTGTGACGCGAAGCACCTGAGCGTGGGGCAGGAGGCGGTCGCCCGAAGACCGCTGCCCATTGTAACGATCGACGGAGCTCCGCATCATGCCTCCCGGAGCACCCCGGAGCAGGCCGGCCGGTTCCAGGCAGTGGGCAAAAACACCACGGATCTGGACAGCATCTTGGCGGCAGGACCAGGGCATTTCAGTCCGCACCCCGCCTCTGAGAGCGATTTGGTTTCCCTGCTTTACACTTCGGGCACCACCGCCGATCCCAAGGGTGTCATGCTCACCCATGCCAACTTCATGGGAGAAGTCGAGGCGGTATTTGACTGGGTCGAGCTTGGCCCGAACGATGCCCTGCTGGGTGTGCTGCCGCTGTTTCATGTTCTTTCACAGATGGCCAATCTTCTGTTGCCACTCGTCAAGGGATCGCGCGTCGTGTACCTGGAGACCTTGAACACCACGGAGTTGCTCCGCGCCTTGAGGGAGAGAAAGATCACGGCCTTCGCCGTCGTTCCACAATTCTTCTACCTGATTCACGAACGCATTTTCAAAGAGATCTCCCATCGCGGGCGGCTGGTCGAGTCCCTGATGCGAATGCTGATGGCGGTCACCGTCTTCACGCGGAAGGTCGGCTGGAATCCGGGAAAGATCTTCTTTCCCAAGATCCACAAACTGTTCGGCGATCACATGCGATACCTGGTTACCGGGGGATCCAGGTTCGAACCCGCGATCGCCCACGATTTCTATGCCCTGGGCATTGACGTTCTCCAGGCGTACGGATTGACCGAGACCTGCGGCGGAGCATTCTGCGCGCGGCCGGATAACAACGTGCTCGGGTCGGTGGGGCCACCGCTCCAGGGCGTGGAGGGGAAAATCATCGACCCCCAAGCGGTCGAAGGCCGGGCCGAAGCGGTCGGCGAAATCGCGATTCGCGGGAAAATTGTCATGCGAGGGTATTGGAACCGGGCGGATGCGAGCGCCGCCGCCCTCCAGAACGGCTGGTTGCACACCGGGGATCTCGGCTACTTCGACCGGGGCGGAAACCTATTCATTACCGGGCGCAAGAAAGAAGTCATCATTCTCAGCAACGGTAAGAATATCTATCCCGAAGAGCTCGAGGCTCATTACCTGAAATCGCCTTATATTAAGGAGCTTTGCGTTATGGGCCTCGAGCGACAGCCTGGAGACCCCACTTCCGATCAGCTGCATGCCGTGATCGTGCCAAATTTCGATGTGCTCCGGCAAAAAAAGATCGTGAACGCGAAGGAAGTCATCCGCTTCGATATTGAAAGTTTGTCGGCCATGCTGCCTTCGACCAAGCGAATCGGCAGCTATGAAATCTGGCCGCAGGACGCCCTGCCGCGCACCACCACCCGCAAGCTGAAGCGCTTCCAAATCGAACGCCAGGTCAGGGAAAACCAATCTCAAGCATCCGCGAACGTCGCGCCGGCTGGAGACAAACCACTCTCGGAGGAGGATTCGGCCTGGCTCGATGAACCCGACGTCCAACGTGCCCTGCGGGTGATTCGAGATGCCGTGCGCAGCCACCCGACCGAGATTCATCCCGCAAACAATCTGGAACTCGATTTGGGGCTAGATTCCATGCAGCGGGTGGAGCTTCTGGTAGCGCTCGAGCAAGAACTTGGCGGCTCGGTCGAAGAATCCCGTCTGGCGGAAGTTTACACGGTTCGCGAATTGGTCGATCTGGTACGCGCCAGCGCCCAGAGCGGAGCCAGAATCCCGGCCACGAAATTCGCCGGCTGGCAGGTTGTGCTGGCGGAACCGCCCGGGGATCCAGAGGCTCTCGCTCTGGCTCGACGGCAGCCGCTACGCGAGGCAGTTCTGTACCTGTTAACCCGCATGGTCGCCATGTTGGCTTATGATCGATTTCATCTCCGCGTGAGCGGGCTCGAGAACCTGCCGGGCAAGGGACCTTTCCTCGTCTGCTCCAACCACCAGAGCTTTATCGATGGCATGATCCTGAGCAGTATTTTGCCTTGGGCAGTCTTTCGGGATATTTTCTTCGTGGGAACCACGGAAATCTTCGGCAGCGGTTGGCTGCGTACCTTGGCGCGATGGCTGCGGATTATCCTGGTCGACCCGGACGCGAACCTGATTCCTGCCATGCGCGCGGGAGCTTTCGGCCTGCGGCATGGTAGGGTGCTGGTTCTCTATCCAGAGGGCGAGCGTTCCATCGACGGCACCCCCAAAACCTTTAAGAAAGGCGCCGCCATTCTTTCGATTCACCTTCAGGTTCCAATCGTCCCGGTCGCGATCGAGGGCTTCCATGAGGCTTGGCCGCGGGGCAAGAGTTTCCAGAAATTCGCTCGCCTGTGGATAAGAATCGGGAACCCGATTCAACCGCCTGCGGAATCGCGCGCCTCCGAACAAGCCTATGAAACGCTCACCACCGAACTGAAATCCAGGGTGGTCGCCATGTGGGACGAATTGCGCGGAAGTCGAGAACGGCTGGGCTCTGTCGCGGGCACCTGAGCGGGCCGCGAGCTATCGCCGCGACGGGAAGTCACTTCGCTCGCGGGTGTGTCTGATCATAGACCTGAAGCATGTGTTTCATCGAAAGCTGGGTGTAACGCTGGGTGGTCGAAAGACGCTCATGCCCGAGCATCTCCTGAATGGCGCGCAAGTCTGCTCCTTGCTCGAGCATATGGGTTCCAAAGGCATGACGAAGCGTATGGGGATGGAGATCGGGGGGGAGGCCTCGAGCAACCGCAACCTTCTTGATGATCCGCCCAACACTCCGCGTCGTCAGCCGTCCCCCGTCGCGGCGATTGATCAACAGGGCCTGCGTCGTTTTCCGGCGTCCGGCGAGCAGCTGCTGGCGTGCGGGCAGGTAACGGGCGAGAGCGGTTTTTACGGATTCGCCAAAAGGCACGTAGCGTTCTTTCTTGCCTTTGCCGCGAATGAGAATCACCTCGGCACTGATCCGAATGTCATCGAGATTGATGCCAACCAGTTCGGAATTGCGAATGCCGCACCCGTAAAGCAGTTCGAACATGATCTGATCCCGCTCGGGGAATGCGGCAATTTCCGGCATCTTCTCGTCGAGTAGGTGGTTCATCTCTTCCATGGTCGGGACACGCGGCAGTTTCTTGGGCAGCTTGGGGGTGGAGACTAAGGCTGCGGGATTCTGTTCGACCATTTCCTCCTTAGCTAGCCAACGGTAGAACGAGCGAACCACGGCCAGCGAACGCGCCACCGAAGTCTTGCTGAGTCCCCGTTCGTAGAGATGGGAGAGAAAACCGCGGATGGTTATATGATCGATGCCACTCCAATTCCGCGAACCTACATACTGAGAAAAGGCCGCCAGGTCTTGACGATAGGCCTTGCGGGTATGGGCGGAAGCATTGCGCTCCACTAAAGAGCGCAGAAATCCCTCGACAGCCTTGGCTAAGTCGGTTCGACTTTGAGTCGCTTTGCCCGTAGCCTCTCCTCTGGTTCCGGTTTTCTACTCAACCCGCCTCGACGGGCGCGAGAAAGCTTATCGGGCCTTGGCTCGCGGATGATATTTCTGATAGACGTTCTTGAGCCGATCGAGCGCCAGATGGGTGTACACCTGTGTAGTCGAAATGTCGGCGTGGCCGAGAATGGTCTGCACCGTACGCAAGTCGGCGCCGTTTTCGACCATGTGGGTGGCGCAGCTGTGGCGCAACATGTGTGGGCTGGCCCGACGGCCTGTACTCTTCGATGCTAGCTGCACCATTTGCCACACTCGCTGACGAGTTAACTTGCGCCCGCCCCTCCCCAGAAACAACAAGGGAGAGCTTTTTTCCCCCGAGAGCGCCGCTCGCGAGCTTCGCAGGTACTCGCGGAGAGCCTGCTGCGCCCCCTTGCCAAGCGGCACGATGCGTTCCTTGTCCCCTTTGCCTCGCACCACCACATAGCCACCATCCAGCTTCAGGTCCACCAGTTTGACCCCGATCACCTCCGAGACCCGCAATCCTCCAGCATAAAGCACCTCCAGCATGGCACGATCGCGCAGCGCCATGGCCTGCGCCAGCCCATGGTTTGCCCTCGATGGCGGACCCGTGAGCAGGGTTGCCATTTCATCGAGAGCCAACGATTTGGGCAACACCTTCCACTGCCTTGGCGAATCGATGTTCAGCGTGGGATCGTGCTCGATCAGACGGTCGAGCAGCAGGTAATGATAAAGGTGGCGTAACGCCGAGAGCTTTCGTCCCACCGAGCGCCCGTCGACAGCATTCGAAAATAGTTCCTGCAGGAAGTCGCGAACGTCGTTGCGGCGGGCGTCGAGGAGCGTGTGTTTGCGTCCGCCAAGAAACGCGGCAAACTGGCGAATGTCGGTAGCATAGGCTGACACCGTGAGGGCAGCTAGACCTTTCTCGACCTTCAAGTAATCCAGGAAGCCGGAGATGACGGGAGAATTGGCTTCGGAAGGCACACCTTAGAGTATGCCCGCAGACCGATGGCTTTAAAAAGTAATTAGAGGGATGCCGAAGCCCAATCTTGGAGAGCCCCAGGGAGATGAAGAACATATTTGAGAGTGGTTAGAGTCTTCACGATGCGGACTCGGCGCCAAAGCGCAGTGCCAATTCCAGGGCAGCGGGATCGGGAGGGGCGATTGCAAAGGGACCAATCCATTCGTTCATTGCCCACTCCCGATTTCCTTCAGCAGCTCAAGGGCATAAAGCGCTCCTTGCGGAGTTTCTTCGTGCTTGAAATAGGCGTAGACATTACGTTCGGCTTGTAAGTGCTCCTTGATGCGGGCGATCATGGCTTGCCGTTCTTGCGAACTGTAGCCAGGTTTGCGATAGCGGTAATAGCAAAAATCTGCGGTGACGACATCCGGCGTCACCCGTTCCTCGGTTTCGGCTACGCATAGCGCACGGTTATGTTTGCGCAGCAGATCGAAGGTTCGGTCCTCAAACCATGAGGCATGCCGAAACTCGAAAGCCGAAGGAACCGCGCGGGGAAAGCCGGCCAAAAAATCCTCGAGCAGCACGGCATCGGCTTTTAGATTGGGCGGCAGCTGAAATAGGAGCGGGCCAAGCTTTTGAGCGCGCGCCAGTGGCTCGAGGCTGCCGAGGAAACGCCGGACAAAGTCCTCGGCCTGGTTCAGTCGTTTTATGTGGGTGATAACCTGATGAGCCTTCACACTGAGACGAAATGCGCCGGGCGTTTCTCGAACCCACTTCTCGGCCGTCGTGTCTTTTAACAATTGGCGAAAGGTGAAATTGACTTCGACCGCATTCAGCCGCGTCGCATAATAGGACAAGAACTTGCTTTGTGCGAGCTTGGCGGGATAAAAATCGGGCTTCCAACTTGGGTAAGCCCATCCGCTTGTGCCCGCATAGAGTTGCGCCATGGTCGGTCCGTCGGGCGAACGCCAGGCATTATACCTTTCGCGCTTTCTTCCCGGTCGCCGATCGAGTGCGAGCGGACCCAGAAGATCTCGCGGCGCTTTTCCGAGAGGGGGCGGCGGCTGGCGCCGCGAGTTCTGATTCGATTGCCTCCGTCCGGCCTTGCGCGATCCCTGGTAACTTGGGCAGCTTCTGCTTCAGGGTAAGCACCGGCTCAAAGAGATCGCCTTTCTTGGCCGTTCTTTCGAGCACCTGGTGTGCTTCGAAGACCAGCCGGCTCGCGTCCTTCTTCTTCAAGGCTTCTTCGACTTCTTCCCACGTCACCGGAGTCGAAACGGTGGGATGCGGGCGGGCGCGTAAAGAGTAGACCGCGATGGTGGTCTTGTGCTGATCGTTCTGGCTCCAGTCAACAAAAACCTTGTTGGCGCGCCTCTGCTTGCTCATGTCCGAGAGAACCAGTTCGGGATGCTCGTCTTCGAGGAGACCGGCCAGCGCGTGGGCGAAAGGTTTGGTCGCGTCGTAGCTGGTTGGGGTGTTCATGGGGACATAGCTCTGTAGCCACTTGGAGCCGGAGGTCTTGGGGAAGCTGCGCAATCCCAGGTGCTCGAAAATGTCACGCAGCCAGACGGCAACCTGGCAGCATTCGATGATATTGGCGGGCGGTCCGGGATCGAGATCAAAGGCAATCACCGTGGGCTGCTCGATCTTACGGGCCAGGGACAACGAGGGATGGAGCTCAATCGAGGCCAGATTGGCGATCCAGAGGAGTGTCGGCAGATCGTCGGCCAGGAGGTAATTCACGGTGCGGCGGTTTCCCTCGCTCCATATGGGTGCCGTCTTAATCCAATCCGGACGATATTGGGTGGCGTTCTTCTCGAAGAAGAATTCCTTATCGACGCCCTCGGGATACCGCTTCAGCGTCAGAGGCCGTCCCGCTAGCTGTGGCACCAAGACGGGCGCAATCCTGGCGTAGTAGTCGATCACCTGACCTTTGGTAAATCCCGTTTCCGGATAAAGGACTTTTTCGAGATTGGTAAGCTTGAGCCGCTTTCCTTCAATCTCAATCGTCTGTGAGCCGCTCACTCGCTTTCCCTCGCACCCTGAAAGGTCCAGTTCCAGGTCGAACGTTCGAACCTAACTGTATACCGTCAACTCTTCGCTGGCCAGAGTGTTTGACAACCTCCCAGTAGGACGCGAATGGCCATCGACTAATAATTTAATAGTTCACCATCAAACGCGGATTGAGGCGCGAGAAAGGCCCGCTGGCGAGGCTGTTCGCCCATTTCCGAATGCTTGCATTTAATCCTTCTCCGTAGGCCCGAGCCTCGCACCGGCGAGCCCACCCCGGCATCCCCGTCCTGAAGCCAGCTCCAAGGCAGGTGAGTCGATTCATCGACACGATCGAACATCTTGTTTCGTCTGCGGTTTTTTGCCCTCAATTCCCGTCTTCTTAGATAGAGGGTCATTGGGCACAAGCTCCGATGAAATCGACGAAAAGCGATACCCAACAATGGCGCGATCCGTTTCAAGTGCGGACATCCGGGAAGCGCGTCAAGCACGGACCGTTGTCATTGTCGCCATGAAGAAGTAAGGCACTGAGATTATTAGCTGAATTCGCTTCATTGCTAGATAGATGAACGCAAGCAAAAGGAGAGAGAGCTATGCAATATTTACCCACACTTGGGCGACCTGGATCATCTACAGTTCACAGATTGCATCCGCAAGCCATTGCCCTGGTTATTGCGGCGGTGATCGGCGTCTGGGGATGCGGGGGAAATTCAACTTCTTCGCCACCGCCCATCTCGCGACCCTCGCCACCTGCTCCGCTCATCAGTGTTACGGTCACACCCAATTCCGTCATGGTGTTACGGGATGCGACAC
>Ga0187783_10000888_pt1 | contig 21977 bp, 16 predicted proteins | sample 1015_SJ02_MP02_2_FD_132471 | JGI IMG/M metagenome (GOLD analysis project Ga0187783, IMG submission 132471) | Tropical peat soil microbial communities from peatlands in Department of Meta, Colombia - 1015_SJ02_MP02_20_MG | ecosystem: Environmental > Terrestrial > Soil > Wetlands > Peat | place...
CCGCCTCGCGGTCGGACGGCTTCGACAGCAGTGGTCATCCGGCGCTCCTTTCGGGACTCACTGGGTTGACTGGGAGGCGATCGCCCGTGGTAGTAGGTTAGCAGGGGTCGCCGATCTGGCACATGCAGAGACTGCGGAGGGGCCCAGGGTCGGCTACGGAAGGCGTTTCACGGCTTCGAGGGCGAGTTCATGCAAGCCGCTTCCGCCGTGCGCTACGTATTCGATGATCTGTTTGCGCATGCGCGGCTCCCAAAACTTCTTGAAATGGTCAGTGACGCCAGCGACTGCGTCTTCGCGCGAATAACTTGCGAAGAACAGGGCGATCTGGTTGGCCATGTGAACCATATGGGATTCCTCCACGGTCAATCGCCGGTCAGGGACTCTTTGTGTTTCGAGATTTGCGTAGTGATCTCACGCGTGTGGCGGTAATGCTCCTGCCATTCGGAAAGGTGCGTCGCAAGCTGAACCTGCACTGCCGTCACCTTGTATTCCGGGCAATTGGTCGCCCAGTCGGAAAACTCAGTGGTGACGACGTTAGCGCCAGTCATGGCGTGATGGAAAGTGGTGTAGACGACGCCGGGCTGCATGCGCTCGGAGATACGCGCAGGCAGAGTGATGTCACCGGCTCGGCTGGCGAGCGACACCAAGTCGCCGTCCTTAATGCCGCGCTGCTCGGCATCGAAGGGGTGAATTTCGAGCACGTCCATGTCGTGCCAGACGTTGTTGTCGGTTCGCCGGGTTTGTGCGCCCACGTTGTACTGCGACAGGATCCGGCCGGTCGTCAAAATCAAGGGGAAGCGTGACGAGGTGCGCTCATCGGTGGGCACAAATTCCGTGATCATAAATTTGCCCTTTCCGCGCACGAAGCCACCGATGTGCATGACAGGCGTTCCCTCGGGAGCTTTCTCGTTGCATGGCCACTGCACGCTACCTAGGCGCTCGAGCTTTTCGTAGGTCACACCGGCAAAGGTTGGCGTGAGGCGCGCAATTTCGGCCATGATTTCCGATGGGTGACGGTAGTGCATGGGGTAGCCCAGCGCGGTAGAAAGCGCCGCGGTCACTTCCCAGTCAGCCATTCCTGCCAGTGGAGCAATGGCCCGGCGCACCATCCCGAGGCGTCGTTCCGCGTTGGTGAAGGTGCCGTCCTTCTCGAGGAAAGTCGATCCGGGCAGGAAAACGTGCGCGTAGCTAGCGGTCTCATTGAGAAACAGATCCTGGACAACCACACACTCCATCGCAGCAAGGCCGGCCGATACATGCTGGGTATTTGGATCGGACTGAACGATATCTTCGCCCTGAATGTAAATTCCCTTGAAGGTGCCATCGATCGCGGCATCCAGCATGTTGGGAATCCGCAATCCGGGTTCCGGGTCTAGCGGCACCTGCCACGCAGCTTCAAACAGCTTGCGAACCGAATCGTCCGAGATGTGGCGGTAGCCGGAGAACTCGTGCGGAAAGGAGCCCATATCGCACGAGCCCTGGACGTTGTTTTGACCTCTCAGGGGGTTGACGCCCACACCGACCTTGCCGAGATTGCCGGTGGCCATGGCCAGATTGGCCATGCCCATCACCATGGTTGAGCCTTGACTATGCTCGGTGACGCCGAGGCCGTAGTAGATGGCGGCGTTTCCACCGGTTGCATACAACCGGGCCGCTGCGCGAACGTCGGCTGCGGGAACGCCGGTGTGTGCTTCCATCGCTTCGGGCGAGTTGCGCTCCTCGGCGATGAACTTTCGCCACTGTTCAAATGCAGCGCTTTCGCACCGCTCCTTGACGTAAGCCTCATCGACCAACCCTTCGGTAACGATGACATGCGCCATCGCGTTGATCATGGCCACGTTTGTGCCGGGCCCCAGTGGCAGGTGAGAGTCAGCCTGGATGTGCGGTGTTTTCACGAGATCGATGCGGCGCGGATCGACGATGATCAGCCGGGCCCCTTCCCGCAGCCGGCGCTTCATATGCGAGGCAAACACCGGGTGCGCGTCGGTAGGGTTCGCGCCAATGATCATAATCACGTCGGCATGGTCCACCGAATCGAAATCCTGCGTTCCGGCCGACGTGCCGAGGGTGGTCTTCAGACCATAGCCGGTTGGAGAGTGGCAGACGCGGGCGCAGGTATCGGTGTTGTTGTTGCCGAAGGCGGCGCGGACCATCTTCTGTACCAGGAAGGTTTCCTCGTTGGTGCAACGCGACGATGTAATGCCTCCGATCGAGCCACGCCCGTATTTCGTTTGGATCCGCTTGAATTCGCTCGCGGCATAACCGATGGCTTCCTCCCAGCTTACCTCGCGCCATGGATCGGTAATCTTCGCTCGGACCATGGGCTTGAGGATGCGGTCGCGGTGGGTCGCATAACCCCACGCAAATCGTCCCTTTACGCAAGAATGACCATGATTCGCCTTGCCTTCTTTGTACGGAACCATGCGGACGACCTCATTGCCCTTCAGCTCGGCCAGGAACGAACACCCCACCCCGCAATAGGCACAGGTCGTAATCACGCTGTGCTCAGGACTCCCCTTTTGGAGCAGTGACTTTTCGACCAGGCTGTTGGTCGGACATGCCTGCACGCACGCACCGCAGGAGACGCATTCAGATTCGATGAAAGGCTTATCGCCCGCAGAAACCACCGAAGCGAAGCCGCGGCCATCGATGGTCAAGGCGAAAGTACCTTGCACTTCGTCGCAAGCGCGCACACAGCGCGAGCAGACGATGCACACGGTGGGGTCAAAAACGAAATAGGGATTCGACTCGTCCTTTTCCGAACTTTGATGGTTCTTGCCGGAGTAGCCGTAGCGCACTTCACGCAGACCCACGACTGCCGCCATCTGCTGAAATTCGGTGCCACCCTCAGCAGGACCTGGCAGCATTTCCCGGGGATGATCGGAAGCATACAGTTCCATGATCCCAAGGCGGAGCTTCGCGAGTTTGGGTGATTGCGTCCTCACCTTCATGCCGGCTTCGACTGGCGTGGTACAGGAGGCGGGGGTGCCGCGTCGACCTTCCACTTCCACAAGACAGAGACGGCAGGAGCCGAAAGGTTCCAGATTGTCGCTGGCACAGAGCTTGGGTACCACAACACCGGCTTCGGCGGCCGCGCGCATCACCGATGTGCCCGCCGGAACCGTGATTGTCAGGCCGTCGACTTCGAGCGTCACCAGCCGTTCAGACACTTTCTTCGGGGTGCCGTAGTCTTTCTCTCGAATCAGTGCCATCGTGCCTCCTGACTTTGACCGGAGCTCGGTCGAGGTGGCGACGGGGCCGGCCGATCGAAATCTTCGGGGAAATGGCGGATCGCGCTCTGCACGGGCAGCGAAATGAGCCCACCCAGCGCACAGAGAGAGCCATCTGTCAGCACCTCGCACAAGTCATCCAGTAGTGCAAGGTTCTTGGCTCGATCCTCATTGGCGATGATCTTGTCGATGACTTCAACGCCACGCGTCGACCCGATGCGGCAAGGAGTGCATTTGCCACAGCTCTCGACGGCGCAAAACTCCATGGCGAAGCGTGCCTGCTGTGCTAGATCCACCGTATCGTCGAAGACGACGACGCCGCCATGCCCGAGCATGCCCTTTCGCTCGGTGAACGCTTCGTAATCGAGTGGCGTATCCAGTAGAGACGCCGGAAAATACGCGCCCAACGGTCCACCGACTTGCACCGCACGCAGCGGGCGGCCGGACGCGGTGCCGCCGCCGAAATCGTAGATCGCCTTGCGCAACGTGAGCCCAAAGCCTGTTTCGACTAAACCGCCGTGCCGGACGTTTCCGGCGAGCTGAATGGTCAGCGTGCCGCGGGACTTGCCCATCCCGAAGTCGCGATAATATGGCCCGCCCTTTTCGAGAATGATGGGCACGGTTGCAAGCGAAATCACATTATTGACAACGGTCGGCTTGCCGAACAGGCCTTCGATCGCGGGCACGGGCGGTTTGAAGCGTATCTGGCCTCGCTTCCCTTCGAGGCTCTCGAGCAGAGACGTTTCCTCGCCACAGATGTATGCGCCAGCTCCGAGGCGCACTTCAAGCTCGAATCGTTTTCCGCTGCCGGCCACATCCGGACCGAGATAGCCCTTTTCGTAACCTATGGCAATAGCGCGGCGCAGAGTGCGGAAGGCGTGCGGATATTCCGAGCGCAGATAGATGTAACCGCTCGTCGCGCCGACCGCGATCGCGGCGATCGTCATGCCTTCAATCAGAACGAAGGGATCACCTTCCATGATCATGCGATCGGCGTAAGTACCACTGTCACCCTCGTCGGCATTACACACGATGTATTTTTGGTCTGCATCGGTTTTTAGGACGGTGCGCCATTTGATCCCGGTGGGAAACCCGGCGCCGCCGCGTCCGCGCAGACCTGACGTGACGATTTCCTCGACAATCGTTTCCGGCGTGTGTTGCAGAGCTTTTTCCAGTCCGCGATAGCCGCCATGGCTGACGTAATCGGAGAGCGAAATAGGGTCTATCACGCCGCACCGCGCAAAGGTGAGCCGCTGCTGCTTCTTCAGGAACGGAATTTCCTCGGTGGGGCCCAGGCAAAGAGCGTGGTGCTTACCCTCGAACATACCGGCAGCGATCAGGTCCTCGAGCGCCTCAACGGAAACTGGGCCATAGGCAATGCGCCCGGCGGACGTTTCCACTTCCACCAGCGGCTCGAGCCAAAACATGCCGCGCGAGCCGTTGCGGACTACCGTAACGTCCAATCGGCGCGAAGCGATCTGTTGGGTCATCGCCCGAGCCACGGCATCGGCGCCGACCGAAACGGCGGCAGCATCGCGCGGAATGTAGACCTTCCTGCTCACGCGTGCCTCAGCGCATTGTCAATCAGAGAATCGGCGACGTCCGAGGAGACCCTGCCGTAGAGCTTGCCGTCCAACATCACGGCCGGCGACAGCCCGCAGTTTCCAAGGCAGTAGACGGGTTCCAAGGTGAAAAGCTGGTCGTCTGTGGTGGCGCCGAGCTTAACGCCGAGGCGATCCTCGACGTGACGAATTACGCCCTCACAGCCCATCGCTTGGCATGATTCCGCGCGGCACATTTTCAAAACATGTTTCCCGTGCGGGGTGTAACGAAAATCATGGTAGAACGTGATGACGCCATGCACTTCGGCGTGAGACAAATTCAGGGCGTCGGCTATCAGCGGAACCGCCGCTTTGTCGATGTGCCCGAAATCGTCTTGTAGGGCGTGAAGAATCGGCAGCAAGGCCCCAGGCAGGGGCGCTAGCTCTTGTATGCGGGAGCGCGCCCGTTCAGCGTCCCACTCCTGAGCCTTGCTCATCGGTGTCCACCTCTAACTTCGTAGGAATGAAGTACATGCGATCCATTGCAATGATCGACGTAGAATTCACACGATCGCATTTTAGCATACAATCTTAGCCCGTCCCTAGCATTGCCGGGAAGGCGAGGCGGTTGGTCGCGCTTGACAGGTCAAAAATTGTGGCATTGTGCAAGGTTTGGGCATGGAGCTATTCTGTGGATGCCAACGTAGCCCAGGAGGATAGCAAGCGTTCTCCTGCGGACCCCAGCTGAAAGGCAGCTCCATAGGTAACTCGTTCTTCTCACTAGTGAATTTTGGATAGACACCTTAGCCTGCTCTCGTTCACATTAAAGGGGCGGGGCAGAGGCGGGAGGGAGCAACACAAGGGGGATAGGCGATGCGACATGTTGTACTTCTGCTCGGGGCCATCCTGATCTTCGCGTTGAATGCTCATGCACAAACAACTATGAACGACTCGCCGGCGGAATTGTCACCCGTGCAGCCTTCGGCTGCTACCGTTACGCCCATCGGGACTGCAATGCTCGCCCTGGCCACCGCACCGCCCCCATTTCCCAACCCCCTTGGGGCGAGCAGCGGGGGGAGCCCGCAAGTGCCGACTGTGCAAGGCGTCTTTCCCGATTACTACTGGCGGATCTATGCTGGGTATTCATTTTTTCGCTTTTATATCTCGTCGAAGCCCAGCGTCACAGTGAACACGAATGGTTTGGACTTCGGGATCGTTTACTATCCGCATGTGGGATGGATCGGCGTCGAAGGTCAATTCGTGGGCGAATATGGCGGCCTATTTGATCAGGGCCTCAAGTTTGGATTGGGACTAGGAGGGGTTCGCTTCCGATGGTCAGCGCCACGTCAAGCGGAAGTCTGGGGACACGCGCTGGTTGGTGGAACACGCTTTTCTCCGCAGACCGCGTTTGGTGGCCAGGGGGCTTTCGCCTTCGAGGCTGGCGCCGGAGTTGATCTGGGATCGCACCGAAAGCGCTGGGCGATCCGTGGAGAGGCCGATTTAGTTGGCACGCGCTACTTTAGCACATACCAATACAGCCCCCGATTTGCTGGAGGCGTCGTCTTCAAGTATTAGCTTTTAAGGGCCTCCGCGGAGCTCCCGTGGGCGGGCAGCTAGCGGGGAAAGAGGCGACCGAGGTAAGCGCGCGTCTCCTTGACGCCCAGCAGCCAGGTTACCCCCAAGTAGACCAGTCCGTAAGGCACCAGGACGATAGCCGCGACCACAATGGGCGCGCGATGGCCGACGGAACGATCGATCAACCAACCGATCGCAGAGCCCGCAATCGCCGCTAGCCAGAGCTTGGCCAAGACTTCGCGGGGAAGTCCGGTGCGGCCAATCCTTCCATTCATCGTGACTCGCAAGAGTGTGAACTCGACCCAGGACGCGACGCCCGCAGAAATCGTGAGGCCTGCAGCGCCCCACCGTGGTGCGATCCCCAACGCGGGGGGTAGCGGTATGGCGCAGGCGTATCCGAGAATCGTGGTCAAGACGACGCGAAGGATGGCGTAACGCAAAGGCGTGCGCGTGTCGCGCAGGGCGTAATAGGTCGATGAATAGAGGCGGCCCAGAGTCGAGGCGAGCAAGCCCACGGTTGAACCCGCGACAATGCCCCAGACATAAGTGGTATCGGCCTGGCGGAAGCGGCCGGTTTGATAGATGGCCCCGACGATGACTTTTCCTAGAAACAGCAACGCAGCGGAGGAAGGCACGACGAAAAACGCGATCTGGCGCAGGCCGGCATCGAGCCGTTTGCGTAAGACCTCGGCCACCTCACGATCGCTGCCAAGTGCCCCGGACATTTGGGGCAACTCGGCGGCCGAGACTGACATGCCGAAGAGGCTGACCGGGAGCAGGTAGAGCGACTGCGCGTTGGCCAAAGCGGCCACGGCTCCGTTGGGCAGATAGCTTGCAAGCAGCGCGTCGACGTAGGCGCTGATCTGCACGACTCCACGGCTGACAAACACCGGAAAAAAGTTCTGCACCACCGTTTTCACATTTTCGGTTTGGTAGCGGAGCGAAAGACGGAGTCCCCCAAGCAGTCGCAGGACAATCGGCAACTGGGCTCCCACCTGCAGCACGCTTCCGACGACAGCTCCCCATGCCAGAATGACGGAGAGTGAGTATTGATCGCGGCTTCCTCCCCAGATCCACATCGTTCCGATCATGGCCGCGTTCCAGATCACGCCCGCAGCATAGGACAGGAAGAACCGGCGATGGCTGTTTAGGATTCCCAGACACCACGCCGACAGAACCAGCATTCCCACTCCGGGAAAGAGAATGCGTACGAGCCGGATCGAGAGTTCACGCTTTTCACCGTGGAAGCCTGGCGCGATGGCATCAATCAGATACGGCGTCGCCAGAACGCCGATCAGTACGATGATCGCGGTACTCAGCGTCAGTAGTGCCCCTACAGCGCCCGCCGTACGACGCGCCTCTTCATCATCCTTTCGTGCGAGCAGGTTCGCGTACACGGGAATGAACGAGGCCGAGAGCACCCCTTCGCCGAATAGGTTTTGGAGAAAATTCGGAATGCGCAGAGCGACACGGAAAGCGTCTGCGTACTCCGAGAGTCCGAAGAAATGTGCGAAAACGCGATCGCGAACCAGTCCGGCGATCCGGCTCGAAAGAATTCCCGCCGCAACCAGGAATGCGAACCTCCCGGTTCTGTCCCGGGGCGGCTTGATCGTCGCTGGGTCGGTCACAGCAAAAGTGAACGCGGACGGCGCATAGGTGGAGCCAAGTCATTACAAGAGCTGTGCGCGGAGAAGTCAACTTGGAATGCAGAGGGTGTGCGGTGTTAATAGCTTCCCTTGCTTGCCTCTCGAGCGCTGGTCGCAAAAAGAGAATGGGTTCCGGTCTGTTCTTGTCGAGCGCGTTCCGGCTACTTCAGATATGTTGCGAGCCAGTCCAGGAACGTCCGATACCAAAACTCGGAGTTTCGCGGCTTAAGGATCCAATGGCCTTCGTCGGGGAAGACGACGAGTTTCGATGGGACACCTTCCCGTTGCAGCGCGGTGAAAAATTCCAGGCTTTGCGAATAGGGGACGCGGTAATCAAGCTCGCCCGCGATCACGAGCGTCGGCGTTTTGTATTTGCCGAGCGCCGCGGCATATTCGCTGGGGGACCATGTCTTGTAAAGTTCGGGGTGCAACCACGGCGGCCCTCCAAATTCCCAGTCCATAAACCACAGTTCCTCGGTCGAGCCGAAGCTGCTGACCGCGTCCCACGGTCCGGCGTGGCTGATGAGGCACTTGAAGCGCCCCGTGTGGGTGGCGATCCAGTCCACCATATAGCCGCCGTAGGAGCCGCCCGCGGCGGCCATGCGCGAGCTATCTAGAAATGGGTATTTCGCGAGTGCGGCATCGATGCCTTTCAGCAAGTCTTCGTAGACCTTTCCACCCCAGTCACGGCTGATCTCCTGTTCAAACCGGCTGCCGTAGCCCGCCGAGCCACGCGGATTCACCATCAGGACGGCATATCCTGCCGCCGCCATCACTTGTGCGTTCCAGCGGTAGCTCCACCCGTCATTCCATTCAACTTGGGGTCCGCCGTGAATCAGCGCCAGCAGTGGCCATTTTTTCGATGCATCAAACCGTGGTGGTCTTAGCAGCAGCGCCTCGACCCGCGTTCCTTCCGCGCCAGCGAACCAAAAGAATTCAGGAGCCGGAAGGTCGAGCTGCGACAGCAACGCGCCATTCTGATGGGTGACCTGACGAACGCTTGTGCCGTCTGAATTCGCAGCGAAAATCTCGGCGGGCATGTTGAGGCTCATGCGCGTGAACACGATCGTACCGCCGTCGGGGCTGATCGCGAACTCCCCATTCGCGCCAGTCGGAAGGACTGGCTTAGGCGAATCCTTGCCCTCCACCTGCACTCGATAGATCGGCAGTTCGAATTCTTTTTCCGTCTGAAAATAAATCTCCCTGCTATCGGGTGACCATGCAAACGCTTCGACGTTGCCATCAAAGTTTGCCGTGCGGCTTATGATCTCGCCGGTCGCCCGGTCGTACAGCATCAACTGCCACCGGTCGCTTTCATATCCCGGCTGCGTTTGGGCACGGTATGCGATCCATTTACCATCCGGGGAATAGATCGGTCCCCAATCATCGCCAGGATTTGTGGTGATGCGCTTCGGCTCACTGGCTCCGTTGACGGGTACGATGAACAGATCGCCGTTGGTGCTGGTTGCTTGGTCCTTATCCGTGTTCGCGGTGAAGCAAAGTTGGAGACTATCAGGTGAAAACGCGATGGCTTCGGTCTGGTCGAGATTAAACGGGGGCACGTCATAGTTCGCGCCGGGAGTCAAATCGCGCGGTGCGCCGCCCTTGGCCGACACGACAAACAGATGGCTGCGCTTGCCGTCGGACCAGGCATCCCAATGGCGGTAGAGCAATGTCTCGGTGACGTGCGCTTTGACCGGGTTTTGCTCTGTGGCCGCATCGCGCGCGGAATTGCAGGCGTCGTCGTGGCAGTCCGGATACACGCGAGACGTGAAGGCGATCCATTGGCCGTCGGGTGACCAGAGTTCATTGTCCGCACCGGTTGAAAGCGATGTGATGCGCACCGGTTCGCCGCCTCCGACCGGAATCGAGTAAACCTCCGCAGGGTTGTTGTGCGAAGAAAGGACCAGAACATGCTGTCCATCGGGCGACCATCGCGCCCGCTGGGAAGCGCCGTCGTGAGTAAGCTGACGCGCCTCGCCGCCCGACATCGGCACGATCCATACGTCCTGCGACAGACGGTTCGCCGCATAATCCGGAGTGGCGACGTCATAGCCGATCCACTTGCCATCGGGTGAAATCTGCGGATCGGAGACGCGGTGCATGGCGATTAGGTCCTTGAACGTAATCGCACGCTTTTCGGGCGCCTGGGCGATCGCCGGAGCAGTTAGCAGGCAAACGACCACTCCGATTCCAATGGTAGTACCGCTGTCCTTCATAAAGCCTCCGAGGGCAGCCGCGTCAACGTTTTCGCGGACCGAAAATCATCAAACTCATCCCGGCGACGACCAGCAAGCCGCTTAGAATCGATGGAATCGTGACAATACGCCGGGTCTCGATCAACAGCTTTTGGCCGACAACCTGAACTTCGGTTTTCCGTGCGGGCATTTCGACCCTGGGGTGGATCAAGGCAAGCAGACCAAGCAGGATGAACACGGCACCGACCAGTGTCGTAGATCTTCTCATCCCAGCCGTCCGGGTTGTGACTGGTCTCTGCCCGACAGTGCGTAGAAGGCCATAAGATCGTTAGGGCGCCTGCGATTGCAGAATTTCGCTCAGAAAATCAGAATGTCCCTCGTCGCGCACCAGATGCGGATAGCGAAGACCATCATGGTAATCGACCGCATACATCTCTACGGCCGGCCCGTTTGCTACGATGAGTTGAATGGGAGTGGTAGTGTCTTTGGCAGCCTCGATGGCGTGCTTCATGGCATCGGTGGAAAATTGCGTACCGTTGACCGCCGTGATTTTCATTCCGGGACCGAGGCCTGCCTTATACGACGGCCCGTCGTAAATCACATCCTCAACGGTTCCATCGTCGGCAAGTCTCAATCCGATTGACCAAGTCAAATTGATCTTTCTCCCGACCTCATCGCGATCGTTCTGCATCTCATTCGGCTCATCATTGTAGATGACCTTCCATCCACTGTTTTCGATCGACTCGGTGGGCGTTTTCGGAGAGGTGGAGTCAAGACGGGAGCGAAGAAAGCTTGCCCAATCAAACGCAGCTGTGCGGTTCAACGTGTTGACGACGTCATCGAACGTATAGGGCTTTAGGTCAGGCTGGCCGCTGCTGCCGCCATAAAAAAGGCGACAGAAATCGCCTATGGACTTCTGGTCGTGTGTCAGGCGTCGAATTGTCGCATCCACATCGAGCCACAGAAAGACTCCCTCCTCATAGAAGTCCGTCCCGCGGCGCCAATTTTCCCAATCCATATCCGCATCGTAGAGAAAGACCGCAGCGTCGGCTGTATCCTGCAGCGGGCGCCACCTGCGTCCGGGTTCCATGTCGAGCGTGGCGGCCTCACGGGCCAGATCCTCGTGGGCTTGCTGCCGATTCCAAAGTCCGCTGCGCGTGGTAAGGACTTGCCCGAGATATTCCGTCAGCCCTTCGTATACCCACAATAAATCGTCCTTCATCGGTTGATGGTAGTCCGGGCTGAGTAGGTCTGCTGGTCGGCGATATTTCCCGTTCCACGAGTGGACGTATTCGTGAGGAAGCAGGTCGGAGAAGACAATGCGACTCGATTCGTCGATGAGGCTACGCTCGCGGCTGCGGTCATCGCTGGATTCATGATGCTCGAGGCCGAAGTGAGCGGTATTGTCGCTCAGAGTGAGCAGAAAATGGTAACCGCGATAGTGCCTGGATCCGAACAACACGCCTGCTTCGGCGACGAGCTGCTTGAAGTGCCTCACCGTTTCCGGAGTCATTTCCAGAGCCGTCTGGCTATCGGCGGCGATGTCTATTTCGTGGACGGGGGTCTGGCCCGGCGTCAAATCGACCGTGCGAAAGTAGCGTCCTGTGAGAACGGGCGAATCGATAAGCGTCTCAAGAGACGCCGCCGAAAAGCCAATCGTGTCCCCCTGCTGCTTGGCACCAGGCAGCGCCGTGCTGAACTTCCAGCCGGGCGGGAGTCGCAGGCTGGGCAGGCACATAATATCTGCGGCATCGTAGCCTTTTGGATAGAGCACGACTTGATTCCAGCTCACCAAATTGAGAAACGCCGAGGCTGATGCTCCCGCGGAAAAGCCCGACATAGGCGCCGACAGCAGAAAATCGAAGTCGATTTCAAGTGAGGTTACTCCCGGAGGAATATCCAGGTGAAACGCAAACATGTCGATCAGATCACGGCGCCACGAAATTGTCCTTCCCCCAGCCGTGAACTTCAGCCCCGCCATGTCGACGATGGGACCATCGGGCATGTGCTCCCCGGGGATCCACTCGGGGTAATAGAGAACAAGCGGGCCCGGCTCTACCGGCATCTCGAGGTGCGTGTGCAGGATTTTCTGCGGAGCGAGGGTTTCATCGACGTCGACGTGAATGGGTCCGAAAGTCGCCTGCGCCCGACTCCGCGCGGCCGCAAGAGAAATCGTAACCGCAAGCAGTACCACCAGACGCACACCTCTGCACCTTGTTTCGAGCATCGTCTCCTCTGACTGGAAGCTTGGCCGACAGCTGGGCTGCCTCGGTGGGAATGAGTTCGATCACACTCAAACGGTTAGTCGGGTAACAACATCGGGGAACAATCATGCGGTCTATCTTATGTGGACTGGAGCCGGAGTGCAAAGCATGCCATTCTGTGTGCACGGACTACCAGCCGTCGGGGGTGAACCCATGAGGCATGATGCGATTGTGATTGGTTCCGGGCAGGGTGGGAATCCTCTGGCTTACGCGCTGGCAGGACGAGGTTGGAGCGTGGCGCTCATCGAAAAGGCGCACCTCGGCGGCACCTGCATCAACACAGGCTGCACGCCGACGAAAACGATGATCGCGTCGGCTCAAGTGGCGCATTATGCGAGGAACGCCTCGCGTTGGGGTGTGGCGGTCGATAACGTTCGCGTGGACCTTGCCGCTGTCGTCGCGCGCAAAAACGCCGTCGTAGAGCGTTTTCGAAGCGGAAACGAGAAACGCGTTGCCGACCACAAAACTTTGCGACTCTACCGCAACCATGCGCGCTTCGTGGCTTCCCACACCATTCAAGTAGGCGATGACACGATCGAAAGCGACAAAATCTTCATCGACACGGGGACGCGCCCCGAACCGCCGCACCTGGCGGGTCTCGATGCGGTGGGCTACCTGACAAACGAAACCGTTATGGATCTCGAGCACATTCCAGAACATCTGCTCATTCTCGGCGGCGGCTATATCGGTCTGGAATTCGGGCAGATGTTTCGGCGATTCGGCAGCCGCATCACCGTGATTCACACCGGCAATCAGCTGCTGACTCGTGAAGATCCGGAAATCGCCCGTGAGCTGCAAAAAGGTCTCGAAGCAGAGGGCATCGAATTTCATCTGAAATCCACGTCGACGCGTGTTGAAAAAAAAGATGGCCGCATTGCCGTCACGATCCAGTCCGGCCCGCAAACGAGGACCCTCACCGCAACACATCTTCTGGTTGCGACCGGACGCCGGCCCAACACGGACGATCTGGGCCTAGAGAAAGCGGGTGTTGCCGTTGACTCTTCTGGCTACATCCAAGTGAACGGTCGGATGGAAACCAACGTTTCCGGTATCTGGGCCCTCGGCGACGTCAAGGGCGGCCCCGCCTTCACACATATCTCCTACAACGACTACCAGATCCTTTGGGCCAACCTCATCGACGGCACGAATCGGACCATCGAAGATCGCTACCTGCCCTATGCGCTGTTCACCGATCCGCAGCTGGGCCGTGTGGGCGCGACCGAAAAGGAAGCGCGTGCGTCCCGCCGTAAACTGAAGGTGGGAACGTATCCGATGGCCTACGTCTCGCGCTCAATTGAACGAGACGAGACCGCGGGCCTTATGAAGATCATCATCGATGCCGAAACGGACAAAATCCTGGGCGCGGCCATTCTAGCCACCGAAGGCGGCGAGCTTGTACAGATTCTCGGAGCCATGATGCTGGCCGGCGCGCCGTATACGCTCCTAAAAGGCGCCGTCTACATTCACCCGACTCTGGCCGAGGGCTTCTTCGGTCTGATGGATTCAATCAAGCCGGTCAACTAAGAGCAAATGCTTCTCGGCAGAAATGCCTTGAGTATATGATCGCTTCGCGGAAACAGGGAGTCGGTCATGGGCAAAGTGCGGCTCTCGATGGCCTGTTCGAACTACGATCGGACCCGCGCGCTGTTTGATGGGCGCGTCCGCGTTGACGGAATCGACCTGAATTGTCTTAGCCTACCCGTCGAAGAAATTTTCTTCCGCATGTTGCGCCACCACGAATTCGACGTGTCGGAAATGTCGCTTTCCTCCTACGTCATTTCGCTTTTTGCCGAACCTCCACAGTTTCTTGCGATTCCGGTGTTTCCTTCCCGCTTTTTTCGGCACTCTTGCATCTTTCTCTATCGTGATAGCGGCATTCGTGAACCCAAGGATTTGATCGGCAAGCGCGTCGGCGTCCCGGAATATCAGATGACGGCGGGTGTTTGGATTCGCGGCATGCTCAGTGAGGAGTACGGCGTGCCGGTCTCGAGCGTGACATACGTTCGCGGAGGAGAAGAACAGCCCGGCCGCCTCGAGAAGCTTCCTTTGACCCTGCCTCCGGAAATCCGGCTCGAATCGGTCCCCCAAGGAAACACTCTTTCGGCTATGCTTGCGGCCGGTGAAATCGATGCACTCTACACGGCACGCATGCCGTCCACGTTCGTCAATGGCTCCGGCAAAGTGCGGCGGCTGTTCGTCAATTATCCCCAGGTCGAACGGGACTACTACGCGAAAACAAAGATTTTCCCGATCATGCATACGGTTGTGATCCGTCGCGAGGTGTACGACAAGTCTCCCTGGATTGCGCAGTCTCTTCTGAAAGCCTTCCAGCAAGCGCAACAGTGTGCTTATCGCGACCTGTATGACTCGGGCACACTGAGCACGATGCTTCCTTGGCTCATCGAACACGTGGAAGAGGCGCGCGCGCTGATGGGTGTCGACTTCTGGCCGTACGGGCTTGAGAAAAACACGCACACGCTAGAGACCTTTCTGCGCTACTCGTTCGAACAGGGCCTTTCGCAGCGCCCACTGGAGCCGGCGGATCTTTTTGCGCGCGAGACGCTCGAATCGTTTAAGGTTTGAGCCCGTTGGCCCTCGGACGGGCGGTGGAAAAAGGGGAAACCATGCGCCACCAAACCGTCGCGACGACCCTCCTGATCTGGCTAGCCGGATGGGCCTTTTTTTCACAGGCAGGCCGGGCGCAACAGTCGGCGAAGGTGGGGCCGTCAGAAGTGACGATTGGCGGTGCGGTGGCGACGCCACTGACCGTGTCGGCGCAAGAGCTGACGAAGATGCCGCACACGACGGTCCGTGTCACCAACCCGCGCAGTCACACGGAGGAAGTCTACGAGGGCGTGTCGGTTGCGACATTGCTCAAACAGGCCGGCGTGCCTCAGGGAGAGCAGATGCGCGGACCGTGGATGGCCTCGTACCTTCTCGCGGAAGCTGCGGATGGCTACCGCGTCGTTTTTTCCCTTGCTGAGCTGGACCCCGGGTTCTTGGACTCTGACATTCTGCTGGCGGATACGATGAATGGCGCACCGATCGGCAGCGGTGAAGGTCCCTTCAGACTCATCGCCCCGCACGAAAAGCGTCCGGCACGCTGGGTACGAATGCTCAAGTCTCTAACTGTGGTCCAAGTTCCTCAGTAAGAAAACGCCTGCGCCCAAGGAGGTGTCCCTGCCATCCGGCCCTAGCGCGATCACACAAAACTGGTGGGTGCTGACACGCGGCGACATCGATGCGACGATCACGCAAGTTGGCGCAATCGTCGCCCAGCTTTTCATCCCCGTGCTGCTTCTCGCACCCGTGGGTGTTTCTCCTGCATTCAGCCTCACCCACTGCCTGCCTGGTTTTGCATCGGGTTTTCTCGTTGGCTCGCTTGGATTGGTTTATCTCAGCTGGAAGCTCGCAAGGAGCCAGGGGCGGGCCGATGTCACCGCCCAGGTATACGGAAACAATGTCCCAGCGATCCTTACCTACACGCTCTCGATTTTCCTGCCCGTATATCTGAGAACGCACGACGTGAACCAGGCCTGGGGCGTCGGCGCAGCGGCTGTAGTTTGGACCGGGATCCTTAAGCTTTGCGCCGCGCCGTTCGCCGATTCCTTGCGTCGTTACATCCCTGTGCCTGCGTCGATGACGGTGTTTGGCGCAGCGATGTACAGCTATCTCGCGCTTGTCGTTTTGCAACGCCTATTCGATCAGCCGCTGGTGGGAATCGCTGCACTAACGATTGTCGGCATCACAGTGTTCGCAAACGTGCCGGTCACCCGGTATCGCTTTCCGCCGTTTCTTTTTGCGTGGCTGATCCCATTGCTTCTCGGAATCACTGTCGGTTACGTCCACCCCTTCTGGTCAGGTGCTGCGCTGGTACTTCCCTTCGTACGGGCCAACAACCCGCTGGGAGCAATGGCTCAAGCGCTTCCCTACCTGTCCGTCATCGCGCCGATGGCTATGTATCACGTGTTGCAGGCAATTACCACCGTTGAAGGGGCCACGGCTGTGGGTGATAACTACGATGCTCGCTCTGTCGTAGCATGGGACGCAGTCGGCACGTTGCTCTGCGGTATGGCGGGCAGTATCGTCACGCCGGTGATCTACGCTCTGCATCCACCCTACAAGGCGCTCGGAGCGCGGATCGGGTTTGCCTTCTGGACGCCAGTAATCCTGCTGCTGGTGGTCATGACGGGACTCACTTCGTTCTTTGCGGCGCTTTTTCCCTGGCCGATTCTGGCGGCGCTGATCGCCTACGTGGCAGTCGGCGTTGGTAGAGCCACGCTAGCGCGCGTCGATCGAAAATACTTGAGCGTTGTGCTCCTAGGGTTTGTGCTGCCGGTCGGAGCGGTGGTGTCAGCAGTTGTGAATTCGGCGCTTGCAGCGCTCCAACTGTCGGAGGCCGGTGCCGACGTTCAAGCCGCGCTCGATCGCTCTATTTACTGGGCCTCGTTGCGTGGTCTCGGAAACGGATTTCTCTTCCTCGTGCTCGTCGTCGCGTCGGTCGTCACCGAGGCGATCGACCGCCATTTCGGGCGCGCGGCGATCTGGTGCCTGGTCGCCAGCCTGTTTTCCTGGTTCGGGTTAATGCACTCCGCCGTTCTTAGCTGGAAGTCCCAGCCGATGTATGCTCTTGGTTGGCTCGTCGCCGCCGCAATCGTGTATTCGGCCTCGTTCTGGCGAGGGAGCACGGAGAAGTCCGAGTGAGGGGCAGTATAAAAGGCCCAGCGGCCTATGCTAGAATTTCGCCTTCGGAGGCGCGAAAGCCGATTTTCTAGCTTCGGGCTGAACTGATGACGATTCGCGGGAAAAAAATCGTGCTGGCAGCGAGCACCTCCGAATCGTGCGAGCACATGCACAGCACCTGGAAACAAATGCTGCTCGCAACTTTACCCGCGCGCTATGCCTCCGTGTTCAACGTGACCTGGGCCTCGGAGGGCGAAACGTGGCCTGATGGTCAGGCCAAGTTCGTACCCCAAGGTCTCCGGGTCGTTGAAGCGCTGCTCGCTCAGAAGTTTCCGAAAGAAGACATCGCCGTTTGCTATGCAGATCAGCTCGACCAGTTTCTTGGTGAAGAGACGCTCGTCGTTGGGATACACGCACACAATCCCCTCGGCATTACTTTCGCGACCGATGTCTACGCCTATTTTTACGGCGCTGACGTTGAGCCCATCAACGCCGAGCAATTCCGACGACTCATCCTTCATCCCTTGCTGCGCAAGCACAAACACCATTTGAAAATTATCGTGGGCGGCCCGGGTGCCTGGCAGATCGAGAAGAAGAACCTGCAGGATGAGTGGCTGGTGGACTGCATCGTCAACGGTGAGGCCGAAGAGATCGTGGTGCCCATTTTTGAGGCGGCCGTTCGTGGGGAGCCGCTGCCGCGCAAAGTGGAAGGGCACAGCCCTCATTTGGAGAGTATTCCGCCGTTGCGGCACCGCTCAACATTCGGCGCAGTCGAGATCACGCGCGGCTGTGGACGCGGCTGCCAGTTCTGCTCGGTGGCTCTCCGTGCTGGCAAAAGCCTTCCGCTGGAGCAAATTTTGGCCAACGTGCGAACGCAAGCTGCCGAGGGTGCAGACTTTGCGCTCCTGGTCACTGAAGACCTGTTCCTGTACGAGCATGGACCGCGCTTTCGACCGAACGTTCCGGCCCTCAAGCGCTTATTTGAATCGGTCGCCGCTGTCGAAGGAATTGACTACGTCGGCCTTACGCATGGCACGATGGCACCTATCGTTGCCGAACCGAACATGCTTGGCGAACTGCAGCTCGCCGTGGACCGCAGCGTCCACACCCACCCTGCCTCGACGCATCCCGAGCAGCGCTATCAGAATCTGTTTGTCGGCATTGAGACCGGCTCTCCTCGCCTCTTCAAGGAGCTCATGAAGGGCAAGGGCTACCCGTTCCGCCCCGAACAGTGGCCCGACGTCATCCTCAAAGGGATGGAGATTTTGAACCGCAACAATTGGTTCCCCTTTTGCACCTGGATTCTAGGCCTGCCTGGCGAGACGGACGACGATACCCGCCAGTCGCTCGACCTGCTTCATGCGCTGAAGGACGCGAAGTGGTGCGTGGTGCCGACACTGTTCGTGCCGCTGGAAGACACGCGCCTCCAGAAGCGCGAAAGCGCAAAGCTCTACCAGCTGACCGACCTACAGTGGGAGTTCTTCTTCACATGTTGGCGCTACAATCTCGATTTCTTCCACCGTTCGAAAAAGGCGCACCTGGTCTACAATTTGGGCATTCCGCTTTACTACTACTTCCTGGGTCGCCGTCTGTTCGGCAGAGCAATGAAGTATCCGCTGCTCCGTATGGGCCATTTTCCGGAGTGGATCCTCAAGCATAAGCTCTATCTGGACTTTACCGGGAAGCGAAGGCCGCGGCTGCAGGTTCCCGACAGCGTTCCCATCCCTGACCACCCGATGCGTCCGATTCTTCCGGCAACATAAGCACTGGCTTGCCGTTGTACGACTTGCCGCGAAGCAACATGTTTAAGCCAGGTGGATGATAAACTAGATGTGTCCGAACGGGGGCGACACGGTTTCGACGGAAGCTGTCGCGGCTCGAAGGCATGCCGGGGTCCGCCCGCCCGCAACAGGGTGGAACAACACAACTGGCACTTCGCAGTTGGCTCTCGCTGCCTAACCAAAAGTAGGTAGCGCGTCTCCTCAAGCGTCGCCTGCGCGTTTGAGATGAGGCGTCACACAGTAGGCTGGCCATCGCGTTTCGGTCCGGAATGCGCTGGCGAGATGATCGGACTAGCCGGCGGCGCGTCTTGCCCGCTCTGAGCTCCTCCGGCGAAACCCTTGGAACGGGATACGCATGTAGTCTTCGGGTGGCAAGGCTTCTCGGACGGGGGTTCGACTCCCCCCGCCTCCACCATCGCAAGCATTTGAACAGTCTTTCGGTTCTTCGCCGCACTCTACGCGGGAGGACATATCCTTTTCTTGACTCCCTTTCCAGAGCTTATCCGGCACCCGCACGAAGTGGTGGCTGTTGGGCCATGGCGCCTGATTAACGCGCTGCCTGACGCAGATCAAAAGCAAGACTTGAGCCTTACCTGCCTACCCAGCAAGGCGGGCGTTTTCGCAGGAACGCGGAAATGCCTTCCTGAGCGTCGGCAGCCAGCGAGTTCATGCTCATGACCTCTTTTGCGTAAGCGTAAGCCTTGGATTGGTCCAGGTCGATCTGCGCGTAAAACGCCTCCTTCCCCAGCGCGACGGTCAGCGAACTTGCCTCCGCGATGCGTCTTGCGAGTTTTCTCGCGGCCTCAGGCAGCTCGGCTGCCGGGACAACCATGTTGACGAGACCCCACTCGGCGGCTGTAACGGCAGACACCATGTCGCCGGTCAGCAACATTTGCAGCGCACGCTTCCGGCCAACTGCGCGGCTAAGCGCAACCATGGGTGTCGTGCAAAACAGCCCAAGCTTGACGCCCGGAGTTGCGAAGGCTGCTTGCTCGGAAGCAACAGCAAGGTCGCATGTGGCCACCAACTGACAGCCGGCCGCGGTAGCGATTCCTTGTACCTGGGCGATAACCGGCTGCGATATGGACTGAATCTTCGCCATTAAGTCGGAACATACGTCAAAAAGATGCCGATACTCGCTAAGGTCCCGGCCAACCATCTCGCTCAAATCATGCCCCGAAGAAAACACGCTGCCGGAGGCTGCCAAAATAACCGCGCGCAAACTCCGATCCCTTTCGATTTGTGTCAGGCAGTCAATCAGCTCCAGCATGAGTTCAAGGGAAAGAGCATTGCGGCGGCTGGGCCGGTTCAGCGTTATGACAGCCAAATCGCCTTCTGTGTCAAAGCCAAGACTCTGATACTTTTGCAAGGTATCCTGCATGTTGGCCTCCTCCAAATTCTATCGCACGGAGTTTCCGATTCGCATCATCCTTGCGCAAAACCATAGGCAGGCCAGGCTTGCGTGTCAAGGTCCGTCCGCTCTAGGCCACTCGATGGCCCGACGTATATTTCCGTTTCTTGCTGGCCTGACGCCGCGTTTACCGGCACTGGCGCGGTATGGGTTCAGGGATGAGAACCCATCCTGTCCAGCTCCTGTCGCTTAAGCGCGGTAGTTCAAAGAGCAAACGCACTTTTTGCAAATGTCGTTCGTGGGAACATCGAGAGTGGCGCGAAACTCTTGTGCCGCCGGGTTATTGATGACTGCTTCGAGCGTTGTGTTCCGCAGATTTCCGACCGCACGATGAAAAAAGCACGGTCGCACCGTGCCGTCTGCTTCGATTACTGCGGAAACCCAAGGTGCATTGCAAACGGGCGCCTCCGCAGGCTCTAACCCTAACTGCACACGAAAATGCCGCGCGATACGCCGCAATTTGTCTGGCGACTCGGCGATGAAGCCCGATCCGAACTGCTGCTCTCCGCACCGAATGAGCGTATCGATGTTCTCTTCGAGCACTGGCAGCTCCTCGATGGACAAGCCAATCTCGGTTTTCCGGCTGACCGGCCAGGTAAGCGGACGATTGAAGGCTGCCGACGTCAGATCGACGGCAAGAAAGGAAACGCCGTTGAGTCCGATGAGCTTTGCGGCCCCGGCAGTTTCCAACAAATAGCGATAATTGCCTTTCTGAACCGTGCAGCGAGCTGTTATCCGCACGTCGGGGCGAATGTCTTTGACGCTGGCAACGCCTTCCTGCAGCAGCACGAAGGCGCGATCCACGCGGCGGATCCGATCGTGTATTTCCGGAGGCCCATCGAGCGAAACGATGAGGTCATCAAAACCGATGGCGACGTCGCAGGCGTGCTTTTTCAGTAGCAGCCCGGTGGAAAGAAGTGTCAGCCGAATTCCCTCTTTGCGCAGCACGGCACATAACTGCGGAAGCTCCGGATTTAGGAGCGGCTCGCCGCCGGAAAAAACAATCCAGCGCACACCGAGCCGACGAATGGAATGCACTTGCCGTTCCAGTGCAGCAACCTCGAATATTTTACTTTCTCGCGTCTTCCAGATGTCGCACATTACGCAGCGGCAGTTGCAGGAACTGTGCGCGTACACAACGACAACTGGCAAGGTGTCGAGGATGTTGCGGTCCTCCGTACAGCCGCGCAATGAAGACATTTCAGCATTAACCGCCAAGGCGCACCACCTTTCCACCAAGATAGATGGGCCCGGACAAATATCGAACGGTTTGCTCGAACAAAAAGTTCAGGGGCGCACGAATCCAACGCGTCGTGCCCTCCACGGAAAGCGGCTGCAGCCCTTTGACGGCGTTTTTCGACAGGGATTGTTTTATTTCTGGTGACGCCAGCTGCACCCGTCCCCCAAGCACCACCAGTTGCACGTCCTGGTAAGAAAGCGCCGGCAACGTCTCCGCGGGCGTGAGTCCCACGTCGCGCGCGGCAATCAGATCGGCAAAGCCGCCCACGCGCAAGGCACCTTCTCCATTTTTCAATCCCATAAGCTGCGCAGCTTGGTCGGTCACGTAGTCGTAGGCGTGGGCCGAGGGTGTGCGCAGCACCTGCTGCGCGCAACGAACCTCGTCCAGCAAATCTCCACGCGCGGTCAA
>Ga0187783_10000889_pt1 | contig 21971 bp, 14 predicted proteins | sample 1015_SJ02_MP02_2_FD_132471 | JGI IMG/M metagenome (GOLD analysis project Ga0187783, IMG submission 132471) | Tropical peat soil microbial communities from peatlands in Department of Meta, Colombia - 1015_SJ02_MP02_20_MG | ecosystem: Environmental > Terrestrial > Soil > Wetlands > Peat | place...
CCCACATACAGATCGGCCTTGTCGCTGTCGGTCTTGGTCAGACCTTTCGCCGATAGTTGCATATCAGCCGCCTGCTTGATTTCCGCGTCTACGATCTGGTTCGGGTGTGCTCCACCTTCAATGTTGACCCACTTGTAGGTGTGAAATTTGGAAAAATCTACTCCCGGCATGGAGTTGTGGCGCACTTCCTGACCGATTGCCACGTTGCAGGCCACAAGTGCCACTGCCAATGTCATGCCAATCCTTAACGATGTGATCCGGTTCGTTTTTCGCATTGACTTACTCCTTATATTTCTCCGTGAGACACGGAGGTTTCCAGTTCTTCTTCAGACGAGTCAAAATGACCTGAGGTGCTGCGCGTCCTGCTTCTCGCCTTTAACCACAGGTTTTCCTTTCGCTTTCCTCTCTCGGCAAAATCAAAGCATTCGTGGATTCGAGGGTTCTGGCATGTCGCGCGGGCCGAAAAACAGGTGCACCAATCTGCCCTCGCCAAGAACTCTTTGCAACTCGCCGAATCCGAAGAAAGGGATAAGCACCACGAAGAGGAGCACAGTCAGAGTCAGAATTCCCCTCAATGTGCCACCACCAAGGTCAGCAATACTCTGGGAGAAAGACATGCCGCGATAAAAACCAACGGCAGCGTCCTCGAGAATTTTGCAGCAAGCCAGCACAATAGAAAACAAGGCAGACTTCAGGAGAGTCGGGTAGATGAGCGGCGCATCGTCGGCTGCCTCGCCTAGGTGGAAGGCTCGAGCAATGAGGGCGAACTTCCCCAACACCAGCGCATTGATGAGTGCGATGCCCTGGGTCAGGTAACTGATGAGTTCTTCGTTCAGTATCACCGCTTTGTACACAAGGAACAGGGCGAAGACTACCCAGAGGTAAAGCACGATGATGAGGAATTCCTTCAGCTCGCGATGGGCTCTCTGCTTCAGTGTGGTTCGAGTGGAGGTGTCCACGGTATCTCTCCATACTATGAGGGGCGACTCGAAAGCCGAGCCGCCTGTCCAACAACTAAGCCATCCCGCCGTTTAGAGCAATGCTCGATGCAGTCTTTATCTCCTGTTTAGTTCCTCAGCCAGAATCGGCACGCCCAGATTGCAGGCCTGCACGCCTTGCACGACGCACAGCTTCAACACTTCCATGATTTCTTCCATCGTCGCCCCGGCTTTCAGGGCGTTCTTGATGTGCCGCCGCGTACCTGGCGCGTACATATGTGTGTAGGAGGCATCGAAGGCGATACTCAGAAGCTCGGTGTCCTTTGCGGAAAACACACCACTGGCGTAAATTCCAGCTCCAGTCGCCATAAACTCATCGGTCCAGACCGGATCAAGCTCAAGGAAGGGATTCCAGGCATCGTTCCATTGCCCCATCGCTTTCACTTTGTCGCAGGCTGGAGTGTTTGCTTTGCGTTTCTGCGCTGGCTGCACACCTGCCGCCTGCGCCTCTTCCAGGAGGATCGGCGCTCCGAGGCTGCATGAGTGAATCGACATCACGGAGGCCATCTTCAGCACCGTAAGAATTTCTTCTCGGCTCGCACCGGCATCGAGAGCAGCGCGAATGTGCCGGCGGGTCCCATCCGGATTCAGGTTCGTGCAAGCGGCGTTGAATGCCACTGCGATCAGCTCGACGAGCTTGCGTGGCAAGACCCTGCCAGTCCATGGATTCGTGCTCATCTTGAAACATGCCGCCGCCCATCCAGGGTCCCATTCACGCAGTGTCTCCGAGCCTGAATCCCAGGGACCAGTGGGTGCGTCTTTCCCCTGGCCCCCGCTTGCTTCTTCTGCTCTCGTCCTCTCGATCACCTCTCTTGACTTTAATTGCGGGCTCATTGATTCACTCTCGCGGGAAATTGGCCGATTTATCCGCAGGGCCCCGCGTCCAGGTTGCCCGACGGGACCCTGCCGACATCCAATTACGCCGTCCTTTTCTTCTGCTGTTCCACCACCGCCTGCGGAGGCAACATGCAAGCGGCAATCGGATGCGAATCGCCCGCGACCGGTGCGATTGTTTTCCGCCCGTCCGTCTCCCAAACGAGGAAGCCCGGGTTGTACTCCGTGGGGTTGGGTGGTAGACCGAGGTTTCTTAGCGTCTCATCCACACTGTCGTACCACACGCCGACCTTACATCTCTTTCGTGCCTCCTCGGCCGTTGCCACCTTGCGACCGAATCGCTCACACAGGCGGACGGCGCCCTCGATTTGCTGGAGCGAGGTAGCGCGCTCTCGGTTCGCTCCCCAGATGTTGTCCTCGTTCCCGACACGCACATGTTGGCCGAGAACAATCGCCATCGCGGAAATGGAAATCAAACCTCGCATGCTGGACCAGAAGGTGGCGATTGCTCCCTGTGGCGTGTCTCGAAGCATATTCAACAAGTGAAATGGATTGCGACCGAGAGTGCCTCCACCGTAAGCGCAGAGTGCCACATTCATTGGTCCCATGTACACGCCCGCCCGGATTAAGCGCTCGATGAGTTCGAGCTGGTGAACGTGCGCCGGCACGAAATACGGCTGGATGCCGTTCTTACGGAGCCGTTTGAGGTGCTCAAGATAGAAGGCCGGAGCGGCGTCCACCACCATGCCCGCCCAAGCAGCCCGCACTTTCGGGTCCTCCATGTGCGTTCCCTTGATGTCCTCTTCCTTGAACATTGAAACAATGTCCCATTGCGTGCTGCCGATCGCGACCGTTACGAACTCCGGTTTCGGGTTCAGTTCCGTCAGCATGTGCCGGGTGTCATAGTTCAGCCACTTTGCTTTGGTATCTTCGGTCTTCGGCGCGAAAGAGATTGAACCGCCGACCTGGAGGATCATCTTCGGCACGGCTTCCTTCAGTCGTCCGAGCAAGTAGTTGTACTGATCAAAGTCCACAGAACCGTGCCCGGTTGCTGGGTTGCGCACATGAACATGGAGCATCGTGGCGCCAGCGTTATAGCAATCGACTGCCGTTTGAACCTGCTCGTCCCAGGTGAGTGGGATGTCGCAATCGCCAGGTAGCCAAGCTGGGCCGAACGGGGCCGCGGTGATGATGGAGCGGCGCCATGTTTTCTGGAAGGATGGAATCGTCTGTGTAATACATTCTCTAGTTTTCTCCTGTCGTAACGTATTGGATTTAGTCGGGTTCCGGTAGTGGAAAGGCAGTCGGGTCCGCCTGCCACACACCGAAGATATTGCTCGCTGGATCTGCCAAGATCGTCACCCAGGCGGCCCTGGGCACGGCAGTCTTTGGGCGCACAATCGTCCCGCCCAGGCGCTGCACGAGTTCCACGGTCTCGTCGAGACAGACGACGTTAATGTAGAGCATCCAGCCATTCAAACCGGGAATCGCACGGTACGTAAGCCCACCGTTGACGGTCCTGCTTTCGGCTGAGCCGGTTTTTATCTGCCAATAATCGATTCCCGGCATCTGCTGAACATCCCAACCGAAAACACTGCGATAAAAGTCCGCTAGACCCGCTGGCTGATCGCCGTAGATCTCGAAGTGTGTAAAGGAATTTGCCATCACGAAACCTTGAGTCGTGTCTGTCCAGCCGCAGTTGGCGCGTTTCGACGCTCACTTCTCCGCCAGAAACGAGAACCCATGCACCAGAGAAGCACATGCGGCATTCCGATGCCTTGTTGGACCTGACTCATTGTTAAATCTGACGCTGACGTTTGAGCTGGGACCCCAACCTAACGCGAATGTAGTTAACAATTAGGCGGTTCAAAACCTTCCGACAACTGGCAGAACTGACAGAGACGACTGGCAAAACCAACAGGGACAAGCGTCCGACACCCACGGCGTCTTTCGATGGGCGGCGAGAAGAGAGCTGGAAAATCCGATTCGAGCTCCGCGGGATGGGGTGCACGCGAAGACAAGAGTGGGATGAGAGTTCGGGTTGAGCCAGGTATTCGACATCGAGATCGCCGTTGTGGTCAATCAGCGTTTCCCGCGTCTCCGGGCCGATGCCGCTCGCTCCACCGCTGCAATACGACATAAAACGCCGGCACAAACAGAACCGCCAGACAGGTAGATGCCAACATGCCTGTGGCCACGGTCAGCCCAAGAGACTTGCGCGCACTGGCACCGGCACCGGTAGCCGTGAGCAGCGGCAGGACACCGAGGATGAACGTAACCGAGGTCATCAGGATTGGGCGGAAGCGAACCTCCGAAGCTTCGATGGTTGCATCGAGGAGGGTCTTGCCAGCGGCGCGACCTTCCCTAGCCATTTCGACGATGAGAATCGCGTTTTTCGCCGAGAGCGCGATGAGCAGTACCAAGCCGATCTGCACGTAAATGTTATTGGGGACACCAAGACTAAGTAATGCTGCGACGGTGCCGAGCAACGCGAGTGGCACTGCGAGGATGACCGTTCCCGGTGTGATCCAACTTTCGTATTGGCCGGCGAGCACGAAATAGACGAGCAGGATCGCCAAAGCAAAAATAAGGTACGTCGAACTGCCCACCAGCTTCTCCTGATAGGACATGGCGGTCCACTCGTAGCTCATGCCGGCGGGAAGCACCTTAGCGGCGATGTTCTCCATCGTCTGCAAGGCCTGGCCGGAACTGAAGGCCTCGTTCGCGCCACCGTTGATGGTGGCGGAAGGGTAGAGGTTGTAAAGCGTGATCACTGCCGGTCCTTGAGTCTGCTCGAGACGGACAAGGGTCCCTACCGGGACCATCTGTCCGTTTGGGTTGCGAACGCAATAATCGCCGATGCTTTGGATCTGTTGCCGGTACGGCGAGTCGGCCTGTGCGTAAACGATGTAGTTGTATCCGAATCGGGTGAAGAGGTTGACGAAACTCGAACCCAGATACGTCTGGATGGTGTTGTCCACATCGCCTACCGCAACACCAAGCGATTCCGCCTGCGAGCGGTTGACATCGACCTTGATCTGCGGAACCGAAGCGCGCAGGGGTGTCAACGCCATGCGAATTGGCGGGCTGGCTTTGGACCGGCTGATAATTTCGTCGGCGACGTTTTGCAAACGCGCGAAGTCGTAACTGCCATCGGCCAATTCAACCTGCATCTGGAAGCCACCGGACAGCCCCAAGCCTTGAATGGGCGGCGGTACCAGCACCATTGTCCTGGCGTCCTGATAATTGGTCAGGCGCGAGGAGAGGTTGTTGTAGATCGACCGGAGGTCTTGCCCTTTGCTGCGTTTGCTCCAGTCTTTGAACATCAGATAAATGATGCCGGCATTGGCCAGGGACGCGTTGTTGTCCAGCGGCGACATGCCCCCGATGGAGATGGTGCTTTCCACGGCGCGGTTCTCTCGGCAGATTCGTGCCAACTCGTTCATCACGAGTTCCGTCCGCTCCAGCGATGCGCCATCCGGCAACAGCACAGTCACCATTGCATAGCCTTGGTCTTCCGTTGGGATGAAGCCGGTCGGGATCCGGGTCAACCCCCAACCCGCGATGGCGATCAGCCCGATCCCGATCCCTGCCATGAGTGTGCTGCGTGCCACCACCCGGCGAATGATCCACACGTAGGACGATTCGACGCGCTGGTACACTCGATTGAAGGCGCGGAAGAAAACGTTCTTCGGCTGGCTGCGATCGATCGGCCGCAGCCACAGCGCGCATTGAGTCGGCTTGAGAGTGGCGGCGTTGATCGCGCTGATCAACGCCGTTGCGGCGATGACCAGCGCAAATTGTCGGTACATCTGGCCACTAATGCCAGGCATGAATGCCGGCGGCACAAACACCGACATCAGTACCAGCGTCACGGCCAGGATTGGCCCAAACAATTCCTTCATTGCGTCGATGCTGGCTTGTTTTGCCGTCTTGCCGCGCTCGATGTGTTGGGTCGTTCCCTCGACCACGACGATGGCGTCATCCACCACAATCCCGATGGCAAGCACCACGGCGAACAGTGTGAGCAGATTGATGGTGAAGCCCATCACTGCCATGGCCGCGAACGCGCCGATGATGGTAACCGGCACGGTGGTAGCCGGTACGAGGGTCGCGCGCCAGTTTTGCAAAAAGATCACGATCACCAACAAGACGAGCAGCCCCGCCTCCAAAAGCGTGTGATATACCTCGGTCACCGAAGCCGTAACAAACTTGGTTGTATCGAATGGGATGGAGTATTCGAGCCCCGGTGGAAAACCCTTCGCAAACTCAGTCATGGCATTCCGCACGTGGGCGGCCGTGTCCAGCGCATTTGCCTCCGGCAACTGGAAGATGGCCATGCCCCCCGCCACCTTGCCGTCCATTTTGAAAAACTGACTGTAGGTCTGCGCGCCCAACTCCACACGGCCGATGTCGCGGATGCGTGTGATCCGCCCGCCATTCTCGAACTTTACGATGATGTCTGCGAACTCCTCGACGGTCGCGAGATCGCCTTTCACATCGATCGTGACCTGGAAATCCTCTCCGCCCGCCACCGGCGGCATCGCAATCTGACCGGCAGGAACACGCGTGTTCTGCTGTTGAATCGCCGCAATGACGTCACTCGGCATCAGGGATCTCTGACGCATCTTTTGGGGATTGAGCCAGATGCGCATGCTGTACTGACCGATACCGAACACGGTTACATCGGATACGCCCGGCAGGCGGGCCAGCCGGTCGTGCAGCCGCAGCGTCGCATAATTGCTCAAAAATAAAGCGTCGTAGCGGTTGTCGGGTGAAGTCAAAGTGACGATTTGCAGGATGGCGGTCGATTTTTTCTTGGTCACAACGCCTTGCTGCTGCACAGCCTCGGGCAACTGTGCGAGCGCGGCGGAGACTCGGTTTTGCACCAGTACCTGGGCGAAATCGAGGTCCGTGCCGACCTTGAACGTGACAATCAATGAGTACCTGCCATCGGACGTGCAGGTGGATTGCATGTAGAGCATCTTCTCGACACCATTCACCTGCTGCTCGATGGGCAGGGCGACCGTCTCGACCAGTGTCTTCGCGTTGGCACCGGGATAATTCGCGGTCACCTGAATTGTGGGCGGTGTGATGGGGGGATACTGCGCGACCGGCAATTTGAAGAGCGCGACGCCGCCCAGCAACATCATCACAAATGCGATCACATTTGCGAGCACCGGCCGTTCGATGAAGAATTTGGACATCACGTCGACCGCTTGCGCTCAATCTGTTTTTCGAGCACGACGAAGAATGCCGGAACCAACAACACCGCAATACAGGTAGAAGCGAACATACCGCTGGCGACCGCGATGCCAAGCGAGCGGCGCGCGCTCGCACCGGCACCGCTGGCCAGGACGAGCGGCAACACACCCAGAATGAAGGTGAACGACGTCATCATGATCGGGCGGAAGCGGACACGGGAGGCATCGATGGCAGCGTCGAGAATGCTTTTGCCGGCGGTACGACCTTCGCGCGCCATTTCGACAATGAGAATCGCGTTCTTTGCCGACAATGCGATGAGCAGCACGAGCCCAATCTGCACGTAGATATTGTTGGCGAGTCCGATTGCGAGCAGGGCTGCCACCGTGCCGAACAATGCCAGTGGTACTGCAAAAATCACGGCGAGCGGCGTGACCCAACTTTCATATTGACCCGCCAGCGCAAAATAGACGAGCAGGATGGCGAGCGCGAAAATAAAATACGTTGAACTACCCACGAGTTTCTCCTGATATGCCAAGGCCGTCCATTCGAAGTTCATGCCGGGCGGCAGGTTCCTCTTTGCAAGTGCACCCATCGTATCGAGCGCTTGACCGGAGCTAAAGCCGGCCGCTGAAGCTCCGTTGATCGTGGCGGACGGGAACAGGTTGTAAAGCGAAATCACCGAGGGACCAAGGGTCGGGCTGATCTCGGCGAGCGTGCCGATCGGCACCATCGTGCTGCTTTGGTTGCGCACGTAGAGTTGTTTCAGGTCCTCGGTGGTCAGACGGTGGGATGGGTCGGCTTGGACGTACACCATGTAGTTATGCCCGAACTTTGTAAACAGATTCACATAGGTTGAGCCCATGTACGTCTGCAACGCGTTGTAGATGTCGCCGATGTTCACGTTTAACGTCGCCGCTTTCGCGCGATTCACCTTCAACGCTACCTGGGGAACGGATGCGCGGAACGCCGTGAACGCATTCTGGATTGATGGGGCGACATTTGCGTCATGCAAAATACGGTCGGTGGCTTGTTGCAGCCGCGGGAAATCGTAGCTGCCGTCGGTCAGCTCCACCTGCATTTGAAAGCCACTCGACGCGCCCAGTCCTTGAATCGGTGGTGGAACCAGCAGGCGGATACGCGCTTCCTGTACGGTCGCCAGCTGCTGCGACAGGTTGCGATAGATGTGTTCGATGTTTTCGTTCCGACCGCGTTCGTCCCAGTTCTTCAGCATCAGATAAACGATGCCGGCATTCGCGAGCGACACGTCGCCATCGAGGGGCGAGGGCCCCCCGGTGCCGATCATGACGGCTCGCTCGACACCAGGAGTGTTCAGGCCGAGGCGCGTGATTTCATCCATCACCTTCTCGACGCGTTCGAGCGACGCGCCGTCTGGCACCTGCACCGCCACCATCAGATAACCCTGGTCTTCGGTCGGAATAAAGCCGGTCGGGATGCGCGTGAGTCCGAAGACTGCAAGTCCCACCAGCAGCAGCGCGACGACCACGGTTTGGCCGCTGTGTCGAACAATGGAGCGGATGATCCGGATATAGAATCGCTCCGTGGGCTCGTACACCGAGTTGAACCAACGGAAGAAAATGTTCTTCTTTTGGCCGGGATCGACCGGGCGCAGCCAAAGCGCGCATTGCGTCGGCTTCAACGTCACCGCGTTCACGGCGCTGATCAGGGCAGTTGCGGCGATGACCAATGCAAACTGCCGATACATCTGTCCGGTAATGCCGGGCATGAAGGCCGGGGGAAGAAATACAGACATCAGGACCAGGGTGATACCAACAATGGGTCCGAACAACTCCCGCATCGCGTCGATGCTGCCTTGCTTCGGTGTCTGACCGTGTTCGATGTGTTGCGCAACACCCTCGACCACGACGATGGCGTCATCCACCACAATCCCGATGGCTAGCACCACGGCGAACAGTGTGAGCAGATTGATGGTGAAGCCCATCACCGCCATGGCCGCGAACGCGCCGATGATGGTAACCGGCACGGTGGTAGCCGGTACGAGGGTCGCGCGCCAGTTTTGCAAGAAGATCACGATCACCAACAAGACGAGCAGCCCCGCCTCCAAAAGCGTGTGATATACCTCGGTCACCGATTGTTTGACGAAGGTGGTGACGTCGAACGGGATGTCGTAGGTGAGGGCTTCCGGGAAGGTCGACGAAAGCGTTTTCAAAAGCTTTCTCACGCCCTTGGCAGTGTCGAGCGCATTGGCGCCGGGAAGCTGATAGATCGCGATGCCGCCGGCAGGTTTTCCGTCAACCTTGAAGAGCTGGCTGTAACTACGCGCGCCAAGTTCCACGCGGCCGACGTCGCGGATGCGGGTGATTTGCGTACCCGCTGCCTTGAGGATGATCTGCTCGAACTCAGCCGGGTCGGAAAGCTCGGCCGGCACGTTGGCGGTCAGTTGAAAGGCCTGACCGGTGGGTGCAGGCGGCATACCGACCTGACCAGCCGCTACATTGGCATTTTGGTTCTGGATTGCGTTAATGACATCCTGCGGAACGAGTCCCCGCTGCTGCAGTTGTAGTGGGTCGAGCCAAATGCGCATGCTGTATTCGCCGATGCCGAACACCACCACATCACCGACGCCGGGAAGACGCGCGAGCTTGTCGCGCAGTGCGATGGCCGCAAAGTTACTGAGAAACAGCGCGTCGTACCGGTTGTCCTTCGATCCCAGGGTGATGATCTCGAGCGGCGAAGTCTCTTTCTTTTTTGTGATGACACCTTGTTGCTGGACCTGGAAGGGCAATTGCGCAAGCGCGGCGGCGACCCGATTTTGCACAAGCACCTGCGCGAAATCCAAGTCCGTGCCGACCTCAAACGTGACCGTCAACGTGTATCGGCCGTCGGCAGTGCAGTTCGATTGCATGTAGAGCATTCGCTCAACGCCGTTGACCTGCTGTTCGATTGGCAGCGCGACGGTCTCGACTAAAATTTTCGCGCTGGCACCGGGATAGAGGGTGGTGACTTGGACGGTGGGCGGTGTGATGGGCGGATATTCCGCCACCGGCAAAACCAACACCGCCACGGCGCCCAGCAAGATGATCACGAACGCGATGACGTTCGCCAGCACCGGTCGTTCGATGAAGAATTTAGCGAACATGACTAGGGCTGGCCCGTGGGCGCGACTTTCTCGCCGGCCTTGGCGTTGAGAATGCCGTTGACGATGACACGATCTCCCTCGCTAAGTCCGCTACGAATGGCGCAGCCGCCGTCCGCCGTCAACGGTCCTTTCACAATGCCGCGCCGGGCCACGATCTCACCAGTATCGACCACGAACACGTAATCGCCTTGCTGGTCACTGCCGATGGCAGTGTTGGGAATGACGAGCATAACTTGTGGTCCGCCCAGAGGGATGCGTACGCGCGCGAAAAGTCCGGGGAATAGCGCTCGGTCCTTGTTCGGAAGTATGGCCCGCATCGCGATCGTGCCGGTAGAGGTGCTGATTTCGTTGTCGGAGAAATTGAGGACACCAGCGTGAGGGTAGCCCTTCTCGTTACTCAAGCCGACAAACACAGGCAGTTTGCCCACATTACTCTTGGGGGCCATGCCACGCTGGCGCATCTCGGTGTACAGATGCAACGCGTCGTGCTCGTTGAGGCTGAAGTTAACGTAGATTGGCATCAATTGGTCGAGCGTCGCCAGGGTCGTTGGCCCGTTAGCGCCAACGAGATTACCCGGATCGACTTGCCGTGCACCGATTCTTCCCGAGAACGGAGCTGTGACCCTGGTATAGGCGAGATTGATCTTCGCCAGCTCCACTTGGGCCTTGGCTTGGTCACGCTGGCTCAACTGCTTCTCCACACTGGATACTGCCGTAGCATTTTCCTTGATCAGCTGCTGTTGCCGCTCATACTCAGTCTGTGCCTGCTTCAAGGCCGCCTCGTTCAATGCCAGTTGCTGCTGGTACTGTTCGGGATCGATCACAAAGAGCACCTGACCAGCTTCCACAAACGAACCATCCTGAAAACCCACGGATTGGAGGTAGCCGCTGACGCGTGCAACCAGGTTCACGGTTTTTGACGGAGCGACTGTGCCGGTCAGATCGAGGTAATCGGTGACGGGTTGCTTTGCGGGTTGACGGACGGTCACAACGGGTAATGGTGGGCTGACGTCGGGCGCTCTCCTGCAACCGACAAGGAGCAGCAAAAGGAACCAGATTCGTTTCATGGCAGTTGCGCGGCCGGAAGATGATGTTGCGCTTCGAGCATCGTGCCCCAATTCGTCCGGTGCTCCATCTCGGCTTTGACCTCGTCGGAAATCACGTCCCGGTTATTGCGCATCTCCCACCCACCGCCGAGCGCCCTGTAAACCGAAATCAACCCGAGGGCTACGTTGCCCTGTGCGCTGGCAACAGCGTCCTCGGCAGCCAACTGGGCCTGTTGGGTGGTGAGAACGGTCGTGTACGTGGTCTCGCCGGCTTTGTATTGAATCATCGAGAGCTCGGTCGAGCGCCGCGCCGATGCCGCGGCCTCCGTCAATTTCGCAAGTGCTTGCTGCTGCGTGAAGAACAGCGACAGACCGTTCTCGACTTCCTGCTGCGCGGTCAAAACCGCGTTCTGGTAGTTCAAGATGGCTGCCTCGAACTGCGCATCCTGCACCCGCACCTGGTTGATGAGCCGGCCATAGTTGAAGACCGGCCAGACGAAGGATGCGCCTGCCTGCAGGTCCTTGCCCTGCCACATAAACATGTCGGAGAGGGTGTTGGTGCCGACGTTGTTCGAGGAAAGTCCGAAGGCCCCGGAGAGCGAGAATGCAGGGTACATATTCGCCTTGGCGACTCCGATGAGCGCACATTGCGACGCGGCGTTCAATCCGGCCTCGCGCACGTCGGGCCGACGCCGCAACAAATCGTGGGGAATCCCCACCGTAACTTGATTCGGCGCAATGGGTATGTTCCCCGGCCCTTTCAGATACTCGTTGATCTTGTCGGGCGGCTCGCCCAAATAAACCGCGAGCGCGTTCTTGCCTTGGTTCAGCGAATCCTGGAGGGGCGGGACCTGGGCGCCAGTTTGCGAGAGCAGAGTTGCCGCCTGGCGAACATCGAGTTCGCTGGTCTCACCCAATTTGAATTGCACCGATGCGACCCGATAACTCTCCCGTTCCGCGTCGAGATTTTTCTCTGCCACGCGGATGCGTTCCTCAGCGGTGCGAATGTTAACGTACGTGCTCGCCACGTCCGCGATCAAAGTCACTAGGGCATCGTCGTAGGCTGCAACCGTGCTAAGAAACGCGGCCCGGTCTGACTGAATGGTGCGCCGGTATTTGCCCCAGAAATCGGCCTCCCATGAAGCCGCAAAAAGGAGCTGGCTGGTGGTGAATTCGTTGGGTCCACGGTTAGCCGACAGCAGGTTGTAGTAGTTCACTCCTCCTGAGATCGCCTGCTGCTGCGGAAAAAGATTGCCGATGGATTGGTTGAGTTGTGCGCGCGCCTGCACCACTCGCACGCCGGCGCTCTCGAGCGAGAGGTTGTTTCGCCAAGCTACCTCGATTAATTGGCTCAGTGTCGGATCATGGAAGCTGCGCCACCAGTACGCATCGGCCAGCTCCTCGGACTGACCCCCCGACCATTGTGTGGCGATATTCGTCTTCGGGGTATGATAGCCCGGCCCCACCATGCAAGAAGCAAGGAACATGCTCATGAGAAACATCAGCATGCTCCTCGGCAATGTCAGGATCTTGCGCGACCGCATAATATCCGTCTTCAGCCCGAACGAGAACACGTGGGAATGTCGGCGTAAGCTTTCGATTCTTGCTTTTTCCTTTTGATGATGCCTGCTTGAGACGCCCTCGGGTTCACAAACCGATCGCTCCTAAAGACCTCTGTCGACACCTTTTTACCCACCCTTCAAAACGGGAAGGAAGGTAAACGCTTCCTGATCGATTGTCAAACTGTGGTGCGGTATCATGCCGTACAGCACCCTGCTGTGAGTCCATGGAGGAATCGATGCTCCGTGCCAAACCGGCTGTGAAGCAGTGCAGTTCGATCCTTCTCATTTTGCTATCGAGTGTTGCCCTTGCCGCGGATGCCGAGGTTGCCGGAAAATGGACGGTCTCCGCGAAGAACGGACGGCACAGTGTCACTCAAACTCTGGTTCTCGAGCAGAACGGTGGCAAAGTCACCGGAACATTCACCGGGCCGCGGCAATCCGGCACGATTGACGGGACGGTGTCCGGAAATGCGATCCAGCTGCATGTCGCGGCGAAGATGCCCATCGATTATACGGGCACCGTGGACGGTGACAGCATGAAAGGAACGCTCACCTCGGAGGGAAAAAGTGGCGTATGGACTGGTACCCGCACGCATTAGCCTTCGGTCCCAGGACGACGCTGGCGGCTCGCTTCAACCGCACATTCTGTAATCCGGTTGCGTGCTCGCCAACGATTCGGCCTAGCACCTGACCAGATTCAGGGCAGTGATTCCCTTCGTCGCATTGCGGGTATCTACCACTAACTGTGACTCGCGAACGATCCGGGGATAGTCGTAATCGGAGTGGTCGGTCACAATCAGCACGCAATCGTACTCACCTAGGTTGTCTAGGCTGGCGCAGTTCATCTGCAGGTCATATTTCCGCCCCCGACCCACAAACTTGAAATACGGATCGTGATAGCTGACCTGGGCACCCTGCCGCTGCAGCAGTTCGATAATGGTGAGGGACGGAGACTCGCGCAGGTCATCGATGTCCTTCTTATAGGCAATGCCGAGGACCAGTACTTTGGAACCGTTGACCGCCTTGCGGCGCTCATTCAGTGCCGCACCCACCGAGGCCACAACGTGATAGGGCATTTGCAGGTTCACTTCCCCTGCCAGTTCAATGAACCGGGTGCGAAAATCAAATTCGTTTGCTTTCCAGGAAAGATAGAACGGGTCGATCGGAATACAATGCCCTCCTAACCCCGGCCCCGGATAGAACGCTTGAAACCCGAATGGTTTGGTGGCTGCGGCTTCGATTACTTCCCAGATATTGATTCCCATGCGCAGGGACAGCAGCTTCAGTTCGTTCACCAAAGCGATGTTCACGCAGCGATAGATGTTTTCGAGAAGCTTGGTCATTTCAGCCGCAGCCGGCGAGGAAACCACCACCACGCGATTGAAAACCGACCCATATAATCCGGCGGCTAATTCCGAAGCGCAGGGATCGAGCCCACCCACAACTTTTGGAATGTCGCGTCGCGCCACCGTTTGATTCCCCGGGTCCTCGCGCTCGGGTGAGAATGCAACATAGAAGTCTCCCCTGGCTGCCTTCAATGCCGACGGGTTGCCTTTTTCCAGGATCGGAATCAGAACCTCTTCCGTCGTGCCCGGATACGTGGTGCTCTCGAGTATCACCAGCTGTCCCGAGCGGAGGTGCGGGGCAATCGATTCCGCAGTGGAGGTAATGTAACTGAGATCGGGTTCGTGATATTCGTTCAGCGGAGTGGGTACACAGATGACGATGGCATCCATTTCCCGCAACCGGGCGAAATCGACGGTTGCAGAAAATCCGCTCTGGCGAGCGAGTTGGATCTCGGTCGGAGGGATGCGATAGATATACGACCCGCCCGCAGTCAGGGTTTCCACCTTCTTGCGATCAATATCAAAGCCTGTGACCGGGAAGTGCTGCTCGTTAAACAAGAGAGCCAACGGCAATCCGACATATCCCAGGCCGATAATGCCGACCTGCGCCGTACGCGACTGGAGCTTGTTCTTGAATTGTTGTGCGCTCATCGAAACCACTTCCTGGAGAGCACTTGACATGGATTGACCCCGAAGAATTGGATTTACAATAGACGTCCACACTTCTGGTTCCAGCTTTTCTCCGCTCCAAAGCTTTAGGGGGATGCCGGAGCAGTGGCGGTCTGCCTTAAGCGGCCAACAGCCCTGAGATGCGTACCCTTCTATAGATCGGGCGAACCGCAAGTATTATACCGCGCCCGGTTGGCTTTCGACATCGGGTGAGGGCGAAGTTGTCGGAAGCCTAGCGATCGACCCAACGGTCACAAACTCAAATTTCCTTTTTAAAATGCGAAAACGGCAGACAGCATACCATCAATTCGGCGCCTCGCACAGTGTGAAAGAATTTTCATCCGGCAGGCACTCGGCTTGCATCCGGAGCGCACAAAGTATCCCATGCTTTCCCCAATAATTTTCGCCACCTCTCGGCTTGGCCCCCACCTGGCGGACACCGATTTCGAGGTGAAGTTTGCTGCACGCAGGTGAGCGAGCATGGACTTAGCCGTGTCGTGCGATTTCATTGACTGCGCGCCATGCCTGATCGATGGCTGCGTCGGTGTAGGCCCGCGCCGCCGCATCCGAATTAGCGATCGAAATCCGGCCGAATGGCTTTCGTGCGATCACGCACGGCCGTTCTTGTCGCGGCCAATCCGGATCGGAGAGCGACTCATACTCGTAGGCATAGCCGTGCGCCCAGCGGTTCACCGTGATGGCTGCAATGTCACGCGCGGGATCAAATCCGGCGGAGCCCAGCATCCTCTGCAATTGATCGCGAATCTTGCGCTCCATGTCGGAAAACGGCGTCGAGTACAGCTCGAGGCGGCCCAGGCGGTACTGCACGCGCCGCGGCAGCCCCACCTTGCAGGGGGAACGAAGCATGAACAAAATCATCGGCTCGTCGGGATGGCTGGGGAAGCGGTAGTCGCCCAGGCTCACGGGAAAATCGAGCGCCGCATAGGTGTGATAACTGGCGGGCGCAACAATCTGGTGGATGCCGAGGTTGCGGAACACCGACCAATTCCGAATCGCAACGTGGGTATAGAGGTACGGAACCTTCACACAAAATGCCAGCGCCTTTTTCTGTTTTTCCGGCAGTTCGGGGCAGAGGTACGGAATCATCGCGTTGTAACAGGCAAGAACACAGGCTTTTGCCTGGACACTGGAAAGCTTCCCGCTGGTCACATAGGCAATTTCCACTTCTTTCGCTGTGGCCGCCTCTCCCACATGGCGTGCCCGAACTACCGTGCTGCCCAGACGTATGCGCACCGGAGCATCCGCCCGATCGAGCCGGGTATAATCCGCGCGGCTCGTGACCACGTCTTCCATCGTGTCGCCCGGAACCGATTCCGGTACCAAGGCGCGTACCAGGAGGCGCGCCACGGAGGCGTTCCCGTCAGGAAAATGGAAGATATACGGTTCCGCCTCGGCTGGAGGCTCACCCAATTGCAACCCGGCAAAACCCGCATAGGTCATGGCGCCGTAGTCGTCGGGATTCTCGAAGCAGGTCAGCGCGGAAACGGCGTCGATCCCCACACCGAACAAGTCCGCAGGATAGGTCTGAAAGAATGGCAATACGTCGGGATGGGCCTTGCAGTACTTGGTCAGATAATCCGCGTAGCTGACTTTGGCGAGTTTGGCCCGTTTTTCCTTCGCGGATAGCCCTGGAAGGTAGTCCACTTTTTCTTGGTAGAGGCGCACGATATCGCGGCGGGCTGCGTCGGACATCGGCGCTTTGCTCAGAAACTCAGGCCAGGGTGTTTTTCCCATACCCGTCAGCAGACGATCGCTGCCGAAGGTCTCGCGGTCGAAGAAACAGCCCGTGCCCAGGCTCGAATAGAGCTTCTGATCGTAGTACTTGTAGAAGCGTCGGGTTTCGATTCCAAGCTCCGCGAGCAGGTTCTTGGCCACGTGACTGTATGCGGAGGGATCTTCAATCGATTGCGTGCCACCGTTGCTCAGGAGCAGACGGCCCCCGACCTCAAATTCGTTGCGCTTGGCGTGTCCCCCGAAGTCGTCATGATTATCGAGGATCAGGATGCGGGCCCCCGGGCCCGCCTTCTTGCGATAAAAATAAGCGGCCGCCAGACCGCTGATGCCCCCACCGACGACGACAAGATCGTAGGTTTCGCCAGTGCTTCGAGGGCTGGAAGCGGTTCGCCAGAAAGCGTCGTCTCGCAGTTGGTGGGCGACCTCGAATGAACCCGGGTGGTTCCCTCTCATGGCGGTCAGAGCGGGGGGATAATAGCGCGGATCCTGCTCGGTGATGCCCTTGGCGAGCAACGGATCCTGTGCGGAGAGATCAGGACCGGCATCCTGTGCCATCACGCTTCCGGGTAAAAGCGAAGCGCCGACGGTCAGCGCGACCCCGTTGAGGAAGTCCCGGCGTGTGATCTTGCGATCCATGCCGAGTTCGCGATCGCGCCAATCAGCATTCATACAGTCGGTCTCGAAATTTCGCGTTCTCCGCCTTGCCCGGTCTGCCTCTCTGGCTGCGGATTTCGAATATTCGGCGGCGTTCCCACGACGGGGAAAATTCTAGCAAGGGATGCGGATCTTTTGCTACCGACAAGGGTTGTGACCTTCGAGCAAGAGCGGTTGGCGGTCCATCGCAAATGCCCGCGCGGACGGGAATCTTGCCTTGAGTCTACGCTCGCTGGCTTCTGCCTGAAAGCCAGTTCGCGGTTCATGAAGAAAATTGCCCGAGCTATTGCAACCGGAAAACAGAAACTGCAAACTGGAAACTCAATGCGAGCCATTGCTGTGATCCCCGCCCGGTTGCAGTCCACCCGCCTGGCTCGAAAGGTGCTGCGAGAAATTGCCGGGCGACCTCTGATCGCCCACGTGTATGAAAGCATGCGACGCTGCCCTCAGTTGGACGACGTGATCATTGCCACCGACTCCGACGAGATTCTGCAACTCTCCGAAACCCGGGGCTTTCATGCCCGCGCCACCTCAGCGGATTGCCGTAACGGAACGGAGCGAGTTCATGAAATCGCGAAATCCTGGGCGGCCGATCTCTATATCAACGTGCAAGGCGATGAGCTTTTGGCGCGCGCCGAGCACATTGCAGCCCTGGTTGGCCTGATGGGAGATTCCCGAGTTCAGGTAGGGACCTTGAAAGTTCGTGCCACCCCCGAGGACATCCGGAACCCCAATGCCGTGAAGGTGACCACCGACAAAGCCGGCAACGCGCTTTACTTCTCCCGTTCCCAGATCCCGTACGATCGTGACGGCGTAGGACCGAGCTATTTTAAGCATCTCGGCCTGTATGTGTACCGGAAAGCGGCGCTCGACCAGTATGCGAAGCTTCCTGAATCGCCGCTCGAGCAGAGTGAGCGCCTCGAGCAGCTACGATTTCTCGAGAATGGAATTGCTATCCAAGTCGCGGAGACACCCTTCGATACCATACGAGTGGATGCGGAGGAGGATCTCGAGAAGGCGCAAGCGATTCTCAAGAACCGAGCACGCCCGGATTAGCCGGCCCGACGCTAGTTGGCTTTGGCGGAGTTCGCTCTCGCGGGTGGCCTGGTCCACTGTTTAGCCGCAGCCACGCGCCGCGAGATGGCCGGATGGGAGTGGAAGAACCACTCAACCCACCTCGAGGGAGACCTCTCCGCTAGGTTCTGGTCGGCGAGTTTGTTCATGGAAGATATGAACGGATCCACGCTGGCAATCGAACGAAACGCGTAACGATCTGCCTCCCGCTCGTTATGCCGGGAGAAAGCATTGATGACCGGCAAGAGGAAGAAGGAGAGGACCGTAGAAACCAATACGATCAACGGAAGGTTCGCGAAGTCCGAAAGAGTCTCGAAAATATGCCAGCGTTCCATGGCGTAGTGCAGGACCCAATTGGCCGCCCAGAATCCGGCCAAAGTAATACCCGCCTGTACCAGGATGCTCTTGAAAATGTGCTTGTGAACATGGTGTCCCAGTTCGTGAGCCAGCACGGCCTCGATTTCATCGGCAGAATAGTTTTCGAGAAGAGTGTCGGCGAGAATGATGCGCCGGGTATGGCCGAGTCCGGTCAGGGCCGCATTGGCCTTCTTGCTTTTCTCCGAGAGGTGCCATTTGTAGACACCCCGTACCCGGGTTCCTGCACGTTCGCTGAGGCGGACCAAACGAGACTTTAGGTTTTCGTCCTGGAGGGGTTCAAACTTGTAGAAAATCGGCCACAGGAGCACCGGAGCCAGTTGCGCCAGGAGTACGAACAACCCCATACAAGCGGCCCAGGTAATGAACCACCAGTATTGCGGGCTTTTGCGAATCAGAAAGTAGAGAAGTTCGACCACGATGATGGTGAGCAGATAGCTCACCAAGAACCCCTTGAACTCGTCCATCAACCACGCAGCCAGTCTTTGGGTAGATAGATGGAAGCGATGCTCCAGTCGAAATCCGTAGTAGTCCAAGCTGAAGCCCAGGAGCTTGCCGATGACCAGCAGCATTCCGACGTAAAGAAGCACAGCCAGGACATAGATTTGCGCGGATGCGCGATAGGCGACGTCGCGCAAAGTTCCGTTCCATCCGGTCAGTAACAGGACCAGCAACAGAACCAGGCCGAGCGCAAAGTCCACAACTCCAAGCCATCGCCGAATGCGGTTGTAGCGCCGTGCCTCGGGCTTGTCGGTGGCGTTGTCCCACGTGAGTGGAAGGGAATTCATTGGCTTAGCTATTCTAATGGGATCTCGAGCACTTCGGAGACCCAAAGGTGAAGGTCTCGGGCCGGGTGGCGATGGCTAATCGGCCATCGTCCCCCCGAATACCCTGCGCGCCCCCCCATCGGCTGGTCATGAACTCCTGACAAAAGCCTCTGCCCGGGCGAGAATCTCCGTCACCAGTTCCGGGGAAGCAGCTTCCGCGTAGATACGCAACAGAGGCTCGGTTCCCGAGGCCCGTAGCAGAACCCAGGCCTCCGCCCCCTTGCCATCAGTGGGGGCATCGAGGAAAAGCTTCACTCCATCCAAGCCTTCTTTCTTTACGATCGAAAAGCTACCGAGACCGCGGGTGTCTTTCGCTTGCGCTCGCTCGATGGCGAGCTGTTTCACCTCGTCGGAAATGTGAAGATCGAGCCGTCCGTAGTAATGCGGGCCATACTCACGCTGCAGATCGGCCACCAGTTGCCCGAGTGGTTTGCCTTCTTCCGCCATGACATTGGCCAGCAAGAGGGCGTTGAGAATGCCATCCCGTTCGGGCAGGTATCGCGAGTACCCAATGCCACCGGACTCTTCCCCACCAATCACGATTTCCCGCTCCATCATCAAATCAGCGATGTATTTGAAGCCGATCGGACACTCGTGAAGCTGGCGGCCATGTTTCTTGGCGATCCGATCAACCATGCGCGTGGTATTAAACGCCCGTACGACTTCGCCCGGCCATTTCTTTCTCTCGAGAAGCCAGCGGAGCAGAACGGAAAAGATCTTGTGCGAGTCTACGAAGCTGCCGTCTTCGGCGACCGCACCAATGCGGTCGGCGTCGCCATCGTTGGCCAGCCCCGCATGGCAGCTTTCCCGGACCACGGTTTGTTGCAGCATCGCCAGGTTCGGTTCGATGGGTTCGGGATTGATTCCGGGGAATAACGGATTTAACTCCTGGCGGATAGCCAAGTGTTCCACTCCGTGGTCGCGAAAGATTTTGCTCAGCACGCCTCGTCCGGAGCCATACATGGCGTCCACGGCGAACTTGAGTCGCGCCTGGCGGATGCGCGCCAGATCGGCGAAGCGACAAAGAGCCTCGATGTAGGGGTGCTTGAGATCCTCTTCCTCAATCGGTGCCTTCGGTCCGTTCAGCCGAGTGTCGGAATCCAATTGCTCCTCAATTTGGCGAATGATCTGCGGCGTGGCCGATCCGCCGAACTTGCCTTTGAATTTCACTCCATTCCAATTCCAGGGATTGTGGCTCGAGGTGATGACCACACCACCGGCCGCGCCCTGCTGCTTGACGGCGAGAGAGATGGCAGGCGTGGGTGTGTAATCGTTCGCCAGCTTGACCGGGATCCCGGCCGCCGAGAGCACCTCGGCAGCCACCCGCGCCACCCGGTCGGATGCAAAGCGCGTGTCATAACCAACCACCACACCGCGGCGGGGATCCTCGTGCTTTCGGATATAGGCGGCGATGGCGCGGGCAACCCGGCGCACGTTCTCATAGGTGAAATCGTCAGCAATGACGCCGCGCCACCCATCGGTGCCGAACTTGATGTTGCTCATGCTTGCTTAGCCCGTGATCGCTGGTTGGCGATGGTCGCCTCCAGGCGCTTGCGACCGCCGCCCGGTGGCAACCCATTTTTCTCTCGTCTATACCAGCTTGTGCAGTTTCTTTTCATCCAGATACTTTACGACCTTGCCCACGTCCTGCGCCTGCTCTCGCGTCGTCACCAAGAGTGCGTCGGCAGTCTCCACCACAACCAGGTTGTTCACCCCGACGGCCGCCACAAATTTTCCGGGCGCGTGGATGTAGTTGTTCTGCGCATCCAGGGCGAAGATGCCCGCCCCGGAAATCAGGTTGCCGTCTTGCGGATGCTGTTTGGCTGCGCGATGTTCGTGCAAAGCCGTCCATGAGCCCAGATCCGTCCACCCAAACTCTGCCGGAAGACAGAAAATACCGGAGGCATGCTCTCCTCTTGCCGAGCGCGGCTCGAGGACCGCGTAGTCGATGCTGGTGTTTTCGCATTGCGGATACAAGCGCGCGAACACGCGCACAAACCTGCCCGTCCCATAGGCCGCCGCAATCTCCTCCAAGGTCGCGGCAGTCTTCGGGAGATGCTCCGAGAGGGCATTGGCGAGCGTGCGTGCGGACCAGAGGAACATACCGCTGTTCCAGTAGTAGTTGCCCGCTTCCAGGAACCCTCGCGCGCGAGCGTTGTCCGGCTTTTCCGTGAATCGGCGCACACGCAGCACTCCCGGGCTCATGGCCGTACCCGCTTCAATGTATCCGTAGCCGGTCTCAGCCCGGGTTGGACGAATGCCGAGGGCGACGATATTCTCGCCCGCGCGAGCGATCTCCATTCCCTGGCGCACCAGCTCGCAGAAGCGTGACTCGTGCTCAATGACCTGGTCGGAAGGAAACATGCCGATCAAAGCACCGGGATCTCTGCGAAGGAGCAAGAATGCCGCCAAGCCGACGGCCGGAGCCGTGTTTCTTCCCACCGGTTCGGCGATGATCTGTCGGCCGGTAAGCCGCGGAAGCTGGTGTGCGACTTCCCTTCGCAAATC
>Ga0187783_10000890_pt1 | contig 21951 bp, 16 predicted proteins | sample 1015_SJ02_MP02_2_FD_132471 | JGI IMG/M metagenome (GOLD analysis project Ga0187783, IMG submission 132471) | Tropical peat soil microbial communities from peatlands in Department of Meta, Colombia - 1015_SJ02_MP02_20_MG | ecosystem: Environmental > Terrestrial > Soil > Wetlands > Peat | place...
CAACGAGCGGATCGGTAATGCCTGGCGGCGGCGGCGACACCGCGATCTCGGCCGCGCCGCCCGCCTGACGATTGCGCTGCTGACGCTCGCCGTGTGCATGCTGCTCGCCGAGCATTTTGGCCTGGTGACGCTCATCGCGCGCGGTTATCGGCTGCTGGCGGTGGTGTTTTTGCTGCTGTACGTGCTGCCGCTCCTCACCGTTGGAGTTTTCCGCCTCCTCAAGGGCCAGCGCCTGTCGCAGCATGTGGCATGAGGGCCGGCCCCGCTCACAGATAGCTGAGCCACCAATCGTGGCGGCGGCGCTTCAGCAGGGCATACCAACGGCACAGCGGCAACAGCGTCACCACGACCAGCAGCCATATCGCATAGATCGCCGGCAGTCCAACGTTCCAGCCGGGAGGGGCGCTGAAGGGAAAATGAGCGAGATCGGGCGACTCGAACGTCTCGGCCACCTCGCCGTAACGCAGCCAGCTGACGAGAACGGCGAGCAGGTGGATGAGAAAGAAGTGCAGCACATAGAAGAAGAGCGGCACCCTGCCGATGATGAGCGCCGGGCGCATGAGCGGCGCGACTCCGCCATCGAAGCGGCGCAGTAGCAGCAAAGCCGGACCGAGCGTCATCATCAGGAAGAGCAGCGATGGCGGGTACTTGGTGGTATTGAGGAAGGACATCAGCGTCCACAGCGGCGTACGCTGCACCGACCAGCGTGCCGGGTCTCCATAGACGTTGAGCAGGCGCAGCAGCACGAAGCCCACGACCAGCGCGATACCCAGTTGCAGCAGCAGGCGCCGCCGCCATACCTCATCGGCGCGGTAGGCCGCGCCGAGCACGTAGCCGAGCGCGGTGACTCCGATCCACGGAATCAGCACGTAGCTCACTACCACGACCGAGTGCCCGCTGTGATAGAGGACTCCTGGCTGGTGGAGCAGTGTCACCAGCGGGCTGACCTGGCGCGCCATGCCCGGTGTATCGAAGGCGTTGTGACCCAACACCAGCAGGGCGCCGAAGGCTGCGATCGCCCACAGCGGCAGCCACAGGAGCGCGGCCAGCACGATCATCGACCAGCCGAGCGCCCACAGCACCGTGATGATGGTGACGTGGTAGTCGAGATTGAACTGCAGCGCAAAGCGCATCACCACGAGCTCGAGAATCAGCAGCCACAGCCCGCGCGTGAGCAGGAAGCGTGACAGCACGCCCCGGGACATACGCGCCAGCGTCAGGTAGGCGCCGGTGCCGGTGAGCAGGAAGAACACCGGCGCGCAGATGTGTGTGATCCAGCGCGTGAAGAACAGCGCCGCCGTCGTAGTCGAGAGATCCGTCGGGCGGGCAGCAAAATCCCCGAAGAAATCCCGCACGTGATCGAGCGCCATGATCACGATGATGATGCCGCGCACCACATCGATCGAATCGATGCGGGCCGTGGCTGTGGCCCGGCCGGTGGCGCGCACCTCGGCGGCGAGCGGCACGCGGCCGCTCACCGTCGACATGACAGCGCGCGCACCGGCGGCAGAAGCCGCTCAAGGTCGACCGAGCTCTCGATCGAGTCTGCGAGGCGCTCGAGCATCTGTTCGCGCAGTCCCGCGTGATCGAGCGCCTGCGGCATCTCAAGTCCCGCCCAGCGCAGCAACGCGGCGCACGCCGAGGGTTCCTCGAACAATCCGTGCAGGTACGTGCCGGCGATCTGCCGGTCCGGGGACACGGCGCCGTCGGCGCGGCCATCCTCGAGCCGTACCGCCGGGCGCTCGAGCGCCGCGCCACTGCTTTGCCCCATATGGATCTCATAGCCGCGCACGCGCGCCTCGCCGTGCGACTCATCGAGCAGCAGCCGCCCGCGCACGTTGCGCAGCTGCTTCTGCGGGTGCAGCATCGTGTCGAGCTCGAGCCATCCCAATCCGGCGCTCTCGCCGGCTGCGCCCTCGATACCGAGCGGATCGGCGATCCGCTCCCCCAACATCTGCAGCCCGCCGCAGATACCGAGCAGCTTGCCGCCGTAGCGCAAGTGACGCTCCAGGTACTTCGGCCAGCCGCCCTGACGCAGCCACTCGAGGTCGGCGCGCACCGACTTTGAGCCCGGCAGGATGACGAGGTCAGCGCGCTCGACCTGCGCGGCGTCCTGTACGTAGCGAAAGTCGATCTGCGGATGCGCGCGCAGCGGATCGAAATCGGTGTGGTTGGCGATCCGCGGCAGCACCGGGACGCGCACCGCGAAGGTCGGCGCTTCCCCGGCGCGCGCGGGCAGCCGGGCGATGCCATCCTCGGCGTCGAGACGCAGGCCCTTGAGGTACGGCAGCACGCCGAATACCGGCTTGCCGGTGTGCGCCTCGAGCCACTCGAGGCCGGGCTCGAGGAGCTTGAGATCGCCGCGGAAACGATTGATGACGAAACCGGTGACGCGTGCGCGCTCGGACTCGCTCAGAAGCGCCAGCGTGCCGACCACATGGGCAAACACTCCGCCCCGGTCGATGTCCGCGATCAGCACTACCGGGCAGTCGATCGCCTCGGCAAAGCCCATGTTGGCGATGTCACCCGCGCGCAGGTTGATCTCCGCCGGTGAGCCCGCACCCTCGACCAGGATCAGCTCATAGGCAGCGGCGAGACGGGCGTAGGCGGCGAGCACGGCGGCGCGGGCAATGCGCTTGTAGTCGTGGTACTCGGCGGCCCCGAGCTCTCCGACCGGGTGGCCGTTGACGATCACCTGCGCGCCGGTGTCGGAGTTGGGTTTGAGGAGCACGGGATTCATGTCGCTGGTCGGCTCGATGCCAGCGGCCTGGGCCTGCAGCGCCTGCGCCCGGCCGAGCTCCCCGCCGTCGACGCCAACCGCACTGTTGAGCGACATGTTCTGCGGCTTGAAGGGCGCTACGCGCACGCCGCGGCGGCGCATGATGCGGCACAGCCCCGCCACCAGCGTGCTCTTGCCGGCATCGGACGTCGTCCCCTGAACCATGAGCACCCGCGCGGACACGACCCTATGGTACGCGCACACACCTTCTTATATGAGTGCGGGCGGCGGTAAGCGCCGGTTCGTGAATCAACGAATCCGCGCTGCCGCGAGCGCGGCGCGCTTCAGCGCTTGGGATTCAACGCTGCCTTGGCGAACGCGTCGAGCTGCGCGACCGCGGCGCGCGTGACGCCGAATATCTGTCGGCGGCGGCGTCCGAGGGCCACCCAGGCTTCGAGTGTGGCGATGCCCTCGGCGCGCAGACGCTCGGCGAGGGACAGCGGCAGATCGGCTGGCAATGCATGCGACATGGGAGCGAGTCTTCGCGAATCGCCGCATTTGCCAAGCGCAAGTTAACATCATCCCGTCACCGACCCTCAGTTCGGTGACGCGCGTCGCACCTCAGATCCAGACGTCGTTGGGTGCGGTGCGTTCGCCGCCCTCGTGGCCCGTGTTGGCGACACCGCGCGGCTCGATGAGCAGCAGCTTGACCTCCGAGGCCGCAAACGGCTTGTGCTCGACGCCTTTCGGCACGACGAACATCTCCCCCGGCGACAATTGCACCGCACCGTCGCGAAAGTCGATGCGCAGCGTGCCTTCGAGCACGATAAAGGTCTCATCGGTCTCTTTATGGTCGTGCCAGATGAAATCACCCTGCAGCCTGACGAGCTTGAACTGGTAGTCGTTCATCTCGGCGACGACCTTCGGTTGCCACTGCTCGCCGATCAAGGCGAGCTTGTGCGAGAAATTGATGGCGCGGTATGTCATGAGAGCAAACCTGAGCGTTGCTGCGGATCAACTCTGCTGGCTATCGACCTTGCGCACCGACGGCCGCTCGGCGAGGAGGCTCGAGTGCCGCGCCACGGCTGGCCAGCGGCGGTGGACGGGTTCGCGTCCCTCTGGCAGCCAGCCGTCGACGACGTAGAGATAGAAATCCGCCGCGCAGATCGCCTCGCCGAGCACGTAAGGGCGCAGCGACGGCACCAGCGGGCCCACCAGCTCCGGGAAGTCGCGGATTGCCTGCTGCTTGACCGCTTCGGCGCCGGCTTCGCCGCCGTATTTATGCGGATAGTAGATACGCCGCGCGCATTCGTAGAGATTCGCGGCGAGATACACCATCCACTGCAGATAACGCGCGTGCTCGGCAGTGCCGGACGGCGGCGCAAGGCGCGCCCGGGGATGAGTCTCGGCCAGATGGATGCAGATGGCGGCGGACTCGAAGATCGTGCCGCCGTCGGGCAGGGTGAGCGCCGGCACCTTGTCGGTCGCGGCGGCGCGCCGCAGGACCTCGACGTCGGCCGGCTGGCGGCCGATGTGGATGAGCTCGTATGGCGCACCGATCTCCTCGAGCAACATCTGCGGAATGTCGGAGCCGCTGCCGGGCCTGCCATAAAGCCGGTATTTCTCAGCCACCACGCGTCCTCTCAGGGTGTGCCGCTGCCTCGCTCCGATCATAGTCTGCGCGGCGTGCCGCTGCTAATGCGGCGCTCCGCGATGCTGACGGCGGCCACGCGCCGGCCGCTCGCGGCGCGCATCGACGCACAATGCCCACGGCTCATCGCACACGGGCTGTGCCGGCTGGCACAGCCGGGTCCGCCCGGGCATCATATCCGGCCCCTCGAGTGCAGCCGGAGCTCGCATGCACCGCTTCACCGCCGCCGCCCTGCTGGTTATCACCTGCACGACGTCTGCTGCCTTCACCTACACGGCCGATGAGCTCGCAGCGAAGAATGTCGAGGCAAAGGGAGGGCTCGAGAAGCTGCGGGCGATTCACTCGCTGCGGCTCGAGGGCAAGCTGCTGGTGAACGACGGCACGGTCGAGCTCGCGACTGTGATGCTGGTGAAGGTCCCCGGCTCGATCCGCTACGAAGCGGGACAACAGGGGCTCACTGAGGTACAGGCCTACGACGGCAAGCAGGCCTGGCAGATCAATCCGTTCCAGGGCCGCAAAGACCCCGAGAGACTCTCGGCGGACGATGCCAAGGGCATGGGCGAGGACGCCGCGGACTTCGCCGGCGCACTGGTCGACTACCAGGCGAAAGGCTACCGGCTCGACTATCTCGGTAGCGAGGACATCGACGGCTCGCCGACGCTCAAGCTGCGGGTCACGCGGACGAATGGCGACATCACCTACGTCTATCTCGATCCCGACCAGTTCCTCGAGGTGCGCACGGTGGAGCGGCGCATCGAACACGGCGTGCCGCGCGAGACCATCACCGACTACGGCGACTATGAGAAGGTCGGCGACGTCTACCTGCCGTTCTCGCAGGACTCCTGGATCAAGGGCTCGACCAGTCACCAGCGGGCAGAGTTCGACAAGGCAGAGGTGAACATCGCCATGGACGACGGTTTGTTCCGTTTTCCGACAGGCGCTGCGCCCGTCGCTGCCGCCGCCGCGGCGAAGTGAGCTGAGGGGAGATTATTGATGCGACCCGCCCTCGCTGCCTGCGCTGGCGCACTGCTTTTCACCGGAGTGACGGGCGCCGCCTTCGCGCAGAGCGCCGCACCGGCCTTCGACTCCGGCACCGTTTCAGGGCTCGGTGCGCGCAACATCGGCTCGGCGACGATGAGCGGGCGCATCGCGGCGCTCGCCGGCTACCGCGAGCCCTCGGGACGCATCACGCTGTTCGTCGGCGCAGCCAGCGGTGGCGTATGGAAGTCGAGCGACGGCGGCACGACCTTCAAGCCGGTGTTCGACGATCAGGCGGTGCAGTCGATCGGCGCGATCGCGGTCGATCCCACCCACAACCAGAACGTCTGGGTCGGCACCGGCGAGACCTGGACCCGCAACAGCGTTTCGATCGGGGACGGCATCTACAAGTCTACCGACGGCGGCGAGACCTGGAGCAACGTCGGATTGCCGAACTCCGAGCGTATCGCGAAGATCGTGGTCGACCCGCGCAGCTCCGACACCGTGTTCGCCTGCGTTCCAGGGAAGCTGTGGAGCGACTCGGCCGAGCGCGGTCTGTACCGCACGACCGACGGCGGCAAGAGCTGGAGCCTGGTTCTCAGGGGCGCGAATCTCTCCACCGGTTGCGCGAGCGTTGCGCAGCAGCCCGGGCACCCGCAGGTGCTGCTGGCGGGGATGTGGGATTTCAGGCGCTGGGGCTGGGCCTACCGCTCGGGCGGAGAGAGTCCCAAGGCCTCCTCCGCGAGCGGACTGTGGCGCAGCACCGACGGCGGAGTCACGTGGAAGGAGCTCATCGCGGAGGCCGGCGACGGGCTGCCGGCCAAGCCCTATGGCCGCATCGCGCTCGCCTTCGCGCCGAGCGAGCCGGACACGGTCTACGCCTTCATCGAATCGCCCGACTCGGGGCTGTTCATCTCACATGACGGCGGACTGAAATGGGAGCGCGGCGACAAGAGCCGGTGGATGGTTTGGCGGCCCTTCTACTTCGCGAATCTGATTGTCGATCCGCAGAACGCGCAGCGGGTCTACAAGACCGACGGCTCGTTGATCCTCAGCGAGGATGGCGGCCGCAGCTTCTCTGCCATCGGCGGCTTCGTCGGCATGCACGCCGACGTGCACGACGTGTTCGTCGATCCTGGCAATCCGCAGCACGTCTATGCAGCCGACGACGGTGGGCTGTGGATCTCGTACGACGGCGCCAACAAGTGGTGGAAGAGCGATAACCTGCCGATCTCGCAGTTCTACCACGTGAGTCTCGACAACGCCGACCCCTACCATGTCTACGGCGGCCTGCAGGACAACGCCGCCTGGGTTGGCGACTCGGCGTATCCGGGCGGAATCACCAACTCGCGTTGGGAGAACATGTTCAGCGGCGACGGCTTCTGGATGTACGCCGACCCTTCCGACCCGGACTACGTCTACACCGAGGCTCAAGGTGGCAGCGCCGGTAGGGTCAACGTGCACACCCACGAGACGCGCGACATCCAGCCGCGGCTCGGCGCGGCGGACCTGAAGCGCTACACCAAGCTGCGCTTCAACTGGAACACGCCGATCGCGCTGTCGCCGCACGACCCGAACACGCTTTATATCGGCGCGCAGTTCCTGTTCCGCTCCGCCGATCACGGTCAGAGCTGGCAGCGCATCTCACCCGACCTCACTACCAACGATCCCAACAAGCAGAAGCAGGAGCAGTCGGGCGGCGTCACGCTCGACAACTCGGTTGCCGAGATGCACACCACGATCTTCTCGATCAGCGAGTCGCCGCGCGCCGCCGGCCAGATCTGGGTCGGCACCGACGACGGCAATCTGCAGCTGACCCGCGACGGCGGCCAGCACTGGCAGAACGTCGTCGGCAACATTCACGGCCTGCCGAAGAACAGCTGGGTCAACTGGGTGCAGGCGAGCGCCTACGATGCCGCTACCGCCTATGCTGCCTTCGACCGCCACACCTTCGGCGACATGGCGCCGTACGTATTCGTGACCGAGGACTACGGCCGCAGCTGGCGCGCGCTGGTCACCCCGCAGGATGCCAAGGGGGTGCGCGGTTACGCGCACGTCATCCGCGAGGACACCGTCGATCGGGCGCTGCTGTTCCTCGGCACCGAGTTCGGGCTGTGGATCTCGGTCGACGGCGGCACGCACTGGGCCCAGTTCAAGGGCGGGCACTTCCCCGCCGTAGCGGTGCGCGATCTGGCGGTGCAGCCGCGCGACAGCGACCTGGTGCTCGCCACCCATGGACGCGGCATCTGGATCATCGATGACATCACGCCGCTGCGTCATCTGACGCCCGAGCTGCTGGCGCAGGACGCCGCGTTCGTGCCCGCACGAGCGGTGCAGCAGCGCATCGAGGCCAGCGGTGGCTGGGCGAACGGCGCGGCCACCTTCATCGGCGAGAATCCGAAGAGCGCGGCCGTGATCAATTACTATCAGCGCACCCGTCAGCTCTACGGCAAGCTCAGGATCGAGGTGCTGGATGCGAGCGGCAAGGTGATCGATCAGCTGCCCGCGAGCAGCCGCCGCGGCCTCAATCGCGCGCTTTGGAGCATGCATCGCAAGGCGCCGCACGTGCCGCCCGCGGTACAGCTCGCCGAAGCCGGCACCCAGGGCCCGCGCGTACCGCCCGGCACCTACACGCTGCGCATGGTGAAAGGCGGCAAGACCTACGAGACCAGACTCGCGGTGGGCCTCGACGAGCGCGTCAGCTGGACGGTCGCCGACCGGCAGGCGCAGTACTCTGCCGCCATGCAGGTCTACGATCTCTTCAACGACGAGTCGACGCTGTTCGCGCGCATCGCCGGGTTGCGCGCAACCGTGGCCGCCGCGAGAAAGAGCCGCAAGCCCGGCGATGCGCTGTTGCGCCGTCTCGATGACTTCGACGGCAAGCTCGACGCGTTGCGCAGGCAGATCGTCGCCACCACCGAAGGCGGGGCGGTGACCGGCGAGGAGCGGCTGCGCGAGCACACCGACCAGCTCTACGGTGCGATCATCTCCTGGGACGGTCCGCCGGCGCGCTACCAGCTCGACAACATCAGCGGGCTGCGCAGCCAGCTCGAGGAGATCGCCGCATCCTTCGCCAGGCTCACGGCGCAGGAGCTGCCCGCGCTCAACAAGTCACTCGAGGGTGCCGGCGCGCCCGCGCTCGCGGTGCCGCCGGCCACTGCGCTCGAAGACGAGGAGGAGGAGCACTACGCCAGCGGTGGAGTAGCGGCGGGACGGCTCGATCCGGATGCACCAGGCCGCGTCGAAGTGCCGAAGAACCTGCGCCTGTGGAACTGAGCGGCACGGGACCGCGCAGCAATGACCCTGTACGACTATCTCGACTCCGGTAACGGTTACAAGATCCGGCTGCTGCTGGCACAGCTCGCGCGCCCCTGTCGTTGGGTTGAGCTGGACATCGTGAGCGGGGCGACGCGTACGCCGCAGTTCCTGGCGAAGAATCCCAACGGTCGCATCCCGCTGCTCGAGCTCGAGGACGGCGTCTGCCTCGCCGAATCGAACGCCATCCTCTGGTTTCTGGCCGATGGCACGCAGTACCTGCCGAGCGAGCGCCTGGCGCGCGCCCAGGTTCTGCAGTGGATGTTCTTCGAGCAGTACAGTCATGAGCCCTATCTCGCCACACCGCGCTACATCCTCAAGCACTTGCCGGCGGACTCACCGCGGCGCAGCGAGCTGCCGCAGCGACTGAAACAGGGCCGCGCCGCGCTCGCGGTCCTGGAGACTCATCTGCAGGGGAGTGGGCGTCGCTACCTGGTGGGCGATCGCTATTCGATCGCGGACATCGCGCTCTACGCCTATACACACGTGGCGCACGAAGCGCAGCTCGACCTCGCACCCTACCCGGGCGTTCGCGCCTGGCTCGCGCGCGTGGCGGCCGAGCCGCGGCACATTCCCATCACGCACCGGCCGCAGTAGCGGCACGCCGGTCGGCTGCGCCCGGCAGCGAGCCGCGCGGCGGTCGCCTAACAGCCTAATGATATGATGACTCGGCAGGCGGTCCGTCGGCGGAACGGGCGTGGCATCGTGCGGGCACTCTACGAAAAAACCATCGGCTTCATCCTGCAGTACATCGATGAGCACGGGCTGAAGTCGGGTGACCAGCTGCCGCCCGAGTCGAAGCTGGCGTTGCAGGCCGGCGTCAGCCTGGTGACCGTGCGGCGCGCGCTCGCCGAGCTCGCCGCGCAGGCGGTCGTGCGCCGCGAGCAGGGGCGTGGCACTTTCGTGGTGCGTCCGCGAGTGAAGGCGGAGACCACACGTGTCGGCGGCCTGCGCAACAGCCTGCATCTCGATGCGCGCTCGAGCCTGAAGACGCGCGTGCTCGGTTGCTTCTCGCGCCGCGCCAACAGCGAAGAGGTCGCGGCTCTCGGCCTGCAGGAGGGCGCGGCGGTGTGGGAGATCTCGCGGCTGCGATTGCTCAGCCAGCGCCCGCTCATCTGGGAGCAGTCCGTGATTCCGAAGCTGCTCGCGCCGGATCTCGGCGGCTACTTCGAGCGGCGCGACCGCCGCTCGCTCTACGACCTGCTCGATGAGGTCTACGACCTGAAGGAGGCACGCGAGGAGCAGACGCTGCTGTCGCGCCCGGCGCTGCCGCGCGAGGTCGAGCTCCTCGAGCTTCTCAACTTCGAATGGGTGGTGGAGATCACCGGCGTCAGCCTGTCGACGCGCCACACGCCCATCGATCGCTTCCGCATGGTGTTCGTCGCCAAGTCCTTCGCCTTCCGCCTGGCGACCGCCCCGAGTCACGCCGTCGAGGCCGTCGAGATCACTGCGCCGCAGCCCGGTCAGTCCGCGATGGCGCGGTAGCGGGCCTGGATGTCGCGGTAGCGTGCGCTCACCCGGCCCGGCCTCACGGTCGCGGTGCGGCGGGCGGCATGCGGGCGCGGACCACCCCCGCTGAGCTCGCGCGCGCACAGTGCCGCACCGACCGCCGCCGCCGAAGTGAGCGTGCAGCACTGCAGCGGCCGGCCGAGAACGTCGGCGAGCAGCTGCAGACTGGCGGCATGAGCCACCACCGATCCGGAGACGACCACCGCTTCGACCGGTGAGGTCTCGGCCAGCACCTCGATGCAGCGCGCGATCTCGAATGCAACACCCTCGAGGAATGCGCGCGCCAGGTCGTCGGCAGTGTGCTCGAGCGTCAGCCCGTGCAGCGAGCCGCGCAGCGCCGGATTCCACAGCGCGCCTTGCTCGCCGCCGCCGAGATAGGGGGTGAAGGTGAGTCCGTGCGCGCCCGCGGGCGAGCGCGCGGCGCGTTCATCGAGCGTGCCGTCGTCGAATCCGAGCAGCCCGCTCAACCAGCGGTAGCCGGTTCCGGTGGCGAGCAGGTCCATTTCGCGCGCGTACCAGCCGCTCGCCAGGTGCGGCGTGAGCAGGTAGCGTGCGGCGGGATCGAGCCGCCGCTCGCGCACGGCATCGAGAATGGTGGTGCTCGAGCCCATGGTCACGCACACCGTGTGCTCGCTCAACTCCGCCATCGCATAGGCAGCGGCGACCGAGTCGGCGCAGCCGACGGCGACCGGCACGCCCGGCCGCAGCCCGAGCAGCCGCGCGGCGCTCGCGGTCAGCAGCCCGGCGGCGGCCTGTGACGAACGGACGGCCGGCAGCGCCGACACGGGTAGCTGCCAGCGCCGGCACAGGTTGGCGTCGAAACTTCCGGTGACGGAGTCGAAGACGGCATAGCCGGCCGCGGTCGAGGGGTCCGTGAGGCGCGACCCGGTCAGCGTGAAGCACAGGTAATCCTTCGCCGACAACACCCACTCGACCTCCGCCGCGCGCTGGCGCCAGTGGTAGGCGTACATCGGCCCGAGATAGCGGCCGTCGAGCGGCATGCCGGTGCGCTCGTACAGGCGGCGCCACGTCTGACGATTCAATCTCTTCGCTGCCCAGGCATCGGCGCGCGAATCCTTCCAGGTGATGGCGCGCCCGAGGGGCGCGGCGCCGGCGCCGCAGACCAGCGTGGGCAGCTGGCCCGCAAGTCCGATGGCGACGACGGCCTGGCGCCATGCAGCTTCGCTCACCGCGAGCACTGCTCGCAGCTCGGCACAGCCGCTGCTGACGGCGGTGATCCAGTCGCCAGTTTCCTGCTCGGCGGCTCCCGGCACCTCGCTCCAGGTCGCGAAGGCGTGCGCCGCGCTCGCGGCCACTGCGCCGCTCGCATCGAGCGCCACCACCTTGGCTGAGGAGGTCCCGAGATCGATCCCGAGAGTGAGCGCGCCGACTTCGGCCACGCTAGCGCAGCTCGTTCATGACGTGTCGTGCCGCCTCCAGCGTCGCGTCGATGTCATCATCGCTGTGCGCGAGCGATACGAACAGGTTCTCGAATGCGCCCGGATGAAACAACACGCCGCGGCCGAGCATGCCCTGCCACCAGCGCCGGAAGCGCTGCTGGTTGGTATAGCGGGCGGCGTCACGGTAGTTGTGAATCGGCCGCTCGGCGAACCAGACCTGCAGCACCGGTCCCAACCCCGCGACGTGTCCCGGTACCCCGGCATCATGCAGTAATCTCTCGAGGCTCGCATAGAAGCGCTCGCAGAGCGCGTAGATGCGCTGGTAAGTTCCGGGCCGGGTGAGCTCATCGAGCGCGGCGAGCGCGGCGGCGACGGCGATGGTGTTGGCCGAGTAAGTGCCTGCCATCGACACCGTTCCATCCGCGACCAGCGACAGGATGTCGCGGCGCCCGCCGAGAGCGGCGACCGGAAAGCCGCCGCCGAGTCCCTTGGCGAACACCGTCAGGTCCGGGCGTATGCCGAAACGCCCCTGGGCGCCGGCGATTCCGAGCCGGAAGCCGGTGATGACTTCGTCGTAGATGAGAACGATGCCGCGAGCGGCGGTGAGCTCGCGCATCGCCTGGAGATATCCCGGCAGCGGCAGTATGCAGCCGGTGTTGCACATCACCGGCTCGGTGAGCACCGCCGCAATGTCCTCGCCCTCGCGCTCGATCGCCGCGCGCAGTGCCGCGACGTCGTTCCACGGCAGGATGATGAGCTGCTGGCCCGCCTCGGGCAGCACACCCGGCCCCTGGGCGACAGCGATCGGGCGCTCATCGGGTCCGGCCTCGTCGAGGCGCGGGTGCTTGCTCCAGTACACCCCGTCCGAGAAGCCGTGGTACATCCCTTCGAAACGGATCACCTTGCGTCGCCCCGTGAAGGTGCGTGCGAGACGCAGTGCATACAGCACCGCCTCGGTGCCGGTGTTGCACAGCCGCACCATCTCGACGCTCGGAACCAGCTCGACGATGCGGCGTGCCAGCTCGGCCTCGGCTGCCGTCGGCAGCGCGAAGCACGTGCCCTGTTGCTCGATGGCGCGTACCACCGCTGCAGTCACCGCCGGCGGCCGATGGCCGAGGATCATCGGCCCGAGGCCGAGCAGATAGTCAATGTAGCGATTGCCGTCGACGTCGATGAGGTGCGCACCTTCGCCGCGATCGATGAACAGCGGGTACGGCTCCCACCCCGAGAAGCGTGCGCGGGCGGTGCTGTTGACGCCGGCCGGGATCAGCTCGCAAGCGCGCTGGTAAAGAGCGGCGCTGCCCGCCGTCCGCCTGATGGAAGTCTGAGTCACGTCAGCCGCTCCCTCGGGTCAGTGCGGGCAAGGTCTGCTGCCGCGCCGCGAAGAACGCCCGGTGGCCCGCGCGGTGCAGCAGCACCGCGATTCCTGCGCCGAGTGCGATCGAGCCGAGCCCGTAGGCGAGGACCAAGGGCGGCGTCGCACCCGAAAGCACTGCCGTGATGGCGACCAGGCCCATGAAAGCTGCACCGAGACCTGGCAGGACAGTGCCGACGAAAACGTCGGCCGGCGAGCGCCCGAGTGTGCGCCGCGCCTGCCAGGCGGCGGCGGCGGCGGTCAGACCGTAGAAAAGCACGCAGATCAGCCCGAGGCTGCCGACGACGTTGCTCAGCGCCCGGGCGATGTTGCCGGTGGCGACCGCGAGCGCGAGCAGCGCCAGGTTGAGCAGGCTCATGATGAGCGTCGCGGCACGCGGGTTCCCCGAAACCGGGTCGGTGCGCAGCAGCAGCGCTGGCATGACCCGATCACGCGCCATGGCAAAGCCAACGCGGGCGGCGGAGATGACGGCCGCCTGCAGTGTGGCGAGAGTGCCGGTAAGCACCACCAGGCTGATGATTGCCGCCGCCGGCGTGTGGGGAAAGAGCCGCCCACCGATCTGCGCGAGCGCGTCCCCGGCGTGGCGCTCGAGCTCCGCGGACGGCAGCACCGCCTGCAGTCCGAGCACGGTCACCGCGTAGAAGATCGCCAGCATCACCACGCTGGCGATCGCGGCCCGCCCGGGGCTCTCGATCCGATCGCGCGACTCCTCGTTGATGTAGACCGCAGCATCCCATCCCGAGTACATGAAGCAGGCGATGAGCATTCCCTGCATCAGACCGCGCATGCCGCCGAGGCCGGAGAGCGTCAAGTCGCTCCACGAGAGATGCACGGGCGCAGCGCCGCGCGCCAGCAGGGCGATCCCGGCCGCTGCCAGCAGCAGCAGCACCAGGTACTGAAAGACCACGATCGTCAGCTCGAAGCGCGCGGCAACACGCAGACCCCAGAGCGCCAGCAGCGTGACGGCGACGTTCCAGGCGCCGCCCACCGCCGCCACCGCCAGGTGATTGTCGACCAGACGCGGGGCCACCAGCTCGAGCGTGTAGCTGCCGGCCGGCAGCGTCAGGCTGGTGGTGCCGAGCGTGTAATAAAGAAGAATCATCCATCCCGAGAGAAAGCCGAGATAGGGATGGAACACCCGTGCCACCCAGGTGTAGGTCGCGCCCGAGCTCTGCTGCCAGCGATTCAACCGCTGGTAGCTGATCGCAATGCCGAGCATCGGCACGAAGCACAGCAACAGTGGCACGACTCCGCCGTAGCGGCAGGCGGCCACCAGGCCGGCGAGGCTCACCGCCAGGGTCTGCGCCGGCCCCGAGCTCGAGAGGCCGAGGACGATCGCATCGCTCAGGCCCGCCCGGGGCCGCGAGGTTGTCGGCTGTGCACGCGCCGCGGCCCATGAGTCCTGGCTCAATCGGTGCCTCAAAGATTAGGTCATTATAATGACTGGCTGGGCCACCCGCAAAAAGAGCCCCGCACTGCAGGCGCGGGGAGCCGCAGCCGCCGTGGGTGCGGCGAGCAGCTCAACGCTCGCCGGCGTGCGAGCCATGGGAGGAGGTGCCGCGGGCGGCGCTGCTGCCCGTGCCCGCCGCTCGCGGCCGCACGATCTCGGCGAGCAGGTCCGCTCCCTGCGCGCGCGCCAGCACCGGGTAGCGCTCGCCGCCGGCGTAGTGCAGCTCGAGCGTGCGGTACTCGCCATCCTTCTCGATGAGCAACGCCAGTGTGTGCCCACCGTCCGACGCCTCGAGCAGCGCATCGTGCAGCACCTCGCGTGACCACTTGTGACCGTTCACCGCGACCAGGTGGCTGGCGGGCGCTGCGCCGGCGGCATCGGCCGGCGAGCCCGGCACGATGTCGACCAGTGTTCCACCGTCGAGGCTCACCCGGAAACCGAGCGAGTACTGCAGGTTGACTTCGCGATCCTCGGTCTCGTGCGCGCCGTTCATGCTGTTCGGTGCGGGCGTGAACTCGAGCCGCCAGCCGCCCGCCTCGATGCCCGCGAGCGGGGCGCCGCCGCCGAGGCGCGTGAGGCGCTCGCGCCAGAACGAGCGCCAGTCGTAGGGCTGCACGGCCGCGAGCGCTGCGACCACGGCTTCGAAGTCGTACGGGCGCACCTCCGGGGCGGTACTGGTGCCGCCGTAGAAGCGGCGGCAGAAATCATCCAGGCTGCGTTGGCCCTTCGACAGGCGCCGGATGAGCGTATCCGCCTCGAGCCACAGCAGCGCCGGCTCCCAGTAGAAGTCATCCTGGCGCCGCAGGCGCGAGGCCCAGTTCCAGTCCTGGTAGTAAAGCAGCGGCGCCGAGATCACCGCGTCCTCGAGCGAGCGCCAGTCGCGGCCCTTGTGAACGGTGAGCTGCGCCGCGATGCGCGCCATCTCGTCGCGAAATTCTGCGGGCGTCAGCAAGCCGCTGCGCGTGGCGAGCACGTCGCCGAGATACTCCGTCAACCCCTCGTAGACCCACAGCAGCTCATCTCGCATCGGCGTCTGGAAGTCGGGCGTCGCCAGCCCGACGGGGCGGCGAAACTTGCCATTCCACGAGTGCGTGTATTCGTGTGGCAGAAGCGTGGCCTCGGCGCGCCGGATGTCGTCGTCGAGCAGCGCCCGCAGCGGCGAGCGGTCGTCACTCGACTCGTGGTGCTCGACGCCGTCGGGCATGATCTGATCGGTGAGGGCCCACTCGAACTGATAGTGGCGATAGTGGGTCGCGCCGAAGAGCGCGCTCGCCTCGGCAACCAGGTTGCGATAGTGCGCCAGCGTTTCGGCGGATATCGCCAGCGCCGCCGGCTGGTCCGCGGCGATCGCGAGCTTCACCGCCGGCGTGCCGCCGAGCTCGAGGGTGCGAAAATACCTGCCGGCGAGCAGCGTCGAGTCGACCAGTGTCGTGAGCGAGGTCGGCTCGAAGTCCGTGCTGCCGTCGGCCGCGGCGCGCGCCGCTGCCGCAGGGGTCAGCGCCGTCGCCAGCTGCCAGCCTGCGGGCAGTCGGATCGAGGCGCGGTAGGTGAGCTCATCGGTCCTCGCCCCCTCGGGGTAGAGCAGCAGCTGGTTCCACTCGATGATCGCCAGCGATTCGCTCGCGCTGCGCGGGGTCTCGAGCCCCTGCACGATGCCGTCGGGCGCTGGTGCCGTGAGCACCTCGAGATCCGCCTCGAGTACCGAGACACCCGCGGGCACCAGCAGATGAAACGCATACAGGTCGACGTCGTCGCGCCGCCAGGCCAGCGGCGCGCCGGCGGCGCGCAGCACCGGTCCGGCGAGCGAGGTGATGGGGCCGGCCGGACTGTGACGTCCCTGGATCCACTTCGGATAAACGAGCGTGAGCGCGCCGGGCGATACCGGCAGCGTCAGGTGCGACTTGAGGATCCCGCGTGACGCCTCGCGCGCATCGACCGACACGGTCGCCACCTCCGCGGACGCGGCCGCGCATACCTGCGGCAGGCACGCGGCCGCTGCCGCCAACGCTGCTGCCAGCCGCCGCGCGCACAGCGCCAGCCACACGGCCCGCTCAGAAGCGGTAGTGGAACAGGATCTCCAGGTAGCGCCCGATGGCGCCGGCCTGATCGAAGGAGGGGTCGTAGTTCTGTCCACCGTAGGTTGCAGTATCAAGCGGAGGCAGCCGGTTGGTGATGTTGGTGACGGTCGCGGTGATGTCGAGGTGCGCATTCCACTGGTACTGACCGTACAGCGTCGCGTAGCCGAAGCCTGCAACATAGCAGTGCGGATTCGTCGCGCTCAACTGTATGCAAGTGGGCCCGAGCGACTCGTCGACGCCGCGCATCGCGCTGCGATAGTAGTAGGCCACACCCGCCGTCAGCGGCCCGCGCGTCCAGTCGAGCGCCGCCGTACCGCGGCTGGCAGGCGTGCCGGTCGCGCCGCTGAGTGAGGTCGGGCCGACGGTACCGACCCACACGTAGGTGACGCCGGCGAAGGTCTGTTGCGACTGGATCAGATGGTTGGCGTCGACGCGGAGAGTGAGCTTGCCGAGACCCCCCAGCGGCAGCCCCGCCCTTAGCTCCGCGTCGACGCCAGAGACCAGCGAGTAGGAAGCGTTCACGTAGGGCGTGATGTATTCGACGATCGGCCCTGGCAGCGCCGAGCCCGGCGGTGCCGGCGTGCGCACGGCATTCTCGAGCGTATAAGGCGCGGGCGTGATCTCGTCGCTGCGCTTGATGTTGAAGTAGTCGAAGGTGAGGTTGAGCTGCGGCAGAGGCTCGGCGATCAGGCCGAGCGTATAGCTGCGCGATTTCTCCGGCTTCAGGTCCGGGTTGCTTTGCGTCAGCAGTGCCACTCCGCTGCCCGGTCCGGAGCAGTCGGCCGCGGCGCCCGTGACCGGACAACGGATCGGATCGACCGGTGCGGGTGCGATGCTTGAGGCGGTGCCGGCGTTGCCGCTCTCGGCGATGCCCGGCGCGCGGAAGCCGCGGGCAAACGTGCCGCGCAACGCCAGCTGCGGCAGCAGCGACCACTTGAGGCCGAGCTTGGGAGTGAAGGCGGTGCCGGCCTCGCTGTAGTGATCGACGCGGCCGGCGGCATTCAACTCGAGCGAGTGCAGCAGCGGCGCATCGAGCTCGAGGTAGGCCGCCTCCACCGCCTGCGAGCCGAAGGCGTAGAAGCTGCCGTCCATGAGGGTCTGCCCCTCGAGTGCACCCGGCTCGCCGGGGTTGTTCTCCTGCAGGTAGCGCGCCTCGAGGCCGGCCGCGAACGCCAGATCTCCGCCGGGGAGCGCTGCCAGCTTGCGGGTGGCGTTGCCGGAGATGAAGGCGATGTCGGAGGTCGCCGTGTCGTACAGCGTCGGCTCGAGGCTCGCGAGGTACGCAGGTGAGTTCAGATCCTGATTCTGGCCGACGCGCAGCGTGCCGCTCGAAAAGGCTGCGTTGAGTGCGCTGGTGTTGACGAAGCCGATGTAGGTGATATCCGCCTCATCGCGTACGTAGCCGAGCGCGGCCGCAAGATCCCACTGGCCGGCGGTGCCGGTGAGGTCATCGACCAGCCGGTAGACGTGGTTGTAGTAAAGAGTGTGCTGTGGACCCAAGTCGGTGAGCGCGCCGTAAAACACGGCCGGCTGATCCACGTAGCCGGCGAAGGCGGCAGGCCCATAAAACGCCTGCGCCGCGGCGAAATAGGGACTCTTCGGGTTGAAGGGGTTATCGGGAGAGGTGGGCGCGAGCAGGATCTGCGTGGTCGCGAGATCGAACTCGTTGACGATGCCGCTCTTGGCGCCGGCCCACACGAACGGCACGGTCGGGATTCCAACGAGGTAGGCGTTCGGCTGGCGGTATTGCTCCGACTGCGACAGGAAGTAGTTGGCGCTCACGGCGTTCAGCCAATCACCGTCGAGCGACTGCGACCAGTGCGCCGAGACGTTGATGCCCTCGGTGCGCGGCTGCAGCTTCTTGTAGAGATTGGTATCCCAGGCGCAGCCGCCATTGTTGGGGATGACGTCCTGCGGCGCGCAGCCCGGCAGCTGGTAGAAAGGCACCGAAGCGCCGGCCGCGAGCGGTGCGAGCGGCGCCACCTGACCCGGCACGGAGTAGGTCGTACCCGGCAGCGGCAGACTGTCGTTGATGACACCGCCGCGCAGGTCCGGCCCGCCCCACGGCGTGAGATTGAGAGCGGTGATGTACGAGCCGCGCGCTTCCTGCGCGATCGCCTCCTGGTGGCGAAACTCGATATTCACGTAGAAGTTGTGGCCGTCTGCGGCCAGGTCGCCGACGCCCCAGGTCGCCGACGCGCGCTGCGACTGCCCATCCCAGCGGTAGGTGGCGCCGGCGCCGGCGCTGAAGTCGAAGCCGGTAAACTGCTTCTTGGTGATGACGTTGACGACTCCCGCGATCGCATCCGAGCCGTAGATGGCGGAGGCACCGTCGAGCAGCACCTCGACGCGGTCGACGATGTCCATCGGCAGCGCGGAGACATCGACGAACGGCCGCTCGCCGTCGTCGGCGAGCGGGTAGGGCGAGAGCCGATGGCCGTCCATGAGCACGAGCGTTGCATCAACCGAAAGTCCGCGCAGCGCCACGCCGCTGGCACCGCCGGCCATCGCGCCGCTGAACGCCTGGGTGAGCGTGCCGCTGTTATCGCCCGGCACGGAGCGGATGGCGTCGGCGAGCGAGGTGTAGCCCTGCTTGTTGATGTCCTCCGCCGTCAGCACCGAGACCGGCGAGGGGGTCTCGGTGTCGGTGCGGCGGATGTGGGTGCCGGTGATGACGACCGTCTGCAGTTGCTGCGACGAGCTCGCCGATGGCGGCGGCGGCCCTTCGTCGGCCGGCGCGGCGAGCGGCAGTGCGCACAGCAGTGGCGCGCTCATCCGGGCGAGGACGCCGTGCCTGGCGATCGAGCCGGAGACTCTCGAACGCGAGCCGGATCGCATCATGAATTCGGTCCCAAGCCCCCGCTTAAAGCCAGCGGCAATCTAAGAGATCTCCTTTATCATTGCAATGACCTATGGATTGCTGCAGGGCGTCAACCGTCGAGCCCCATGAACCGCGAGGCCGCCGAAACGCGCGCGGGCGCCGCGGGAGATCCGCCGCCCCGTGGCGCTCGCTGCTGACGGTCGCCTGTCTCGGCCTGCTGCCGGCGCTCTCCTGCGCCGCCGCGCCTGCGCCAGGCGCGCCCGCCGCGCAGCTGCTGCGCGCGCAGCTCGCGCAAGGACTCACGCGCGGATTGCCCGGCATCTCGGTCGCGCTGGCGACGCGCCAGGGCGTCATCTGGTCGGAAGCGATCGGCTACGCCGACCTCAGCAGCGCAAGCCGCGCACATCCCGGTTACCTCTACGGCATCGGCAGCATCACCAAGGTGTTCATCGCCTGCGTCGTACAGCAACTCGTCGACGAAGGACGGCTGCGGCTCACCGCTACCGGCGGCGAGCTGCTTCCGCCCGGCACGGTGGCCGGCATCGCCAATGCCGACCGCGCCAGTGTCCGCGAGCTCCTCGATCACACCAGCGGGGTTCCGAGCTGGGAGTTCGACCCGGTATGGATCCGCAAGGGCCGCGGCGATCAGATGGACATCGACCACGTGTGGGGCAAGGCGGAGACGCTCGAATACCTTCGCCGCGGTCACGAGCCCGCCACTCATGCAGCGGGGGCTGGCTACGGCTATTCGAATTCGAACTACACCCTGTTGGGACTCATCATCGAGCGAGTCACCGGGCAGGAGGCGGTTGAGGAGGTGCACCGGCGCATTCTCGCGCCGCTAGGACTCACCGACATCCACTTCGAAGGCTTCGAACAAGTCGATTCCCGCAGGCTCCCCGCCCGCTATCAGTTTGGAACCGGGGCCTTCGTGCGTGATGCCGGCATGCATCGCAGCTTCCGTCGCGTCGGCGCGCTGCTCGATGTCAGCCGCTCGAACCTCTCGGTGGAATGGGCCGCCGGCGCGATCGTCGCCACGGCGCATGATCTGGCGCTCTTCATGCGGGCGCTGCGCGACGGGCAGGTCGTCAGTCGCGCCGCCCTCGAGCGCATGGAGGATTTCCATCCGACCGACGACCGCGACGAGGACATGGGCCAGGGTCTGGCACGCGATCGCTACGGGCACGAGCAGCTCATTGGCTATACCGGCAATGTGTTGGGTTTCGGTGCGGTCGCCGGCTGGGTTCCCGATCAGGACCTGGTGATCGCCCTGCTGACCAACGTCGGCGCAATGCACGCGGGCGAGAGCGCCTACACCCCCGAGAAGCTGCTGAAGCAGACGCGCGTGATCGCGGCGGCGCGCTCGCTGGCGCGGGAGTTAGCGCCACGGCTGGCGCCGGCCAGCGGCGCATCCCTGACGCAGCACTGACGGCGACCCGGGTCGGCCGCGTCGCCGCGTCACCGCGGCAGCAGGCGAATGCGGGGCGCGCCGCTACGGCCTGGCGTGCACCTCGAACCGATCCGGCTCGCTCCAGGGATCCTGGCTGCGATCGAGGGCGGCGTCGAAGCGCACCATGGTGCCGCTCAGTCGATCGCCGTCGAGGACGAAGCGCAGGTAGTGATAGTTCACGGAGGTCCGCAGCTTCGACAGCTCGCCGAACATGCGCGCGGCGGGAACCGGCTTGGCGCCGCCGCCGCCGCTCACCAGGTAGGTGACGCCGTCGCGGAGGTAGCGCTCGTAGTTGTGCACGTGGCTGCCGATCACCACCACCTGCGCGTGCAGCGAGCGTGCCGCGCGTGACAGATAGACGGCGACCTCCTTCTCATCGAGCACCCGCGGATAGAAGGGATCGCGCACCGGCGGGTAGTGCAGCACGATCAGGATGAACTTGACGTGGGCGTCGGCGGCGGTGATCTGCTGCTCGAGCCACCGCCGCTGCTCGCTCCCAGGCAGCAGGTGCGAGTCCGAATCGAGGATCAGCGCCAGGATCCCGGTGCCGATGCTGACCGAGTACCAGCGGTACGGCTTGAGCGACAAGGCCGGAAAAGCCGCCCACCAGTTCTCGAGGCAGGGGAGGGCGTCATCCTGCGCGCAGCCTTTGAACTCGTGATTGCCGAGTGCCGCGAACACCGGGATCCGGCGCTCGGTCCATGGCGCGGTCTCGCTGTGGTAGACCTGGTAGTCGCCGGGATTGGCGCCCTCGTAAACGAGATCGCCACCGATCAGGATCGCCGCCGGATTCTCTGCGGCCATTTTCTCGACCAGAGCACGCCGCGCGTACGGATTCGCAACGTCGCCGCTGCGCTGCGTGAAGCGGGTGTCGCCGTAGGCGACGAAAGTGAGCGGACGGCCGGCGGGCGCCGGCACCTCGAAGCGCGGCGGCTGATCCGCCGCCGCCGCGGCGGCCCCCTCGGCCGCGCACACCGTCGTGGTCGCCGCCGGCAGGCAGGCAGCGGCCAGCAGGCACAGACCTCGCAGCAACTTCGCACAGTTCACCATCACGCTCTCCGGCGATCCCGCGACCCGCGGCGTCGACTCGCGCGACTAGCCTAGTGCGTCCATGTTACCGGACGCCACACGGGCGCGACCGGCGCGCCGTTTGCGCCGATGGTCACAGTCCGCAGCGCTGAATGCTCGCTGAAATGCTCGCTGAA
>Ga0187783_10000891_pt1 | contig 21943 bp, 22 predicted proteins | sample 1015_SJ02_MP02_2_FD_132471 | JGI IMG/M metagenome (GOLD analysis project Ga0187783, IMG submission 132471) | Tropical peat soil microbial communities from peatlands in Department of Meta, Colombia - 1015_SJ02_MP02_20_MG | ecosystem: Environmental > Terrestrial > Soil > Wetlands > Peat | place...
ACAAGCGGGTGTTCTGCCCCAATTCCTGTGGACAACTTCGGGGTTCGCTAGCGGCGTCGGATAACTTCCTGAAATAAAAGACCGTAAACTCGCCGGTCCGCGGAGCGGACTGGGCCGATCACTGCACCCTCCATGGGCTGAAGCAGATTACTGCCGGCCGAGAGAGCCAGTCACGAGGAGCAACTATGAGCAATTGGAGTGGTAGCTTTTTGGCGAGTCTCACCAGTTGTAGCCGCCAAGGATCGTCATTTCCCGACGCTTCCCTCAACATGGGCATGCTCCTGCTAGCTGGGGCCTCGGTCCGGGTCGTCCGCGGCAGCTGCGATCCTACTTACGCCCGCTCCTTAGCTGCAATGACTCCGTTCGGGAGTCGCCGGGCTAGACAGCGATCAGAGACTCCAGTGCTATCCGGTCGGGCACTACCAGGGTTGCTCCGTTCTGCTGGATGAGGTGCTGCTTCTTGAATCCGGCAAGAATACGCGTGACGGTTTCACGCGACGAACCGATCATCTGCCCGATTTCTTCATGGGTCAAAGCCAGCTTCATCTGCTCGGGATGTTGGGATTGTGCGTTCTGATCGAGCCATCCCACTAACAGCCGCGCTAGTTTTTCGCTGGCCGAGTCAGACAACATCAGATCCCGGATTTCGCGGCAGGTGGAGGTGTAGTCGTGACTTAGATGCTGCGTCACTTGCAGGGCGAACTCCGGGTAGAGCCGCATGAAACGCAGTACGTCGCTTTGCCGTATGAACGTGATTTCCGACGGTTCCAACGCTGCCGCTGTGGCTTCGTACTCGCGAGCCGAGATCACTGCGGCTACTCCCAGCATTTCTCCGGCAGTCGCAATGCGCATGATCAGGGTCTTGCCATCGCGCGCACAGACAGACAGCTTAACCCGGCCTCGACGCACGATATAAATGCCTCTTGCTGCCTGACCTTCCGCAAACAAAACCGCTCCAGTCGGGTAACTATTGGTTAAGGTTACCTTTTCCAAGGCATCGGAGACAGCCGCGGGCAGCTTAGTCTCCTTCTCTTCCGATTCAAACTCCTTATTATGTGTCGCCATGATTGCCCCCCGTTTCACAACCAGAAAGGGCAACTCCTATGCCAGTCTCGGTTAAATCTGTCAATCTGTGATGGATCTCTCTAAGTCCAACAATCCACTGCCCGAAGAAGCCACGACCTCAAAGAGATTGGGAGGAAAAGCGAGTGGAACTGGCCGTAACTGTGTGATTTGCCCCGTCGAACTGCGTGATCCCAATCACCCTTAAATGTTCCTGGATCACCATGGCCGATACAGCTATATCGAAGGCTGGGGGAACCAGCGGGCCAGAGGATCCGAATCAATTCGTCCTGGTTCCGCTTCTCTACTCGAGCGCAGCATGAATCGCATTTAACAGTGCAGCGCGGGTGAATGGTTTTTGGAGGAGTGGGGTATTTTGCTCTCGGACTCCGCGCTCGGCGATAAGCTCCCCGGAATAGCCGGACATAAGAACGACCTTCAACGCCGGGTTCGATTCCGTGAGCCGGGAAGCTAGCTCTACGCCGTCCATGCCGCGCATGACCACGTCGGTAAGGAGCAGTTTAATCTCCCCAAGCCTGGAATCAGCGCATTCGATCGCCGACTTCCCGTCTTTCGCCTCTATGACGGTATAGCCTTGTTCCTCAAGCAGTTGCCGCGTCAGCCCACGCATGATTTCATCGTCTTCTACTAATAGAATCGCCGCCCGTTTTGCCCTTGGAATTATGGCGTCCGTGTCCGCCATGGGTTCGGTTTCCAATTTATGGTCGGCGGCGGGGAGGTAGATCCTGAAAGTGGTTCCACGCCCCGGTTCGCTGTAAACCCAGATGTGTCCGCCACATTGTCTGACAATGCCATACACTGTGGCCAAGCCCAAACCAGTCCCTTTGCCCGTTTCTTTGGTGGTGAAGAAAGGCTCGAAAATGCGCGATACCGTGGCATCATCCATGCCGCAGCCGTTATCGCTGACGGCTAGCATGACGTACCTACCTGCAGTCATGGGTTGATGCTGCCGGGCAAAAGCCTCATCCAAATTCACCGTGTCCGTCTCAAGAATGAATTTTCCACCATGAAGCATTGCGTCTCGGGAATTGACAGCCAGGTTGAGAACAACTTGGTCGAGCTGGTTCGGATCTGCCTCGACCAGAGCCAACGGTGATTTCGTCTGTATGACAAGCTCAACGTCATCTCCCATCAGCGGCCGCAGCAGCTTCCTGATTTCCTTCAGTCGCTCATTGAGGTCGAGAACGCTCGGCTGTACTGCTTGCCTCCGGCTGAAAACCAGCAACTGGCGAGTCAGGGACGCACCACGTTCGGCAGCTTCTTGAATGTTGTCCAAATATTGCCGGGGCCCGGTACCAGGAGCAATGCGGTCGCGGAGAAATTCAGTGCAGGCGGTGATGATGCCCAGGATGTTGTTAAAATCATGCGCCACGCCTCCCGCCAGCCGTCCAATTGCCTCTATCTTCTGCGCCTGGCGCAGCTGGTGCTCGGTGCGCTTTTGTGCAGTGATGTCGCGCGCGATGGCGGACGCTCCTACAATCTCACCGGTTGCGTTGTGGAGGGGGGATATGGAGAGCGAAACATCCAGATGTCTTCCGTCCTTTGTTACCCGCACTGTCTCATAGTGTTCAATGCGCTCCCCACGTCGAAGCCGCTCTAGAATTCCAGGGATCTCATCTGGTCTATCCTTGGGGGCGATGATGGTGATCGACCTTCCGATAACCTCCTCTGCGCTATACCCATAAATGCGTTCGGCGCTTTTGTTCCAACTGATGATTGTGCCGTCAAGCTCCTTGCCGATGATTGCGTCCTCAGAGGAATCTACAATCGAAGCCAGCCGCGATCGATATTCCCCGATCTCTTTCGTGGTTCGCCGCTCCAATTCCTGATGCGCCCGGCGCAGTTCGGCCTCAATTCTCTTGCGATCGCTGACGTCCCTGATAGCGCTTATCACCAACAACACTCCATTTCCCAGCGCAATGGGACTCAGGCTGATCTCGACGGGGAACTCCGAACCGTTTTGTCGCCTTCCGTAGAGATCCAGACCGGCGCCCATCGTTCGTGTCTTAGGCGCTTTCGCGAAGTTCTGGCGGTGCCGGGAGTGCGGCCCGCGGTAGCGCTGCGGAACCAGCATCTCGATGGACTGCCCCACCAGTTGGTCCCGCCTGTAGCCAAACATTTTTTCCGTCTGAGAATTAAGCTGCAAAATAAGTCCGTCCTGACCGACGGCTACGATGGCGTCGGGAATGCTCTCCAAAAAGTTGCTAGAAAGCAGCGCCTTGGCCCTCGCTTGGACCTTAGGAGACCGCGAGGATTTATCGCGTTGGGACTTTGCTTTCGGCATAAGCCTGCCCGGGACAATCGAAAGGTGCGTTTGCTAATTTATTGCGAAGTCGGAGATAAGTAAAGGAGCGCGACCGCCTGTCAAGCTTGATTCAACTTAAGCGAGCTTACAGAATGTCGCGAAAGAACACCACAACCCAAACCAGCATTCCACAGAGTACGAAAATAACGAACATCGTGACGACCGCAAAACGCTTTACCCATCGGGTCATGATTTGCACCTCACACCGAGCCCACCGCAAGCAATCAGTCTTCCTTCCAGACGGTGTTCATCGCGCTTTAACCGATCGACACAGCCCATATCGGCTCTGACACAGCACGGCCCGTAGTAACTGTAGGAGGGTTGACGGCTCCCCGCCCTTCTGAAGGCAGGCATCGGCCAGTTGGAGCTGATCGCAGGGCACGCCGCAGTAGCCGGAGAACATTAATACCGCAGTGTGGGGCTGGAGAATTCGCAGAGCTGTCACTAGCCCTGCATTGTCTCGATCGCGCCGGCAGTTAAGGATCACAGCATCCAGGCGAGTTTCGATTGCCAGGTTCAGCGCAGTGGCCTTGTCATCTGTCGCCAAAACCCGATAGCCGCTGTCACGCAAAGTTTGAGCGGCCTCAGCTAAACCGCGGGTAGAGTCATCCAGACACAAAACCGTATGCATACCTGTCCCCCACTATGTGCGCGGCCCTGGCCTCAATCGAATACGGGCGCCCACCATCCTGACCTCAATCACGTCGAACATGGATTCAAGGGTCATACCGCTATTAAGCATCCGGATGAGATCGTGGACGGTAAACCCCACCTGCTCACCGGCTTGAACCAACCGTTCAATGGCACGGTACACGTTTTCATCATGTGCCTCGCCGAGAGTATCGAAACGCTCTTCCAAGGGTGATTCATCTTGCCCCTGCTTCCTTGTAGGCGATATTGCTGTTTCGGCCATTTCTCAACTCCTGTTCGGGATCGCCATTGGTTCGGGCCCGCCGCCATGAGGAGCGCACATCCAACCTGACGGCATTCGGGGAGAAACGAAATGCTCCTCGGTCGAGAACGCTGAAATCGTCCTCGGTGATCTCATCGGGATTTCGCACTTCGAACGGAACGCCGGATCCGGTCTAAATGTGAGTGCAGCAGCACGCGATATCACAAGTTCCGACGCTACACTATCGCTGTGGACAAAGTTTGCTGCAGCTGTCATGCTGAGCACCGCCGCCTCTGCTGAGCACATGATCCGTCGAATGCGAACAGTGGAACGTGACGGCTATCACCTTGGTAGGTGATCGGGGTGCATTCCTTCCCCCGCTGGGTTTGAGCCTCACCTGGTTACGGGGGAGCACGGTGTGGAAAACTAGGCTCCGGAGTTGGAGTTTTCCGGGTTTGACAACACTCCGTTACAGCCGCTATCCATTGTCTCGATGCTGCTTCCAGCCGTTTTCAAAAGGCAGGTGATCTGCATCACGACGATTCTTGTCGGCTGTCACTGACGAGGAATGAACACCGTGGCAAGGTTACCGTGATTTTGTCGGGCGTCACGGGCAACGACTACTAGGCGATGCGTTGACTGTCAGCTCAAGCACTGATTTCAGTACAACAGATCTGACAAGAAACCACGTCCGCGACAACCATTTGTCCCGCAACCGTACGCCCGACTTCTCATTTCGAGAGTTGATCTGAGCGTGACGTTCAATTCTGACGAGGAGTTCGGACCTGCTGCATAATCCAATCGCAAGGAGTGACCATCATGTTTATCCGTTTTCTGGAATTCACCGTAAAGCCTGGTAAGAGAGTCGAAATGGTAACGAAGATCAAGGAAGAGATTCTACCCATTCTGAAGAATTACAACGGGTTCTTTGATCTGCTTCCGTGGGAAGTTGAAACCGAGCCGACAAAGCTCTTTGCCGTGAGTCTCTGGTATGAGAAGAAGTATGCGGAAAAGTACGAGAAGGAGCACTTCGCCAAGGTGAAACAGATTATGGAGCCGTTCCTGACCGCGCCTGTAATCGTGAAGTTTGGCCCGGTCGAGACCGAGATCCCGGAGAAGATTCTTCTGGGTGCGACGGTATAGGGAGAGTCTATCCCGAGGGTTCACGCCGGCAGCAACGAGCTGCCGGCTGTTTATTGAAGCGACAAACTCGAATGTCGAAGCGGGGTGCGGGCGTCGATCACGGCAGGAGCACGGCGGCGGGTTGAAATGTGACTCGATCAAAACCAGGAACAGGGCGTCCACGATATCAATCGCAATCAGGGTGATGTCGTCGTACAGCCCCATCGCCGGCTTTTTCCAAGCCCGTATTTCGGCCAGCAGTTGCTCTGAAAGTTCGGAGACGGTTCGCGAACGGTTGTGCAGGTTCACATGCTGGCGGTAACATCAATTTTAGAACCGGTAAGCTCGCGAGGTCTCTGCCCCCGTACGCGGCGCTCCAGAGGCCAATCCAGATGAGAATTCGGAGTCCTCGGCTGCGGCGAACCTCAGCAATCAAGAGCGCCGTGACTCCTGTGAAAAAAAAAGCTGCCGGCCATCAGGTTGGAGACTTGTTCGCGAAGCAATGAAGCAACTTGCATCTCGGAAGTCATCGGCACCTGGCAGTGTTAGCCTATTGTGCTTTTGGGATCTTTTCAGTGATGCGAGACACTGGTTACGCGACGCTAAAGCGGGGTCAGGTGCCCGCCGGACAAGACCCGACGCCTGCGAGGCAGACTCGCCAACCCTGGGACGCGCGCATGACGACGAGCTAGGCTGTCAAATCCATCCAGCCATCAAGTACAGTCCCATAGCAGTTTCTGATGAATACGGTTCTCCTCTGAGCCTGGGACTTCATCGCTCTCATCTGTGCATTGTTTGGGCGACCGGCCGAAACTTTCGCTAGTCGGTCATGCCGCATGTCTGGGCACTGCGCGAGCATGACGCGGATACCTGCCAGTGATCCTTCGAACGAACCTGTGGAGGCGATGCACAGCCCCTGTATCGCGCCAAAACATGAACGGACACTGCCCCGGGACCACCACAATGCCGTGCTCTCGGCAGAACTGGATTGCTTCAGGACTGACCGCACCTTCTCCTGCCGCTCGGTACATCCAAACTCGTTGTATTCCTGCCTCGGCACAGTCTTTCACCACACAATCCGTGACTCTCGGCGAGGTCATTAGGAGCGCCGCTTCGACAGGAGGCTGAATGTCTTGCACGCGGGCGAAACAGTGTTGGCCTGACACTTCCGATGTGTGGGGATTCACAGGAACAACGTCATAGCCCCGACGACACAATTCTTCGAACAAAGTAACGCTGAAGTCTTTGGGTTCACGCGAGATTCCGACCAGCGCAATACGTTTCTGCGCCAGGAACTCCTTAACGATTTCAAGCGACACCGTTGGCTGCTCCATGTTCTCCTCCTTCACACCTTGCTCCAAGTCAGAGTCTCTTCTAGCCGATGGTGTCGTGGAAGTCAGTGACTTGAGACACAAACCTTGAACCGGCAAGAGCATGGTCTGCTCTCACTGCGGCGCGTGACTTTAATCACCGCTGTCCGTCCTCTCTGACGATAGATTTAATTTCAGGTATTTCAAAAATGCCTGTGTCCTGCAATGCCTGCGGATCTGAAGTTCAGGCGCAGTTCAATGTTTGCCCTAATTGTGGGCGCCCGATTGCTGCCGCCGTAGCTTTGCCCAGCCGTCTGGGTCGGCACCTCCGTACTCTGGGCATCCTCTGGACCATCGCTGGCGCCCTCTGCCTGATTCCGGCCTTCACATTTACGATCGTCAGCAGAATCGCCCGCGTTGCCCTTCCTGCCACGGAAGAGGTTGGCCGGACTGTCGGACCAGTTGTGCTGTCAATCATCGGCGGCTTGTTCTTCATCCTGGCTACCGGTGGCCTTTTGGTTGGCTGGGGATTGCTCCAGCGCAAACCATGGGGACGCTTCCTAGCCATTGTGCTCGGTATTCTTTCCCTGATCCATCCTCCGTTTGGCACTGCGTTAGGCATCTATACACTTTGGGTCCTGCTCCCCGATCTGGGGAGAACCGAATATCATCGCCTCGCCGGCGCAATCTAAGTGGAAAAGAAATTCAAACAGATCCGCGTGTCAGAAGGCGTGCAGTTGCGCGAATCCGGAAGAACCAAAGGTGAGGCCGCGCCACAAAGGCCAATTAAGTTTCGACACTAACGCGGTCTCATGAGCATCATGGGTTTGGCAATTCCCCGCGAGCGGGTGAATTTCGGCAGCGTGGCTAGTCGCGCGTGCCAGGACCACATCCCAGGAGTGCAGGTGGGGAGCTACATTCGTTGTTGCCTCTCAGATCTTCGATGATTTTTCGTACCACTTCGTCGATCGCAAAGTCTAGTTCAGGTGAAATCTCACCTCCGGCAGCGAATCGTCGCCCTTCGATTCCGTAGATTCGCAGCCGAACTGGAAGACGATCCAGAATGCGTGCCAATTCGATTGCCTCCGCCACGCCTAGGCCATGAGTCGATGGAGGTGCCGCGACCGAAATCGGTGTCTCCCGTATGTTCCATGCTTGTACCGTTCCCACTGGCGCCCCCGTAACAACTGCATCGACCACAATCACATCTTTGGCACCCGTCCATGCTTCAATCAGTTCTGCAGACCCGCCATTGCAAATGTCCGCTCGAATGCCAAGTTTCCGTAGTTTCTCCGTGACCAGGATTCCAACCGCGTCGTCACTTCGCTGTTGATTTCCGCAGCCAATGATGAGCATTCAGATCTCGTTTCGGTCCACCACCAGTTTCAGGAAGTGGGTGGCACAGGAAATACATGGATCGTAGCTACGGATCGCCTGCTCACATTTCCAGGTGGCTTCTTCGATAGGCCAGGCCACGAGTTGCCCCGCGTACTCACGAAGGTCATCCTCGATCCGCTTCTGGTTTTGTGAGGTCGGCGGAACGATCTTGGCGGTGAGAATCATCCCATTTTCATCTAGCGCATAACGGTGATAGAGAATGCCACGTGGCGCCTCTGTAATCGCCTGGCCGACACCTATACGGTTGTGCACGTCGGCTCGCGGGGCAGCGGGAGGTTCGTATTCGCGGATCAGTCGCAACGCTTCATCGCAGGCAAAGACAAGTTCGACCGCACGGACCACGATGCTTTGGAAAATATTGGTTATCGGTGGTCGCATTCGGGCATCACTTGCCGCCTCGCGAGCTATCGCCGGCAGTTTGTCGAAATTCAAGTTGAACCGTGCCAGCGGACCCACGAGGTACGAACCTCTGCCTCGCACCACCGAGTGCAGAGCATTCGAATGCTTGACCTGCAACTCCACGAAGTGATCTTCATATTCTGCGGTGTCGATATCCAGCCCGCGATTGGACACCAGTCGCCCTTCATTGAGGGGATATTCATTGGGATGTCGGAGAGCGACGAATTCATAATCTTGCTCGAACTTGGGGAACTCCAACCCTGCTGTCCAGTGGACGGTCTCAAGGGAAGCCGCAAGAGCCCATTCCAGATCCTCACGTAAGTCGCGCAACTGCTGCTTCGTGGGCACCTTGTAAAAGCCTCCAACCGCAGCGGAGATGGGATGAATCTCTCGTCCGCCAAGCAATTGCATGATCCGATTGCCAATCTTTTTCAATCGCAGCGCCTTTTCGACTAGGGCCCGATGATCTTTCGCCATCGCGATGACATCCGCGTAACCGAGGAAATCGGGCGCATGCAACATGTAAATATGCAGGGTGTGGCTCTCAATCCATTCACCACAATAAAAAAGGCGACGCAGAAGGCGAATCGCAGGACTGATCTGGACCCCGAAAGCGCGTTCGATGGCGTGCACCGCGCTCATTTGGTAGGCGATCGGGCAGATGCCACAGATTCGCGCGGTGATATCTGGAGCCTCGGAGAAATGACGGCCGCGGAGAAAAGCCTCAAAAAATCGGGGGGGCTCGTAAATCTTGAGCTTGACATCGGCTACCCGTTCGCCTACGAGTTTGATGTAAAGCGATCCCTCACCTTCCACGCGGGCCAGTGTTTCAACGCGAATCGTTTTTGCCGCTCGCCCGGTCATGTCCGTTCAGACTCCTCGCTGGCCTTGCGAAACTGCCACGCCCAAGCGTTGAAGCCACGAAACGCACGGGCTACCTGACTATCGGTCTGTCCCAGGATGCGAAACTGGCTGGTGATCGAAGGAGTATTCGGACTCTCCATGGGTCCGTAGCAACCATAGCAGCCACGGTCATAACTAGGGCACAGCGCTCCGCATCCGGCCTGAGTTACCGGTCCAAGGCAAGGGACGCCGCGGGCCACGGCGATACAGACGTTATCAATGCGTTTGCACTCGACGCACACGCTATAGGAAGGAATACTTGGCTTGCGTCCGGCCAACACTGCTGCGATGAGTTCCAGTAGTTGATATTTGTTGATCGGACAACCACGCAGCTCGAAATCAACTGGGACGTGCTCGGCGATTGGGCTCGAAAGCTTCAACGTGCTGATGAACTGAGGCGTAGCGTAGACAATCCGGATGAACTCATCAACGTCCTTCCAATTGCGCAGAGCTTGGATACCACCGGCGGTCGCACAGGCACCGATCGTGATCAGAGTCTTCGATTGGCGCCGCACTTCCTGAATACGCTGGGCGTCGGCGTGAGTGGTAATCGAGCCTTCGACCAAGCCGATATCGAATGGGCCGTTCAGCATGGCGCGGCTGGCTTCCGGGAAGTAGGCAATCTCTACTGCTTCAGCGACTCCAAGGAGTTCATCTTCCGCGTCCAGCAAGCTCAATTGACAGCCGTCGCATGAGGCGAACTTGAAAACACCGATTCTGGGCTTTGGTTTCGAGTCAGAGCTCATACTTCTCCAATAGCGGGCGCACCCGCTCGCAGCGAAAGACCGGACCATCCTTGCAGATGAAATGCGGCCCGTACTGGCAATGTCCACAAAAACCGACCGCGCACTTCATGTTCCGCTCCATCGAGAGATAGATGTCGTCCCGGCTAAGCCCTTGTCCTTCCAGTTCTCGTATAACGAAACGCATCATGATCTCGGGACCGCAGACCATGGCTACCGAGCGCGCCGAGTGCAGCCGTGAATATTTGAATAAGGTAGTGACCACACCAACGTGGCCCCGCCAACTCGGGCCGCCGTAATCGACGGTGACGAGCACTTGAGTTTCTGGGCTGTGCGCCCATTTTGCGAGTTCCTTTCGGTAGAGCAGGTCGCGTGGGCTGCGACCGCCATAGATGATGACCAGCCGCCCGTAGTCTTTTCGATTCTGCAAAACTTGGTAGATGACGGGTCGCAAGGGCGCCAGACCGATTCCGCCGGCGACCAGGATCACATCGCGGCCTCGTGCGGCCTCCACCGGCCAGCCCACCCCAAACGGACCACGTACCCCTACACTGCTACCCACCTTCTGATTCACCAAGGAGTGCGTGGCTAGTCCCACAGAACGGACGGTGTAAAGCAGGCAGTTGTGCAGAGCTGGGTCGCCGCTAATGGAGATCGGAAGCTCGCCAACTCCAAACGCCCAGAGCATACTGAATTGACCGGGCTGGAATGCACTTCCCGTCGTCATATCCTCGGGATCCAGCCTCAAGGTAAACGTGTCCGGTGTCTCCTTGCATACTTCTCGCACCAGGAATGGCTTCGGAAGCATAGGATCAATTGTGGTAATCCCCGGCATGATCAGCGCCTCACTGCGTATACGTCGAGCAACTGCAAGCGCGTCGCGTCCAGCCGTTGCTCCATGATCCGAGCAAATCGTTTCAGAACCTCGTAGCCCAAGTCATGGTTTTCTTCGCATCTGGTGCGCAGGCATTTTCCATCGAGAGCTATGGCACGAACGTCATCGGCTGCCCGGGCGCTGAATTTCCATTGGTATGGCTCGAACAGCCACGACCAGCCCAGAATTTCTCCCATACCGATGGTTGAAACGATGATCGGCTTGCGCTGGGGAGCAAACAACTCCAAGGCCACCTGGCCTTCGCGAATTAGGAAAAAGGTGTTTGCGGCATCTCCTTCCTTGAAAATGTATGTACCCGCTTTGAACCGCACATTCGAAGCACAGCTCACCATCAGATTCGTGAAACCGCCATCGAGCCCGGCAAAGAACGGGTGCTCAGCAATGATGCGTTCAAGGGTTTCCATTTTTTTCTCCCTCCCGCATCGCCCGGACCTCTTCCGTGATGTCAATGCCGGCCGGACACCGGTAATGTGACCGCAGCCGACGCATCCCGACGTCCGCCACAATTCTTTCAAGTGTTTCCATGATTTTGCTTCGCATTCTTCATTTGTTCTGACTTGCGAATTGCCGAGACCTCTTCGGTGATATCGATTCCCACCGGGCACCAGGTTATGCATCGCCCACATCCGACGCAGCCGGAGGTCCCAAACTGGTCGATCCAACTCGCAAGTTTGTGGGTCATCCACTGGCGGTAACGCGCTCGGGGCGTGGCACGAACGCTACCGCCATGAATATAGGAGAAGTCCATGGTGAAGCAAGAGTCCCACTTCTGCCAGCGCTCAGCATGCTCCCCTTTCAGATCGGTAACATCCTCGACGGTCGTACAGAAGCATGTGGGGCAGACCATGGTGCAGTTGGCGCAAGTCAAGCAACGCGCTGCGACGTTGTCCCATCGGTCGTGCTCGTAGTTTCGATAGAGCAGATCCTTGATGTCTAGCGTGTCCATGGTGCGGCCCATGGTTGCCGCCGTTCTTGCGCAGATACGATCAGCAGCCTCCATTTCTGCATCTTCTGCGGGCCTATGAGGAAGCTCCCGCAAAACCCCCGCGCCGGCTTCTGTTCCAACCTCCACCAAGAAATAATGGCGACCATTCTCCAGAACTTCAGTGAGGGCAAGATCAAAGTCAGACCTTACTCTTGGCCCGGTATTCATCGATGTGCAAAAGCAGGTCCCTCCAGCTTGAGCGCAGTTCACGGCGACCAGAAAAACCTGCTCTCGCCTCGACTGATATCTCGTTTCGACGTGCTGCCCGTGAATAAACACCCGGTCCTGGATCAGAATTGCGTGTAGTTCGCAGGAACGCACACCCAGGAATGCGATCTCATGCTTTTCGGGCACCTCTTCCTGAATTTCAAATCGATTCCCGTGCCTCTTGGCTTGCCATAATCGCACGACGGAGGGATGCAGAAAGCGTTTCCAAGAATTGGGTCCAACGGCATAGCCAAACAGAGCTTGATCGCTGCGTTGGCGCAAGCGATAGGACCCGCCAGACTGCTCGTCTGTCCAGCCCACCGGCAAATCAGCGGTGGAACTCACTGTGTCGTAGACAATTGCTCCGTCTCGGAGGGTCGGTCCAACTACTCGATAGCCTCGCCTAACCAGGGCGTCCAGCAATTGCTGAAAATTGTCGCGTTCGAGAACGAACTTGCCGTGGGCGTCAGACATAAAAGTCCCGCGAGGCTCAATTCCAGCAGCGACCGTCAAAGTCCTATGAGATTGGTATCGGCTGGACTCACCAGCCTGTACGCGGGAATCGAGGAGAAGACTATCTCGGAATCGGAACAACGTCAATGTGCACTTTGGCATTCGGTGGTGTCCCCGGTCGCTCCTCCACGTTCGGCGCTTCTGCCAGCACTCGCGAACATGGTTCAAAGGCCACAGGAGCAAGCCGTCCGATAGACACGGACACACAAAGCACCGTGATGTTGAGAATCTCCTGAAGCCTCGTCCACGGGCTCGCGTCCCCCGCATGGGGAATGGGCAGCTCGATAGAGCTATGCGCACGACCGACGTACCCCGTCTTTCTCCAACACCTCTCTGATTCGCTCGACGGCCCAATCGATCTCGTCCCGTTGAATCACCAGGGGTGGTGCGATTCGAATCACGCGGTCGTGAGTGTCATTGCATAGGATTCCTTCCCTCATCAGCGCCTCGCAGTATGGGCGCGCCGGGCTATGCAGTTCGATTCCGATCCACAGGCCCTTGCCGCGAACCTCCTTCACGACTGGGCTGCGGAGCGTTTGCAGCAGGCAGAGAAAATACGCACCCAGTTCGGCGGAACGCTCCACCAATTTCTCCTCCGACAGTACGCGCAGTGCGGCGCGCGCCACAGCGCACGCCAGCGGATTGCCGCCGAAGGTACTACCGTGGTCCCCCGGGCGATAAACGCGAAGAACATCCCAGGACGACAGAATCGCGGAAACGGGATAGAAGCCTCCGGCAAGTGCTTTACCGATGATTACCACATCGGGCCGAATGCCATCGTGCATGTACGCAAACAGCTTGCCGGTGCGACCCAGGCCGGACTGAATCTCATCGGCCATCAGCAGAACCCGGTACTGATGACAGACTCTTGCAGCCTCTTTGAGAAATCCCTCCGGCGGGATGATAATGCCCGCCTCTCCTTGGATCGGCTCGACCAGAAATGCGCAAGTGTTCGGAGTGATGGCATCCTCGAGGGCCTGAACGTCGGCGAATGGAATGATTTTGAAACCGGGTGTGAACGGCCCAAAGCCTTCGCGATACTGGGAATCCGTGGAAAAGCTTACCAGCGTCACCGTTCGTCCGTGAAAGTTGTTGGCACAGACAATCACTTCCGCTTTGTCCTGAGGAGTACCTTTGACTTTATACCCCCACTTGCGCGCAGTCTTGATGGCGGTTTCTACTGCTTCGGCCCCCGTGTTCATAGGCAAAACCATGTCATATCCGGTCAGCTCGTGAAGCTCCTTGTAAAACAAGGGCAGTTGGTCGTTGCGAAAGGCGCGCGAGGTCAGGGTAACCTTCTGGGCTTGTTCAATCAGAGCATTGAGGATCTTCGGATGGCGGTGGCCTTGATTCACGGCGGAGTAGGCGGCCAGGCAGTCCAAATAGCGTTTGCCTTCGATGTCATACATCCAGACACCTTCGGCGCGCTCGATGACGACGTCCAGAGGCTGATAATTGCGGGCGCCGAATTGGTTTTCTAGTTCGATGAATTGGCGCGTGTGCAGACACATTTCGGTGGTGAGTTCCCTATCCATAATCTTTCTCGCTTTCCTCAATCCTTCTCCAGCAACATGGTTAGCAGTGCCATCCGCACGTATAGTCCATTGACCGCCTGCCGGAAGTACAGCGCGCGCGGATCCCGGTCCACGGACCGGTCCAGTTCGACCGTCCGCGGCAGGGGATGCAGGATGAGAGCATTGGGTCTCATCTTCTGCAGAATGGCCGAGTTGATGGCAAATTGCAGCGGGTTGCTTAGACTGTACGGGGGTTCGGACCGGATGCGCGTCTGATAAACAACATCCACTTCTCCGATCACCCGCTCGATTTTCGATTCCACTTCGTATCGTATTCCGCGCTCATTTAGGTACTCCAAAATGTCTGGCCTCATCTGCTGCTCAGGCGGGCTGACCAGGAAGATCTTGACCCGCTCGAACTTTGCCAGGAGGTAGGCAAGGGATCGCGCTGTGCGCCCTTTGTCGAGTTCCCCTACGATGGCTACACTTAAGCCGTCCAGCGGCCGCTCCCGAAATATGGTGTACAGATCGAGCAAGGCCTGCGTGGGGTGCTGGCCGCCGTCGCCATCTCCGGCATTGATCAGCGGGACGGGCGACACTTGCGACGCCCGCTTGGCGCCGCCTGCATGATTGTGTCGAATCACAATCACATCCGAGTAGCTGCCGATGATGCGAATCGTATCCTCGAGTTGCTCTCCCTCGATCTCGGAGGAAAAGGTCCGTGCCTGTTCGGTAGAAAGAACCCTGCCGCCCAAGCGTTGCATGGCGGCTTCAAAGGACAGTCTGGTTCGTGTCGAAGGCGCATAGAATAGGGTCGCCATGATGCGATTCTGATACTCGAGCGAACCGCCGCGCGCCACCACCCGTTCCATGCCCCGCGAACGTTCGAATAACTCCATCAGCAGGGGCAAGGTGAATTGCTGCGATTCGATAACATGCGTCAGCTTCCTGTCTTGGTTCGGCCCGGGTTGCACTCGGCCAGTTCCAGACAAAACGTCCGGAGCCAGGATCTGCTGTTCCATACGTCACCTGCTCTCGACCAGCAGTTCGCACCGCTCCTGGGTCTGGACCGCCACCGGCACTTGCTTTTCCAACACCACGTGAGTACCCGCCGATCCGGCGACGGCCGTGCACAGGTTCTCCTCCGAGGTGATGATCGCCTCGCGTCCACCTTGGTTAAGAAACCGCAACACCGACTCGACCTTCGGCCCCATGTTGCCCGGCGGAAAATGTCCCGCCGCAGCATAGTTCTCGAGCTCCCGCGAGCTCACGACGCGGAGCGGCCGCTGCTCCGGCTGTTTGTAGTTGAGGTAAACATAGTCTGTGTCGGTAGTAATGACGAACAGATCTACGCCGAGGCGTGACGCCAACAGCGCGGAGGCACGGTCTTTATCAATCACGGCCTCCACCCCTTGAAGATGCCCGTCCTTCCAAGCCACCGGAATGCCGCCGCCGCCACAAGCGATCACCAGAACGCCTTGCGCGACCAAGTCACGGATGATTTCCAGTTCCAAGATCGCCATCGGTTCGGGCGAGGGCACCACCCGGCGATAGCCGCGCGCCGCATCCTCGACAATATGCCAACCGAGAACGTCGCGCCGCTCTTCGGCATCGGCCCGCGACTGAAAAGGTCCGATCGGTTTCGTCGGACAGCGCATCGCAGGATCCTCGAGCGAAACCACCACCTGGGTGAGCACGGTAACGACCGGGATGTGAAGCCCGGCGAGGTGAAGTTCGGTGTCGAGCGACTGCTGCATCAGATACCCGATTTCGCCTTGGGTGCTAGCGTCACAAACATCGAGCGGGTGTCCGGGAACATGGCTGGCGGTGCGCTCGGAGCGAAGCAGTGCCGCTCCCACTTGAGGACCATTGCCATGGGTGAGAACGATGCGATAGCCATCGTTCACGAGCTTGGCGATGGCGGCGGCCGTGCGCTGGGCGTTGGCCCGCTGTTCGGCGATCGTGCCTTTTTCGCCTGCACGGATCAGAGAATTGCCGCCCACGGCTAGCAGCATGGTTTTCATGACTGCTCCTGCTCACGCGTGCACTAGTTCGGGCGTGGTCACCGGATGCATCAGCCCTACCGGAACGTCCTTCATCAGCTCGAGCATGATCGCCTTTTGCACATGCAAGCGGTTCTCAGCCTGCTGGAAGACTACAGACCAAGGTGAATCCATCACTTCGTTCGTCACTTCCTCACCACGATGCGCCGGAAGGCAATGCATGAAAATGGCTTCACGCTTGGCAAGGCGTAAGAGTTCGGCATTCACTTGGTAGCGGCGGAACGCTTCCCGCCTCCGTTCTGCCTCGTCTTCCTGGCCCATGCTGGTCCAAACGTCGGTGTAAACCACATCCGCCCCGGAGACTGCTTCTTTAACATCATGGGTGACCCAGCAAAGGCCTCCCGTCTCGCTCGCCCGCTGTTGAGCGAATGTGATCGCCTCTGCCCTGGGCTCATAGTGGCGAGGCGTCGCTACACGGACCTCTGCGCCGAGTTGCGCGCCGGCAAACATGAGCGAGTGCGCGACATTGTTACCATCGCCGACGAACGCTAGCTTCAGTTTGTCCACCCTGCCCTTGATTTCCCACATCGTCATGTAATCGGCCATGGCCTGGCAGGGATGACTGAAGTCGGTCAAGCCGTTAATCACCGGAACGGAGGCGTACTGGGTCATCGCTTCCACGATTTGGTGAGCGAAGGTGCGGATCATGATGCCTTGCACCATTCGCTCCAGGTTTTTGGCAACGTCATAGACCGATTCGCGCTTGCCCAGGTTAATCTCGGCAGGAGAGAGGTAAAGCGAAAAGCCGCCCAGCTGCTGAACACCGACATCGAAGGTCACTCTGGTCCGTAACGAGGGCTTTTCAAAAATCATGGCCAATGTCTTGCCTCTGAGCGCCTGGGCATACCGATCGGGACGGGCTTTTATTTGCCGGCCCAGGATGAGAAGGTACTCAATCTCGGAGGGAGCAAAGTCTCGGATCGAAACAAAGCTTTTGACACTCACCGTTCTACCTCCGCCGGAACTAGAACTCGCGAGAGGATGTCCACCAAACCGGGATGAGAGAGCTCCTCGATTTCATAGGCGACGCGCAGGTGCGGCTTCCTGACATTGATGACTCGCGCCAAGTCGACCGGGGTGGCGATGAGGACCAGATCGCAGGGCACGCGGTTGATGGTTTCTTCGAGCTCATGGCACTGCATCGCGCTGTAGCCCATTGCGGGGAGAAGATTCGTAAGGTGTGGATATCGCTCGTAGGTGCTGCGAATCGAGCCAACGGCGAAGGGCTTCGGATAGACCAACTCCGCGGCCCCGAAATGCCGCGCCGCTACGACTCCCGCCCCATAGGGCATTTCGCCGTGGGTCAGGGTCGGACCGTCTTCTACGACCAGCACTCTGCGTCCTTTCACGGATTCAGGCTGGGCGACGGAGATACGGCATGCGGTTTCCACAATGGTTGCCGTGGGATTGCATTCGTGAATGTTATGCCTGACGGTCTCGATGTCCTGCTGTGCGGCGGTGTCTACCTTGTTAATCACCACGACATCAGCGCGCCGTAGGTTTACTTCCCCTGGAAAGTACGCCATTTCGTGGCCGGGACGATGAGGGTCGGCTACCACAATCTCCAAATCGGAAGCGTAAAACGGCGTGTCGTTATTCCCGCCGTCCCACAAAATCACGTCTGCTTCTTGTTCCGCCTGGCGAAGGATACGCTCATAGTCAACGCCCGCATACACCACGGTTTTTTGGCGGAGGTGCGGCTCATACTCCTCGCGCTCTTCGATCGTGCATTGCTGCAGGTCCAGGTCTTCCAAGGTTGCAAAACGCTGCATCGCCTGAGCGGAAAGGTCGCCATAAGGCATGGGGTGGCGAACGACCACAGGCTTCAATCCCAGCCTTCCCACCTGGGTTGCCAGCAGCTTCGAAACCGGGCTCTTGCCGCAACCGGTACGCACTGCGCACACGGAAACCACCGGCACCGAGGACTTCAGCTGCGTGTGCTCGGTCCCCAGAAGCCAGAAATCCGCACCCGCCGCTACCGCGCGCGAGGCTAAGTGCATGAGGTTTTGGTGGGAAATGTCGCTGTAGGAGAACACTACCGTATCGATTTTCTCTCTGGCAATCAGGGTTTCCAGATCCTTCTCTTCCCAGATCGGAATACCGTCGGGATAGAGCGTTCCGGCCAAGGCGGGTGGATATCGGCGATTGGCGATATTAGGGATTTGTGTGGCAGTGAAGGCGACCACGTGATATTCCGGATGGTTGCGAAAAACAACGTTAAAGTTATGAAAATCGCGGCCTGCCGCGCCCAAAATGAGAATTCGCTTCATGGGAAGTCCTGTCGAATACCCTCACCTACATAGCTATTCTCTCCACGGCGGGGGGAGCTGGCTGTGCGGCTTGTCACTGCCCTAGGTGACCTCAACGAAAAGGCTGCCAGAAACATCGCCCGAAGCCGCAGGCCTGCTTCCGGTTTCCCGGGTTCGAGCCAGCAACGCTGTTCCGCGAACAAATGGACGCCTGAGCTCGGGTCGGATGAGAACCCAAGGTGTGACTTGTCTCACATGCGGCGGCGGCAGCCCTCACAGCCAGCACACGGATAGAAAGAAGAAGATTCGACAAGAGGCGGCGGCGTCCGCCCGTGTAGTGTGTCGTCGCAGGAGGCTTCTTATGGCAATCAGCAAGCAACAAGCACTGGACTACCATCTGGGAATGCGGCCCGGAAAAATTGAAATTAGTCCCACCAAGCCTTGTCGTACGCAACGCGACTTAAGCCTTGCTTACACGCCGGGTGTAGCCGAGCCCTGCCTTGAAATTCGCAGGAACCCGCACGACGTCTTCCGGTACACGGCGCGCGCCAATCTGGTGGCTGTGGTGACCAATGGCACTGCGGTTCTCGGCCTGGGAGACATCGGTGCTCTCGCCGGCAAGCCGGTGATGGAGGGCAAAGCGGTTCTCTTTAAGCGCTTCGCGGATGTGGATGTGTTCGATATTGAGATTGACAGTCACGATCCCGACGAAGTCATCAAAGTTTGCCAATTGCTGGAGCCCACCTTCGGCGGTATTAATCTCGAGGACATTAAAGCGCCAGAGTGTTTCTACATTGAGGAGACGCTCAAGAAGACAATGAAAATCCCCGTGTTTCACGATGATCAACACGGCACTGCCATCATCACCGGCGCTGCGCTGCTCAACGCGCTCGAACTTGTAGGAAAGGACATCGGCAAGATCCGTGTGGTGTTCAACGGAGCGGGGGCTTCGGGTTATGCCACTGCCGAACACTATGTTCGCCTGGGGGTAAAGCACGAAAACATCATTCTCTGCGACACCAAGGGAGTGGTGTACAAGGGTCGTGCGGAGGGAATGAACCCCTACAAGGAGCGGTTCGCGCAAGAAACAACGCTGCGGACACTGGCCGATGCAATGGAGGGCGCTGATTTGTTCGTTGGCCTCTCTGTAAAGGGCGTCGTCACCCAAGACATGGTGCGATCGATGGCTGCCCGGCCCATTGTCATTGCCATGGCCAATCCCGACCCGGAAATCACTTATGAGGACGCACGTGCCAGCCGCAAGGACGTCATTATGTGCACCGGACGTTCCGACTATCCCAACATGGTGAACAATGTGTTGGGCTTTCCCTTCATTTTCCGCGGCGCCTTGGATGTGCACGCGACCGCCATCAACGAGGAGATGAAGTTGGCTGCGACCCGCGCCCTGGCGGCGTTAGCCAAGGAGGACGTCCCCGACGCTGTCTGTCGCGCTTACGGTGTCGAGCATCTCGAGTTTGGCCCGGATTATTTGATTCCCAAGCCCTTCGATCCGCGAGTCCTCGTATGGGAGGCCTCGGCTGTGGCACGTGCCGCCATGGAAACCGGAGTCGCCCAGGAACCGTTGGATATTGAGAGTTATCGGGAGCAATTGGAGCGCCGCCTCGGCAAGGCCCACGAGATCGCACGCATCATGATCCACAAGGCGCAATCCAACCCCAAGCAGGTGGTTTTCCCCGAGGGAGAGAACGAGAAGATCCTGCGAGCTTGTCACGTGTTGGCAGAGGAAAACATTGCGACGCCGATCCTTTTGGGCAACACTCGGTCGATCGGGGCCAAGGCTGCCGATCTCGGTATCGACGTCCAGGCCTTTCGCACCCTCGATCCCATGACCTCACGGCTGCGCGAACCCTACATCGAAGAGTTGTTCCGCTTGCGGCAACGTCGTGGAGTCACTCTGAGCGAGGCTCGCGTGCTCATCAACGATCGCAATGTTTTTGGCTCCATGATGGTGCACATGGGGGACGCCGACGCGTTGGTCTCCGGCGTAACTCAGCACTTTCCTGATGTCATTCGCCCCGCACTACAAATTGTGCGCATGCGCGAAGGGCTGCATCGGGTCTCTGGTAGCTACGCTATCATCACCCGCAAAGGAGACGTGTACTTCATCGCTGATACCAGCGTGAACATTGAACCGACCGCCGAGGATCTGGTGGAAATCGCGCTGTGCACTGCAGATGCAGCCCGGCGCTTCAATGTCGTTCCGCGAGTGGCCATGCTCTCATTCTCCAGTTTTGGCAGCGTGAAACATCCGCTGTCGGACAAGGTTCGCAGAGCGGTCGAGCTCCTGCACCATGCCGATCCTAGCCTCATTATCGATGGTGAGATCATGGCCGATGTCGCAGTTTCTCCCGAGATGCTTAGAGACACCTATCCCTTCAGTCCGCTCCAAGGTGGGGCCAACGTTCTGATATGCCCGGATCTGAGTTCTGCCAACATCGCCTGCAAATTGCTGGCGAAACTTGCCGACGCCGAGATCATTGGCCCGGTACTCATGGGGATGAGTAAGCCGGTGCATCTGCTGGCTCGCGGCGCCGAGGTAGAAGAAATTGTGAAGGTTGCGGCTATCGCGGTTGTCGAGGCGCAAGAGACGAAGCCATCGGGGTTCGAAGCAACTGCGCGAGTCGCAGCCGTACCTTAGTTGGGAAACCAGCACGGGAAAAGAACCATCGCAGTCGTGGGTAAGCCGCCTCCAGGGCGGCTCCGAGGCCTTGGGGCTGCCCTGGATTCGAGAGAAGGCCGTCTAGCGTCGCGGAGCCAATGGCCGGGAATTCCAGGAGATTCGCCGTGGGCCGGTCGCGGACGGAAACCACCACATGGCCTACTGTTCCGGAAGTTTCCAGACAGGGCCAGACTTCACTACGCTGATCACAGCCTGTTTCGCATCACCGTGGTAAAAGTTGGCGGCATAGTCACCGATCAATGCTGCTCGCTCCCATGTGTTAAAGCTCTTGACCAGCGGACCGGATATATCGAAAAGATCGCCCAGACGGTTGGGCTCCCATTTCCAGGTGAACTCAACTGTGGCGTGTCCCAAGTCGATCATCGTGATTCTGTTAACACCCAGCAACCGGCGTTCCGCGATCGGCACGACGTATGAGACCGTGCCGTCCTTTTCCGTGGTCTTCTCGACGCCGGCGATTTCTCCCAACTGCTTCTCGCCCGCAGGAGTCAGCGTTACCGGGGTCGTCCTTCCCTTCTCTTTGCCCAGTTTTAATAGGCCGGCTTTTTCCAGCAGGCGATAGTTTGGATCCTGCGGTTTCAAGCTTGGGGCGAGGAATCCAGTGTGGAAGCGAATCAGTGCCGGGCCTTGGGTATCGAGCGCAGCCATCGCCAAGCTTGAG
>Ga0187783_10000892_pt1 | contig 21940 bp, 20 predicted proteins | sample 1015_SJ02_MP02_2_FD_132471 | JGI IMG/M metagenome (GOLD analysis project Ga0187783, IMG submission 132471) | Tropical peat soil microbial communities from peatlands in Department of Meta, Colombia - 1015_SJ02_MP02_20_MG | ecosystem: Environmental > Terrestrial > Soil > Wetlands > Peat | place...
CGCGCTGGACATTTCCGCGCAGCCATCGCCTTTTTCGAGGCGGTTTGCTACCCGCTCAGAAGCCGCTCTCAGACCAACTGGCCAGCTACGACACGATCGTCGTTCTCGGCGCACCCGTCTTCCTGTATTACGCTTACGTGCCAGGAAACCCGATTCGGCCCGGTACCAAGCTGTTTCAGATCACCAACTCCCCCGGGGATGCGTCGGCGGCTCTTGCCGGCACGAGCATCGTGGGCAATATCGCGGCAGCTGCCAAATATTTGACCGGCCGGGTCAAATCCGTCGAGCGCAGCGTGACGCCGTGCCCGCCCGCTCCGGAACCGAAGCCCGAATATCCGATGACGACTGCCTACCTGTTTAGCGTGCTCAACAGACTTTTGCCGCGTGACGCGATCATTTCCGAGGAGTGCCCTTCCTCGAAGGGAGACCTGGACCGCTATGTCAAGCTGGACGAGCCGGGCTCGTTTTACTCCGTGCGCAGCGGCATTCTTGGCTTCGGCTTGCCGCTGGCGGTGGGCCTGCAATTGGCGCACCCGAATCGGCGCGTGGTCTGCCCGGTCGGTGACGGATCGGCGCAGTATTCCATTCAGGCCCTGTGGTCGGCCGTACAGCTGAAGACACCGGTTGTCTTCGTGGTCGTGCAGAATGGAAACTATTCAGCGCTCAAGGGCTTCCGCGATTTCACCCGGGTTGGGACGAACGTGCCGGGAATCGATATTCCGGGCATTCATACGACGCTGATCGCGCAAGGCTATGGCATGAAAGCCCGTGAGGTAGATCGTCCCGAAGATCTCGAGGCGGCTCTGCGGTGTGCTTTGGACTCGCGGGAACCGTCCCTTACGAGCGTGAACGTCCAGCCTGGCGGCCAGAAGACGATGGGCATGGACCAATCCGTCAATCCCCCGAACTACGGATAGCCTGGAACTGTCTAGAGGCGTTTTCTCCTCGGGCTGAATAAAAGGCGTTTGCGAAGCCGCTCGGCGACTCCTAGATATTCTTCCGGTGCTTCGAGACCGCCGAGGATCTGCTTGTCGAGCACCTTGCTAACCTCGGGCATTTCCGTCAACACTTCCGCAAGTCGTCGTTGCCGTCGTCCTGTCTGCCGGACCGCTTGTTGAACGATCCCCTGCGCCCTTTCGCGTCCCAGCTTCGCGCCCAATAGCAGGGAGGCCTTTTCCGCGAATATCGTGCCATGGGTGGCTTCGATCGCCAGTCGCATTCGCTGCGCGTTTACGCGGAGCCCTTCGGCAGCCTCCGCCATCGACCGGAGGGCCAGCCCCGTGGACTCAATGACGCAGGCCACCGTCGGCCCCTCTGCCTGCCAGCCGCCGACGCCGCGTTCATGTTCTTGCACCATCCCCGACAAAAACGCAGCGACAAGTCCAGGCACGCGGTTCGCCGCGGCCAGCGTCAGCGCCGACGCAATTGGATTCCGCTTTTGCGGCATCGCGGAAGACCCGCCGCGCCCCCCACCTTCCGGTTCAGCCGCCTCAGCCACTTCGTTCTGCGCGAGCAAACTGATATCGCGAGCCATTTTCCCCAGTGACGCCGTCAGCACGCCACAAGCGGCGACGAGCGCCCCCAGGCGGTCGCGGTGGGTGTGCCACGGCGCATCCGGATAGCTGAGACCTAGCTCTCTCGCCATCACGCGGCCCACGCGCAGGCCCTGATCCCCCAACGCCGCGAGGGTCCCGCTGGCGCCCCCGAACTGTAAAACCAGCGCTTCGGTAAACGCGATTTCCATCCGCATTTGGCTTCGCCGAAGAGCGCCAAGCCAGCCCGCCGCCTTCAGGCCGAAGGTAATGGGTAGGGCCGCCTGCATCAGCGTCCGGCCAAGCATGACTGTATTCTTGTGCCTATTCGAGATGCGGACGAGCGCTGCTTCGAGCCGCATCCAGTCGGCGGCGAGGATCGGTCGGGCCCGCTTGAGCAGCAAAATCAACGCGGTATCGGCGACGTCCTGGCTGGTGGCACCCCAATGAACGAAACGGGCTGCCCTCCTGTCGGCTTGGCCGACGCGTTGGGCGAGCGCCTTGGCGAGCGGTATTCCGGGAGTGCCCGCACGAAGCGTTCCGCGTGCGATCCTACGGGCGTCGAAATGGGTTGCGCGAGCGGCGCGAGCAATGGCTGCTGCAGCTGTTTGGGGCACAAGGCCCGCGTGAGCTTCTGCGCGCGCGAGCGACGCCTCGAAATCCAGCATCGCCTGCAAAAAGGATTCATCCGAGAAAACCTGGGACAGCGGCTCTGTAGTCGCGAGGCTATCGATCAGTGACATACTCCAGCCCTTGACGGGGCTGCTTCTCCTTACGCGGCGAGATCTTTCTGCTGTAGCAAGCGCCACGCTCCTAGATGTCGAAGAAAACCGTCTCCTTCGCGCCGCTCAGATGAATCTCGTGCCGCCAGCTCCCCGGCTGGCCTCGGACCGGCTTGGCCAGCAGCGTCTGCCGCCGCGCTTTCGGAACCAACGCCAGCACCGGGCATTCCCCATTTGCCTCATCTCCGGAAAAGTAGATCCGCGTGACCAGCTGCTTCAGAATGCCGCGCGCAAATACGGCAACCTCGAGGTGAGGTGCCTGAAGGGTATTGCGCCAGCACGGAACGCGGCCCGGCTTGATCGTTTCGAATTTACACACGCCGTTTTTGTCGGTTACCTGACGCCCAAATCCCCAAAACGCAGATTCGACAGGCTTGGGCTGCTGGTCGGAAGGATGGTTGTATTTTCCATCTGCGTTGGCCTGCCAAATCTCAATCAGGCTGTCGCTGACCGGCTTCCCTGCGCGATCGAATACGGCGCACGTGAGCTTCACCCGCTCGCCCTTCACATCGGCGGGCGCAATCATTTGCACCGAACACGGCCCTTCCAGGCAGATAGAGAAATACGGGCCGACGGTTTGCGACGGGATGGGCACGAGCTCCTCTTTCTTACTTCTTGTTCTCAAAAGGTGTCCCTTCCGCTCCCCGCAGAACGATATCGAAACGAAATCCCAGCGCCCACCCGGGCTTCGTCCGAGCCCACTCGAATTTCGAGATCAGGCGTTGCCGCGCTCGCTCCTGCGGAACGGAGTTCATGATGGGGTCGAACGGCAATAGGGGATCGCCTGGGAAATACATCTGCGTGACGAGCCGTGTCAGAAACGCGGTCCCGAAAAGCGAGAAGTGAATGTGCGCTGGCCGCCAGGCGTTCCGATGGTTTTCCCAAGGATACGGCCCGGGCTTGACGGTGATGAATCGATAATGGCCTTCGCCATCGGTGAGCGTCCGCCCCGCGCCGCTGAAATTGGGATCCAGAGGCGCGTGGTGCTGATCGATTCTGTGCCGGTAACGCCCCGCTGCATTGCACTGCCAGATCTCGATGAGCGTATTTGGGACGGGGTGCCCGTTAGCGTCGAGCACTTGCCCCGAGACTGTGATCCTCTCGCCCAGCGGCTCGCCCGCATGTTGCCGCGTCAGATCGTTGTCCGTTTCACCGATTTCGCCGTGGCCGAAGACCGGCCCGGTGACCTCTGAGAGCGTGTGCGGCAGCACAACCAGAGGCCTGCGCGGTGAACGGGGAAGCGTAAGGCGATAAGGGGGGTACAAATACGGAGGCTGGGTTTCCCGCTCTGTGCGGCGGTAGGGCAGGACTCGGTGCGAATTCTTTCCTTTTTTGAGCGCCCGCCTCATCGCCGGACGCATTATACACAAGCCCGTGTTGGCTCAGCGTTCCAGCGCTTCTCGCAGCCTTTCAAAGGTGATCGACAGCTCTTCCGGCTCAACGCGAGTTTCGCCCGTCACGGTCATGAAGTTCGCGTCCCCGGCCCAGCGCGGCAGCACGTGGAGGTGTAGGTGGCCGGTGACCCCGGCTCCCGCCGCCCGCCCGAGATTCATTCCCAGGTTGTAGCCCTGCGGGTGGTAGGTGTTGCCCAGCGCCCGCTCCAGGCGTTGTGCAATTTGCATCATTTCCGCAAGGGTCTCGGGCTCGGCATCCACGAGGTTGGCCACGTGCACATAGGGAACCACCATGACGTGTCCGCTGGTGTACGGATACCTGTTCAGGATGACGAAGTTTTTCGTTCCCCGCAGAACAATCAGCACGCGACGATCATCACCGGCGTCGAGCGCATCACAGAAAATGCAACGGCTGTCCTTCGAAGCATCGGCGACGTAGCGATAACGCCACGGCGTCCAGATGTAATCCATCCGGCTTAGTCTCGCGGACCAGAAGCAGACGAGCCTCCCGCGCTGCCCTCTGCCTGAGGATTATTGACGAAATCCTTCAATTCCTTGCTGGGCTTGAAGAACGGAATCTTTTTGGGCGGCACTTCCACCTTCGCGCCGGTTTTCGGGTTGCGGCCCGTGCGTCCGCGGCGCTGGCGTGTACGAAAGCTTCCAAAGCCGCGAATCTCGATTTTGTCGTCGGTCTGAAGCGCGTTGATGATGCTCTCGAAGATGGTCTCGACGACCGCCTCGGATTCCTTGCGCGGTAGCTCGGTCACCCGCGTCACCTCCTCGACCAGATCCGCCTTCGTCATCGTGTGTTCTAGGTTTTCCTGCTCTGCCGCAGCCATCGCTGGAAGGCCTCCTCTCGCGAGCTCGTTCTGCCGGCCGGCGGGGCGTTGAGACCGAGCGCGCCCCACTTCTTGCTTATCATCAATTTGAGACAGGGTAAATGCTTTTCCGTCAAGGCCCGGGTGCGCGGCTAGGACGATTGGCGCTTCGCCATGATGGCGTCGCCAATGGTCGCATTCGGAGAAGACTTCGACGAGCGGAACGAGTGCATCTCGTCGCGCTCGGCCTGTTTCTGGGCGGCGCGATAGCTCAGGCTGATTTTGCGTTGTTCCGGCTCAAGCCTCAGGACCTTGAAATCGTATTCCTGTCCCGGCGTCAGTACCGAAGCAACCCGCACATCGCGCGCGACCTTGGCCGCCTTGTCGCGTTCGCCCTTCGGACGCCGCTCCTCGATTTCCGAGATGTGGCACAAGCCCTCAATGCCCTCCGCCAACTCGACAAACGCGCCGAAATCCGTTGCGCGCGCGACTTTGCCCCTCACCACATCGCCGATTTTGTTTGCGGCAAACCAGTTGGCCCAGATATCGTTGACTTGCTTGATTCCGAGCGACAGCCGGCGATTTTGGGAGTCCACCTTCAAAACCCTGGCCTCGATCTTGTCGCCCTTCTTGAACTTTTCGCTGGGGTGCTTGATGCGCTCGGTCCAGCTCACATCGCTGATGTGAATCAGGCCTTCCATGCCCTCTTCCAGCTCCACGAACGCACCAAAGTCCGCCAGATTGCGGATGCGCCCGCTCACGATCGAGCCAACCGGGTACTTCTCGGCTGCGGCTTCCCATGGATCGGGCAAGGTCTGCTTCAAGCCGAGCGAAATCCGGCGCTGCTCGGTCTTCACTTCGAGCACAACCACTTCGACCGCGTCGCCGACCTTAACGATCTTCGAAGGATGCTTCACGTGCTTTGACCAGCTCATTTCGCTGACGTGAACGAGGCCTTCGACGCCCGGCTCGATCTGTACGAAGGCTCCATAGTCGGTCACGCCTACGACTTTTCCGTGTACGCGTGCTCCCGCGGGGAAGCGCTCCGGCACCGTGGCCCAGGGATCAGGCAGCAATTGCTTGCGCCCGAGCGAAATGCGCTGCTTGTCCTTATCGAACTTGAGAATCTGAACCTCGATTTCCGCGCCTGGTTGAACGACTGTCGAGGGATGCGGTGCGCGTCCCCAAACCAGGTCGCTGACGTGAAGAAGTCCATCGATTCCGCCGAGGTCCACGAAAACTCCGTAATCGGTGATGTTCTTCACGCGCCCCGTGACGATCATGCCCTCCGATAGGGCCGCTGCCAGCGCGTCGCGCTTCGATTTCTGCTCTTCTTCCAGAATCGCGCGCCGGCTCACTACCACGTTGCCGCGCTTGCGGTTCAGTTTTAGGACGCGAACCTCAAGATCACGATCCTTCCAGGCTTCCAAATCGTGCACCGGCCGCAGTTCCAGTTGCGAGGCCGGCAAAAATGCACGGACGCCAATATCCATGACCAGCCCACCCTTGATCCGCTCCGTAATCTTCCCCTTGAGGCTGGTATGCTCGCGATAGGACTTCTCGATACGCTCCCAGACGCGCCGTCGGTGCGCACGCACGTAGGACAGCAGGACGTAGCCGTCCCTTTCATCACGCAGACGCTCTACTTCGATGGTTTGCCCTTCACCGAACTCGATGGCGCTCCCGGAGTCCAGGAATTCCTGCGCGGGCACGAGTCCTTCGAATTTTCCACCCACGTCGACAACCACCCCGGCTTCGGTCACGGCCAAAACGCGCCCGTCGAAAATCTCTCCCTCGGCGGCGGCTTGTGGCGTGGAGAACTGGTCGAGGAGTTGGTCCATGGTCTCCGACGACTCGCCTGACTCGGTCGGCGCTGCGCCGGCCTGGCCGACTGGCGCGCTGCCGGCAGCGGCCGCTGGCGGCGTCGAATCGATCGCAGCCGGCAGCTTCTCCAGCACTTCCGGCGCCCGAGCCACCGCGGCGGCGGCTCCCCCCGCCTGCGCGGCTAGTGCTGGTGGTGTGGTCAGGGGAACCTCGGCGGTCGGCGAACCCAGATCGGTGTCAAGCGCGGAAAGCTGGGGGTTGTCGTCGTGTTCGGGTGATATCAAGAACGGCCTCCCTGCGGCTTCTGCCCCGCTTGCCGAGGGTCGGGGCCTCGGTCACTCCACCCAACAAGGGGGCTAGAGCAAGAAGGGGGTAGGACGCCCTCGCTTCGCGCCCTATCGCGGAGATGATACGCGCCGGGTTTGCGCGTTGTCAACAAAACTGCGTGTATTCTGTGTGAACGCATCAGCATGGGTTTGCGCTGGCGAGCCCGACGGATATGGTAGAGTTCCGAGCCGATGCGGATCTTCGTCCTGGGAGCAGGAGGCACCGGCTCCCTGCTGGCACAACTCCTCGAGCGCCAGGGTCACACCGTCTGGTGCGGCGACCGCGATATCGGCCGGGCCCGCCGGTTTCTGGGCAAGAAGAGCGAAATCGCAGTCGTTGAAACGAATGCTCGAAACATCTGGTCCATCGTTCGCGCCGCGCGTGGCGCCAATCTCGTGGTCAATGCTCTGCCCGCCGTGTTCAATCGAATCATTCTGCGCGCGGCGCTGCGGCTACGCGCGCACTACCTTGATCTGAACTCCCATTTGACCCATCATCCGTTCCGGCCCGAGCAGTTCCGATTTCACAGGCAGTTTTTGGCGAAAAACCGTGCCGCGCTGGTGTGCGCGGGCGTCGCTCCGGGCCTGACCAACCTGCTCGCGGGGCGCGCCGCGGAAATGCTCGACACGATCGATTCCATTCACATTCGCCTGTTCGAAAGCACGGAGAGCAAAGACCCGATCTCCACCTGGTCGGCGGACGTGGCCTATGACGAGGCCACATCGCGCCCTCGTACCTACCGCAATGGGCACTTTGCATTGGCTCGGCGCTTCGACGAGCGGGAGAAGTTCCGCTTCCCTCCGCCGATCGGCGAAGTACCCGTGTACCTTGCGGCACAGGACGAAGTGTGTATGCTCCCTTATGTAATCGAGGTCCGCGACGTAGACGCCAAAATCGGCGGGAACGACATCGAACGTCTCCGGCGCTGGCACCGGCAGGGACGTCTGAACCGTTCGGCCGGTATCATTCGCAAGCGATTTCCTGAAACGCTGACACCTCGCCGCGTCGCGAAGTTGATCCGCACCGGCGTGCTGGAAAACGCCCGGTTCGCCGCCGCCGTACTCGTGCGCGGCCGCAAACGCGAACAGGCGCTCGACATCCGCTGGGACGCTAGCTTTCCTTCGCTCTACACGCTCAGGCAGCGTGGCTTGCTTTCAACTCCCATCGCTTACGCGACGGCGCATCTCGCCGCCATTTTCGTCAAACATTTTCCGCGCGAGGCGGCCGGCGTGACGGGCCCGGAAGGCCTTTCCCGAACGAGCCGTCGCGCCATCATCCGGGACGCCCGCTCCCGCGACTTCCGCATCGCGCTCAAGATCCGCCGCCTCCGAAAGGTTGACGAAGAGGAGGAGTTCTAAATCCGTTTCCGTCCGTTTGACCCGAGCGCGGCGAGGTCGCTATAATTGGAGCCTCGGCGAGCTTCTGCAGGGAAACTCCATTGAATAATCCGGAGACTTCATGATTAAGGCCACACTTCTGCGTTCGGGGATGATCATTAAGCACGAAGGGGACCTCTACGCCGTCTATAACGTCGACCATCGCACGCCGGGCAACAAGCGCGCTGCGATGCAAACCAAGATGCGTAATCTGCGCACCGGCGCCATGATCGACTACCGGTTCCGCGCCGAAGATTTCATCGACAAAGTCACGGTCGACGAAATCGAGTTCGAATACCTCTACAGCGACGGCGACGGCCACCACTTCATGAACACGGAGAACTACGAACAGATCGCCCTGGACAACGACGTCGTCGGCGACGCCAGGGACTATCTCATCCCCAACATGCCGGTGAAGATCGAGTATCACGACGGCAAGCCAATCGGCGTGATGCTTCCCGACACGGTCGATCTTACGGTGATCGAGACCGAACCCAGCATTCAGAAGGCGACCGCGAGTGCCGTGATGAAGCCAGCGAAACTGGAGACCGGGCTCATCATCAACGTGCCTCCCTTCGTCGGTGAAGGCGATAAAGTGAAAGTCGATACGTCGGAAGGTCGCTACATCCAGCGCGTGCAATAGTGGCCACCGGGGAGACGTCTGCTGCCGCGCTCGTTGGCCATCGTCGCCGTCTTTCTCTTCCTGGGCGCGCCCGCTCCGGCTCCACCCGATGAGCGCCCGCTGCCCGACATTCCCTCGCTTCTCCGCGATGTCGCCAAGAATCAGAATGCGATTGAGGAAATCCGCAAGCTGTACACCTGCCACCTTTGGGAGGAAGAGGACAAAACGGACTCCGACGGCCGGGTGACGTCCCGCTCGGCGAAGGACTATGACGTCTTCTACATCGGCGACGAAGAGGTCCGCCGTCTCCTGGGCAAAGACGGCAAGCCGTTGGATGCCGAGCAGAGGAAACGCGAAGACGACCGGTTCAACAAGCGCTTTGACGAGCTGAAGAAAAAGCAGGCGGCGCTGGCGGCCGATCCCAAGAAACAGGCAAAAAAGGAGGAGGAAGACGAAGCGCAGATTTCTGATTTCCTCCGCGCCGAACTCTTCAGCAATCCCCGGCGGGCCACTTTTCACGGGCAGGATGTGATCGTTTTCGATTTCGCGGGCAACCCAAACTACAAGCCGAGAAAAACGATCGACCGCCTGGTCCAAAAACTGGGGGGCGTGATGTGGGTTGACGACGAGGCCCGCGAAATCGCGCGGCTCGAAGCCCATTTTGCCGAATCGGCACACCTAGGCGGCGGTGTCCTCGCCTCCATCGAGAAAGGCTCGAACTTCGTCTTCGAGCAGCAGAGACTGAATGAGGAAATCTGGCTGCCAGCCTATGCCGAGGTCCACGTGGCCGGCCGAATTTTCGTCGTGAAGCTGAAGCAGAACTTCGTCGATCGCTACAGCGATTATAAGAAATTCCGCGTGGGCGCCACCGTGAGTCCTGCTGGACCGAACTGACAGAGCAAGGTCAGCGAGCGACGGAGGATTTTCCCGCGCCGAAGACGCGTTCAAAGATCCGATCAACGGCCGAGAGCTGGCGCTCTAAGTCGAAGGTGCGTGCCAAGGCTTTTTCGTCCAGAAATTTCCGGATGTTGGGATCGGCGCTGACGCGATCCTTAAAGCTCGAGTCGGATTCCCACGAGGCCTGCGCATGGCCCTGGATCCACTGGTAAGAATCCTCACGCGGCGCGCCCTGCTCGACAAGATCCTGCAAGAGCTGTCCGGAAAAAACCAGGCCCTTGGTGGCATCCAGATTCCGCAGCATGCGTTCCGGAAACACCTTCATGCGAGCGACGATGTCCGCGGTGCGCTCGAGCAGGTAGTCCACCAGGATCGTCGAATCGGGAAGGATCACCCGTTCCACCGAGCTGTGCGAGATGTCGCGTTCATGCCAGAGTGCGATATTTTCCATCGCCGGTACCAGATCGGAGCGGACGACGCGCGCGAGGCCGCAGATCTGCTCGCTCGAGACGGGATTGCGCTTGTGCGGCATGGCCGAACTGCCGCGCTGTTCGCCCGAGAACGGCTCTTCGACCTCGCGCACCTCGGTGCGCTGCAGGTGGCGAATTTCCAGCGCCACGCGCTCGAGCGACGCAGCGATGATCGCGAGGGCGGAAACATACTGTGCGTGGCGATCCCGTTCGATCACCTGCGAGGTGATGGGCGCGACCGCCAGCCCCAAGCGCTGGCAGATCCTCTGCTCGATTTCGGGGCCGAGATGCGTGCAGGTGCCGACGGCACCGGAGATTTTTCCCACCGACATTTCGCGCACAGCGCTTTCAAAACGGGCCGCGTCTCTGCGATTTTCCGCATACCAGTTCGCAATCTTCAGTCCGAATGTGATGGGCTCGGCATGAATCCCGTGCGTGCGACCGATTTCCGGCGTGTCCTTGAATTCCCAAGCGCGCTTTTCCAGAACTTCGCCAAACTGCGCCAGGCCCCGCTCGATCACCCGCGACGCCTCGCCGATGAGCAGCGCCTGCGCGGTATCGACCACGTCGTTGGAGGTCAAGCCGTAATGCAACCAGCGCGCCGCTTCAGGGTCGGCGACCGTTTCCTGCACCGCCATGGTGAAGGCGATTACGTCGTGGCGGACCTTGGCTTCGATTTCGTTGATACGCCGCACATTGATCCGCGCCCGCGCCCGCAGCTTCCGGGCAGCCTCCCCGGGGGTGCGGCCCGCCTCGGCAAGCGCTTCGGTAGCGGCCAGCTCGACCTCCAGCCACTTCTGGAACTTATTTTCTTCGCTCCAGACGCGGCCCATCTCCGGACGCGTGTAGCGCGCGATCAATTCTTAGCTCCTCAGTTTTTGGCTTTCCCGTCCCATCATACCCGATTTTTCCGGTGCCCTCGGCCCGAGCTTACCGAGTGAGCAGAAACCAGCCATCTTCCAGAGGGCCTACTCCCCGGATCCCTCAGCCGGAGGTGTGCTTGGGAGCCCCCGCTAGAGTTCAAACGGGCCGATGGGGATACGCTGCGAGGCGATGTGGAGCGAACCGCGAAAGGCAAATTCGCCGGGACGTCTGGCGAGAGCCTGCTCGGCACTGATTTGGGCGATGTCCGGCGTGTTGTTCTGCTCGGAAAGATGCGCCAAAACGAGATGTCGCGCGTGGGCGTCGAAAACCTCCGCGTCGGCCAGAAACTCGCTGACGACATGGTTGGAGAGATGGCCCGTGCGGCTCATGACGCGCTGCTTGATGTGCCAAGGGTAGGGCCCGACCTTGAGCATTTCCAGATCGTGGTTCGACTCAAGGAGCAGGAAGTCGGCTTCGCGCAGGTGCTGCTTTACGAGCTCCGGCATGTAGCCGAGATCGGTAACGATAGCCACCTTCGCGCCGTTGGTGCGGAACGAGAAGGCGACCGGATCGACGGCGTCGTGAGGAACGTGGAAAGGATTCACCTCGATGTCGCCGATTTGAAAGCGCTCGCCGGCGCGGATGTATTCGGTGCGCTCGATGGTGGCTTTCCTGCCGGGCTTTTCCGGTTCCTCTGTAAACATGGCCACGATTTCGCGGTGGGTCGACTCGGTCAGATATGCCGGGCAGCGCCAGAGCCGTGCGAGCTGCGCGACGGCGCTGGAGTGATCGGTGTGTTCGTGTGTGATCAGGATGGCGTCGACGCGATCCGGCAGCGGCCGGCTGAGCCCCTCGAGGCGCCGTTCGATTTCCCTGCGGCCCACTCCCGCATCGATAAGGAGGGTAGTGTGCTCGGTTTCCAGCAACGTTGCGTTGCCCGAACTTCCTGAGGCCAGGATGGAAATGCGGAAGGAGATGCGGCAGCCTCCGCCGTGGATGATGGCAAAGCACAAGGGCGGCGTCAAAGGAAAAACGCGACCCGGACTCAGAGCAGGCATACACAAGCCGGTTCGAGCGCGATGCGGCTAGAGGGCGAGCTGGTCGCGGGTGAGCTCAAAGCCGTTGAGGTTGCCGACCACCGAGGCAGCCAAACGCTCGGCCGCAAAGAATTCGCGCGCGATTTGCTGCACCTCCTCGGCCGTGACGCACTCGAGCATCTGGATCAGCTCATCGGTGGTGAAATGCCGATTAAAGTAGAGGTGGTAGCGCGCCAGGCTGTTCATGCGGGAGGAAGAGCCCTCCAGGGCGAGCAGCGTCGCACCTTTCAGGTGATCCTTGGCCCGGCGCAACTCCTCTTCGCTCAACGGTTCATCTTTAAGATGGCGGAATTCCTCGAGGATCGAGCGGATCACCTGCCCGGCGGTCTCAATCGATGTCCCGGCGTAGACCGAGAGCATGCCGGCGTCGCGGTACGAATTCATCTCGCTGAAGATTGCGTAGGCCAGACCCTGGCGCTCGCGGATGTTCTGGAAAAGCCGCGAGGACATGCCTCCGCCGAGAACGTTGTTGAGGATGGACACGGCAAAACGGCGACCGTCGGTCAGAGGAAGCGCCGGAACGCCGATGCACATGTGCACTTGCTCGAGCTCTCGCTTTCTGCGCAGGGTTATGTGCGGTGTGGGCCGCGGCGCCGAATCGGCAGTCCCATTCTCGGAAGGCGAGAGCTTGGCAAAGCGCTCGGTGACGAGCTCGATGAGCTGCACGTGGCTTACATGGCCAGCCGCGGTGATCACCAGATGATTCGGTGCGTACCATCGACGAAACCACTGCTGTAGCGCGCCGCGCGTGAATGCCGACACCGTTTCCGGCGTGCCCAGGATGGGCTTGCCGAGAGCATGAGGAGTCCAGAAATTCTGAGTGAAAAGCTCGTGGACCAGGTCCTCGGGATTATCCTGCGTCATGCGGATCTCTTCGAGGATTACGGATTGCTCACGCGCAATGTCTTGCTGGGCGAATTTCGGCTCAAGCACCATGTCGGCCAGTACGTCGAAGGCCTTCGGCAAGTGCTCGTCGAGCACCCGCGTATTGAAGCAGACCATCTCCTTGGCCGTGAAGGCGTCGAGCATGCCTCCGACGCTATCGATCTCACGGGCAATGTCCTCGGCTGTGCGGCGAGCCGTGCCCTTGAACACCATGTGCTCGATGAAGTGCGAGATGCCGTTCAATTCGGCAGGCTCGCGGCGCGATCCCGATCGCAGCCAGATCCCGACAGAAACCGAGCGCACGTGTGCCATTGGCTCGGTGATGACCACCAGGCCGTTCGCCAGCACCTCCTCCTCGACCGCGCGAGTTTGGTGGGACATATTCACATCTCTATTTTTGCACGACGCTCTTCCAATGTCATTCCGAGAGCGGCTCGTACCGGCTGCGGGGACCTAGGGAAGGGGTTCCTGCTCGGCTGGCTGCCAAGAGCACGAGACGGCCGTGCTATGATCACCAAAGATGTCTCCTCAGGCGGCACATATGGTTGTAAATCTGCTCGGGAAACCAGCGGATGAGCTGCGAGCGATTTTAGAATCTCTTGGTGAGCCGGCCTACCGCGGCGCTCAAATCTATCATGCCCTCTATAGGGAGCGGCGGTTCGATTTCGCCGCGATGACGAATTTGCCGGCATCGTTGCGCAAACGGCTTCCGCAGGAAGTTGTGATTGCGCTGCCAGAAATCGTGCGGCGGTACCCTTCCGCGGACAAAACGGTGCGCTATGTCGTTAGACTCACCGAGGCGAAGCCGGCCCGTGTCGAGGTGGTCTTCATGCCCGAGGACGATCGACAGACCATCTGCATCTCGACCCAAGCGGGCTGCGCAGTCGATTGCCAGTTTTGCCTGACCGCCGCGCTCGGGCTGAAACGCAACCTCAGCGCAGGAGAAATGATCGGCCAAGTGCTGGTCGCGCTCGAAGACAATCATGCCGCACTCAAACCGCAGACGAATGTTGTCCTGATGGGACAGGGCGAGCCGCTTCTGAACTACGACGCGGTGATGGGTGCTCTTGGCATTCTGCTCGATCCCAACGGCATGGCGATTTCGCCGAAGCATGTCACGGTTTCGACCAGTGGAATCTTACCGGCGATCGAGCGGCTGGCCGAGGAAAAAGTCCGGCCCAAGCTGGCGATTTCGCTGAACGCCTCCTCGAACCAGCAACGCGACCAGATCATGCCGATCAATCGCAAGTATCCGCTGGAAAAGCTGCTGGATGGCTGCCGGAGATATCCGCTGCGTCCCTGGGAATGGCTGACATTTGAATACGTCCTGTTGGGCGGATTCAACGATTCGCCGGACGACGCGCGCCGCGTCATAGGATTGCTCGGAAATCTGCGGGCCAAGGTGAACCTAATCCCTTGGAATCCGGGCCAGCTTCCGTTTGAAAGGCCCGATCCAGTGCGCGTCGAAGAATTTCGCAAGGTTCTCCTCGACAAGGGCATGCTGGCTTTCGTGCGCCATTCGCGAGGCCAGGACGTGATGGCTGCCTGCGGACAGTTGGCGCTTCTCGAATCGGTGCCGGGGTCCACCGAGCGCCGATTTTCCCGAGCCCTTGCCGGGGACTCACTCGAAGTCTGACCCGGACGGGCTTGTTCGGCAGGCAGGCCTCGATCGAAACTGCTCAGCGGAGTCCGATGGCAGACATCATGCGGCCGGTCGAGCGCTCCCGGCGATTGCTGAAAAAAATGTCGTTGCGGCAGGCGGTGCAGAGCTCTGAGGCCGAAATCTGGTGGGCCGGGACGCCCGCATCCAGCAGGATCGCACGATTGGCGGCGATCAGGTCGAGGTTCACGCGTGGCGATCTGAGCGCGTGCCCCGGCGGCCGCATCGTAAGCCAGGGAAGCCAGTTGGGATCGTTTTCGCCCGAAGCGAGGGCGGGGAAGGGCCCGTCAAACCATTCGCTGGCCCGAGCGAACTGCGCATGAAACTGGCGCGCAACGTCCGGGCCAACTTCATAGCAGCAGCGCCCGATGCTTGGGCCCAGGGCGACCGTCACATCTTCCGGGCGTGTGCCAAACTCCATGCGCATCCGTCCCAGCGTTTTGAGGGCGACCCGGCCGAGCGTACCGCGCCAGCCGGAATGAATGGCCGCGACGGCGCGCCTCTGGGTATCGGCGAGAAGAATCGGGACGCAGTCCGCCGTCTGGACAGCGAGCAAAATTCCCGGCTCGCGCGTGAACAGGGCATCGCCCTGTGGCGCTGTATTCGCTCGTAGCTGCGATTTGTCGATCGAGTGCGCAATATCGGAGTGGATCTGGCTGAGCGCAACGAAAGGCATATTGCCAGCTCCGATCGCTTGAAAGAATCTCTTTCGGTTTGCTACGACGCGCGCGCGCGAGTCCCACGGGGTAAAGCCGAGGTTGAGAACGTGCTTGCCATTTAACTCACTCAGGCCACGCCGACGCGTGCTGAAGCCGTGAGTGAGCCAATCGAGTCGCGCAAGCGACGGCGCTTTTAGAAGCTCGAGGCCGCCGGCGCGGCTGAGCTCCCATCCGCCACTCCCGTCCGAAGGTGTCGCGTTTCTTTGCTTGGTGGCGCTAGCCATCATTCCATCCCATCTAAGGGTGGCCCCGTCATTATAGGTATAATGCGCGTGGGCGGGATTGCCCGTGTTCTAGAGGCCATGTGATCGTCGGGCTGGGGCTGGATATCGCGGAAATCGACCGGATCGAAGCGGCCATCAGGCGACACGGCGCGCCGCTGATCGAGCGGCTGTTCACGCCGGGCGAAGTTTCCTACTGCGAGAGCCGCAAGAATCGGTATGAGCGGTACGCCGCGCGGTTCGCCGTCAAGGAAGCGGCGATGAAAGCTCTGGGCACGGGCTGGCGTCACGGCGTGCGCTGGCGGGACATTGAGGTTACCCGCGAACGGGGGGGAAAGCCAGGACTTCGTCTGGAAGGCGTGGCGCGCGCATTCGCTGACCGTTTGGGAGTTAAACAGATGAGCGTCTCGATCACGCACAGTGGAAATCTGGCGGTGGCCCAGGTGATTTTTGAGAGTTAATCGTTCGACGTACCGTTGAGTTAGAGAGTCACCACCGCTTGCTGCCATTGATTTGCTGGATGCCTTCCCGGGATTCGAACCTTCAGATAATTTCCCGTCAACGCTTCGGTCCAGTTGTCTTGAAAGCGGGCGAGCGTCAAGGCGCGCAGCGTTTGCCCAACTTGGGAGCTGCGGAAGGCCAGAGATTTGCCTTCACTGAGGGCTCTGAGGGCGCGAGCTCGCTCGCGGATCTCCATTGGCTCGACCGGATCGTCCAGCTGTGCAGCCGGGGTGCCGGGCCGGGGGGAGAACGAGAAGACGTGCAGATAGGTGAAAGGCAGCTCGGAGATGAATTGCGCGGTTGTTTCGAAATCCCCGTGCGTTTCACCAGGAAAGCCTACGATCACGTCCGCGCCGATCGCTGCGTGCGGCAGGAGATGGCGGATGAGCCGGATGCGCTGGGCGTAGTGGCTGGCACGGTACCAGCGATGCATCTTTCGCAGAATGCGGTCCGATCCGGACTGCAGTGGAACATGAAAGTGCGGCGCGATGCGATTGGACGATCCGACAAGCGCGACGAATTCCTCGGTAATGTCCCTCGGCTCAATGGAGCTGAAGCGGAGCTGCTCGAGCGCGGTTTCGTCAAGAATTCTCCGGACCACGGCGGCCAGCGTGGCGCGCGGCACTAGGTCTCTACCGTAACTTCCCAGGTTGATCCCTGACAGCACGATTTCCTTCGCGCCGGCGGAGACGAGAAAGCGCACTTCGCGGATCACGTCGTCGGGAGGCAGGCTGCGGCTCTGACCCCGCACCAGCGGAATCACGCAGTACGAGCAGCGATTCTGACAACCATCTTGGATCTTTAGAATGGGGCGCGTGCGGTCGCGTTCGGCAGTCGTTGACGGAACCCCGGGAAACGCTGAAAGCGATTCGGCGAAGATGTCGCCGGTAAGAATCTTCGCCGGCCCGCGCGCGAGCGACAGAGGGTCGTTGGCAAGGTGCTCGAGCGGGAAAAAATTGCCCGACCCTGGCCTCCCGGAGTTGCGCCCTATGCCTTGGACCAGATCAGGAATCTCGGTTTGGTGGGAGTTCCCGATGACCCATGCGACGCCGTCGATCGCAGCTAACTCCTCGGGCGCTCGCTGCGCGTAGCAGCCCGTCACAACGATGCGCGCGCCGGGGTTCAGGCGATGAATTTTGCGAATGGCCTCGCGCGCCTGCGCGTCCGCTCGATGGGTGACGGTGCAAGTATTGAGCACGACCACGTCCGCCAGGCGGGGATCACCAACGGCCGCGAGGCCGGTGCGAAGCAGGCTACGGCTGAGAGCGGACGTATCGGCTTCGGTCACCCGACAGCCAAAGTTCTCGATGAAAAATGTCGCCATCGGTACGAATTCCGAAGAGCCAGCATTATAGCAAGCGGAGGACGCCGCCTAGCGAGACCGGGGCGAACTATTGGGTGTCTGCGTTGCGGCGCTGGTAGCAGAGCAGAATCAGGTCGGCGCGGCGGCGCACGCCGAATTTGGCGAGCAGGTTGGAAACGTGGAATTTCACGGTGCGTTCGGAGATATGCAGGCGATCTGCTACCTCTTTGTTGGCGAGGTTTTCCAGTAGCCCATTTAGCACCTCTTGCTCGCGACGGCTGAGTTCGTTGGGAGACTCCATGCGCAGGCGACGCCCTTGTGTTCCACTGAGAATCGAGTCCACGAAACGCGAAAGAACCGGGCGGGGAACCCAAATTCCGCCCGCGGCGACCTGCGGCAGCGCGCGGGGAAGCTGTGCGCGCGCCTCCGCGTAGGTGAGGATTCCTTTGGCACCCTGCCGCAGCAGGGCGTAGCTATCGGCCTCTTTAAACTTGTCTCCGACCACCAACAGACGTGCCCCCGAATGGTGCTCGAGGATGTTGCCCATGAGTGCCCCGGTTGCCTGCCGCGCGGCGTGGGCGTCGACCACGTACACCGCGGCGCGTGGAATATCGAGGTGCCTTAAGTCGGGCGCCAGCATCGAATCGAGTTGCTTGGACGTGATCTGGAAGCCAGAGTCCTCGAGCAGGCGATGGAATTCGTCCAAAACCATCGGGTGCGGCGAGAGAAGACAAACCTTCAGACTTGATCTGCCGTTCGCTTTGCTCATCCTGCAATCAAGGCTAGCCGAATCAACGGGCGTGAGCAAGAAAGACTCCGCTGACGATTTCATACCAGGTACGGGTACCGGGCCCAGCGGTCCTTGGCCTTTTCCTTGCGCTACAGCAAGGAGTGCAAGTCAGTTGCCTTTCGATGCGTCCGGCGGAGGCTCCTTTTGGCGGGGTCGCTTGCGAGGCAGACCGGCCTGGCGAACCTTGTAGAGCAACGCGCGGTAGCTGATTTTCAAGATTTCGGCAGCCTTGCGGCGATTCCAGTGATTGGCCTGGAGAACCTTTAGGATTACATCCCTCTCCATCTTGCGGGTCACCTGCTGCGAGATGTGCTTGAGAGGGATATTTCCGTCCGGCGTGGGTTCGTAGGTGAAGTGACTGGGAGCTCGTTCCGCGCGCTCGCTCGAGAAAGCTTCTTCCGAGCCCAGGACCACGTAGCGGGCGATGCAGTTCTCGAGCTCCCGAATATTTCCCGGCCAGTCGCGTTGTCGCAGCAAGTGCAGTGTATCGGCTGACAGCGGAGGAGCCTCGCGCTGGAATCGGCGGTTGAACTGCACGCGCAGGTACTCGGCGAGATAAGGAATGTCGTCGCGCCGCTCGCGCAGTCCCGGCAGCGTGATTGTGATCACGTTGATTCGATAGAGAAGATCGGATCGGAAGCTGCCTGATTCGATCTCACGATGAAGCTGCCGGTTCGTCGCGCACACAATGCGAGCGTCCATTCGCTTCTCTTCATGATCGCCGATGCGCGTAAAATGACCGTCCTGCAGCACATGAAGCAGTTTGGCTTGCAAGCTCGAGTCGAGCTCAGCGATTTCGTCCAGGAACAGAGTACCGCCCTGCGCGGACTCGAAGTGGCCCGGTTTCGCGGTGTGCGCGCCCGTAAACGCGCCCTTCTGAAACCCGAACAGCTCGCTCTCCAGCAACGTGCCGGGGATCGCCGGACAGTTCACTTTCACGAAGGGGCCGTTCCGCCAGGGTGAGCGCTCGTGTATGAATCGAGCCAAAACCTCTTTGCCCGTGCCGCTTTCGCCGAGGATCAGTATCGGAACATTCAGGCCGGCGGCGCGCTCGACCTTCTGCCGCACCGCCTGCATGGCTTCGGAAGGGCCGAAGTAGATGTGGGCGGGGGGGAGTTCGTATGGAACAGGTGATTTGGCTGTCGCTGGGGAGGCCATGAATGCGAAATACGAAACAGCTTCGTTCCCGTTGCCGACACAGCACACGGCAAGCCAAACTCAACGAACCTCCGTCGGCCCTTCCATCGCCCCGCGACTGGGCCAACCCTTGCTAATCCATTCAGCCGATTGGCCTTCGTTTCCAACCGATGGCAAAGTAACTGAAGCGAGTTGGCTCGATTTCTCCCCACGTGTCCCTTCGGTGGCTGAAAATTGTTGTCACTTTCGGGAAGCGCTGTTCCCTGCCGCGGATGTGGCAGTAGAGACCGATAGGTACTGTGAAGGATGAATCGAAATATGTCCGCGGCGCGCGACCGAGTCTAGAGTTGTGGGCTCTCGCCACGAATGATGTCGTAGCGCTCGATAATGGCAGCTACTCCGATGGTCTGAAAATTGTCGTCGGAGCGCTTGTCGACGCGCACGACCCGCCCGTGGGCGCGGACGAGCACCTCCGCGCCTCGCGTTATCTCGGAGGGAAGGGTCAGCGTGAAATCAAGTTCGGTGCCAGGGGTCAGATCGTTCTGCAGCGTGAAGTAGACGCCGCGTGTGGAAATATCGCGAGTCTGGCCGGTTTGCGCTCTGGGTTCCCGGTGGATCGGCATGCGGACGCTTACCGGTAGGGACAGATCGTACCGGCGGGCCATGCGGCGTTCGGTCATTGCTGCGGCTCCCTTAGGACTGGTTTGGAGTGCACAGCAGCCCCCCAGAACTGAACTAGCAATCCCTCTTCCAAACAGATCGCCGCATCTCTCATCGGTTCGCCCCCGGTTCCAGACGTTCCATGCACGCGTGGTCTTGCTCTTCCGAGGGATCCTTTTCGAAGCAACCCCTTTGGAAACAAGGACCGTTGAAGTTTTATTTTTCGGATGCTTGGGACTAAAAACCGGATTCAACACGCGAAGAGCGCGCGTGCCACCTGTTCGGCAACGGAATACTAGACCAACGCCTGTCAAATGGACAGCGCTATTTCGTTCAAGGGGTTCTAGATATGCAACTCTTTTCAGGGCCTAGGACTACGTGGCCTCCCAAGACCCGAGGGGCATTTCCCCGGCTAGGAGCTGCGAACGGCAGGAGCGGAGCGAAGCTCTTCGCTCGGCGCGGCGTCTTTCGGTGCAGCTTCTTTGGCTGCCGCTTTCGCGGCGGCCGATCGCGAGCCGCGGCCCGAGTCCAGATTGAACTGACGCATTTTGTAGAGCAGAGCCTTGTAGCTAATTCCGAGCATGCGCGCCGCATCTTTTCGGCACCAATTGGTTTTTTCCAAAGCGTCGGCGATGGCCTCCATCTCTGCCTCGTCCTTCAGTCCGCGCACCAGGGCCTTGAGACCCTGTTCTTTGGGCGCGAGCGATTCCTCGCGCGGGGCCACACGTTGCTGCTGGCCGGTCATTTCCAACAACTCGCGGAAACTGCCTTCGTCATCTTCCAAAATCACGTAGCGTTTGACAAAGTTCTCCAGCTCCCGCAGGTTTCCGGGCCACGGGTAGCGCATCGCCGCCTCTAGCAGGTTCTTGGAAGGGTCGGTCGGCGTTTTTTGATATTTGTCGCTGTACTTGACCAAGAAGTGTCGAAACAGCAGCGGAATTTCCGCTGTCCGCTCGCGCAAGGGCGGGATGTGCAGCGACAGGACGTTCAAGCGGTAATAGAGATCTTCGCGGAAGCGGCCGCTGCGCATGGCCTCCTTCACGTCTACGTTCGTCGCCGCCAGGACTCGCACGTCCACATTGACAGCCGAGCGCGCGCCGAGGCGGGAATATTGGCCGTCCTGCAGCACGTGCAGAAGTTTCGCCTGCAGGTGCGGGCTCATTTCTGCGATTTCATCGAGGAAGATGGTTCCCTTGTTCGCGAGTTCAAACTTTCCGGGTTTCGCACGCACGGCGCCGGTGAACGCTCCCTGTTCGAATCCGAATAGCTCTGATTCCAGAAGCTCCCCTGGCAGGGCCGCGCAATTCACTTTTACGAACGGTTGCTGCTGCCGTTTCGACCGCAGGTGAATCATGCGCGCCACCACTTCCTTGCCCACTCCGCTTTCGCCGCTGATGAAAATCGGCACATCCACCGGCGCGATCTGCAGGATCTGCTGGCGGATTTTTAGCATTTGAGGGCTGGCCGCCAGGAAGGAGATGTCTTCGGTCAGAGCCTCGCAATACTCACGCAGGCTCTGATTTTCCGAGCGAAGCTGTTGCTTCTGTTTGCACTTCAAAAAGGCTGCGTCAAGCTCCGGCTTTTCAAAGGGCTTGGCCAGATAGTCGAGCGCCCCGAGGCGAATCGCCTCCACCACGGTATTCACTTCATTGGCGCAGGAGAGCATGATGACGTTCAGAGAGCGGTCCAGCTGCATCAGCTGCCGCAAGGTCTCCAGCCCATCGATTTCCGGCATCAGCACGTCGAGGATGATGAAGTCAGGCCGCTCCCCTTCTCCGACGCGCTTCAGAGCCTCTTTGCCGCTGGCCAGCGTTTCAACCTCAAAGCCGTCCACCTCCAGCAGCGTCCGGAGGTATTTTCGAATGCTCGGCTCGTCGTCGACGACCATGATTTTCTCTTTGTGATCCATCACCGTTTCCGATCTCGCGCAGGAAGATTTTGCCAATCCACCTACTCGACACGAATCGGCAGCAGGAAAGAAAACGAACTGCCGCGACCCAGTTCACTATCGACCCAGATCTTGCCGCGATGGGCCTGAATCAATCGCTTGGTGATCGCCAG
>Ga0187783_10000893_pt1 | contig 21923 bp, 17 predicted proteins | sample 1015_SJ02_MP02_2_FD_132471 | JGI IMG/M metagenome (GOLD analysis project Ga0187783, IMG submission 132471) | Tropical peat soil microbial communities from peatlands in Department of Meta, Colombia - 1015_SJ02_MP02_20_MG | ecosystem: Environmental > Terrestrial > Soil > Wetlands > Peat | place...
CAGTAATTCGCTCCGCAAGTCTTCGCAGTTGTAAATCTCACCATTGAAGACCAGCACGTAACGCGCGGATGCGGAGTGCATGGGTTGCTTGCCGGCCGGCGAGAGGTCGAGAATCGCCAGCCGACGCATGCCGATGGCGATGCCGGCGGCAGGATCGGTCCAGACACCGCCATCATCTGGACCACGATGACGCAGTGTCTCCACCATGCCCAGGACCGCGTTCTCCAGTGCCTCCCTGGACCGGTCGCACCTGGGGTTGAAACTTCCCGCGATGCCGCACATGATTCAACCCTCGATCTAGAATACGGACGGTTTGCCGACGGCCGGCAGCCTCATGCTGGAGAGCATCCAGCCCGGGCGCGACGGGAAAGACTTTGCGCCCGCACGCTCCAGGTTCGCACAAAACAACATCAGCAGCAAAGGCGCCATCATGATTCGTTCCCGAACCAGGATGCCGAAGTTGCTCGTAGCCGCGGCAAACGCAACACTGAACACCAGCGAGTAGGTTAGGATGAAGGTTATGAATGGCTGGCGCCACTGACGAAGCGCAGCCATCAAGCCACGACGGCGTCTCCAGGCAAACCACAACAGCACGAGGGCTTCGAGCGAAGCGCTGGCGGCCATCATGTTGTTCACTTCCCAGGGGAAAGGACGGAACATCAGAAAGGGGGACTCCGCCACCCGCACCGGCAACGACTGTCCCGAGTTGAAGGCTGACCCCCCAATTTGGGTACTCTGGGTGAGGTGGTTGAAGGTGTCAATGCCGCTTTCGGAATTCGTAGTCTCCAGTCCCACAAACTCACTAGCCTGGCTTACAAGCCACAGGCTCATAAAGACCAGCAGGGGAACAAAAATAACCTTCGCTGCCCGATACATCCATCCGCCGCGGGTCTTGCCCAGCGCAAACGGCATGGTCACCGCCACGGCCAGCATGGCCGCAATGTGGGGACGAACCGCCAGCACACCTGCGATGCCAAGAGCACAAGTCAGAAGCGCCCGCGGTTGGAGTCGCAGGTTCATTTGGGCGAAACCATATGCGGTAAGCCCGATCAACAGTTGCGCTAAGGCATCTTTTCCGATGGCACTCGACCAGAATAGGTTCGAGGGCAGCAGAATCGCGAGCACGGCGTAGAGCTCGTGATCGCCCTGGGGAAAGGCAATCGAGAAGGCGCGATAGAAAAGGTAACCGCCCCACAAGGCCGCCAGGGCAAACAGCACAAACAATCCCGGAAGGGTGTTACCCGTCGCCAACATGATAAGGCCGCACATGTTGTTGATCAGGTTCGTGCTCGAAAAGGGCGGTTGAAATGCCCTCCAACCCATCACTGAAAAATCCTCGGCGCGGGCCATGCCCACCGACCAATAGTGGAAGGCGTCCACCGAAGTGTCATACACAAACACCCCGATCCAGATGTACAGACTTGCAGCCGCCAGCCGGGCAAGAATTCCCGTTCCCAACAGCTGCTTTAGGTAAGGGTTTCCCTGCCATAAGGGCATGAATGCCACCACGCAACCGATCACCATCAGCGGAACAAAAATCAGCGATGGCAGGTGGCCTGGGATCACGGAGAAAAACAGCGACCATAACCAGAAGGGAGATAACAGAATGCAGCCCAGTGCGACCATCCTGGCGAACAGCCGATAGCGCCGGCGAGCAACGATTTCGCGTGGCGGAATGTCACGCAGTAGGGCGGGAGGAAGACGCATTCGCGATACTCACCAGGTCCCGAGCCGGGCTTAGTGTAGCATGTTAAACGGCGGCGAAGTGAGGTGCGAAGTCCCGGGTTAATACCCGCCGGACGGGAAAAGAGCTTGCCGCATGCGCGTTCTTCAGGTTATCGATTCCCTCCGCATTGGCGGTGCGGAAGTGCTCGTCCACGATCTGGCGCCGCGACTTGTGAGCCGAGGCGTCGATTGCGCTGCCCTGGTGCTTTCTCGAAGTTTCAGCTCGCTCGAGAGCTCGCTCGAGGCCGCCGGGGTGAGGCTGCTCGATACCGGCGGCATCCATCTTTACTCGCCGCGGCAAGTTCCCGCATTGTACAGACGGCTCGCGGACTTCGATCTGGTTCACGTTCACCTGTTTCCCGCGCAGCTCTGGGCGATCCTCGCCGGGGTTGGGCATTCCGGCTGCAGATTTGTAACCACCGAACACAACACTTGGAATGCCCGCCGACGCTGGTGGCTTCGTCCCCTGGATGCCACGATGTACCCGCGTTATGCGTCGATTGCCTGCAATAGCCAAGCTACCGCGGACGAACTGGCGCGCTGGTGTCCGCATATCAAGAACAAATTGAGAATCGTCCCGAACGGCATACCCCTGGAGTTATTCGCTCGGGCTAAACCGGCGGACTTAGGCAGTCTGGGCGATGGGATGATGCGAGCCGTGTTTGTGGGACGCTTCGAGCCCCAAAAGGACCATGCCACCCTGCTTCGGGCTCTCGCACAGGCCCCGCCCGTCCACCTGTTCCTGTTGGGGGATGGCCCGCTTCGGCGCCAGCTCGAACAACAGGCCCGCGACCTCGGAGTTTCCGAGCGGGTGAGTTTCCTGGGTGTTCGCAGCGATGTTCCGGAGGTGCTCAAGGCCTGTGACGTTTATGTTCATTCCACCACTTCCGATGGATTCGGGATGGCCGCTTGCGAAGCCATGGCGGCTGGGTTGCCTGTCATCGTCAGCGAGGTCCCCGGCCTGGCTCAGGTGGTAGGGGACGCGGGCATCTTGTTTCCGGTTGGGGATCATGCCAGGCTTGCCTGCGAGCTGAACCGATTGGCCGCATCCAAGGAGAAAACCATGCTGATGTCGGAGGCCAGCCTACGCCGGGCCCGCGATTTCAGCATCGAGCGAACCGTCGATGGATACCTGGAACTGTACGAGTCGGTGCTAGAGCGTGTGCCGCATTGCGGAGTGGGTGCGTGAGCAACACAGACGATGCTGTGGTCGAGGCGTTCGGGCGAGAATGGAGTAGGTTTGACCAGAGTAACCTGGATTCGTCTGAGCTCCGGGCGATCTTCGAACTCTATTTCGGCATCTTTCCCTGGCAAGCTCTGCCGCTCGATGCGATTGGTTTCGATTTAGGTTGCGGCAGCGGGCGCTGGGCCTACTTTGTCGCCCCCCGCATCGGCACGCTGCACTGCATCGATGCCTCTGCCGAGGCGCTCGAGGTGGCGCGCGCGAAGCTCTCCACCTACACGAATTGCAAATTTCACTGCGCCTCGGTCGACGCCATTCCCTTTCCCGATAATTTCGCCGACTTCGGCTACTCCATGGGGGTGCTGCACCACCTTCCCGATACCCAAGCCGGTATCGAGGAATGCGTGCGAAAGCTGAAACCGGGCGCCCCGCTTCTTGTCTATCTCTACTACGCTTTCGATAACCGGCCGGGCTGGTTCCGCTTGATCTGGCGTGGCTCCGATCTGCTTCGGCGGCTGGTCAGCCGTCTGCCTTTTCCCGTGAAGGCCCGGGTTTGCGATCTGATGGCTGTGTTCGTGTACTGGCCGCTGGCCCGCTTCGCCAGATTATGTGCCAGCCGCGGCCTAGCCGTCGACCACTTGCCGCTTGCCGCCTATCGCGATCGCAGCTTTTACGTGATGCGCACCGATACACTCGATCGCTTCGGCACACGACTCGAGCGGCGTTTTACCAGGGCGCAAATTGACGCCATGATGCGGAAAGCCGGACTGGAACGCATCCAGTTCAGTGACAAGGTGTTCTGGGGCGCGCTCGGATACAAGGGGCAGTCGGCCTGATTCCCCGCGGCTTCGTGCGCGTGTCTGCGGTCGGTGGCAGGGGCGGGCCCCTGACCTCAACCAAGACTCCTGCGTGGAACTCCATACGTAAGCCACTCGGTTCCATGGCGAATCGTTTCGGCTATATAGCCATGCCCGCGAAGTATCTCTTCCACCGGACCGCAGGTACGCTCACCCCGGAGAGCGTCCCCATTCACGAAATGATCCGAGCTAATGGCAAAGTGGGGCTGAAAACGACGCATGGTTTCCTTCGCGCCGTACAGAGCTTTGATCTCGGCGCCTTCGATGTTCATCTTCACGAAATCGACGCGCTGCAACCCGCGCTCGAACACCACGCTGTCCAGGGTGGTGGTGGGAATCTTGACCTTGTGTCCGCCGGGACCGTCCCAGAATGCCGAAGAGCCCAGGGCGCCTCGCTCGCAGAACTCGATTTCTGTTTCACAGTCCCACAGCCCGGCCGGAATGATCTCAACCTGGGCAGGACAACCGTTCAACTCCCAGTTGCGCAGAGTTTCCCGCCGATTGCGGGAATCCGGCTCGAATGCAATGACCCGCCCTTGAGATCCGACTTGAACCGCAAACGTACTTGTCAGCACGCCGTGGAATGCCCCCGCATCAATCACGACCTCGCCGGGCGCAACCCGATGATGACGTTCAAGCCGGTCGATGACACGCCGGATTTCAAAGGCAGGCTCCGCGGTAATGACGGTGAACTCAGCGGTTTCGCTGACGTATGCCCCATTCCTGCGGCTGAACCTGGCATCGCCCCGCTGCAGGTACCGGTTAGCAGACAGGCGCAGCCAGTCTTTGGTGGCACCATCCGGAATGCTCATCCAGACTCGTCTTAGCAAGCTCACGGACAGCCCTCTACCCACTTCTGCGAGCCTAACAAAAACCGAACGCGAAGAATAGGTGGGTTACCCGGCCCAGGGCGACAACGGGGAGATTCGAAGTTTCACGGAATCGAATCGACAACGATTCCGCGATACGAGGCGCTGTCCTCCACCACACCCATGATTCCCAGGTACTGCTTGATCACCGAATCGCGCTGAAAACGATCGAGCGCTTCGGCTGGAATCTCTTTCCTATGGGGGGTTTCGAGTACATCCACCAGAGCCTCCGCGAGGCGTTCACTGTCTCCGACGGGCACCAGCGTACCATAAGCGCCGTGGTTCAGAATTTCTCGCGGCCCGCATGGGCAATCAGTGGCAACGACCGGCAGATTCAGGGCCAGGGCCTCGATGAGCACCGTGGGCAAAGCTTCGACGATCGACGATAAGGCCAGAACCTTCGCCCGCTTCAAATAAGGCAAGGGATTGCTGACCTCGCTCAGGAACTCCACCGCTCGTTCGATCTGGAATTCCCGTGCCCTTGCCGCCAGCGCCTCCCGTTCCGGACCATCTCCCAGGAACAAAAGCCGCGCGTCGACACTCCTGCGTACGATGGCGAATGCCCGGAGCAGAGTGGGGTAATCCTTGTGGTAGTGCAACCTGCCCACCGCCAGAACAATTGGCCGGGGATCGCTCTCGATGGTGGAATTGGGCAGCGGTTCGGAAGCGCGCTGCCAGAACTCGGGGCCGAGGATCGGATTATAAACAGTGTGAATTTTTTCTACCCTGTTCCCCAGCGTGCGTTTCAAGTCCAGTGCAACGCCCTGGGAAACCGCGACCAACTCGTCCGCCCAAGGATAGAAACGACGCACCAGGGAAGGCGTCATGCGGGTGCGAGCCAGCGGTGCATCGTGGCTGATGACGGAGATGACATTATGCTCCGTCAGGATCAGCTGTTGCGGCACGCCAGCCATGCGCCTCGCCCACACCGCCACCAGGTTTGTCTGGACGGCTCCGGCGATGACGACCCGTGGCCGTTCCCGCTGAAAATAGCGGATTAGCGGCGGCAGGCTGGTCAGAGCGCGCCTGGCGTTCAAGTCGATCAGCCGCACTCCCTCGGGCACCGCATGGCGAAATCCGCTGCCCCGGGTCGCTTGTACCAGATCGACCGCGAAGCCCTGCTCCAAAAAGCCACGCGCCAGGTTCACAAATACCCGCGGTATGCCGCCTGCGACCAGGCAGGGGTGGAACAGCGCGGTTCTGAATTTGCTGCCCGCGGAACCCAAAGCTACTCCAGCGGGCAGCATATGCCGACGCCAAAGCGGTTGCAAGGACTGGGCTGGCCGAAGCGCGGTCGTTCAGCTAAGATCAGGGCCGAGTAAGACCGGCGAGTAACCAAGGGCGGGCCATAGGCGCGCAAGGCCTTGGTTGAGGGGACGATGTGCTAAACTGCTGGCCCAATGTTTTGGCCGGCTAGCCTCGTCAGGGTGCTTCCATCCCTCAAGGCAGGGCCGTATCCCATCACCCGCGATTCTTCTGTCTTTTTCAAGAGCGAGACTCCCGCCATGCGTCGGTTGCTTCGGATCATGGTGGCATGGCTCTGCCTGTTGCTGGCCTTTGGGCCGCTGGCATTCGGAGCCGTACAGGAGTGGGCTATTTTCACGTTGGAAGCGGGTGCAGCGGTAGCTGTAATGTTGTGGGCAGTGCACCAGATGCTCTCCCGGCAGCTGGTAATCCGCGGCAACGTCCTGCTCACACCCGTTCTGCTATTCGCAGCGCTGGTGTGCGCCCAACTGCTGAGCGGGCATACCGCCTACTGGTACGTTACTTGGAAGAAGGCGCTCCTGTGGGCGGCTTATGGGATGATCTTTTTTGTCGCCACGCAATGCTTGCACCGCCGAAGCAACGTCAAAATCTTCGCGCTGTTCTTCACCGTGTTCGGATTCCTGGTCGCCCTCTTCGCCGTGGTGCAGCAATTCACCTGGAACGGGAAGCTCTACTGGTTGGTTCCGAATCGCTATGGCGGTTGGGTGTACGGTCCCTATGTGAATCACGCGCACTACGCCGGCCTAATGGAAATGCTGGTGCCCATCCCGCTGGTCCTGGCCATGATGAATTCCTGGCAGTCGTCGCTGCGAGCCCTCTTTGCCTTCATTGCCTTGTTAATGGCCAGCACCATTTTCCTCTCGCGGTCGCTCGGCGGAATCCTCGCCTTCGCGGCACAAATCGTAGTCCTGCTTAGTATTGCGGCCGGGCGCAAGCAGGCCCGGTCCCAGTTCAGGCTGCTGTTGATCCTGGGAGTGATCCTTGCGGCGTGGCTAGTCAGCTTCAGTCCGGGGGGAATCACACAGACCCTCTACCGGCTGCATGATCCGCTAAGCAAATCGGCGGAAGGGAATCGTCTGGCAATCGCCCGGGACAGCTTAAAGATGATTGCCGCGCGGCCGGTCTTGGGCTGGGGACTGGGAACTTTCCCGGTGGTTTATCCTGCGTTTCGTAGTTTTTATACCAACTTCTTCGTCAACGAAGCCCATAACGACTACTTGCAGATTACGGTAGAGACCGGCCTTCTGGGATTCGGGCTATTGTGCGGTTTCGTCGTGCTTTTGTACCGCGAGAGCTTGGCCGGAATGGAGCGCTGGCGCAACGATATCCGTTCGGCCATCGCTCTCGCCGCCACCATCGGGATTACCGGCATACTGGTGCACAGCCTGTCGGACTTTAATCTGCAAATTCCTGCAAATGCGGCTCTGTTTTTTGCACTCGCCGCACTAGCCACCGGCAGTTCCTGGCATTCCCCGGCATTCCCCGGCTAGAATCGTGTAGGCCGTAAGGGCTTGAAACACTAACATTTCGTTTGGCCGCTGAAGTATGGTGGCGCGCTGGAGGTATAATTTGGCAGTTTCGGCGTCCGGCTTGCCCAGCGGCTGTGAAGGCATCAGTTCATGAATCAATACAAACCGTGGCTCGAGAGCCCGCGTGACCAATTGTCCTGGCAACCGCAATATCTCGACAGAATCCAGGAGCTTTACTCCGCACCTGTCCTCGAGTGGTCGTTCGCTGATTACCGGCGCATTCTGCTCAAGCGCAAGTGGACGATTCTGGTTAGCGCTCTGCTGGTGGTGACCGTGGCTGGCTTGATCTCCCTGCGAATCGCAAAGGTCTACCAGGCGGCGGCCCGGATCTCGATCGCACCGCAGGCTTCTAACTTTCTCAACTTCGGCGACAAGCCGCAACCGCCCGCAGATGCCGGTAACGATCTAAGCGTCGACACGCAGGTGAACATCCTGCAGTCGAACACCCTGGCTCTGCTGGTGATTCGCAAACTGGGCCTCGACGCCCGGCCGGAATTTACAGGCTCGGCCGCCTCCGCAGCCAAACCCGGTAAGATCTCGGAATTGAGTTCCCTGAACCTCGGCAGCGAGGAAGAGTTGATGCAGAGATTCCGAGACAATTTGCAGGTGCAACAGGTCCCAAACACGTCCATCGTCGAAATTAAGTACTCCAGCTCCGATGCGTCGCTAGCGGCTGAGATTGTCAATGCGACGGTCGAAACCTTCATCGAGCAGAACATCAAAGCCCGTTATGAAAGCACGATGCAGGCCGCGGATTGGCTGTCGAAGCAGCTCACGGATCTGCAGATCAAAGTCGAGTCTTCGCAAGCCAAGCTGGTCCAGTACCAGAAAGACAATGGCATCGTGGGCGCTGACGATAAGCAGAACTTGACGGTCGAGAAGCTCGACGGTCTCAACCGGGAGTTGACGCAAGCCCAGGCCGACCGCATTCAGAAGCAGTCGCTCTATGAGATTGCCCATTCCGGCAACGCCGAAACCGTGGGCACCATTCTGCAGGATCCCCTGCTATCGAATTTGCGCCAGCAAGTGACTGACCTCGAAGCCCAGGATGCCCAGTTGTCGACGCAGTTTGGCACCTCCTACCCGAAAGTACTGGAGCTTCGTAGTCGCCTGCGGCTGCTCAAGGACGCCTACAACCGGGAACTGCAAATCGGGTTGCGCCGAGTGCAAAATGACTTTGAAGCTGCCGAGAAGCGTGAGCAGATGCTGCAACATGCTCTGGACGCCCAAACCGCGCTCGCCAACCAGCTCAACGTGAGCGCGATTCAATATAAGCTCCTGAAGCAGGAAGCCGATTCCAACCGGCAGTTGTACGATGGCCTGCTGGAGAAGTTGAAGGAAGCCAGCCTGGCCGCCGGGCTGAATTCGAGCAATATTCGCGTTGTCGACCAGGCGCGGGTGCCTCTAACCCCGGCCCAGCCGAACATCCCGCGGAACCTGGAATATGCTTTGATCGTGGGCTTGGTCGGCGGGATTGCTCTCGCCCTTGCCTTGGAGTCGATGGACACCACGGTGCGTACGCCTGAGCAACTGGAATCGGTGTCCACGCTGTCGGTGTTGGGCGTGATTCCGTTGAACGACGAGTTGGAAAAACAGCGAAAGTCCCGGATCACCATGCTGCTCAAGACCAAGCCGTCGGGGAAGCCGTCGACCGCTTCTCTGGTCACACACTTTGAGCCGCAATCGGAAATGGCGGAAGCCTACCGCGCGTTGCGGACCTCGATTCTGTTGCCCAGCGCCGGCGCCCCTCCGCAAACCATCGTCGTCACCAGTCCAACTCCGCAGGACGGCAAGACGATCACCAGCATCAACACCGCCATCGTTCTGGCACAGCAGGGAAAGAAGGTTCTGCTGGTCGACGCCGATATGCGCAAGCCCAGCGTGCACCTCCCCTTCGGAATTCATCCCCAGGCTGGACTTTCCAACCTCCTCGGTGGAGGGGCCAAGTTGAATGCTGCGATCTCTAAGACTCGGCAGCCGAATCTGGCGGTTCTGCCTGCGGGTGCGCTTCCACCGCAACCTTCGGAATTATTGAGCTCACCCCTGATGCAGCAACTTTTTACCGGATGGCGAGAGGAATACGATCACATCATCCTCGACTCGCCACCGGTGCTTTCAGTGACTGATGCTGTGTTGTTATCGGTGCAAGCCGATGCGGTACTTTTGGTGGTTCGTGCCAACCATACCGCTACCGGGGCCATACGTCGCGCTCGTGATCTGTTGCTCCATGTGCGGAGCAACCTGCTGGGCGTTGTACTGAATGCAGTTAACATGGCCTCGCTGGGCGACTCTTATTCCAGCTCGCGATATAGCTTGTATTACACCGACTCTAAGCGCAACGGCGATAGTCGCGCGCTTATCGAAGAGGAAAATGACAAGCAGGAACTACGATCTGCCGGCTCCGGCAGCCCCTGATTCCGCAGGAGATGCTCGGCTGGCAAACTCCTCGCCGTCACGCCTCGCCTTGCTAGCCGGTCTCGTGCTGGTCTGTTGCTTCGCTGCTACCTATCTGTGGTGCGCTCTTCGCGTATATCAGGCCGACCGTTTCGCCGGCGGGCGAGATCGCGCCTCGTTAGAGCGCGCCATTCGCCTACAGCCGCGAGACGCAAATAGCTACGACCTGCTCGGGCAATATTTCATCTGGGATGCGGACCCGCAAGCTGCGGTAAGCCAATTCCAGCAGGCCGCGAGGCTCAATCCTTACAGCGCGACCTACTGGCTGCACCTGGCCCAGGCGTACAGCAGCGCCGGAGCCGACAATGAACAAGCCGCCGCCATCAGCAGAGCCATCGCCGTGGATCCGACCACGCCGGAGGTGGCGTGGAGTGCTGCCAACTATTACCTGCTACGAGGCGACACCGCGGAAGCTCTGGACAAGCTGGCCGTAGTCATCCGCAACGATCCCAACATGGCGGAAACCGCCCTGGATCTCAGTTGGCGTGTCTCGGGGGACATCAACGCCATGGTGCGCCGACTCCCTCCCGACCCCAACCTCTATCTGCAATCGATTAGGCTGCTTCTGGCTCGACAGCAATGGTCGGCCGCCGGCCAGATGTGGTCTTGGCTGCTGGGCTTGAATCGTGATTTCGATCCCGATGCCGCTCTCTTCTACGTCGACGCCCTTCTGGCAAAGCCTGACGCGGCAGGTGCGCGCGATGCGTGGCAAAGCCTGGTGCGCACTTCGAGCAGCTTGCAGTCCTATCTTCGTCCCGGCAACCTGGTCGTGAATCCCGGCTTCAACCGCAAAATTCTGAACGCAGGTTTTGATTGGCGTTATCGACCGCTGCCGGGAGTCTCTCTCCTCCTCGACTCGACCCAGTCATACCAGGGTACCGAATCGCTGCTGGTCACATATTCCGGCCCGAGTCAGGACGTCGGTATGTTTCAGTACGTGCCGGTCACCCCGGGGACTTTGTATGTAACCTCATCATGGGTAAAGAGCGAAGAACTGCTGAGCGCCAATGGTCCTCGACTTACGGTTTTGAATCCTTACAACGACCTCGAATATGCTCACTCGGAGGAAACTCTGGGTACAACCAGCTGGCATCAAGTGCAGGCAGCCTTTACCGCCTTGCCCGGCGTTGATCTGGTCTCGATTCGGTTCTCGCGCCAACCGGGAGACACCTGGATCCAAGGTCGATTTTGGATCGGCTACGTACAGTTGTCTCAAAAATAGGGGCACGAACGCCAAAGGTGAAGTCGTAATTGGTTGTGGCTGTTGAAAAACTGTGTCAAATCGCTCGACAAGTCAGTTAACATGGGCTTGCGGTGGGCCGTGAAAGGCGCTAATCCTCAGCGGGTGCGAGTCTCGCCCGGGAGCTGGTTCGCTTCACCCGGTAGCAATCAGAGCGGCGACGGGGGAAAACGAAGTCGTCGGAGCCTCTGGTGTAGAGGGTCGCTTAGGCGACTTGGCGAGCATGTAGGCCGTAACCTGAGTGAACGCTGAGCAGGCCCCGAAACGTGTTATGCAGGAGCCATCCCCTTCGCAAGCACGGGATGGCCGACGCGGACGGAACAGGCGATACGGGTTCTGGCCCGTATAACGGTTTAGCAATTCTCCCAACCGATGTGACGCCACGCAATCCCAATGCATTATAAAAGGGCCCCCTGCCTCAGGCGGTGGACGGCTTGTGGCGCGGCCTATCTGCGCTCGGCTCCGGTAGTACGACCCAAGATCGCTATTAATAGTCGACTTTGAAAACACGATTTCATTCCTTCGATGGCCACATCGAAGGTGAGGACAAATAGGCCCCCAGGTTTCAAACAGCGGTGGATCTGTGGAGCGGTTCTCCTGAATGAGTTGACTCGACAGTTTTCTCTCGTCACACAGCCTGAGGATGTGCCTCTGTCCAGCGCCTTGCTGTCTGATCGCGGGCCTTATCCTATGCAGTCAAGAAATACCTGTTGGTTCAGATTCAAACAGACCATCAAACCGCTATTGGGAAAAAACACCAATAGCAGCGCCGCTTATCGCCGTTGAATCTGCTGTGTTACTCAAGATTTAGCTATTGCACACCAGACGCTAAGTGTGAGGGTGGGTCGGGCAGCCCGAAAGATGTGCTCTACAAAAAAGGAACCTGAAAACACCTGCGGGTGAAAGATTCTGGGGGTCGACGGGGGAACTTACAGTGCGCGCGATAGAATGATTGGCTTTCCAAGGAGCCTAGTTATGCCTGTTGCTAGTGAACTTCTCACCGTCTCTCTAAACGAATTGCCATCCTGGTCAGTTTGGCCCGCGCGGATTTTGGGAATCGAGCCCTGGCCGGTTCCACGCCGCAACCTCGAGAAAATCAAAACTGAGTACAACGATGACAAATACAGAAAACTGCTCGATTGGGTAGAAACGCAGGGCGAGATTCGTTTTGCCGATGCAGAGCGCGCGCTGATCGAAATGGTGAGGCTTTCGTCGGATCAGCAAGTCTGCATCTCAGAACGCGAGCAGCTTTTTCGCATCACTGTAAGAGAGGGATACGAAAAACAATGGGAGGCGTTACGCGCGCATTTGGATGGGAGAATCGATGGATGCCGATCGCTGATTGAGCTTGGCTGTGGCGCGGGTTTTAACCTCTGGTATCTGAAAGATGTTTTTGGTGATTTGGAATTGGGCGGTGGGGACTACTCTGCTAACGCGGTGGCGATCGCTCGCCGGCTCGGTCAAAACGTCACGGAATTCAACTTCTATGATCCAAGCACGTATAAATTCCTCGAACAGTTTCCGCAACCGATCGCTATTCTCACTTCCCATGCGCTTGAGCAATTGCCTTCCGCTGCGCCATTCGTGAAAAATCTCGCGCAATTTCGGGACCGAATAAAAACTGTGATCCAGCTCGAGCCTGTTTCAGAGCTGCACAGCAAGAAGCTACTAGGCATGCTGCGATCCCGTTATGCAGAAATCAACGATTACAATCGGGACCTACTCAGCGTCCTGAAATCTTCGCCCGTCGAAATTGATCGCACGGAATACGATGTGATTGGATTTAACCCGCTCAATCCGACGTCGGTTCTACAGTGGCATTTTTCCCGCGACTCTTAAAACTGAAATCGCGGTGCTAGGATCAAAGTGATTGTTTCGCGCGCCTTAAAGCCGTGGGGTACCGGGTTATTGAATACCACCCGGTGGTGGCTTTGCCCCACACCATCAACTGGTTGAGAGCAGGTTGTAAACAACGGATTCGCCGGATGCGCCAGACTGAGGCTCGGACAGAGATGCCACCAAATCTGAAAGGCAATGGGAACAACGCTGCCATTTGTCAGCAAGACAAGAGAGGAGCACGATAAAAACCGAGTTACGTACGGGCAATAGGAAGCACTGCTCTCGGTTTGCTTTCATCTGGAAACCCTTGTCAGCCGCCGGTTTTCAGGGGGCAAATCGGCTCTAGGGAACCCTCTTTGCCAGCCACCGCAACGGAATTTGTCGTAAACTGAGGGGGGAGTGGCTGCGGCCTCGAGGACCATGGGTGCGCGGGAATGGGTAAGAGTCTGAGAATGGTTGACGATCCTACAATCCGCCTTCATCACAAGGATCGGCGTACAGCAAAATTTCGAGCCTGGAGCTTGAATCGAGAGTTGCGAAAGCTGGTTGCGGGGTTGCTGTTGGTAGTATGCCCATGCGGGTTAATGGCCGAACAGCCAATCGCCATGTTGGACGCCAGTGGAGATGTGACCCTGAACGGAACCCCTGCAAGGGCATCGACCAGCGTGTTTGCAGGGGACCGTATCGATACCGCCGGCGCATCGGTCGTATCCATCAACGGCCGTGGGACTTCGCTGGTGGTCGATCCCCATTCCTCGATTCGGTATGAGGCCGACGGTTTCACCATCCTGAAGGGCGTGAGCCGGGTCCGCACTTCGAGAGCTATGACGGCGCACGCCGGACCTCTGTCGGTGATGCCGAAAGCCAAGCAGGCGCTGTTTGATATCAGCAATGATGGCAAGACCGTGCTCGTGGCCAGCCGGGAAGGTGTGTTGACGCTGAGCGATGGGATGGAGACCGCAACTTTGTCGCCCGGATATACGGCCCGGGTGAGTCTTGAATCTTCCCATGATGATGACCAGAGTCCGAAACCTGCGGGTACCACGAGAGGCGATGGAAGCCGCCGCAAGAAGGCTCTCATCATCATCCTGGCGTCGGGCGCCGCTGGCGTCGCTGTCGCCTGTATTCTTGCCTGTGGCGGGGGCGGCGGGGCTCCACTCACTCCCGTGACACCATAGCAAGTAGATCCTCCAAGAGAAAACTGGGGGTTGTTGGGCAACCGAACCTAACTTGATTTACCCCCACAGAAGTTCGGGGCTACCATTCCCATCGTGTTAGAAGCAAGAAGCGACCGGCCTGGACCGGTGGCAACGCGGTCGGAGGCTTTGTCGGCCTGCACCTGGTGGCCCTGATGACCTCGTCCAGCCCAATCGCCTCGAATCTTCCATTGTGGGTGGTCAAGCCAAGCCTGGTGAGGCCGTCAGACGGCATATTCTTTGATAAGGTGGCCGGTCCGATGGTCTGCCATCCAGACAATCGTCCGCCGCAACCCTTCCTCCAAGCCAACTCGCGGCTGCCAGCCGAGAAGGTTGCGAGCCAGCGTCGCATCCGCGCACAGCCTCTCAACTTCGCTATCCTCGGGACGCGCTCTCTGCTCATCCGCCACCAGCCTGATTTCCTTGTGCAGGAGCCGGGCAATCACCTGGGCCAGATCTTCGATGCTGATTTCGATGCCCGAGCCGAAATGGATAGTCTTGCCGATCGCCTGCTCCTGCGCAGCACTCGATAGAAAGCCATCCACCGTATCGGAGACATAATTGAAATCCCGCCTGGGGGTCAGCGACCCGATCCGCACTTCCGAGCCGGCTAGAGATTGCGCGATGAGTGTGGGAATTACCGCCCGCATCGACTGCCGCGGTCCGTAGGTGTTGAACGGCCGGACAATCGAAACCGGCAGCCCAAACGACCGATGGAACGACTCGGCCAGCTTGTCCGCCGCGATCTTGCTGGCCGCGTAGGGCGACTGTCCCTGCAGAGGATGGTCCTCGTTCATAGGTACGGAACGCGCCGTACCATAAACCTCGCTGGTGGAGGTGCATACCACCCGTTCCAGCTTGAGGTCGCGCGCCGCCTGTAAGACATTCAGCGTACCCTCCACATTTGTGCGCAGGTAGGACTGCACAGCGCAATAGGAGTAAGGAATCCCGATCAGCGCGGCCAGATGAAAGACCACGGACCGATCCTGCATCACGCGGCGCACACTGTCGAAGTCGCCAATGTCACCGCGCACCACCTCCAGCGCGCCCCTGACCGGTGATGAGTCCAGCCATCCCGCTCCGCCGGTGGACGTGTAGCGTACCAGCGCGCGCACATCCGCGCCCAGTTCTACCAGCCGCTCCACCAGGTGGCTGCCGATAAATCCAGCTGCACCGGTGACCAATACCTTGCGGCCTTGCCAGGCTCCCTTGCTCAAACCATCCCCGCTGCCAGATCCTGCTCGGCCTTTTGATACTGCTCAATCCGGCCGATGTCGATCCAGTATTCCCGAATCGGGAAACTGATCACCCTCCCTCGGGAGGCGATCACCGCGCTGATCAGATCCGTCATCTCGAAGCGCTGCTCTGGGGGCACATGTCGGCACACCGGACGATCGACCATGTAGATCCCGGCATTGATAAAGTGCCGCAGTACGGGTTTCTCCTCGATGCCGGTTACCACCACTCCCGAGGTCTCCACCACGCCAAAGGGGACTTCGATATCGTATTGCCGCACTCCCACCGTCAGCGCTGCCTGGTGTTCGCGGTGGAAGTCGAGCATAGCACGCACATCGACGCTGGTCAGGACATCACCGTTGATCACCAACAGGGGATCGCTTCCGGCCACCATTTTGGCCAGCCCGCCCGCGGTGCCCAGCGGCTCCGTTTCTTGAAAGTACCGCAGTTCGACGCCGAAGGCAGAACCATCCTTGAAGTGCTGCATGATGCTCTCGCCGAGGTGATAGGTCGCCACATTGACGCTGCGGACGCCGGATCGTCGAAGTTGCTTGAGGGTGTGCTCGAGCAACGGACGTCCATTAACCGGAAGCATGGGCTTGGGGACGTTCTCGGTCAGCGGCAACAACCGCCTCCCATAACCGCCTGCCATGATCACGCCGGTGACGGGCAGATCGTACTGCCGAAGAATCTCATGCCGCACAGCCAGTCCGCGCACGCGGTCCGATTCGTCCACAAGCGGCACATGTCGAATGCTGTGCTGCTCCATAAGGGCCAGCAGCTCGCCATCGCTAGCACCGATCCTTGCCACCACGGGCTTTTGATTCGGCTTGCGCAATCGCGACACCGGATGATCGAGGTTGAAGTCGGCAAGGAATGCTCGTCGAATGTCGCCGTCGGTAATGGTCGCGACCAGACGTCCGTCCTCATCGACCTCGATTGCTATCCCCTTGGCGAAACGGTCGATCACCTCCATGGTGGTGCGAATGGACTCCTGGGCTGTGACCAGGGGAAGAGAGCAGGCTGCTGGCACCATCTCAAGCCGGTTCTGATCGAGCTTCTGCCTGTTTCTCAGGCCCATGAGTTGATCCTGCGGGACCCCTGGGGTCAATTCCAGACTGGCCAAGCGATGTTAACCCAGGTGCTTTCGCCCGGGAAGGAAAATATTCGCCGAAGCGGCTTATACCAACGCATGACTCGAGGATTGACCGTGGGGGTGGAAGCTGCCGGGGTTCCGACGGAATCGGGCATGAGTGGTCAAGTTCGTTCCGGGAAACGGTCTGCGATCGGGGGAATGGAGGAGTCTTGCTAAGACCAGCCTGGAATGGGGTCATTTGCGCTGTCGGGTTGCGCGAGTCGAGATCTACGAACGCGAATGAAAAGATTGTCACTTTGTGCCGGGCAGCGAAGATCAGCGTACAATGGACCCGTTTTTGAAGTCAAAAACGGAGATTTCAGGCAAGACCACAAGCTCTTTTCGCCCTGGTTTGGTCACACTGTCGGCGGGGCACCCTGCGCTACCCGATGCCAGTGATACCTCGAAGATCATGGTAAATCCTTCTGCTGGAAAACCGAATGCGCGGTTTGAAAGAGGATACGATCGAAGCGAGAAAGCGTAGCTGATCCTGCCATCATCTATCCATGGATCCGATTTGGGAAAAGAAGTTCCAGACCGAAGAATGGGGTAAATATCCTCCAGAATATGTCATTCGGTTCGTTGCAAGAAACTTCTACGGCTGTCCAGCCCGCAAGGACGTCCGGCTGCTCGACGCGGGGTGCGGACCGGGTTCGTGCACCTGGTACATGGCGCGCGAGGGGTTCCAGGTTGCGGGCATCGATGGCTCGCCTACAGCTATTGGGCGTGCAAACGAGAGACTGAGGGCGGAAAATCTTAGCGCTGACCTACGAGTCGGCGATTATGTCGTGCTTCCCTGGCCCGATGAGTTCTTCCACGCGGCGATCGATAATGCCAGCTTTTATTCCAACCTTTGCGCTGACTGGCAACTGGCCGTTGACGAGGTCCACCGAGTCCTGAAGCCGGGGGGCCTCTTCCTGACTGCCTCCTTCACCGTCAACTGTTGGGGATACGGTACAGGGCGTGAAGTTGAGGCAGGAACATTCACGGACATACCGGAGGGACCGCTGTATGGCAGCGGACTCGCACATTTCGTCACCGAAAGCGAACTCCGGCATCTTCTGCGCAGATTCCGTCGACTGGATGTCGAACGCGAGTCGCGGACCGTCGGCAACCAAACCAGGACGGTTGAGATTTGGATAGCGACCGCGGCCAAATGAGTGGCTCAGCGAATTTGGCTGTCCGAACTCGATGCCGGATTGGTGCGCCGAGGAGGTGTGATTGACGCTGTTACCAAACTACGGTATGCCTGATGGTGAATTACGAAAAGGGAATATACGCTAAATTTGCCCAATATCCTTAAGGCTCCCGGTTTCCCGGAAGAGTGCCGGTACCATTGGCCGCTATCATGACCGGCCTCCTCAAAACAACGGTTAAAGCACTTCCTCATCCCGTACTCTTGCGCCTATACCATGCTTGGTACCTCCGAACCGCAGTCTCTAAATTGGATCGAGCCAGCAAACTTGCCGGTACGCCCCTGATCGATCAGCTCGATCTTTCGAGTTTGAAAACAAGCGATTCCGTATTCATCCTTGGTAGCGGTCCATCCATTAACGAGATTTCCGATCCTTGCTGGTCGTTCATTACGCAGCACGACACCCTGGGATTCCATTGGTGGCCACTGCACCGAGTGGTGCCGAAAATGTACGTCTTCGAAAGCCTGGAAACGAACTCCGAATTGTTTCCCTACTTCATGAAAATGTTCGAGCAGCGGGCTCACGATTATCGCCATACGGTTAAGATCGTCAGCAATGTCGAGGATAGCGATTCGAAAGATCAGTTGCTCTATGCTGCACCCGAGGAGTTTAAATTGAATCTGTATGTTGGCCTCGGGGTCCCGGTGATCGCTCGCAATGTGGAGGAGCTCCGCCGCGGGCTCCGTTTTATACGCAAAAAAGGCGGCTTCGCACCGGGTGGTTCTGCTCACTGGCTGTTCAAGTACGGCGGATCCGTTACGGCCATGATTTCGCTGGCGCTGCGCATGGGATACAAACGAATCGTTCTCTGTGGCATTGATTTAGGCCTGCAAGAATACTTCTACCAGAATCCCGAATTTTATCCGGAAAGTGCGCACTGGGAGTTTGTGCCGCGCGGCCAACCCCATCTCACGACCCGGCGGTTGAAGTATCTGGTTCCGGCGCAAGAAGTAATTTGGACGATGGATGAGGAAATCCTCCGACCCATGGATGTCGAGCTGCTCGTTCTCAGCAAGTCCTCGACCCTATATCCGCGCGTGCCCGCAGTTCAACTCTCCCGACTCTGGGTCGTCTCCTAAGTGTAACCGGCTTAGGATTGCCGCGACTTTCTCCATGTCGCGGGCTCCATAACGCTGATCGGTGGGAATCGTCAACAAACGCTCAGCCAATTGTCGAGCTCGAGGATCGCAGTCTTTTGCCGGCGGCCAAAGAACCGGGCAGTAAACGCCCGATTCCTTGAGCTGCTGCCTGAGATCGTCGCGCTGCTCCTGGGAGGGGGCGGCAAATACAGCGCCTAGCGGGGCAGCGTCCAAAGGCCACCGCGCAAAGAGGGGTAGCAAGTGTTTGCTTTCTCCTAATCTTGATAGCAGCCGCCTGACATTCTGTCTCCGCCGTACACGCCATGCGGAAGGGACACCAAAGCTGAGGTACTGGCGCGACAACTCGGTGGCAAACGACACCGGCGACCGGTCGAATGCCACTTCGCCCCGGCTTTGCCAGTCACGGTAGACCGATTTGGCATCCGGCGCCGCATGCCCTCGAAGATAGTCGCGTTTCCACAGCATGGCATTGAGCTTGAGCGTACTCGCCTGACTCTCGCCGGTGCCGCTTGCAGGCAGGGGCAAGCCCCGAGGGGACCACAGAATCGCCCCGTCAGGCACGGGAAGAGTCTTGCGTAAAGAAGCAAAAGCATATTCGGCGCTCGATCGAAGCGCCCACCCCGACACCGGATCGTGACTATGGTCCTCGACGAGGACACACGGATTGCGACGCCGCCAGCCGCGCCAGGGATCGCCGTTTCTCACGCCGAAATAGTTTACGGCGACGACCAAGTCATCCTTCCCAGGGTCGAGCGTCGACCAGTCTGGCTCAGGGCGGCAGGGATCGTCGCTGTAGGTAACGACCTCGGCGAAAGTCTTCCAGTAATCCGCCACCGGAAAACAGAAGTAGCTCGGGACCCACAGCCGACATGGACTTTGCGACAGGAATCGCAGCAGACCGACCAGCGCGTGCCGCCCCAGCAAATACCAAGACGCGGCCAGGGGCCAAGGGACGTAGGGTCCGGAGGGCAAACCCATCCAAGGAAATTCCCCGCCCACCTCCCATCGGTCAGCCGCGATGCCGGGTTCGATTCTGTGCGTCAGGAGGTTTTCTCCCAAGTAACGGGAAGGTTGTGGAACTTCTTGTGGATCAGTTTGTCGCCCAGCTCGACGCTGCGCAGACGTTCCACGATGATCGGGCTGGAATGACCGGTTCCATAGGGGTTGATCAGCCCCTTCAACGAGCGGCGAAACTCCGGCGCAGCCGCCTGCCGGATGCCGCGCAGAATATGTTCTCGCTGGCAGCCGACGTCGATCACATTTCGTGCGCGTACCCGGCCGTCCTGGCGGGTTCCTACATTGACGGCGGGCAACTCGAACGAAGCTGCTTCCAGGATGCCGCTAGAGGAGTTCCCCAGCAACGCGGTGGCCAGCCGCAGCATGCTGAAGTAAGCCTGGGTGCCAAAGTTGTCGACCAGGTGCGCATCGGGGTGCTCACTCACAAATTGTTCGATCTTCTCGCGGATGATCTGGTTCCCTGTGTCCGCATTCGGCAGGGTGAAGACCGCAGCTATGCCGCTGGCTTGGAGTGCCGCCAGCAATTCTGTGATGTGCTCTCCCGCTCGTTCGTACTCGAGCGTGACGGGATGGAAGGTTACGATCAGGAACTGCCGGTTAAGCCGAATTGAGAAACGCTGCTCCAATTCCTCGCGCGTCAGGAACTTCAAGGTATGCAGTTGGTCGAGACTTGGCTCGCCCGCAACCGTGATCCGCCACGGCTCCTCCCCCAGCTGCAGGATGCGTGCCGCATATTGTTGCGTGGCCGGGAAGTGCAAATGGCTAAGCTTGGTCAAACTGTGCCTCAAACCATCATCGATGGCACCTTCGGTTAATTCTCCGCCGGATAGATGCGCGACGGGAATCTTGAACGGCAGCGCGGCTAGCGCCGCGGCATGCATTTCGAAGCGATCGCCGCAGACCACCAGGATGTCAGGCCGCGACTTGGCGAAAACTTGGGCGAAACCCAGGATGCCCAAGCCCATGGACTTGCTGATGCCTTCTGGACTGTCGGATGACAACAGCAGTTCGACCCGCTCGGCAATCTTGAAGCCGTCCTCCTCGATAGCACGCACCGTGTATCCGTGCTGCGCGGAAAGGTGGGTGCCGGAAACCAATAAGCGCAGCTCAAAGGTAGGATCTTTGCTGATTTCTGCCAGCAATGGCCGATAGTTTCCGTAATCCGACCGGCCTGTGGTCACAAGCCCGACGGTTCTCACGCCAACATCTCCCAGGTAAACAGACTTCCAGCGGCGACATCCTGTCTCAGTTGCCGCCCCAGAATCCGGCCAAGCTCGGAAGGGGGCAGTCCGGTTCCGGGCCGGCGAATCGCTACCATGCTCCCGGTCAATCGGGTGCCAGCGCGCAGATCGGTGGCAGCAACCAGGCTACGACGTGCCACTGCCGCTATGCTGAGCTCTTCTGCCACTGGGCGTTTCACTCCGTCACCCAAGGCAGCTTGGACATCGCGGATTCCTTTGACCATCGCGGCCAGCTCACGGGGCACGAGAGATGCCTGGTGATCTGGACCGGGCAGCGTTCGATCCAGAGTAAGATGCTTCTCAATCACGCAGGCGCCCAAGGCGACGGCACCGAGCGCGATGGCTATTCCCTGAGTATGGTCGGAATACCCTACCGGCACCTCGAACCGCTCTTCCAGGGTTTTCATGGCAAGCAGATTTACGCTGGCTGGAGCAGCCGGATAATGGCTGACACAATGCAGCAGCACCAGCTGCCTGTTACCGGCGGCGCGGATCACGTCGATGGCTCTGGCTACTTCTTCGAGAGTCGACATGCCAGTCGATACGATCAGAGGTTTACCTTTCCGCGCGATATGCGCCAGCAACACTGGATTCGTGATTTCCCCGCTGGGAACTTTGTAGGCTGCGACTCCCATCTGTTCCAGCAGATCCGCGCTGGCAGGGTCGAAAGGCGTCGAGAGAAAGACGATGCCGCGCCGACGGCAATGGTCCTGGATATTGCGGAAGGCTTCCGCCGGCAGCTCAAGCTTGCGGATCATGTCGAGCTGCGACTCGCCCCCACCCGTGGTCTGGACTTGGTAGTCGGCCTTCGGAGCAACGGGTGAGACCACCTCTTCTGCC
>Ga0187783_10000894_pt1 | contig 21923 bp, 18 predicted proteins | sample 1015_SJ02_MP02_2_FD_132471 | JGI IMG/M metagenome (GOLD analysis project Ga0187783, IMG submission 132471) | Tropical peat soil microbial communities from peatlands in Department of Meta, Colombia - 1015_SJ02_MP02_20_MG | ecosystem: Environmental > Terrestrial > Soil > Wetlands > Peat | place...
GCCAAAGCCGACGAACTCGGCTGCGACCTCATCGTCAAGGGCGCCTATACGCAAAGCCGGTTGCGCCAGATGATTTTCGGCGGCACTACGCGCCATATCCTCGCCAACGCCAAGCTGCCGGTGCTGATGGCGCATTGATCGTTGTCGTCGATGTTGCAAACGCTCGCGCCGTTCGCCGATGCGCTACTGCGCATCGCGGTCGGCCTTGCCCTGGTGCCGCACGGTTTGCGCAATACGTTCGGCTTCTTTCCCAATACCGGCGTGCGCGCGCTCGATCTCAAGGCGCTGGCCAAGCAGCTCAGCGACAGCGGCTACCGGCCCGGCAAAGTGTGGGCTCCGGCGATTTCCGTCACGCAGCTCGTCGGCGGGCCGCTGCTCGCGCTCGGCCTGTTCACGCGGCCGGTCGCCGCCGTCGTTCTGGCGTTTCTGCTGGTCGCCGATGTCGAACGCTGGCGCGTCGGCCGCTATTTTTGGAACATGTTGGGCATGGAATATACGCTGATGTGGACGATCGCTGACTTCTGGGTGCTCGTGCACGGCGGCGGGCTCTATTCGCTGGATCACCTGTTCGGCTCGTGAGGAGGACGCGCCATGAAAATCAAAGCCAACGGAATCGGCATCAATTACCAAATCGAGGGCCGCGACGGCGCTCCTTGGCTGGTGTTTTCTAATTCGCTGGCGACGTCGCTTGCCATGTGGGACGACCAGGCCGCCGCGCTGCGAGATTCGTTTCGCGTGCTGCGCTACGACCAGCGCGGCCACGGCGGCACCGACACGCCGGCCGGCCGTTATGCCTTCGACACGCTCGTGGCCGACGCGCTCGCTCTCATCGACGCGCTGTCGATCGGAAAAGCGCATTTCGCCGGCCTGTCGATGGGCGGCGCCACCGCGCTCGGCCTTGCCGAGCGCCATCCCGATCGGTTCGCGAGCATCATCGTGTGCGACTCGCCGTGCCAGTCGACGCCGCAATCGAGCCAGCAATGGCAGGAGCGCATCGCGGTAGCGCAGCGGGACGGCATCGAAGCGCTGGTCGAGCCGACCGTGGCGCGCTGGGTGCCGACGGAAATTTTGGCCAAGAAGTCGCCGCACGTCGACAAAATCCGCACCATGATCCGGGCGACGCCGGTCGATGGCTTCATCGGCTGCGCCGCGGCGCTCGCCGACCACGATTACGCCGCCGCGGTCGCGACGGTGAAATGCCCGGTGCTGTTTCTGGTCGGCGAGAAAGACGCGCCGGCGCCGGCCATGCGCAAGCTCAACGAGCGGCTGCCAGGCTCCCGCTACGTCGAAATCCCGGGTGCCGGGCACATTTCCAACATGGATCGCCCGGCGGAATTCAACCGCGCTGTCCGGCAGTTTCTGACGAGCGTTTAACCGCTTGCGCGTTATGCCTTTTCGGCGGGGCACGCATCGCGCTCTGCCGCCGCCCTCGACTTTGCAAACCGCGGTCCGAGCCACTATACGTCAGGCCAAGAACATGGGCGCCAGCGCCCCGGCCTGAGGAGAAAACGTCATGGCAACGGTAACGATGAAGGCCCCTGCCCCGGGCGGACTTTCCAACAAAGCGCGCGAATTGATGGAAGCCATCAATGCCGAGGCCGGCAAGCACAATATCTGGGTGCGCACGCAGGCCAATGCGCCGGCGCAAAGGCCGTGGTTCAGCGAGACCGGCGGCGAAGGCGCGGGTCAGCTCGCCTCCGGCCGCGTCGCCGCCAATCAGATGAAAACCGTTCCCTATATGTGGAAGTGGAAGGACTATTCGGACTACCTCAAGCAGATCTCGGAAATCGCCAGCAAGGCTGACGTTTCCCCCATCGAGTTTGCCGACCGCCAGAGCATTCTCCTGCTCAATCCCGGACTGAACGGCCGCCTGCAGGTCACCAACACCATCCGTTGCGCCATTTCCATCTACAATCCGGGCGACGTCGCGCCGGTGCATCTGCATTCGCCGAACGCGAGCCGCACCATTCTCTCCGATAAAGGCGGCTATACCGTCGTCGAAGGCGAAAAGGTCACGGCGAGCCGCGGCGATCTCATCCTCACGCCGAACGGCACCTGGCACGATCACGGCAACCACTCCGCCGAGCCGGTGGTGTGGATCGACACGCTCGACTGGCCGCTGATGGAATTCCTCGACGCCGCCTGGGTCGACCACAACATGCCCGCCGCGCAAGGCAATACCAACGTGCAGGCGGTCACCGTGGCCGAAGGCTATTCGCGCCACCTCTACAGCCACGGCGGCATCAAGCCGACCTTCGTCGATCACCAGCGCGGCGTCGGGCATTCGCCGGCGCCGTTGTTCCATTATCGCGGCGAGGACGTGCTGGACATGTTGCATTCGCTGCGCGACGAAAAAGGCGACCCGTACGAGGGCATCAAGGTCGATTTCGTCAATCCGGTCACCAGCGAGCCGGTGTTCAAGACGCTCAATTATTCGGCGCAGCTCCTCCGCCCCGGCGAACAGACCGAATGGAAGCGCGAGACCGCCGGCACCTATTACGTCTGCATCGAAGGCTCCGGCGCGACCGAGGTCGGCGGCAAGCGCTTCGAATGGGGCCATAACGACCTGTTCGTGGTGCCGAACTTCTTGTGGCGCCGTCACATCAATACCGGCAAGACCGACGCCGTGATCTATTCGGTGTCCGACGCCGCGCTGATGAAAAATATCGGCCAGTATTACGCCCAAGGCCGCGGCAAGAACGGCAAAGCGACCGAGCTCGTCCTGCATTAAGAACATTCTCTCCCCTCTCCCCGCACAGCGGGGGGAGGGGAAAATCGTCCTCATTATTCTCGCGCTGCCGCAGATGCGGCAGTCTTAGGCCGGTCGCGCAAGGCAGCCGAGGCCTTTCAGCGTTGTTCTGATCGCTTCGTCTAAGGGCGTGTGCGGTTCTTCGCCGAGAAAGGCGAGCAGGCGGCTATTGTCCATGCGCAGCGGTTCACGCCACAGGTAGCGCATCTCAAGCATCTCGCGAAACAGCGGGACGAACGGCGATGCCAGTGTGACCGCCCACCAGGGGAAATTGCGCGCAGTCAAATTCTGCTTGCCGCAGGCGCGGCCGATGGCGCCGACGATCGCCGTTCCGTCGCCGTCCCAGTGGCCGTCCATGTGGAAGACTTCGAAGGCCGCGAGCCGATCCTCGCGTTCGATCAGGCGAACCATGGTCTCGGCAACGTCGGGAAGATAGGCCCATTGGTGGCCGACGCCCGTTCGGCCGGGGTAGAGCACCGAGGTCACAGGCTTGCCGGGCTTGACCAACGCGGCGCTGAACCAAGAGTTGCCCGTACCGCGCGGGCCGAAAAAATCGCCGGCACGCACGATCAAAGCGCACACACCCTCGGCTGCCGCTTGCTCGAGGCTGCGCTCCATTTCGACGCGGATCGCGCCTTTGCGGGTGGTGGGATGTTGCGGCGAATGCTCGCGCAGAATCGGCCAGGCGTCCGGCCCGAAATTATAGACAGTGCCCGGCAGGACAATGCGCGCGCTGCTCGCCTTGGCTGCTGCCAAGGTTGCATCGAGCATCGGTATGACGAGCTTCTCCCAGTTGCGATAGCCGGGCGGATTGACGGCGTGGACGATGAGCGAGACGTCCTCGGCCGCCGCGACCACGTCGGCTTCGTTCACGGCGTCTCCTTCAACCCATTCGAAACCGTCGTCGGAACGGCCCCCAGCTCTGCCTTTGCGATGCAGCGCGCGTATGCGCCAGCCGCGCGCCTTCAGCGCTCTTGCGGCTTCGCCGCCGATTCCGCCGGTCGCGCCAAGCACCAAGGCGGTTCTATGCTGGGTTATGACAACCTCCTTGCTGAATGGCCCACGGCCGGAGCCCGAGCCGCTCTCTAGTAAGTATGCATCGAACGCGCTCCGCGCGTGGGCGGGAGGGCAATAAAATCACGTTCTCGCGACGCGCCTCGGCGTCCGAGCTATACCCAGCTACGGGCCGTCAGGCGGTTTTAGCTTACGTCGCGCCGTTCAGCTTCTTGTTGCACTGGCTGTAATAGCCGTTCTTGGCGAGCCATTTCAGGCCGCCATTGGCGTTGCTCGCCTTGTTGGCCTTGTATTGGTCGAGGCAGGTGTGCATGCGCGCCCGGCCCGGCGACTCTTTGGCATATTTGTCGGCAATCTTGCTCGGAAACACCGCCGCCGCCGGCGTTTGCGCCCGCGCCAAACTTGCGGTCAGGGCCGCCGCCAGCACCGCGGCGGCACACAAAGCAACCAAACCGCAGCGCCGCCCGGTGCAGGTCCCGACCCGCTCAGGCCGTCGCTTGAGCGGCGGCGAGCGCCGGCTTGTCCACCGATCTCGCCAACCGCTCGCGGTCGGCCTGCGGATTGATCAGCCACAGCCCGAGCGCGCCGCCGATCAACGTCACCACGCCGACGATGACAAAGCCCTGGCGGAAGCCGTCGACGGGGCTGAGCGCGCCTTGCAGCGAATAGCCCATCGCCGCCGGCGCGATGAAGCCTGCCGTCGTCAACAGCGCGGTGTAGATGGTGATCACCGCGCCGCGCCGCCTGCTCGGCGTGATCTCGCTGAGCATGGCGAAATTGAGCGGCGCGGTGTTCTGCGACAGCACGTAGCCGATCAACAGCAGCGCGGTCTTGCCAAGGCCCACCGGCTGAACGGCCATCGCCACGATCAGCAATCCGCCGAGCGCAGTCGACAGCGAGCCGTAGACGCCGCGCGCAAAGCGGCTCGAAATGCCGCGCTTCAGGAGTTTTTGCGAGCTGAAGCCGACCAGCGGGCTGCAAACGCCGCTGGTTATCCAGATCAGCGACACGAGCCACGCGGCGTTGGCCGGATCGTAACCCAGGCCCTTGGTCAGATAGGACGGCAACCACGTCACGATCAGCGACAGATCCCAGTACAGGACGAAGTTGGTCGCGATCAAGCCGAGCATGGTGCGGTTGGTCATCAACCGCCAATACGACGGCAGCGGCGCCTCCGCCACGCCCGGCGCGGCATCGACGATGTGATCGGCAATCGGGCCTTCCTCGGCGAGCCACATCCACAGCGGGACGGCGGCCACCGCGATGACGCCGAGGACGAGGAAGGCCATGTGCCAGTCATAGGTGCGGATAATCCAGGTCAGCGCCGGCGCCGACAAAAAGATCGCGCCGGTAATGCCGACGTGCACCACGCCGGCGGGAAAGGCGCGGTTCTCCTGCGGGAACCACTTGAACAGAAAATGATGCGTTACCCCGGTCGCCGGCCCTTGGGTCGCGCCAAGCAGAATGCGCATCGCCAACAGGCCTGCGAAACCGATCGGCGCGGCGACCGGCAACAGGCACAGCGCCCAGCCCACCGCCATCGCGGTCATCACGTGCTTGCTTGGCCAGTGGTCCGACACAAAGCCCAGCACGATGCCGGACACCGCGAACAACAGGAAAAAGCTCGATCCCAGATAGCCGAACTCGACGGGGGTAAGCTTGAGGTCCTGCATGATCGGCTGGGCGGCAAAGCCGAGAATGCCCTTGTCCGCGTAATTCAAGCCCATCATGACGGCGCATAACGCGACCATCAGCCAAGCCTTCGCGGGCGAAACGGTTTCGCGCATGGGCTCTCCGGCCGCGTGTCCGCCAAAGGCGGCATGCCGAATTCTTTCACAGGACGCCGCGGCCGATTTGATCAGCGTCAATTTCAACCGAATAAGTCAGGCTTTCGAAGGTGTAACCGGCGCCCTTGCGCGTCACGTAGCCGAAGCCCGGCGCGTTGACGTGGGCGCCGGCGACGACGATGCGCTCGTTGGCGACCATGTCGAGAATGCGGTGCCGCGAACGCCGCGCCATTTCCGGATCGAGATCGTAAGTCATCGCCGTATCGGGGTGGGAAATCTGGATAGCCGACAGATGCACGAGGTCGCCCCAGGCGAGAAATGACTCACGGCCAGACATGATGCGCCAGCAGGTATGGCCGGGCGAATGCCCGGCGGCCAGTATCGGCGTGCAGCCGAGAATCTCCTCGCCGTCGCGCAGGCGCCGCGTGCGCTCCACATAGGGCTTCATGTTGATCTTGTTGCGGGCGCGCTGCGCCCTGACCTTGTCGGACTCGGCGGCGGAGGGTTCGCCCATCCAGAAATCATACTCCTTGGCGTGCACGAGGATTTCGGCGTTCGGATAGACCGCCTCGCCGCGGTCATCGACCAGACCGTTGGCGTGGTCGGGATGAATATGGGTGATGACCACGACGTCGACCGCGGCGGGATCGATGCCGCCGGCGCGCAGATTTTCTGGCAACTTGCCGAGCGTCGGCTGCATGGTGTTGCCGGCGCCGGCATCGATCAGGATGGTCTTGCCGTTACGCTGGAACAGGAAATTGTTGACCGGAATGTACAGCCAGCCGTCGTCGGTGCCGCCGACCAGGGCCTCGGCGCGGGCGCGCTCCATGTTGACGACGAGGTTGAGCGAGGTCTTGAGAATGCCGTCGCTAAATCCCTTGACCTCCAGGTCGCCGATCTTGAACGATGGCGTCATCGCGATGTCCTCCGCGTCAATAACCGTCGAGCGCCAGCTTGACCATGCAGCTCGCCGAAACGACGATGGCGAGCGACAGGATGGCAAAGGCGCCGATAAAACTGCCGGTGAGCTGGACGATGAGGCCGATGATGAACGGCGACAGCGCGCCCAACACACTCTGGATCAGCGCCCGCGTGCCCTGCGAGATGCCCATCTCATTGCTGGGTACGACGCTGTGCATCAGCATTTCGCCGCAGGAGATGCCCACCTGTTGCGAGCACAAGGCGCAGGTCGCCAGCACGACGCTCCAGGCCGGAGTCGGCGCCAGCGCCGAACCCAACAATAGCGCGGCGCCGCAAAGCCATCCGGCACCGGCCAGCGGTGCGCGACGGAAAATCCGGTCCGACAAATGCCCGAACACAAGGATGGTCGCCACCGCGAAGCCGAAGATGACGAACGTCAGATAGCCCGACACCGAAAACGAGAAGCCGCGTTCGGTCCGCAGATAGGTGGGCAGCCAGATCGACCAGCCCCAATACATGATGTTGTTGGCGGCAATGGCGGCAGCGGCCAGCCAGTAGCGGGCGTTGCCGAACCAGCGCCTTGCTTGCGCCCTGGCGATGCGGCCGGGCGCTTCCTCGTTGCGCTCCAGCGCTCCCGCTTCGACCAGGTCGACCTCGGCGGCGTTGACGGAAGGATGCTCGGCCGGCCGTTCGCGCACCAAATACCACATCATCGGCAACGGCAGAATGACCGCGAGAACGCCAATGGCGTAGAATTGACCCCGCCAGCCGAGCTGAACGATGAGGAACGTAACGACGATGCCCATGATCATCGGGCCGATCATCGTTCCGATCCACCAGAACGCGGTCGCACGGCCGCGCTCCTTGAGCGCGAACCAGTTGGCGACGAGCGTGAGCGTACAGGGATAAAGCGCCGCCTCGCCCAAGCCGAGGATGATGCGCGACCACAGCAACGAACCATAACCCGCGGCGAGACCGGACCACACCGAGGTCACCCCCCAAACGACGAGGCTCAATGCCGCGGTTCGGCGCGCGCCAATGCGACCGAGCAGGAAGCCCCACAGCGGCGCGCCCAGTCCGTAGGCGAGCAGGAGCCCGGTCGACAACAGGCCGATTTTGGCCTGTTGTCCGTTCAGTCCGATCTGGTTGAGAAAATCCTGGTTGTTCTGAACGATCGACATGTTCGCTTTGTCGAACATGGAGACGATCCAAACGATCAGCAGCGTCGGAGCGACCTGCGTCCAGCGCACCCTGGTGGCGCCGGCAAAATCCGCCTCCACGCCGCTGGCGCGGGCGACTTGCATCGCGCTCATGGCCGATCCTCCCTGGCGTGCGAGCTTTGCCGCGCGCGGTTTCCAGCACGTTGCCAGCCGCTGCCCGGCGTTGTCAAACTAACGCGACGACCGCGCGCGATAGAACTGGCGCCATAGGAGAAGAGCTCAGATGAAAGAGCGAACCTACGACTATGTGATCGTCGGCGGCGGATCGGCCGGCTGCGTCATTGCCGCGCGACTGTCGGAAGATCCACACGTCAGCGTGCTGCTGCTTGAGGCCGGCGGGCGCGACATCCACCCCTACATTTCCATCCCGCTCGGGATGGGCAGGATGAACCTGCACCGGATGTTCGACTGGGGCTATGACACAGAACCCGAGCCCGGGCTCGACGGCCGGAGCGTCGAGGCGCGGCGCGGCAAAGTTTTGGGCGGCTGCTCGTCGATCAACGTGATGGCCTACACGCGCGGTCATCCCGGCGATTTCGACCGCTGGGCGCGCAACGGCGCGACCGGCTGGTCGTACGGCGATGTGCTGCCTTATTTCCGGCGCGGCGAGACGTTCGAACGCGGCGCCGATCAATTTCGCGGCGGCGACGGCCCGGTCGGCACCGAGTTCGCCAAGAGCCCCGACCCCATCTTCGACGCTTGGGTGGAAGCGGGCAAACAAGCCGGTTTTGCAGCGACGGACGACTACAACGGCCAGGCGCAGGAAGGTTTCGGCCGCGGCCAGTTCACGATCCGCAACGGCCGGCGGTCGTCCGCCTCGCGCGCTTATCTGCATCCGAACCGCGGGCGAACCAACCTTACCGTTCAAACGCGCGCGCAAGCGCTCAAGCTTTCGATCGAGGGCAATCGGGTGACCGGCGTCGCATACCTCCGTGGCGGCCGCCTTTCGCGGGTTTTCGCCGCGCGCGAGGTCGTGGTGTCGGCGGGCGCGTTCAACACGCCGCAATTGCTGATGTTGTCGGGCATCGGCCCCGCCGACCATCTGAGAGAGATGGGAATTGCACCGCTTCTGGATTGCCCCGGCGTCGGCAAGAACCTGCAGGATCATCTCGCCGTCTGGATCACCTGGAATCGAACCGCGCCGGGGCGCTTTCACGGCGAAATGCGCTTCGACCGCATGGCGAGGAGCATGCTGCGCGCCTATTTGTTCGGCTCCGGTCCCGGCACCATGGTGCCCGGCGGCCTGCATGCTTTCGTCAAGGTGCAGAAGGATATCGAGGTTCCCGACATCGAGTTCATGTTCAACACGGTGCCGCCGCAGACCCGACTGTGGTTTCCCGGCATCGTGGCGCCCTATCGGGACGCCTATGCGATCCGCCCGACGCTCTTGCATCCGGAAAGTCGCGGCGAGATCCTGCTGCGTTCGTCCGATCCGCGCGAGGCGCCGCGCATCGTCTATCGTTTCTTCTCGTCGCCGAACGACATGCCGCGGCTCGTCGCCGGCTTCAAACGCGCGCGCGAGGTCGGCGAACAGCCAGCCATGGCGCCCTATCGCGCCGGCGAAGCCTCGCCGGGCCGGCAATGCCGCAGCGACGCCGACATCGCCGCTTTCATCCGGCGCACGACGATCACCGCGCACCACCCTTGCGGAACGTGCCGGATGGGCAGCGAGGCGGGCGCGCCGCTCGATCCGGCGCTGCGGTTGCGGGGCGTCGCCGGGCTGCGCGTCGCCGACGCGTCAGCGATGCCGGACCTCGTCTCGGCGCATATCAACGCCTGCTGCCTGATGATCGGCGAGAAGGCCGTCGATCTCATCCGTGCCGACGCCTGACGCGTGCAGCGCGAAACGCGATTTTCAGCTTTTGCCCTCATGCCGGTCTTGCTCGCCGATCATGGCGGTGCAGCCGGCGCGGTGCGCCCAATATTCCCAGGCGCGCCAGGTTTCGGTCGACGCCGGCTTATAGCCCTTAAACCGCGCGGCGATTTCGCCTTTCGACAACGGCGTCGGCCGGCCGCCCATGCGCAGCGCGTTCATCTGCACCCGCGCATTGCGCGGCAGATAGACCGACAGCCGCACCACCTCGATGACGGACGCCGCCGCCGAGGCAAAGCCGTGGCCGCGCATCAACGCGACGCTGCCGGGACCTAAGCATTTCGCCAGATCCCGGCCCTGCGCCATGTTGCGCACCAGCATGTCGGTGTCGCCGAATTTTTTGCGGATGTCCCACACCGGCACCTTGCCGCCGATGAAGCTGCCGGAATGGATCACCGGCTCGAGCGGCTTGTTGATCAGGCCGAACGGCAGCGTGTCCTCGGCATGGGCGTGGACGACCGACATCACGTCGGGCCGCGCCTCGTAGATCGCGGCATGGATGAAGCGCTCGAGATAGGGCTGGCGCTTGTCGCTGACCGGCTCGCCCTCGGCGTCGAACTCGATCAGGTCGTGACGCTCCACCAGCTCCGGCGCCCGCGAGCGCGACATGAAGAAGCGCTTGGGATTGTCGGGATGGCGCACGCTGATATGGCCGTAGGCGTCGACCACGTCCTCGTTGGACAGAACGCGGTTGGCGATGACAAGGTCGCGCAACAGATCGTCGAGTTGGCTCATGGGAATCTTCCGTTTTGCATTGGCACTTATATCGAACACTGATTCATTTGTCTGTCATCGTCCGCCAACGGGCCCGGCCCGATGACAAGCTCCGGCGGACGATCCAGCAATCATCGCGCTGACAGCGTGTACTGGATGCTCCGCCGTCGCGAAGCATGACAAGACGGATTCACCCGTAGGTCGGCACGAACAGGTCGTCGACTTTGACCGGCGCGGCGATCAGCCCGAGATCCTGCTGATATTTGATCAGCGCCTCGAGCGTGGCCCGGTTGGGTTCGACGCCGTAGGGCCACGGATCGCCGCCGAACACCTCCCAGATGTCGTCGATCTCGCGCATCAGAAACGGCGTCATGTAGCGCATTGCACGCAGGTTGAAGAGTTTTTGTAGCGCGATCTGTTTCGACCTGACGAAGGCGTCGTAGAGGCTCGTGGCGACGAACGGATAGCGCTCGTAGACGCTCTTCTTGATCGCAACCAGATGCATGATCGGATAGATCTTCTTGCGCCGGTACAAATCCTTATCGCGCTCGACGTAATCGGGAAACAGCCGCACCACGTGGGGATTGGTGCGGATTTCGTCGGGCAGGCTCGTTCCGAGCGTGGCGTCGATGGCGCCTTCGGCCAGGAGCCGGCCGAGCGTTTTTTTGCTGGTGTTGTTCTCGATCGATATTGTCTTCAGGAGCGGCAGCACGGTCGGGCTGCCATGGGCGCCGGCGGCGTTCATCGCCCCCTGCACCCAGTGCACCTGCGACAGATCCACGGCGAATTCGTTGATCAACATGCCGTTGATGAAAATCGCCGCGGTCATGGTGTAGAGCGGCACGCCGATGCGTTTGCCGGCGAGGTCCTGCGGGCCCTTGATGCCGGAATTGCGATTGATGGCGATGAAGCCGAGCCGGAACGCGATCGAGGGAAACACCGGAATGGCGACAAACGGGCATTCGCCCCGCGCGAAGCGCTGGGTGAACTCGGAAGACGAATATTCGGCGACGTCGAATTCCGCACCCCCCGACATGCGGTCGAAGATCGGCCGCGGCTGATCGATGGCGATGAAATTGAGATCAATGCCGTCGGGCTTTACCTCGCCGGTGTAAAGCGGCTGCATCCGGTCATACAGTCCGCACGCGAACGACAATTGCAGCTTCGACATGAATGCGGTGTCCTCCCCTCGCCTTGTTGCGGCCGAGCGTTAGCACGGCACGGCGGGAGCCGAAAGATCGGGATAATCCAGCGCGATCGCGTCACCCGCCGCGTCCGTTGACCGTGACCATCGGTACTGCGATCGGCCGCCGCAGCGTCATCGCCGTGCAATCCGGCGATGTCGTGTCTCCGCGGCTAGCTGTTGCCGACCTCGTGCTCGGTATCGCGCACGCGGATCGCATATTTCTTCATCAGCGCCTGGAAATTCGGACGTTGCATCCCGGTGTCTTCAGCGCTTTTTGTCACGTTCCATTCATTGCGCTTGAGCGCCTCGAGCACGAACTGCTTCTCGATCTCTTCGACGGATTTCTCGCGCGCGGCTTTCTTGATGCGCTTGAGTTCCTCGCCGGTCCGCGGCACGGCAAGGTCGTCCGGTCGGCGCGGATCGGTGATATTGACGAGGTGAGCGCGGCGGATGACGTTGTCGCCGGTCAAGATTGTCGCCCGTTGTATGGCGTTTTCGAGCTCGCGCACGTTGCCCGGCCATGCGTAGGTCATAAGCGTGCTCATCGCTCCTTCGGAAATGTCGGTGACCTTTTTCCCCAGCGTGGCGCTAAAGCTTTTAAGAAAATGATAGGCCAGCGTCGGTATGTCGTCCTTTCGTTCGCGCAGTGCCGGGACGTGGATGGGAAAAATATTGATTCGATAATAGAGGTCGTCGCGGAACGCGCCGGCCGCGACCATGGAACTGAGGTCCTCGTTGGTGGCGGTGATCAGCCGGAAATTGGCGCTCTGCGTCCGGGTGTCGCCGACCGCTCTGAACTTCCGTTCGTCGAGCACGCGCAGCAGCTTGGCCTGGATCGATACGGAAAAATTGCCGATTTCGTCGAGAAACAGGCTCCCGGCATCGGCGACCTCGAACATGCCTTTCTTGCTGGCGACTGCGCCGGTAAAGGCGCCCTTGACGTGACCGAACAATTCGCTTTCCAGCAGGTTTTCGCTGAGCGAGGTGCAGTCCACCGGAACGAACGGCTTATCGCGGCGCAAGCTGTTGTAGTGGATCGCGCGGGCGATCAGCTCCTTGCCGGTTCCGCTTTCCCCGGTGAGCAAGACCGTCGAATTGGTCGGCGCGCACTGCGCGACCAGCCGGTAGACGGCCTGCATCGGCGGGCCCGAGCCGATGATGTTCTCGAACCCGTATTTCGAGCCGACTTCGCTCCGGAGGTTGAGATTCTCCTGCAGCAGCCGCCGTCTTTCCAGCGCGCGTTGCAGCACCAAATTGAGCTCGTCCGGCTCGAACGGCTTGGAGATGTAATCGAAGGCGCCGAGCTTCATCGCCTGCACCGCGGTTTCGATCTGCGACAGGCCGGTAATCATGATGACGTCGATGTCGGGATGCGTCTCCTTGACCTGGCGCAGCACTTCCAGGCCGCTCAGGTTCGGCATCATGATGTCGAGGATGATGACGTCGTAGGGACTGTCCTCGACTTTGCGCAGCGCTTCGTGGCCGTCACGCGCCGTTTCGATCCGATGCTCGTTGCCGTCAAGGATGCGCAGGCAGCTCTTGATGACGATTTCCTCGTCGTCCACGATCAGAATTCGCGCGCTCATGAAAGGCTCCTGCTCGGCCGGTCGACAGGCTCCGCGGCCGGCGTAAGCGGCAGAAAAACGCGGAACGTCGATCCCTCGCCGACCTTGCTCTGCACTTCGATACGGCCGCCATGTGCCTCGACGATTCCGTGGCTGACGGAAAGCCCCAATCCGGTTCCCTTGCCGACGACCTTGGACGTGAAAAAGGGATCAAAAATCCGCCGTAAGTTCTGCTCCGGAATGCCGCAGCCGGTATCGATGATGGAGATTTCCACCATCGGGGTCGGCCGCGCGAACTCGCCGGACGCCTGCGGTTCGACGGCACGGCGTGTGCCGATCGCAATGCTCCCCTTTTCCTGGACGGCTTGTTGCGCGTTGACCAGCATGTTCATGACAACCTGCTTGATCTGATCGGCGTCGATCCAAACCGGCGGCAGCGTGCGGTCAAGATCCATGGTGATGTTGATATTGCTCAGGTGCGCCGGCCGTTCAACGATGCGCACGGTGTCCTCAATGATCTGGTTGAGGTCGTTAAACTTCTTCTCCGGCTGCTTTTCGCGGGCGAAATCGAGCAACCGCTTGATGATCGCCGCGCAGCGTTTGGTTTCCCCGATCACCAGGTCCATGTCCTCGGCATCGGCGCTGTTATCGGGCATTTTCCGGCGCAGCAGATGCGAGAACGTCAGAATGCCGGTGAGCGGATTGTTCAATTCATGGGCGACGCCCGAGGCCAACAGCCCGACGGAAGCGAGCTTCTCTCCGCGCATTGTTTCCGCCTGGGCGAGCTGCAGTTCCTGCGTCCGCTGCTCCACCTTCTGTTCGAGCGTATGCGTCCAATTCTGCAGCTCCGCGCGCGAATTGCGCAACGCGTCGGTCATGCTGTTGAACGAGCAGGCGAGCTTGCCGAATTCGTCGTTTCCGCGCACCGGGATCGGCTGATCCAGATTGCCGGTGGAGAGCCGTCGCGCCCCGCTTTCGAGGTCGCGCAGCGGCAGGTGGACCAGACGGTGCACGAAGAACCCGGCCGCCAACGCCGCCAGCGCGATGAACCCGAAGGAAAAACCGGCGATCTGGAGCGTGCTGTTGCGCAGCTGGTTATCGATCTCGTCGAGCGAATAATTGATGTCGAGAACGCCAAGAACAGAGGTCTCTTTGCTGTGTTGATGGCAGGCGGCATTATAGCACGAGGGCTCGTTGCGGATGACTTCCATGCTGCCGAGCAGCGATTTGCCGTCGCTGCCTTGGAACGTCCAGGTTCGTTCGTTCCGCGGAAGCTGTTCGAGCGGCCGCTCGCTCTGATGGCAGTGAAAACAGGCCTCGGCCTTGCGGTCCACCGTCTGGCCGATCTCAGGGGCGTAGGTCGAGTGAGTGATTCGACCATCGCGGCTAAGAATTCTGACGCGGTCGATTTTTTCCTGGCCGGCCACATCGTGGATGATCTGGTCGACATAGGCGGGCTGGTTCTGCAGCATGGCAAAACGGGTGCTCTTGGTGATCACTTCGGAGAGCTGGATGACGTGATCGGACAGCCCGCCGAGGATGCGATTGTGCAAAAACCAAGCGATCACCCCGGTGAACAGCAGCATGGCCACCGACAATGCGATCGTAAGGTAAAGCACGACCTTGAACTTCAGGGTTTGCCGCCGCATGCCGGCCATCCCCTGTCTCGCGGCGCCGGAACGAGCCGCAACGCCTCGTCAGCGCCGAAGCGCCGCCAACAGCTCCTGCGTACCCCGAATTCACCAATCATATGGACTGGTTAGCTGCGAATTCGGGCGCGGTCATTGACGCGCATCAAGTGGAGTGCATGTCACAAACATGCACCCAAACTATCAAATAACTGATTGAAATATTGGCCATTTGTCGCAACGACGGATGCCAACCCGTATGAGAAAATTGTACTTCAAACGCGCTGCCGCCGGTTTTCTCGTTGCGATGAAGAACCTAAGCGATTGAAACATATCGCCTAAAAAGCTCAGGCCGAGGCTGGCACGATCCTTGCCAAATGAAAGGCGCAACAAAACAAAGAGCTCCGTGAGGCCGAAAAATAGGAGTGTGCCATGACCGCATTGCGCAAAGTCCTTGTCGTCGATGACGACCCTGTCGTGTGCAAGAGCTTCGACCGTGTTCTCACCAGCAAGGGTTACGCCGTCATCACCGCCGAGAGTGGAGAAGAAGCGTTACGCAAGCTCAGCGAGGAAGAATATGACGTCGTCTACACCGATATCCGCATGCCCGGCATGAGCGGACTTGAGGTGGCCGAGAATATCAAGGCGCGTCGGCCGTGGACGCCGGTGGTGATTATCACCGGGTACGGCAGCGAAATTGCCGAGGAACGTGCGAGGCTCGCAGGCGTCGCGCGCTTCATGCACAAGCCGCTGTCTGCGGAGATGATCGAAGGCAGCGCCCGTGACGTCCTGGCGGCGCCTCTTGAAGAACCCGTCATTACGCCGGCTGCTGCCGAAACCGCCGCTGCGGAAGCGGCAGGCATCGCAACCGCGTTGAAGAACGTCGCTCTGTTCCTCGCCGCGCCCTTCATCGGGCTGGCCTATATTATCGCCCTTCCATTCGTCGGTCTTGCGGTGCTGGCGGTGCTGGCGGCACGCGCCGCGGCCAAGACAGAAGCGGTGAAAACCGTCGGCGTGGCGCTCAAGCATGCGGGAATGCTGATTGCAGCGCCCTTCATCGGGTTGGCCTATATCGTGCTCGTCCCGGTCATCGGCTTGGGACTGCTGCTGTGGTTGGCCTGCAAAGCGTCGCTGGCGTAAGGTTCGATAGATAACAGCACATGTGCCGACTGGGCCGAGCCTGAAGGCAGGCGATAGGCCAAAGGCCGGGGGATTTCCTCCGGCCCTTTTTCTTTTCGCCAAGCAAAATCCGAGCACGCTAGCCTCACCAAACCGGCTAAAGACGGCTGCTCACGATGGCCGCATTTCGAAGGCCTTGCGCTAGATCAATGAAATGCCGCTCGATCTTTTGCAGGGAAATCCGGCGATGTCATAAAATCCGGGGCAGGACACTCGCCGTTGAAACCGGCAATGTCGGGGTGATCCTAATGGACTGCGGCACCCTCGTCGAAATTACGCGGGCAACTTTGCGCAACGGCCTTGCCAGCGCCGCAGTTGCTGCAGCGATTGCCCTGTCAGGGGCCGTAACCCCGCCGGCGTTTGCCGACGAGGCCGCTGCCGCGCCATCGGCCGCCGATCAGCCATGTCTCGCCTGCCATGGCAGCGCCGGCATGGAGAAAAAGCTGAAGGACGGCGGCACCCTGTCGCTGCAGGTGCCGGCCGATCTCTTCGCCAAGTCGGTGCATAGCATCATTGGATGCGCCGGCTGCCATTCCGACGTCGATCTCGCGGCGCATCCTTCGGCCGAAAAGGACATCGCGAGCGCGCGCAGCTTTTCGCTGACGATGACGCAAGTTTGCCGCGGTTGTCATGCCGACAAGTTCGATCAGTGGGAGAGCAGCATTCACGCCACCCTGGTCCGCAGCGGCGATCCGGCGGCCCCGATCTGCACCGATTGCCACAATCCGCATGCCGTCATTAAGGGCGTGGCAGCGCAAATCGACCACATTCCCTGCCAGAAATGCCACGCGCCGATTTACACCGCCTATCTCGGCAGCGTGCACGCGCAAGCGCGACGCAGTTCTGAACTGAGTCCCGCGCCGATTTGCTTCAACTGCCACAGCGCTCACGAGGTAAAACCCACCTCGATCGGCGCGGGTCCGCAGGCGGCGTGTTTCGGATGTCACACCGGCGTATTGGAGGCCCACCAGAAATGGCTGCCTAACGCCGCCTTGCATTTCGAGGCGGTATCCTGCGCCGCCTGTCATTCTTCGGACGCGCGCCGCCAAGTCGATCTCATGCTGATCAATAGCAAGGACGCCCAGCCGCTTGGGACCGAACAAATCGGCGTACCGGTGTTTGAGGCCAGCGCCCAGTCCAACGGAGGCGGCATCGACGCGCAGGCGCTGTGGAATTTGCTGCAGACGCTCAATCGCAGCGGCTTAGCCGGCAAGACCGTCTTGCGCGGCCGCCTGGACGTTCGCACCGGCGCTCAGGCACATCAACTCGCAGTCGCGAGCAAGGCGCTCAGCGACTGCCGCACCTGCCATAGCGCGGGATCGCAGGCGTTCCAGAGCGTGAGCATCTCGCTCGTCGGTCCGACGGGCCAACGCGTGGACTACGATGCCAATGCCGACGTGCTGAGCTCGGCGATCTCGGTCGATTCGGTGCGCGGCTTCTATGCGATCGGCGGCACGCGCATAAAACTCTTGGACATCCTGCTGATCTTGGCCGTCCTCGCCGGAGTCGCCGTTCCGGTCGGACATCTGGCGCTGGGCTGGATTTTCAAGCGCTATTTCCTGGTCCAGCCGCGGGCCGGCGGTCCCGCCCAACCGCCCGCCGGCGGCGACGGCGCGAAGACGGCATAATGGCGCCGAACGTTGAAAGGGAAAGCAAGATGGCGACACTGTACATCCACCCGTTGCCAATCAGGATCTGGCATTGGATCAATGCCGTAGGCATCGTCGCGATGATTCTTACCGGCGCTCAGATTCGTTATGTCGGGCTGATCGACGTCATGTCCTTCAGGACGGCGGTCAATGTGCACAATGCGTTCGGCCTCATCCTGATCGCCAATTTTTTCGTATGGCTGGTGTATTATCTTTCTTCCGACCGGATCAGGGTCTATCACCCGGAACTCAACCCCCGAAAGCATTTCCTTGGCAGCTTTCGGCAGGCCTATTACTACGGCTACGGCATCTTCAAAGGCGATCCCAATCCGTTTCACATCAGCATCTACCGCAAATTCAACCCGCTGCAGAGCATGCTTTACCAGATCATCATGATGCTGCTGCTTCCGATACAGTTCTACACCGGCATTCTGTTGTGGGATGTGAAGCGCTTCTCCGCCCAGGTCGACTTCTTTGGCGGCGTGCGCATCATCGATACGGTGCATGTTCTGATCTTCATCTTCCTCGTCGCATATGTCCTGGTTCACGCCTATCTCGGGACCTTGGGCCACACCCGGACCGCGCATTACAAGGCGATGCTCACCGGCTACGAGGATGTCGAGGAGGTGGCGCCGGGGACAGAATCCTGAACCCAGGCCGTGCGGCGCTTGTCGCTGCCCGGGATGAGCCGCCTTTGGCCTGCGCGCTCAGATAATCACAACGCTGCAGCGCGCAGCTTCGCCGCTGCATCGTCGAGCAGCTCGTTAAGCGCGACAGCCGTCTGCGACCCGACTGCTTTCTCAAGCTGCGTCCGGACCCTGTGCCAATACGGTGCCGCCTTGAGCAAGCTGCGTTCGCCGCTCTCGGTGATCCGCACGATGCGCCCGCGGCCGTCGGCGGGATCGGGCACGTTCCTCACCAGCCCTTTTGCCGCCAACGGCTTGAGATTGCCGTTGAGCGTCGAGGGATCCATCCCCAGCCGGTCGGCAATGGCGCCGATCGACAACGCGCTCGAAGACGAAGCCTGCGTGCTGCGCAGGTAGGCGAAAATTGCGCATTGATTGGAGGTGAGGCCCGTAGGTTCCAGCGCATAATCGTATATCTGCGTCAGACGGCGGGTGGCTCGCCGCATGCGCAAGCACGTACATCGCAATAGTTTGCGAAGCTCGGTTTTCATTAACGCGATCGATTCACGCAGGCGTGATTATCGCAGCTGCTGCGCCGGCTTTCGCCTGGAGCGCCGGCGCACCCGACAACTATTACAATCAGACCGTCCAGGACCAATCCGGAATCTACAATTACGCGCCGGAGGCTCTGACGAAACAAACACCGCTCGCGGCGCACAATCGAAAGCACGAGGCGCGGTAATTCTCCGTCAGATCTGGCCTAGCCCCTCTCATGGTGCGCCCGCGATCTCAGACGGTCGCGGCCGCTGCCTTGGTCAGTAAGCAAAACGATCTAATGCAATTCCTTGCGCAAAATCTTGCCGATATTGCTCTTCGGCAGGCTGTCGCGGAACTCGATGACGCTCGGGCGCTTATAGCCGGCAAGACGGTCGTGCAGGAACTGCATTAGGTCGGACTTGTCGAGCGCCGGATCGCGCCGCACCACAAAAAGCTTCACCGCCTGTCCGGTGCGCGCATCGGGCACGCCAATCACGGCAGCTTCGAGCACGCCCGAATGCTGCACGGCGACGTCTTCGACCTCGTTAGGGAAGGTCTTGAAGCCGGAAACGTTGATCATGTCCTTCTTGCGGTCGAGAATCTTGACAAAGCCGGCTTGATCGAAGGCGCCGATGTCGCCGGTCATGAGCCAGCCATCGGGGGTCAGCACCTTGGCGCTCTCCTCGGGCTTTTGCCAATAGCCGGCCATCACCTGCGGACCGCGCACCCAGATCTCGCCCGGCTCGCCGGTCGCAACCGACTGGCCGTGATCGTCGCGGATCGACACCTCAGTCGAAGGAATCGGCAGGCCGACGGTACCTATCTTCGGCGCGAAGAACGGATTGATGCACACCACCGGCGAAGCCTCAGTCAGGCCATAGCCCTCGCACAAACTGCAACCGGTGATCTCGCGCCAGCGCCGCGCCACTTCGCCCTGCACCGCAGCCCCGCCGCCGACCGCAATGCGCAACGATTGGAAATTAAGCTTGGCGAAATCGGCATTGTTGATGAGCGCGTTGTACAGCGTGTTGACGCCGGACATCCAAGTGATGCCGGCGCGGCGCATCACGCCGATCAGCCGCGGCAGATCGCGCGGATCGGGAATGAGATAGTTCAGGCCGCCGAGCCGGGCGAACACCAATAGGTTCGTCATCAGCGAGAAGATGTGATAGAGCGGCAGCGGGGTGAGCACCCGCTCGTCTTCGCCTTTTTCGTTGGCGCCGCGCCAGGCGATGCATTGTAGGCAATTGGCAACGAGGTTGCGATGCGTCAGCATCGCGCCCTTCGGCACGCCGGTGGTGCCGCCGGTATATTGCAGAAGAGCGACGTCGGCCGCTTTCGGCTGCGCGTCCTGATAGCAGGCGCTGGGCGCGCGATTGCAGGCGGCCTGCAGCAGCGTGGATTTGGCAAACCGCCAGGCCGGCACCGCGCGCTTGACGTAAGTGTTGACGAAATTCAGTAGCCAGCGCTTTCCCGCCGGCGCGAAATCGCCGAGGCGGGCTACCACGACGTGGCGGATATGGGTCTCGGCGACGACCGGCTTCAGCTTGTGGGCGAAATTCTCCATGATCACGATCGCGGCCGCGCCGGCGTCGGCCAGCTGCTCTTTCAATTCGCGCGGCGTGTACAGCGGATTGACGTTGACCACGATCATGCCGGCGCGCAGCGCGCCGAGAAACGCCACCGGGTAAGCGATCAGGTTTGGCAGCATGATGGCGACGCGGTCGCCCGGCTGCAAATTCGCCTCCTCGACCAGGAACGCAGCGAAGTCGCGGGTCACGTGATCCCACTTCGCGTAGCTCATCCGCACGCCCAGGCCCTCGAAGGCAGGAAGCCGCGCATGGTCGCGGCAGGCCGCGATCAGCATCGCCGACAGCGACGGATAGATATCCGGGTCGATGGTCTTGCGGATATCGGCCGCATAGGAGGCAAGCCAGATCGGCTCGGCCGCCTTGTTCGCCAGCGCCTCGCCCTGCGGCACGAGTGTCATGTTTATCGGTCTCCGGTGCGGCCGCCGCTATTTGGGCGGATCGTCTTGCGCCATCGCGGCTGATTCTATCATTGAAAGCATGTGGCAAAACAAGTCGCATTTCCAATCGACCGCGGAGGCGAGATAATGTCGTGGCCGCGGCGTTGCGGCCGAACATCAACGACAATGGGGGCAGTCGCCATGTTGCAGCGCAAACTGATCGGCATTGCCGTGGCTTTAGGCATCGCCGCGCCGTTGCCAACTTCGGCCGACGAGGTGCTCGTCACCCAGTACAAGGTCGATCCGTCCGGCGCGCCGTTCGCGGTGGCGATCGCCAAAGGGTTCATCAAGCAGGCCGGAATGTTCCCGAAGTGCTGGCCGGACTGCGGATCGGTTTTTCCGTCACGCTGCTCGGCGTGCTCCTCGCCGAAATGCTCGCCTCGAAGGACGGCTTCGGCTTTCTCATCATCGCACTGGCGGGTGTGAATTTTCCGCTCATTCCCGCGCAAGCACGAATCCCGAACTGGTTCCCCCTACACCCTGCGCGGGGAGAAGCGGAAAACATCACCCTGCCCCCAAATACTTCTCCAGCGTCATCGGCACGCCCTTCTTCGCCGGCTCGCGCGGCTCGAGGCCAATGAAGCGGCTGGCTTCCGCAAACCACATCGCGCGCGCCGGGAGCTGCCAGTTGCGCTTGCCAACATAGGAGGAGTCCCAGCGCACCGGCTCGTCGTCGATGTCCATGCATTGATAATGGGTATTGAACAGTTCGATGCGGTGGCCGTCGGGGTCGCGCATGTAGACGAACAGCGCATGGCCCGGGCCGTGGCGGCCGGGACCAAATTCGACGTTCTCGGCGAAGCCCATTTGCGCGGCAAGATCGCAGACATAGAAGAACAGGTAAGATTCCGGAATGCTGAAGGCGGCGTGATGCAGCCGGGGACCTGTGCCGGGCGCGAACACGATGTCATGCGGATTGCCCTTGCGTTGCAGGAACACGAAGTTCGGCGTGTCACTGCCGTCGGCGGCGATGTATTCGGACAGCCGGAAGCCGAGCCCCATGTAGAATTCGAGCTCATGCTGCACGTCCGGCACCAGCAGCTGGAAGTGATCGATGCGTTGCGGCACCGCGCCGTGATGATCCTTGAACGACACGACGAGCCGCGGCCTGCGATGCATGGTGGCGCAGAATTCGAGCGGCGCGCCGAGCGCGTCGCTGACATGCAAGGTCTTGCCCTGATACGGCCGCTCCACCCATTGCGCCGGCAGGCCGGCTTTTTCGAAATAGAATTTCGCCTTTTCCAGA
>Ga0187783_10000895_pt1 | contig 21919 bp, 18 predicted proteins | sample 1015_SJ02_MP02_2_FD_132471 | JGI IMG/M metagenome (GOLD analysis project Ga0187783, IMG submission 132471) | Tropical peat soil microbial communities from peatlands in Department of Meta, Colombia - 1015_SJ02_MP02_20_MG | ecosystem: Environmental > Terrestrial > Soil > Wetlands > Peat | place...
CGCCAGCGCCCTCCGGGTCTGGCAGCGTGCCGACGACCGTGACCTCCTCGCGGTCGACCCTGACCTCGGGTGATCCGGTGAACCAGCCGTCCGGAAGGCGTCCAGCAAACCAGCCCCGCAGCGCCTCCTCAACCGAGTCCGGCTCGGTCTTGTCTGTGCTCATGTAATTATGATTACACTGTTGCAGTGCCAATGCAATCGTGCCGATGCAACCGTGCGAACGCAAAGGTGCGAACGCAACCGCAGGACGCGTCTGCCGGCGCTGCTGCGCCAGCGGCGTTCTGGTTAGCCAGCGGCTGTGCCGGCGAGCGCCGCCGCGACCCGTGGGTACACCTGCACCGCTCCGGCGAATCCACGCCCGAAGTCGGCGGGCACGACCTGCACGTCCTCGCCTGGCTCCGGAGCCTGCACCATTAGACCGTCACCCAGATAGATCGCTACATGCGAGATGTAGTCGGGCGCCGTCGGGTCGGTGTGATAGAAGAGCAGGTCGCCCGGCTGAAGATCGGCCACCGGCACACTAGGGCCGGTTAGCGCCTGGTTCGCGGCCACTCGCGGCATCGCAATCCCGGCCTGCCGCATCGACCATTGCACGAGACCGGAGCAGTCAAACACCGTCGGCCCGGCACCACCCCAGACATACTCCATACCCACCCGGCTCACCGCCGCGGCCAGGAACTCGCGTGTCTCCGCCGTGCTGAGGCCGGGTCCGTCAGCCGCGGTGATCCCGACGCCGCCGGCCGCACCTGCCATGACCGGCTGGCCGGTCTCGGGGGCCTGGCCAACCAGCGGGGAGACCGAGGCGCCGGCCGGCAGCAGATTCTGGATCGCGCTGATGAGCTCGCTCAGCCGAGCACTCGGCGCGCTCACCACGAGCGCGTTACCTGACGGGAGCCCCAGCGAGCTGGCGACCGAGTCAGAGACGACCGCGTCCACGCCGCTGATGCCTACCGTGCCGAACCCGCCGATGGGCAGATCCAAGGTGCGGGTCCCGGCCACGGCGACGGTCCCGCCAAGGGGGATGTTCAGCTGCTGGCCCATCTGGTAGGACACGACGATGCCGCCGTCGGCCGCGTTGTCCCAGAGCGCGGTTGACGTCGCCGTGGGGCTCGCCGCGAACTGCCGGAAGGTCGCCGGGTCCACCCCGAGCGTGGCCACCTGGACGCCGTTGACGTCGAGTCGCGCTGCGTCGAGCTGATTGACAGCGGCCACGCCGATCGTTCCCGCGATCGCCGACACCGTGGCTGCGGGCAGGGTCTGCGCGGCCACGACGAACAGGTCGGCCGGATAAAGCGTGCCCACCGGCGGCAGCTGCTCGCTGGCAGCGGCCGCTGCCGCAGTGCCGTGCGTACCGGCCGCAGGCAGCAGCACGCCACCAGACGGCAGCGTGACGCCTGCCTGCTGGGCCGCCTCGGTCTCCGTTTCGCCGAGCCGGGCGCGGGCCCTCGCGGCCTCTGCAAGCGTGTTGCCGACGCTCTTGCTGCCTACCGCGGCCAGCAGCTGCGAGTACTCCGACCGCAGGTCGCCGGCGCTCACGGCCGGGTCATGGTGGCGGCCTCCCCCGCGCGACGCGGCAGGGCCCGGTCCGGAGACGACGAGCGCTACGGTCGCGCTCACCGCCGCGGCTGCGACGATGGCGCAGAGTGCCACGCGCATGCGACGACCTCCGTCGCGCACCGGATCACACTCCTCTGCGCTACGACCAGATCCGGCCGGATCGCCATCCACGATGCCCGCGTCTGGCGCACACGTCTATACCCGCCAAGACCTGATCATCGTGCCGCGCACGTCAGCCGAACCCGACGGGAAGGCAAACCCTCGGCGAAATTCTGTGCGGTGCCGGTACCCGCCGCCCCGCCGGGGCCGCGCCGCCGTCGCTCGTCTAGCGCAGTGCCGCGCGCAGCTCCCCGGCGTCCGTGACCGGCGCCCGGCACGTGAAGTTCCGGCAGACGTAGGCGGCAGGCTTGCCGTCTACAGGGCCACGGCCCTGCAGCAGCGGGATCAGCGCGCCGTCGTCGCGACCGCCGTCGGCGGGCGGGGCTGTGCTGCCGGCGCCGTCTGCCTTGACCGCGGACTGCGCGCCGCGCTGGCCAGTGACGTCACTACACGCGATGACCGCCCCGGGCGGGGCGGCAGCCAGCGCAGTCTGGTGCAGCTCGTCTCGCAGCGGCGAAGGCGGCCCGACGACGGCGATCTCCACCGGGCCTGATAGCGCTGCTTCGGCCACGGCGAGCCCAGCTCCGGCGGCCCTGGGGTACCGGCCGGCGAGCGCGGGCACCGCCGCGAGCGCGGCGACCGCCGCCTCGCGGTGCTCGGCAGACCCGGTCAAGGCCGCGTAGCTCAGCAGTGCATCTGCGGCGGCGAAGGTACCCGACGGGCTAGGCCCGTCGGCGACGTCGGACGGCCGGTAGATGAGCCGCTCGCTGTCATCGGGGGTGTCGTAAAAGCCCCCTGTCCCGGTCCCGAACCTGGCGAGCACGGTGCCGAGCAGCTCGCCAGCCAGCGCGAGCCACCGGGCCGCCGCGTCGCTGGTCGTGATGACGCCGGCGAGCGCGATGAGGCCCGCGGCGACGCAGCCATAGTCATCGAGCACGCCGGGCGTGCCCGAGGCCAGGCCGTCACGGGATGTCCGGGTCAGCCGGCCGGCGTCCAGGTGCACGCCCGCCAGGAGCTCGGCCGCGCCTGCCGCGGCGGCTATGAAGTCCGGCCTGCCGAACAGCAGACCCGCTTCGGCGAGAGCCGCGATCGCGAGGCCGTTCCACGCGGCTACGACCTTGTCGTCGCGACCGGGCCTGGGCCGCTGCGCGCGCACCGCTAGCAGGCTGGCCCGCACCTCGGCGAACTGGCCGGGATCCGGCGGATCTGCCCGCAATTGCAGCACCGATGCGCCATGCTCGAAGGTGCCAGCGTCGGTGACGCCAAAGACCGCGGCCGCGTAGCTACCGTGGTCCGGGCCGAGCGCGGCAGTCAGCTGAGCAGGCGTCCAGACGTAGAAGGCCCCTTCGCCGCCCTCGCTGTCGGCGTCGACGGCCGCCGCGAAACCGCCTTCGGCGGTCAGCATCTCTGCCAGCAGCCAGTCGCAGGTCTCGATCGCCACTCGCCGGGCGAGCGTGCTGCCGGTGCGGCGCCACAGGTGGGCATAGACCCTAGCCAGCAGCGCGTTGTCGTAAAGCATCTTCTCGAAGTGCGGGACGACCCAGTCCGCGTCCACGCTGTATCGGGCGAAACCGCCGGCCAGCTGGTCGTACATGCCGCCCCTGGCCATCGCGCTGGTGGTCACCGTGCACATCGCCAGCGCCTGATCGGCGCTGCCGCCGCTCACCCGCTCGCTGTGCCGGAGCAGAAACTCCAGCACCATCGACGGCGGAAACTTCGGCGCGCCGCCAAACCCGCCGCGTGTCGCGTCAAAGTCGTGCCCGAGCGTCGTCACCGCACCGTCGCACGCGCGGGCCAGCCGGCCGTCAGCTGATTCTGTGGCGGCCGCCACCAGGTCCGCGAGCGGCGCCGTCCCGGTTCCGGCGCCCGGCTCGGCTGGCTCCGCTCCGGTCGCGACCCCCGGCTCCTCGCCAGCGGCCGGTTCGTCGAGCAGGTCGGCACCGGCCAGCGTCCGAGCCTGGCTCGCCAGTGCGGCGGTGATCTGGCTGGCTTGCGCCGCTACCCGGTCCCGGTCATCCCGCCACGCCTGGGCGACCGCCAGCACGAGTCGCTGGAACTGCGTTCGGGGGATATAGGTGAAACACAGGAACGGCTCTCGGTCCGGCGTCATGAACACCGTCATCGGCCAGCCGCCCTGCCCGGTCATCGCCTGGGTGGCGGCCATGTACACGCTGTCGACGTCGGGCCGTTCCTCGCGGTCAACCTTGATCGAAACGAGGTGCTCGTTCATGAGCGCCGCTGTCTGCTCATCCTCGAACGACTCATGCGCCATGACGTGACACCAGTGACACGCTGAGTAGCCGACCGACAGCAGCACCGGCACGTCGCGCTCGGCGGCGGCCTGGAACGCCGCGCCGGACCACTGCCACCAGTCGACCGGGTTGTCTGCGTGCTGCAGGAGGTACGGGCTGGTTGCGCCGCGAAGCCGCTCTGCCATAGCCCTATCCTGCCCTGGCTCTGCTCGCCTCGGTCCGCGCGCCCAGGTTCTCGCTTGCCCGACACCAGCGGGCCCGACGTTTGTCGGCCTCGAACCCGGGTTGATGCTGAGGGTTAGCTGGCAATCGAGCCGGACCACTGGCGAGGCGGCGCCCGCCAAGCGATGCTAGAGGGAACGTTATGGTCATGAGTGTCGTTATCCGGCGCCTGCGGCTATCGCGCCGCTTCCGGCGGTGCGCGCTGAGCCACGACGATGACAAACGCCGGTACACTGCCAGCGGCTTTCCGGTGAGCTCTGCTCACCGGCTCCCACCGGAGGTCGCGGAGCGGTCAACAGTGGCGTCGATCGAGCGGTAGAGCACACGTTTGGAGCAGCTATGCGCGTACTAGTTCTCGGCGGCGACGGATTCTGTGGCTGGCCCACGTCGCTCTACCTGTCCGATCAAGGGCACGACATCACCATCGTCGACAACCAGAGCCGCCGGAAGATCGACGTGGAACTCGAGGTCGAGTCGCTCACGCCGATCCGCCCGATTCACGACCGGCTGCACGCGTGGCAGCAGGTGTCCGGCCGCTCGATCGGCTTCGTGAACATCGACCTGGCCGCCGAGTACGACCGGCTGGCCGACCTGCTCCTGACCGTCAGGCCGGACGCCATCGTGCACTTCGCCGAGCAGCGCGCCGCGCCCTATTCGATGCGGAACGAGAAGACGAAGCGCTACACCGTGGACAACAACGTTCGCGGCACCCACAACCTGCTCACCGCGCTGGTCACGACCGGCGTCGACGCGTCGCTAGTGCACCTCGGCACGATGGGCGTATACGGCTACGGCTGGTCGGGCAGCGCGCCGATCCCGGAGGGCTACCTCGCGGTGAAGGTCCCGACGCCCGACGGTGAGCTGGAGCGGGAGATCCTGCACCCGGCCAACCCCGGCTCGGTCTACCACCTGACCAAGACACTGGACCAGCTGCTGTTCTCCTTCTATGCCTCTAATGACCGGCTGCGGATCACCGACCTGCACCAGGGCATCGTGTGGGGGACGCAGACCCATCAGACCGCGCGGGACGAGCGCCTGATCAACAGGTTCGACTACGACGGCGACTACGGCACCGTGCTCAACCGCTTCCTCATGCAGGTAGCGATCGGGCATCCGCTGACGGTGCACGGCACCGGCGGCCAGACGCGCGCATTCATCCACATCCGCGATACGGTCCGGTGCATCGAGATCGCCCTGCACAACCCGCCGGCCGCCGGTTCCAAGCCGCTCGTCCGCAACCAGGTCACCGAGACGCATCGCCTCATCGACCTGGCCAAGATGATCAGCGACATGACCGGCACGGAGATCGCCTACCTGCCCAACCCCCGCCGCGAGGCCGACGAGAACGAGCTCAGCGTCCGGAACGACCAGTTCCTGGCCCTCGGCCTGGAACCCACCACGCTCTCCCAGGGGCTGCTCGAGGAGATCACCCAGATCGCTGCCAAGTACCGGTCGAGGGTGGACCCGCGCAAGATCATCGCGCGTTCGGTCTGGCGCGCCGGGATGGAGACCGCGGCGGACCTCATGACCGAGCTGCCGGCCCAGTAGCCCGACTCCGGTCCCCGGCCGACGCCCGGACCCAACTGGTCGCAGGCCGATCTCGTCGGCTAGCGCGCGGCCAACTCCGATGGGCCGACGTGACTCGTCAGCCACTCGCTCAGTGGCTGGACCGCGGTGAGAAAGCCGGATACCTCGGCGCGAGCGGCGGGTGTGCCCAGCCATGGCTCGACTGGCCAGTGCCGCCAGGCGTACAGGCCCTTCTGCCGTAGCAGGTCGCCTCGCGGGTGGTCAGCCGGGTAGCCGGGCGGCACCCTCTTCAGCGCCTGGTGGCCCTGTACCGTGGCGCCCTGCGCGCGCAGCGCCGCAACGATCTGCTCTAGGCCGGAGCCAGAGACGTCGACTGCGACCGCGTTGCGATACCGGTCCAGCTGGTCGGGTGCCATCTCATGCAGGCCGCGCCCGGCACCGAGGCCGTCCGCCGACAGCCGCACGTAACCGTCGCCGATGACGGCGGCGATCTCTGTCTTGTACGGCGACTTGTCTTTGCTGAACCGGACGTCACGGTAAGGGCGGAAGATCTTCGAATCCCCCGGCTCCGGCTCAAGTTCCGCCGCTAGCTCGCGCATCGGCGCCAGCACGCACGTCTCGTAGACGTCCTTATGGGCCAGCCAGTACGACTTCGAGTTATCGGCCGCGAGGCCCTCGAAGAACTCGAGCGCCTCCGCTGGCCAGCCCTCGAACGCCATCAGCGAACCTCCGCCCGTACATCGGGCCGATCTGGACGGCCGACCATGAGCACCTCAAGATGTCAGGGGTAACTCTGACAGCCTGCACGCCTGCCCGCCACAGCGTTCTGTCGGGATCGACCGGCAGCGACTGCTCGGCTTCCCGCCGCGACCCGAGCCGTCCCTGCCTGCTCAGACGTGGCCGAGCACGGGGTGCGGCGCGTACGGTTCCTCGAGTCGTCGTACCTCGTCGGCGGTGAGCGACAACTGCTCCGCGGCCAGCGCGTCCTCGAGATGACCGAGCCTGGTGGCACCGACGATCGGCGCGGTGACCCCTGGCCGCTGTAGCAGCCAGGCCAGCGCGACCTGCGCCGACGGCACGCCGCGCTCGGCCGCAACCTGAGCGCACCGCTCAACGACGTCAAAGTCCGTCGGCTGCTGGTACAGCGACTCGCCGAACGCATCGGTGCCCGACCGGACTGTCCGCCGCTCGCCGTCTCTGGTTCGAGTTCCGGCCAGCAGGCCGCGGGCTAGCGGGCTCCACGGGATCACGGCCACGCCCTGGTCGATGCACTGCGGGATCATTTCCCGCTCTTCCTCGCGGTAGACCAGGTTGTAGTGGTTCTGCATGGACACAAACCTCGTCCAGCCGCTGGCGGCGGCGATGTGCTGCGCCTTAGCGAACTGCCAGGCGAACATGCTGCTCGCGCCGATGTAGCGAGCCTTACCTGCGCGCACGACATCGTGCAGCGCCGCCATGGTTTCCTCGATCGGCGTGCAGTAGTCCCACCGGTGGATCTGGTACAAGTCCACGTAGTCCATGCCCAGGCGGTGCAACGAGGCGTCGATCCCGGACAGGATGTGCTTGCGGGACAGGCCGCGCTCGTTCTGGCCTGGCCCCATCGGCATGAACACCTTGGTCGCGACGACGTACTCCTCCCGGCGGAGGAACTTCGGCAGCAGCCGGCCCGTGGCAACCTCACTCGCCCCGCCCGAATAGGTGTCGGCGGTGTCGAAGAAGGTGACGCCACCATCGACGGCGGCCTTCACGATGGGCTCTGTCGCGTCCTCGTCGAGCACCCAGGGCCGCTCGCTGTTGTTGCCGTAGCTCATCATGCCGAGGCAGATCCGTGATACCCGCAGGCCGGTCGCGCCCAAGTTCATGTACTTCACGTCATCGCCTCCGTCGGTTCGAGCCGGCCTACCGCACAGAGCCTTCCACAACCGGCGATCTGGACCCGGTGGGACGCTCCCCGTTGTCCTCGCGGATGCCGTACCGCGCGTACAGCCGGCGCAGCGAACGCGGCGCCCACCAGTTGGCGCCGCCGAGCAGCCGCATCGTCGCAGGCACCAGCAAGACGCGCACAACCGACGCGTCGATGGCCAGCGCCACGATCATCCCGACGCCGAGCAGTTTGATGAACGTGATACCGGACGCCGAGAACGCGCCCACGACAATCATCAGGAGCAGCGCGGCGCTCGTGATGATGCCGCCGGTGCGCTGCAGCCCGGACGCGACCGCCTCGGTGTTGTCGCCGGTCAGGTCGTATCGCTCCCGGATGCGCGACAACAGGAAGACCTCGTAGTCGGTCGACAGGCCGAAGATAATCGCGAGCATCAGGATCGGCACGGTCGGGTCGATGGTGCCGGTGGGTGTGAACTGCAGCAGGCCGGACAGGTGACCCTGCTGGAAGATCCACACGACGACGCCGAACGTCGCCGACAGCGACAGCAGATTCATCACGACCGCCTTCACCGGCAGCACCACCGACCCGAACGCGAGGAACAGCAGCACGAACGTCGCGGCCGCCATCACCAGCGCCATCCAGGGCAGCGTCGCCGAGAGGCTGGCGAGCTCATCGACGAGCTGCGCAGTCTGCCCGCCCACGTAGACTCGCGCCCCCGCGGGCGGGGCTATGTCGCGGACCTGCTGCACGATCTGCCGGGCCGCTGCGGACAGCGGATCTGCACCGTACCGAAGGTCGATCCGGGCGATATTGCCGCGTACGCCTGTCAGCTCCGCGCCGGTCACGCCGGTGACATCGTCGAGCCGACCGACGTACGCCGCGAGCTCGTGCTGGGCGGCGGGCGAGCCAGCGATCGGCCCGCCGAACTCGGCAAGCGCTTCGATCGGCGACGTGACGTTTCCGGGGAAGTCGCGCGCAAGCTGTTCGCTGACCACCCGCGGCTGCGCGGCAGCAGGCAGGTCCTGCGGGCCGACGCTGCCCCAGGTGATCCGCAAGAACGGCGAACCCAGCGCGAGCAAGACCACCACGATCGCGGCGGCGAAGACCGCCGGGCGCCGCATCACGACGCGTGCCAGCCGGTACCACCCGCCGGTGCCCTCGGTATAGCGGGGGGCTGCGGGGGGTCGTCCCCCCGAGACAACACCGCGGGCGACCGCCGACCGGACCCGCAGCGCGTTGACACGAGGGCCGAGCACGGACAGCACGGCCGGCATGACGGTGATCGCCGCGAGCATGTCGACGAGCACGGTAGCGACGCCACCGTAGCCCATCGAGCGCAGGAACACCTCGGGGAACAACAGCAGGCTCGCCAGCGCGGCGGCGACCGTAATGCCGGAGACCACGACGGTACGACCCGCTGTCGCGACGGTCCTGGCCACGGCATCTTCGACCGAGGGCTGCCGCGAGAGCTCCTCCCGGAACCGGCCGACCATGAACAGGCCGTAGTCGATCGCGAGACCGAGGCCCATGATCGTCGTGATGTTGATGGAGTAGATGGATACCGGCGTTGCCAGGGTAAGCAGCCGAAGCGCGGCGAACGAGCCGATGATGCCGATGCCGCCGATCACGACCGGAAGGCTCGCCGCCGCAAGACTGCCGAAGATGATTGTGAGCAGGATCAGCAGGACCGGCAGCGAGATCGTTTCGGCGCGGCCGATGTCACTGCTGACCTGGTTGTTGATCGCCGTCTCGGTCGGGATCTGCCCGCCGACTCCGACAGTCAGGCCGGGCGCCGAGAAGTCGTTCCTGATCGCGTCGTAGTTGGTGATCCGGGCCGAGTCGCTGCCGCCGGCCAGTTCTACTACCGCGTAGGTGACGCGGCCGTTCGCGGTGGCGAGCTGCGGGTCCCCTGTCGACCAGTACGTCTGCACGGATCTGATCCGGCTCGCGGGCAACCGGGACAAGGCTGTGGTCACGGCCGAGCGATAAGCGGGCGATGCGACAGTCAGGTGATCGCGTCCGCTATAGAGCACGATGACGTCGTCGGCATTGCGGCCAAAGGCTTGCGTCGCCACGTTCGCCTCCGTCTGGCTCGGGCTGGTGGGCGGAGTGAAGCCGCCGCTCGACTGCAGCGCTCCGAAGACCCCGATGCCCCAGACCGCGGCAGCCGCCATCACGAGGCCGGCGATCAGCAGGGTCAGGCGGCGGTGATGAAAGACACTTCGTCCCAAAGCCTCGAACATGGGATACTCCGCGGCTAAGCTAGTTAGCGATCATTGCTTGAGTGAACGCCGTAAAGTCTTTACGATGTAAACTTGGCATACGGAGTTAACGAGTGTCAAGCTCAGGTCGCTTTCGAGCGGCCAGTCGCTGCGCATCGCGGCGACCATGCCGCGCAGGCCGGAAGGAGGACGGCGATCATGGTCCAGGCCACAGCACCCAGCAGACGTGATCGGCTCCGGGCCGCGACGACGCAGGAGATCATCCAGACGGCGCGCAGGCTGCTGGTGACGGAAGGCCCTGAGGCTGCTTCCCTGCGAGCGATCGCGCGGGAGATGGGGATGACGGCGCCCGCGCTGTACCGCTACTTCGGCAGTCACGAGGATCTGCTCCGGCACGTTGTCGGCGACATCTTCACCGAGCTGGCCGGGTACGTGGATGCCGGGATCCACGCCGCGGCAGCCGCCGTGCCGCCGGATCTGGACCCGGATGAGGTGTGGGCCGTCAAGCTGATCGCGGCCTGTCGCGCGTTCCGCTCCTGGACACTGGAGCACGTGCCGGAGTTCAGCATGATCTTCGGCAGCCCGCTGCCGGGTCTTGAGGTGCTGCATGAGGTGACGCTGGACCCGAATGTCGACTGTGGCTACAAGTTCGGTCAGCTGTTCCTCGACCTGTTCAGCGAGCTATACCGACGTCGGCCGTTTGCGATCCCGGCTGATGACGAAATCATGCCGTCGCTGCGTAACCAGCTAGCGCGCTACCGCGCGCTGACCGCCGTCGACCTTCCGCTTGGCGCGCTGCAGACGTTCCTGCGCTGCTGGGTGCTGCTGTACGGGACGGTCAGCCTCGAGGTCTTCGGGCACCTTCGGTTCGCCCTCGACGATCCGTCGCCGATGTTCGAGCTGATGCTGGCTGACCTGGCACCGCTGGTGGGGCTGGAATACCCGTCGCACCAGCTCTGAGTCCGCCGCTCCCCGCAACGCGCTCGCGACTTCCGCACCCGCTGAGGTCGCGGACCCTGCGCGGTCAGGCGACGTACGGAGCTGCGCCCGAGTCCGTGGTCATCGGCCTGCCCGCCGCGGCCCAGTCCTGCATGCCGCCGGCCACGTTGACCGCCCGCCAGCCCGCGCCGTTGAGTGCCTGCGTCGCGCGCCCCGATCGGTGACCGGTCCGGCAGATTACATAGATCTCCTGATCGACCGGCAGTTCACCGGTGCGCGCCCCGAGTTGCCTCAGCGGGATGTGGGTCGCGTCGGGCGCGTGCCCGGCGGCCCACTCGCCGTCCTCGCGCACGTCAAGTAGCCACGCCGCCTCCGGCACGGCTGCGGCCGGAATCTCCGGCACCCCGTTGGCCATACCCGCTGCCTCACTCACTCGGTATCTGTTCGCTGGACCTCAACCCTAGCGGCAGCGCCATCGCGCAGGTGCTTGCCGTACGCCAGCAGCATGATGCCCGGCTCCGGTGACCAGTCCCGGTCTGGCAGCCGGATAAAGCCCGCCTCCTCGTAGAGGCGGTGCGCCGCCTTCATGTCCGGCTGGGTCATCAGCACAAGGTGTCGGACTCCGTCGCGAGCGGCGCGGTCGATGACCGCGGCCAGCAGCGCCCGGCCGACGCCACCGCGCTGTGCGGCAGGCCATACCGCGAGAGCCCGGATCTCCGCCTCATCGGGACTGGAGACCACCTCGCCCGCGTTCGGCCAGCGCTGCAGCATCACGGTGCCCAGCAGCCGGCCTGCCTCGCCGTCCACCGCGACGAGGACCGGTCCGGAACCGTCCGCGCCCAGGTCGCGCAGCCGCGGCGCGTAGCTCGAGTCCGGCGACAGGAACCCACCGGTGCGGTAGGCAGCAAGCCGAAGCTCGCCCACCTCGGCCAGTTCGTCCTGATGTGCGTCCCTGATGAGCATTGCCCTATTCAACCAGCACGCGCGGGACCAACTCGGCCGGGAACCCAGCCGTGCCTGGCCCGGCGGAGCCCCGGCGCAGGTCGCAAACGGTCGTGGGAGCGGATTTACTGTCGCTGACGCGACAGTAAATCCGCTCCCACGAAGATCATCGGTCGATTACGGAGCCGTGGCGGCCGTCGTGGCGTGGCGGCCTTCATGGGCCGGTCGCATCCGGCTCGACCGGATCAATGGCGGTCAGGGCGAGGTAGGCGGGCCGCAACAGGCTAGCCAGATCCTGTCCGCCGACGGAGAGCAGCGGCGGTTCGACACTGCGCAGCAGCAAATCCGGCGGCGCGGCCGCGGCGGGTGGCAGCGACCGCAGCCTCGCCGGGCTCAGCGTCGACGTCCAGAAGCCGTCGACGCACTCGGCGAGCGGCCGGTCCGTGACGTCGAGCACCGGGCGGTTCGCGGCCGGCTCACGGCCGGCGGGCAGCCGGCGCAGCGACGCCAGCAAATCCTCCCTGCTCTTTCCGCGCCAGGCAAGCATGCGGAACGGATCGTCGTCGAACGCCTCGGCAAGCACGTAGCACACCGCTGCCAGGTGCTTGCACGGCACCTCCCAGTCCGGGCAGGTACAGGTCATCTCCAGGTCCTTGGCCGACCTCGGGAAAAGCGGGGTGCCGCAGTCCGCGAAGACCTGTTCGATCTCCGCCGGCATCTCGCTCGCCAGCAGCCGCGCCCGGAACACTGCACGCCCGGCGAGCACGTCCGTGACGACCCGCCACTGCCGCGTCGTCAGCGGATCCACGGTCAGGCGCACCCGGTATGGCTTGATCCGCGACCCCTGCACCATGGCGGTCACGTGCCCGGTGCCGATGTCGAGGGACAACACCTGGCCGGACCTGGCATAGCTCCGGCCCCTGCTCAGCCGGCTCGCGAGGCCGAGCGACTCCAGCACGTCGATGAACCGGCGCGACCACCACTGCTCGCCGATCGGGCCGCGCTTGCTTCGTGCCTTGATCCCGTGGGCGGCCTGGCGCGGCCGCGACGGCGGGTAGTGACCGTTGTCCCAGCCGCTCACTGCGACACCGCCTCGGGCGACAGCTGCACGACCTGGCGCAGGTCGGCGACCGACAACTCGGTCAGCCAGCTCTCTCCGGTTCCGACGATGGCCTCGGCCAGCGTCTTCTTGTCCTCGATCATCCGATCGATGCGCTCCTCGACCGTACCGACACAGACGAACTTGCGGACCTGCACGTCGCGGCGCTGGCCGATGCGGAAAGCGCGGTCGGTCGCTTGGTCCTCCACCGCCGGGTTCCACCACCGGTCGACGTGGATCACGTGATTGGCAGCAGTCAGGTTCAGCCCGGTGCCGCCTGCCTTGAGCGACAGCAGGAAGACCGCGGGTCCGGCGGCCTGCTGGAAGTCGGCCACCATCTCGTCCCGACGCTGCTTGGACGTGCCGCCGTGCAGGAAGTGGACCGGGCAACCCAGCCGCGCGGCCAGGTATGGCTGGAGCATCCGCCCGAACTCTGCGTACTGGGTGAAGCAGATCGCGCGGTCGCCAGCCTGCGTGAGCTCCTCGCAGATCTCCTCGAACCGTGCCAACTTGCCCGACCTGCCATCGAGCCGGGAGCCGTCGCCGAGCAGGTGCGCCGGGTGATTGCACACCTGCTTGAGCTTGGCCATTGTCGCGAGCACGAGACCGCGCCGCTCGATGCCCGGCTCGGCCGCCTCGATCCGCGCCATCATGTCATCGACGGTTGCCTGGTACAGCGACGCCTGCTCGGGTGTCAGGTTGCACCAGACCTTCATCTCCAGCTTGTCCGGCAGGTCGGCGATCACGCTGGCATCGGTCTTCACCCGGCGCAGGATGAACGGTCCGGTCAGCTGCCTGAGCCTGGCCGTCGCGTCGCCGTCGTGGTTGCGCTCGATCGGGATGGCGAACCGCTGCCGGAACTTCTCGGCCGGGCCGAGCAAGCCCGGAGACGTGAACGCCATGATCGACCACAGGTCGGTCAGCCTATTCTCGACCGGCGTCCCGGTCAGCGCGATGCGGGACGGTGCCGCGATGGCCCGGACCGCCTGTGCCTGCCGGGTGCTGGCGTTCTTGATGTTCTGGGCCTCATCACAGACCATCCGCCACCATGGCACCTGGGCCAGCACATCCCGGTCGCGCACCGCGACGCCGTACGTCGTGAGGACCAGGTCGGCAGCCTGGGCGGCCGCGGCAAGCTCGGACCCGGCCAGCCGGTCAGCGCCGTGATGCACGTGCACGGACAAGCCAGGCGTGATCCTGGCTGCCTCCCGCTGCCAGTTGCCGACCAGCGACATGGGGCAGACGAGGAGCGTCGGTCCGGCCGGCAGCCCGGCGTCGCGCTCGGCAGCGAGCAGCGCCAGTGTCTGCGGCGACTTGCCGAGTCCCATGTCGTCGGCGAGCACGGCACCCAGACCGAGCCGACCGAGGAACGACAGCCAGGCGAGCCCCCGCTCCTGGTAGGGCCGCAGCGTGCCACGGAACGACGGTGGCGTCCCCATCGGCTCGAGCCGGCTGTCGGCGTGACCCGACAGCAGGTCGCCGAGCCAGCCGTCGGCGTCCACCTCGGTCACGGGCAGCTCCGCCGCATCCTGACCGACGGCCGCCAGCACCGCATCCCTGGCAGGCATCGTGCCGGAACCGGTCCGCTGCAGGAACCGCAGCGCGGCCCGCAGGTGCCGCTCGTCCAGCTCGACCCACTGCCCGCGAAGCCGCACGAGCGGCACCTTCAGCCTGGCGAGCTCGGCGAGTTCATCGGCGCTGAGGGTCTGGTCACCGATCGCCAGGTCGTACCGGAAGTCGACGAGATCGGCGAGACCGAACACCGGCGCGGTCACCGAGCCGGACGGCGCCGCGCTGCGGGATCGCGTCGTGAGTTTGAGACCGAGCCTGGAGCGGCGCACCCAGTCGGGCAGCAGCACGCCGAAGCCGGCCCCGGCCAGCAGCGGGCCCGTGTCCTTGAGGAACCGCAGCGCGCCGGGGGCGTCAAGCGGGACGGACTCCGGTGCGGGATCCTGCAGCGCCGCGTCGAGCTCCGGGAACAGCCTGGACGCCTTGCCGAGGCCGGCCAGCAGGTCGTCCTCGGGGTAGCCGATGCCGGCGGCGGCCCAGCCGTCCGCGGCGGCGCCCGACCAGATGTCCGCGGCTGGCAGCAGCAGGCTCGGGTCGTCGGTGGATTGCAGCGCGAGCTCGACGCGCCAGCCCGCACCCGCCGCGTGCCCAGCCTGATCGTGCTCGGCCGCGTGACCCGGCGTTTCGTCGCCTTCCGCTGCGGGCGGCGCCGGCTCGATGAGCCGGAAGCACGTCCGTACCGGCCCTGGTGGTTCCTGCGCGGCGTCCTGCCAGGCCCAGAGTGCGAAGGCCAACTGCGCGGCGCTGGCCCGCTCGCGGGTGGCCACGGTCAGGCGGCCGTCCGGGCCCGTCAGCGCGGCCGCCCACCGGTCAGTGAGCGGCGCGCCCTGGCCGGTCTGCAGCAGCGCGAAGCCGGGCACAGCGGCCAGCCTGGCCCGGACGGCGGCGTCGGTCAGCCCCTCGAGCGCCGAGGTCACGATGGCGGCCGATGACTCGCCATCGGCGCTGGTTGCGCGGCACAGGGGCGGCAGCGCGCTAGTCAGTTCGCGGGCGCGCAGCGCGTCGGCGCCGGCGAGCACGGGGCGCCAGCACGCCGTATAGCCCGCGCCGCCATCGCCGGCCTCGTGCAGGCCGGGGAGCACGCGGGCGCGGGCGGCGAGGTCCATCGCCAGCGCACCCAGGGCGGCGAGGTAGTGCATACTGCCCGCCAACACCGCGTCAGCCAGCCGGGCGTCTTGCGGGCCGACGACCCGCAGGAGGTCAAGCGCCGCATCGGGGTCGAAGCGCAGGACTGGCACCTGCCAGGGCGCCAGGGACGTGTCGGCCGCCGGGGCGGCGGAGCCGCCGCGGCGAGCCTCGGCTACGGCCGTTCCCAGCCGGATAGTCACGTCAACCGAGGGCGCGCTATCAGCCGCCAGGTCCGTCAGGTCCGGTGAGCCCGCCGGTCGGAGAGACGTGCCGGGCAGCCACAGGGTCAGCTCGTCCTCGGTAGCCTTGCGCACCAAGTCGGTGAGGTCTGGTTGCTCGGCCAGCGCGTCCGCGAGCGCTGCGGCGGCCCCGGCGAACGGGTGCGGCCGCAGCGGCGTGACCGTGCGGGCCGACCGGGCGGGCCTGGCGGCTGGCCGCACGGAATCTTCAGCCCATACGCACAGCGCGCCGTGCGCCCAGACACCGTGGATCACCAGCATGGCCCGTACTCCCCTGACACCCAGGGACCATCAGCTCGAACGTAGCAACTGCAGCGCCGCGACACGCCGCGATGCGAGGGTGCTTGCGCTCGGGGCGCTGCAGTGATAGCTGACCGCGATGACGGTGGCGGGCCGTGAGCTCTAGAGGTCCATGAGGAGGGCGTTCTGCTCCGACTGCTGCCGCTCGTGGTCGTCGTCCAGCGGTGAGCCCGGCGCGCCGCCGCTTGGCCGCTGATCGCCGGAGTCGGGACGCACGCCGCCCGGTGGTGATCTGCCGCCGAAGTCCTGGCCGGGCCCGGACTGCTCCTGCTCCGCCGCGGCCGCTTCGCGCACCTTACGCAGCTGCTTGGACATGGACCGGAAGACGAAGTACAGGATGACCCCCATCCCGAACACCACGAGGAAGCCCAGTGTGCCTGGCTCCGCCCACAGGCTCGGCGACTTCGCCGCGGCCGCCGCCGCGAGTAGCATCACAAGCTCACCTTTTCCCTGAGGCCGGCGAACAGGTCGTCCTCTGGCAGCTCCGAATCCACCACTGACCTGGCCAGATGATAGTCCTCGGTCGGCCAGGCGGCACGCTGGACCTCCATCGGCACGCCAAACCAACCCCCATCCGGGGCGACCTGGGTCGCGTGTGCGAGCAGCGCCTGGTCCCGGATCTCGAAGTAATCGGCGCACGGCACCCGCGTCGTCGCCTCGAGTGGTCGGCCCTTGCCTGACTCCTCGGCCGACTCCAGTTTGGCTACCCGGTCGGCATACGGCGACTCAAGGCCGCGGGCCAGCATCGCCTCGTGCAGCGCCAGCATCCGGTCTCGATGGAAGCTGACGTGGTAATAGAGCTTGAGCGGCTGCCACGGCTCGCCGTCCTCCGGGTACCGGTCCGGGTCTGCTGCGGCCTCGAACGCCTCGACCGAGACCTCGTGACACTTGATGTGGTCCGGATGCGGGTAGCCGCCGTGCTCGTCATAGGTGAGGATCACGTGCGGCCGGAACTCCCGGACGGCTTGCACCAGCGGCCGGGCAGCGCGCTCGAGCGGCTCGAGCGCGAAGCACCCCGCCGGCAGCGGCGGCAGCGGATCGCCTGCCGGCAGCCCGGAGTCGACGAAGCCCAGGAATCGCTGCTGCACGCCCAGGATCTCGCGGGCCGCAGCCATCTCCTCACGACGCACCGCCGCGAGATTCTCCCTGATCCCTGGCTGCTCCATCGCGGGGTTGAGTATGGTCCCGCGCTCGCCGCCAGTCAGCGTGCAGACCAGCACCCCGACGCCTTCGCGCACGTATCTGGCCATGGTTGCTGCGCCCTTGCTGGACTCGTCGTCCGGATGGGCGTGTACCGCCATGAGCCGCAGTGGCTCGCTGCCGGGCGCGGCCGGGCGACGATCAGGAACGGCAAGCACGCGGGAAGTCACCTCCGTGTAATCCCGGGCGGTCACGGCCGAGCGCGGTCCTCGCGGACGGGGTTCACCGGCGCGGTGGCCACCATAAGACCCAGTACCGACAGCAGGGCCAGCGCGGGCGGGCTTGACCAGCCAGAAGGACAACGCGACCGGGCCGATCACCCATTCCCGCCGTCAGCCGCCGGGCGCCCGCTGCGGCGCGAGCCGTCAGGCCGTCAGCAGTAGATCGGCGAAGGCAGTTGCCAGCCTGCGGTGCCCGCTGGCATTCGGGTGCAACCGGTCCGCGGTGAACAGCTCCGGGCTCGCGGCGAGGTCGCGCATCGCCCAGGTGTCCAGGCAGACCGCACCTCGGCGGGCCGACTGGTCTCTGATGATGTCGCTCGCCTCGCCGAGCCGGTAGCGGGCGATCTCCACGTGCTCAGCCGGCAGCTCGACCACATCGGCGATGTCGGGCAGCGTGCACGTCAGGATCGTCGCGCCGGTAGTGGCGACCGCGTCGAGCAGCCGCCCGAGTTCGGCGTTGAAGTCGGCCGGGTTGAACTGCGCCCCGCGGATGTCGTTCATCCCGACAGTGATGCTGACCAGGTCCGGGCGTGCGCCGTTGAGCTGCGGCAGCTGCTGCTCCAGCACGCGGCGCACGGTAGCGCCGTCTACGGCCAGATTGGTCACCGCGCACGCAACCCCGGTGCGGTCACTGAGGATGTCCGCCAGCCGCCGGGCCCAGCCGACCGGACGGCCGTCCGCGCCGAGGTCACCACGACCCGCAGTCAGGCTGTCACCGAGGGCGATGTAGCGGGACCAGAAACGCAGCCGGGAAAACAACTCCATGCCGTACTTTACGCCGTAATCTCGGCAGCTCAGGCCCTCAACGGGGCCGGTCACGCCGACGGCGGGTCGTTCCCGTTCTGGTCCGGCCGGCCGTCCTGGCCTGCCTGCCCGGTGCCACGCCGGGCCCGGCGATGCTGCCTGAGCCACGACGCGGCGACATAGATCGGGAAGGCGATGGCGAGCAGGATCGCGCTGCCGGAGAACTCGCTGTCCAGGAAGCTGCCGCCCACCCGCGCAACGAAGTAGTAGTACAGCACGACGACGCCGGCCAGCAGCAGGTAGCCGCCGAGCTCGTCGGTGAGCGCGTGGTAGAGGAAGGCCAGCCAGCCGCGATCGATCCGGCCCGTGTACCGGGTGAGCGGCCGTCCGGCCCGCGTCCGCCGCCGCGCATTCACCAGGCCCGCGGCCAGTATCACCATCACGATGAGGTACCCGGTCACGATTGGGATCAGGTCCGAGCGGATGAGGTGGGATGACATGTCGGCGGTCAGGCGCGCAGCAGGAAGTGCCAGCCACGGATGAAGAGGTGCCAGCCGAACCACAGCCAGAGCGCGAACAGCGCCCAGCGGCCCGGCGGATAGCGCATAATCGCCCGGAAGGTTGCGCTCAGCGTCGGCACGCTTCCGCTGATGCCGCTCAGAGCGAGCCCCTCCCAGGCGAATATGGCGCCAATCAGCAACGCCCACACCACATAACCCAGCACGGGGTGATTGCCCATCTCGACCTCCGGGTGGCGCAACGGGATGCGAAAACTGACCCTATGCCGGGAACGGGTAGCCCGTGGCAGATGTGCCAGCGAACGGGCCTGACTGGGCCGACGGCCTGCGGTAATGCGCACCCGTACCCGACGCAAAGCTGACGCTCATTTTGCCCTGACTCGCCCTAAGTTGTTTATCCTGCCCCATTGACAGGTACGACATACTTGCGGAGCCTTGTTAGCCTCGAAGGATTACCCCCATGGGCCCGAGGCCCAGCGGACCAGTAATTCCGCATCCACTAGGAGTACCCGTGACCGAAACGCGCGACGACACCTACACCTGGCTCACGCAGGAGGCGTACGACCGGCTGAAAGCCGAGCTCGAGCATCTTGCTGGCCCGGGCAGGATCGAGATCGCGCAGAAGATCGAGGCGGCGCGGGCAGAGGGCGACCTTAGAGAGAACGGCGGATACCACGCTGCCAAGGATCAGCAGGGCATGCAGGAGGCCCGCATCCGGCAGCTCACCCACATTCTGCAGAACGCGCGGGTCGGCGAGGCGCCGCGCACTGAGGGCGTCGTCGGGCCGGGCATGACCGTGACCGTCAGATTCGAGCGCGACGACGAGGAGGTGACCTTCCTGCTCGCCTCCCGCGAGGAGGTTGGTGCGCCCATCGACGTGTATTCGCCGAAGTCGCCACTCGGCAGCGCGATCAACGGCAAGAAGGTGGGTGACACCGCCACGTACACGCTGCCGAACGGCCGCTCCACGACGGTCGAGATCCTCGACGCAGTGCCGTACGGCGGCAGCTAGGCCAGCCGGGTCGCAACGTGCGCTGTGGCCGCCCGTCTGGGCCGCTTAGCTGGTGCGGCTAGATGGCGCCGAGGTCAGCCGGCTCGACCTGCTCGGCCGCCGGAGGCTGGTCCACTGGTGTGTCCCGGCCACGCAGCGGGATCTCCTTCACCAACAGGGCGAGCAGGAACACCAGCGCTGACGCCGGGAGCACCCACAAGAACACTGCGTCCAGGCCCTTCGCGATGCCGAAGAACGCCACGTCCCTGATGGCGGCGGGCAGGCTGTTGATGGTGGCCGGGTCCAGCGTGCCCTCGCCAGCGCCCAGGTGGGCGCCTGGCAACTTGCTGGCCATCGCCGCGGTCAGCCGATTGAAGAAGATCACGCCGAACAGCGACACGCCCAGCGACCCGCCGATCTGCTGGAAGAACGTCCGCGAGCTGCTGGCCACGCCCATGTCCTTGAGCTCGACGCTGTTCTGCACGATCAGCGACGTGATCTGCATGAGAAGACCCATCCCCAGGCCCAGCACGACGAAGAACACGCCGGCCTCGAACCGCGAGGTATCCGGCCCGAGGTGGCTTAGCAGGTAGAGCCCCAGGGTCATGACCACGCCACCCATAATTGGCAGGATCTTGTACCGGCCGGTCCGCACCGTGAACTGACCCGCGATCAGCGACGTCACCATGGAGCCGAACATCAGCGGGATCAACAGCAGCCCGCTCACGGTAGGCGAGGCGTGCTGCACGGTCTGCAGGTAGAGCGGCAAGAAGGTCATGCCGCCGAGCATCACGAAGCCGAGCAGGAAGCTCATCCCAGAGGCGAGGGAGAAGTTCCGGTTCGTGAACACGTGCAGCGGCAGGATCGGCTCGGCCGCACGCGACTCGACCACAAAGAACAGCCCGAGCGCGACCACGGTGATCACCCCCAGCATGATGATCTCCCACGAGCCCCAGGCGTACTGGGTGCCGCCCCAGCTGGCCAGCAGCGTGATCGCCGTGGCACCCGCGGCGATCACCGCCGCGCCCAGGTAGTCGACCTTGTGCTCCACGCGGCGCCTGGGCACGTGCAGTGTCGCCCACAGGTAGAGCAGCGCCGCGCCACCGATCGGCATGTTGATGTAGAAGATCCAGCGCCACGACAAGGCGTCAGTGATGTACCCGCCGACCAGCGGCCCGGCGATCATCGCGAGCATCATCGCGGCCATCATGTAGCCCATGTACTGGCCGCGCTCGCGCGGCGGGACCAGGTCGCCGATGGTCGCGATCGCGCCGACCATGAGACCGCCGGCGCCGAGGCCCTGCAGGGCCCGGAACGCAATCAGCTCGTTCATCGTGGTCGACAGTCCGGACAGGGCGGACCCGACCAGGAAGATCACAATGGCGATCATCAGCAGCCTCTTGCGCCCGTACATGTCGCCGAGCTTGCCGTAGAGCGGCGTCGTGATCGTCGAGGCCAGCACGTAGGCGGTAACCACCCAGGCCAGATGATTGAGCCCGCCGAGGTCACCGACGATGCGAGGCAGCGCCGTCGACACGACGAGCTGATCGAGCATCGCGATGATGAGCGTCAGCAGCAGACCCGGCAGCACGATGAGGATCTCGCGGCGCGGCCCGGTGGGCACTTTGCTGGCCGTGGTGTCCGCCGCCGCGTTCTCCGACATGGGAATGGGCTCCCGTTCGCGTGCTGTGGGTGAGTCGCAGCCGGTGGTGCTTTCCAACTTACTTGCCGCCCGGCTAGCATCCTGTCAGGCAACAGGCTATGCTCGTTACTAACCGGCCGTCAAGTAGAATAAACCGGAGGCGGAGACAACCGGGCGAGGCGATGGCACACCACGTTGGCAGCGATGAACACGATCGCGGCCGGGACACCCGGTCGCGGCTGCGTGAGCTTGCGCTGAAGCTTTTCGCCGAGCAAGGCTACGAGAAAACCTCACTCCGGGAGATCGCCGAACGGCTTGGCGTCACCAAGGCTGCGCTCTATTACTACTTCAAGTCGAAGGAAGACATCGTTCGCAGCCTCGTCGAGGACTACGTGGCGCAGCTGGACGAGCTCATTTCCTGGGCGAGCGCGGAGCCACGCACGGCGGCGACGAGGGCAGAGATCATCCGCCGGTACCTGGGCATCGTCGCGAACGGGGCCGAGGTGTTCCGGATGCTGCAGCAGAACCAGGCGGCGGTCAGCAGCCTGGCGCATACGAAGGAGCGCGGCGAGCTGTTCAGGGAGCGGATGGACGCGCTGACCGACCTGCTCACCGAGCCACCC
>Ga0187783_10000896_pt1 | contig 21912 bp, 20 predicted proteins | sample 1015_SJ02_MP02_2_FD_132471 | JGI IMG/M metagenome (GOLD analysis project Ga0187783, IMG submission 132471) | Tropical peat soil microbial communities from peatlands in Department of Meta, Colombia - 1015_SJ02_MP02_20_MG | ecosystem: Environmental > Terrestrial > Soil > Wetlands > Peat | place...
CGGGCCGCCACGATCGTTGATCGCGCCACGCGCTAGACTCGGCTGACCTGCTCGCCGGACGGGGGTGCACCGGGGAGCAGGCCGTGTCGGCTCGTCGCCAGGTCGCGAGCCCCCGGAGCACCATGTCTCCATCACCGCCTTATCCGATCGCCCATGTCTACGGGTGTCCCCGAGCGGGTAGCTCAAGGCTGTATGCCTGATGGAGAGCGACTGAAAGGCGGCGAGCTGAACGCCGCGATTACGAGCGCGCTGGTGGGAATCCAAACCGAGTACCTAGGCCGCGGGCCGAAGACGGCCTCGACGTCACACCACGGCAACGTGCTCGTCACGCTCATGCACGACGTGCTCACCCCCGCCGAGAAGTCGCTCACGCGCCACGAACACATCGACGCCGTCAGCAACATCCGCCATCTCTTCCAGGGGACGATGGAGGCCGACTTCCGCGCGGCCGTGGAGCGCCTTACGGGCCGCAAGGTCGTGGCGTTCATCAGCGGCAACCAACTCGAACCCGACATCGCCGCCGAGCTGTTCATCCTCGATTGCCCGCTCTAACGATGCGGGTTGTGGGGGTCGAAAACCGCGATCGGGCGGCGCGGCGGCCGGGAAACCGCGACGCGCCTGGTCGGGCACCGACCCGTGGGGTCGGCGTTCTCGTGCTGTTGTTCTTGGTCCATTCGCTCGTGCGGCGGCTGCTGCTCCTGCTCGCCGGACCCTCGACCATGCGAGCACTCGCGGTCGAGAACGCCGTGCTCCGCCACCAGCGATTCAAGCTCGGCTCCCGATAGCGTTAGGACCCGCTTACGGCCTCGCTCGAAGCGCCACGGTCACAGAGCGCGACCGTTCCCGAGCGCCACCCGTAGATAGACTCGAGCACCTCGCCCTCGACATCCTCGCGCAGCAAGGCAGGACGCGCGTGGCTGGGTTTCATCGGCCGGCGCACATGCCGGCCGGTTGTGTAGACACGCCGTCCATGCCGTCCGCATTGCGGACAGCTGTGCACGTTGCTGTGAAAACCGACGCCGCAGGCATCACAGAAGATGTACGCCATATCCGCCGTTTACCTCCCTCTCACCCGGCCACGCCTGCGCTCACCAGGGTCACGCTCGGCGTGGAGCGTCATCGCGCCAGAAAATCAGCAACCAGGCCGAGCGCCCCCGCGGTGCTCGAGGGCCGTGCCTCCTCACCTTGGACCCCTCGGTCCGGCCCCGACCTCGCCCGTCGCGGGCAGCTTAGCCCGACGACCGGGAATCAGGCCGCCTAAGGAGACCCCCGGACGGTCGCTGCTCGCGTCGGGCACAACGACCTCCAGCGCCGCCTCAAAGAGTTGATCCGCGGTGCACGCGAATACCTCAAGCGTCACACAGTCCTCGAGCAGGGCGAACTTGCAGTGCTCGGCCCACTGCAGCGGCGCCACCACGCGATAGAGCGCACGCCCATCGCTTAGATAGACACCAGCCTCATCCGGCTCGTGCGCCCGCGCGACCGCCGCATTCTGCACCATGTCCTTTGCTGCGCTGAAGAACACCGAGAGCAAAGCTAGGGGCGGATCGGGGGAACGGCATCAGGGATCGGGCGCACCATGTTGCGGTTGAATACGGAGCGTTCAGATGATGCCCACCGAGTCGAGCGGGTCGGAGAAGTACCGGCCAGTACCGCCGTGACGACCTCCTCGCGGGCCGTGACCCGGTGCAACTGCCTCCTACGTGGCTGCGCCCTTGGTCTCCGTGGTGGTCGGCGTCGCGCCGGTCGTTGTGCGCCTTCCACGACGCAGTCCTCCGCCAGTGCGCTGTTCTCGCACACGTTCTGCTGACTCCGGCCTCTGCCATCGTGTCTGCTCGGTTGCGTTTCGATGCCTCAAAAAAACGAGAGCGTGAGCGCCGTTTCGGCTACGCAGCTTCTGAGCCGCTGACCGGTTTGGCGGTCGTTCCCTAGCGGAAACACTCACGCTCTCTGGGCAGGCATACTTACGGCTTGCCTAGCAAACGGCGTCGTGGACAATTGCGCAACTGTCTCGTGGATTAACCACATGACGCCGTTGCGCGCTGCCCATGTGTCTACGCGATGCCAGTGCTGCGCACCACCGCAATGGCGCGCCGCTACGCTTGCGCCATTCGCCCACGCATGTCGGGGCGCTGTGTACAGGTCGGGGGAGCGAGACGCCACGTCAAAGGATCGCAGTACACAGCCCCTCCACGGTGGCGTCTCCGGCACTGAGACACATGCTCCCCGCTTTCCGCGTTCGGTTCAGGCACACATGGCGGGTCGAGGTGTTCAGCGCGTGGGTCAGGAGGGCGGAAGCTCGAGGTGCCGCCTCGTACCTCCGAGCTGTGTGTATTGTCGTCTGCGAGTCGGCCCGAGCGAGGTGCTTCCCCTCGTGGGTGGGTTGATCGCCCGCAAGATGACCGCCATCCCGCGCTGAGACCGTTGCGGATCACCAAGGCACCCCAGGCCAGATCAGAGTCGGCATCGGTTCTCCTCGAGCGCATGCATAGCCGGGCGCGCGAGCGCGGCGTGAACCGTCGGCTCTACGCGGTCGTGCGCGCCTTGGTGACGCCACCGATGCGGGCTTGGTTTCGCGTGCGCGTATCCGGAGCCGATCAGGTGCCGGCACGAGGGGCAGCGATCGTCGCGCCCAACCACAAGAGCTTCCTCGACGCCTTCTTCGTGGGCATCTCGACTCACCGACACGTGCGCTTCATCGCGAAGGCCGAGCTGATGAAAGGGCCGATCGGCTGGCTATTCGTGCGGCTTGGCGCCTTCCCGGTTCGGCGCGGAGAGTCCGACGCCGAGGCGATCGAGACGGCCCGGGCGGTTCTCCGGCAAGGCGGACTGCTGGTGATGTTCCCCGAGGGCACGCGTGTTGACGATCCAAACGTGCTCGGGTCGCCACACCACGGAGCGGGCAGGCTCGCGCTCGAGACCGGGGCGCCGATCATCCCGACCGCGATCGCAGGCACACACAAGCTGTGGCTCGGTCCGCTGCCCAAGCCGCGCCGCGTGCAGGTGACGTTCTTGCCCCCGATCGACGCTCGGCAGCTCGACGGTCGAGCCGATGCAGTCGACGAGATCATCGACCGTCAGGTGTGGCCGTCGGTCCAGCGCGAGTACGGCCGCCAGCTCAAACGGCCAGGGCTGATTCTCGCCGCCCTTGCGGCGACCGGCCTGGGCGCCGGACTTCTGGCTCGGCGCCGAGCGCGCAGGCCGCCGCGCCTGCTCGGCGTCATCGAGCCCGGGAAGGTGAGGCGTCGCAAGGCGAGGCGACAGCGACGTGAATGGTTCGCGCGAATCCCGCATCGCGCGGCGAAGCTGCTCCGCATCGCGAGGCGCTAAGCGACCATTCCATCGCTGGCGTGGAGCGTAGGTCACTAACGCTGCCAACGATGTGGTCACCCAGCCTGCGTGCGGTCCGTAGTCTTCCTCGCCACAACCCGTTGGTGGGGCGGACGCCGAGCGTTACGCGCCAGCAGCCTGGCCACATGGAGCTTTGGCAACTACCCGTCTTGTGATGGCACGCATCCCTCACGACCTGGCTCGGGCTCGCCGCGGGAACGCGTCCTTGGAGCGCGAGAAACCTCCGGCTGCAGATGCTTTTCAACGAGCCCAGCGAGGACCGCACAGCCGCACACGCGAAGCTCGCTGCCGGTCGGCGTTGAGTTCGTCGCGTGTACCCAGCCAGAGCCGAGCGTGGGCAGACACGGACGCCGTGGCCAACGCACAGGCCGCAGCGCCCCGCTTGCGAGCGGCTCGAACGCGCGGCGAGAGCTCGCAAGTTCCACACCCACCCACGACAGGATGACGCTCACGTTGCCGCGCCGCGCGCGCAGCCGAGGCGTGAGCGGCGAGAGCTGAAGAAGCTACGAAGGAGCTGTCCTTGGCGAGAGGACTTCATCCCGTCCATGTGGGCTGCTCGGGCTGGAACTACGCGAGCTGGCGCGAAACCTTCTACGAGGCCGGCGTTCCCGAGCGACGCTGGCTGGAGAACTACGCGGCGAGCTTCGACACTGTCGAGGTCAATGCGACCTTCTACCGCCTCCCCACACGCGAGTCAGTGGCCAACTGGGTACGGCAGACGCCTGCGCGCTTCCTCTTCGCGGTGAAGGCGAGCCGTTATCTGACGCACGTCAAGCGTCTCGCCGGCATCGAGGGGGGCGTCGAACGCTTCTACGCCCCACTCCGTCCGCTGATCGACGCGGGCCGTCTCGGCGTGGTCCTGTGGCAGCTGCCGGAGAGCTTCCACCGCGACGACGAGCGCCTCGCCGCCGCGCTCTCGCTGTTGCCAAGTGGACGCCACGCGATTGAGCTGCGTCATCCGAGCTGGTTCGTCGAGGACGTCTACTCGATCCTGCGCGAGCACGACGCGACGCTCGTCATCGCCGACCATCCCGAGCGCCGCTTCCAGACATGCGAGCCGACCGCGCTGTGGCGTTATGTGCGCTTCCACCACGGCGCGCGCGGGCGGCGCGGCAACTACTCGCATACAGAGCTCATCGGGTGGGCACTGCGCTTGCACGAGTGGCGCCAACGCGAACCGGTCTTCGCGTACTTCAACAACGACTGGGAGGCCTTCGCGCCGCGCAACGCGCTTGCGCTGTGCGCGGAGCTCGACCGTCTCGCGCGCGCGTGAGGCTCCGATACCGATCCTCGTCGTGGATACCGCGGCTCAGCGTGGGCACCGTACGTGGGTCTTCTCGGCGCTGCGCTCGATGATGCGCAGATCGACATCGGCCCTCGTTCTCCTCTGCGGATCGTTGACTACTTCAGCCGCGAGCGTCGCGGGTCTTGCGGCTGAACACGTCCGTAGTAACCCCGGTCTGCGATAGGGCGCATCCCTGATGGCGCGTACGCTGGGCGCCTTTAGGTTCAAGTGTAATTGGATTGGGTTCACCTCTTGAAGGAGTAGGTCATGCCTGGAGTATCGACGCGATGGGAACCGTTCGCTGAACTGGGCGAGCTGCGCAGCCGCTTCGACCGTCTGTTCGGCGAGCTCGGCGGAATTGGAGGAGGGGAGGGCACCTGGACCCCGGCGATCGACGTTGTGTGCGACAACGGCAACCTGGTGCTCTGTGTCGACGTGCCGGGGATCAAGCCGAAGGAGGTCAGGGTCGAGGTCGAGGACGACATCCTCACGGTCTCCGGCGAGCATGAGGAGCGCGAGAAGGACGAGGACTATCTGTGCCGCGAGCGCCGCTATGGGTCCTTCTCACGCTCGCTGGCGCTGCCAGCGGGCGTTGAGGCGAAGAAGATCAAAGCCAGGACACACGAGGGTGTGATCGAGGTGACGATCCCGCTGCCGAAAGAGCCCGAGAGGAAACGCATCCAGATCAAGCCGAGCACGGCCTGACCCTGGACGCACGGGGGGCCAATCGATCTCGCGGTTGGTGCCCGGGCGATCGTTCCCAGAGGAGAGGAAATGCCAACACGCATCGTCTTTGACAATGGCGGCGAGGTGATTGCGGCCGAGAGCGAGGAGGAGGTCGTCCACGCTATCCGGCGCGACCACCCGAATCCGGTGGCGCTCGAGAGCGACACCGGTGGCCCGCTGCACGTTAACTGGATGCATGTCGCGTTCGTGGCCGAGGTGCTTGCCGTTCCCTCCGAGGAGGCCTGAGCACGATGCCGGCGAGCCATCTCACCCAGCCGCCCAGGGTCGAGCTCGTCAGGGCGGTGGCCCGGCTACGTTGCGTCGACACGCGCGGCAGCCGTGTGCTAAGCCTCTACCTCGGCTTCGACCCATCCCAGATGCCCAACCTGCGCGAACGCCGCATGGAGGCCGACTCGCTGCTGGCGCAGGCGCAGCGGCGCTGGGACGGCGACGGGCATGTCTCGCACGTCGCTCGTATCGCGCTGCGCGAAGACATCCAGATGGTCAGAGAGCGGCTCGCCGACGAGCGTGAGCTGGCACCCGCATCTGCGCGCGGCCTCGCGATCTTCTGCGCGGCCCCCGCCGGGCTGTGCGATGTCGTCAGCTTGCCGGAGCCCGTGGAGCCGCTGGTCGCGCTGGAGGAGCGACCGTTCATCGAGCCGCTGCTCGAGCTGGCCTCTCCCGAACGCTGGTGTGCTTTGCTTGTCAGCCGTCGCGCGAGTCGCATCTTCACCGGTACGCGCGAGCACTTCACCGAGGGCGCCCTCGTGCTCGATGACGTCCACCGCCACCACGCACAGGGCGGCTGGTCGCAGGCCCGCTACCAGCGCGGGGTCGAAACGGAAACGGACCGGCACCTGCAGGGGGCGTGCTCGCTGCTGTTCGACCGTTTCAAGCGCCGGCGGTTCGATGACCTGCTACTCGGAGGGCCGTCGGAGCTGCATCACCGCGTCGAACACGAGCTGCACCCCGAGCTTCGCGGGCGGCTGGCAGGCAGCTTCGAGATAGATGTCGAGCGCACGACCGCGGGCGAAGTTCATCGCCGGGCGATGCCGCTGATCGAGGCGCACGAGCGCAGCCGCGAGGAGGATGCGCTAGAGCGGCTGGAAGAGGGGTTCGCGTCGTCCGGTCACGGCGCCATCGGTTTGGACGAGGTGCTTGAGGCGCTGAACGAGCGCCGTGTCGGGACGCTGCTGGTGGCGCACGGATTCTCGGTGCCTGGCTTCGCGTGTCCTTCCTGCGCGCGTCTGGCCGCAGACGCGCGGGCCTGTCCGCTCGACGGTGCAGGCCCCGAGCGACGAGAGGACATCGTCGAGTGCGCGATCGAGACGGCACGGGAAGAGGCTGCTGACGTGCTGATCGTACGTCACCTTCACGACCGGCTCGCCACGCGGGGCTCGATCGGAGCGCTGCTACGGTTCTAGCACGTGCACGCCGGGGAGGGGTCGCTTGAAGCGGCTCTGCACGGGCGCTTCGAAACCTCGATCTTCGGCTCGGGCGGCACGGCGGTCTCGGATAGCTCCGGCGACACGATCGGACAACGGCGAAATAGCGGTCTCGGTCATCGCGTCCAGTTGGCCCCGTCCACAGGTCACTCCGCTCCGACCCGGGGGATAACACAGTCAGGATCGCGTGAGGTCCGCCACGGCGCAGACGCCCGCCAGGCCGCAACCTCCCGAAGTGCCTCCGTGGGACGCTCCTCGACCACCGCCGGTACGCCTGCGAAGACGAGACCGGACTCCGCGTCAAGAGAGATGATGTCCCCCTCGGCGAGCTCGCGCCCTCCGATGCGTGCGCTGCGCGCCTCGAGGTCCACCTCGAGCTCGCCGCAGCCGACCAGACAGGGCTTGTCGAGCTCGCGCGCGACAACCGCCGCGTGTGACGTACGAGAGCCGGCCTTGGTCAGCAGCCCCGCCGCCTGGCTGAGGGCCGCCACGTCGTCGGTCAGTGCCTCGGCGCGCACGAGCACAGGATGAGCTCCATCGCGCACGATCCGCTCGACCGCGTGATCGTCAAGAGCGAGCGGCCCGCTGGCGACGCCCACGCTCGCAGGCGTCGCATGGCACAGTGCCTCACCGTCGTCCCCCGCGCCTACGTGCATGCGCCTGAGCTCCTCGAGGTCGAGCCCCTCGAGGCGAGCGAGCGCGGTCTCCGGTGAGATCAGGCCCTCATGGACCTGGTCGGTGGCGATGCGCAGTCCTGCCCAGGGTGTCCGCTTGGCCGTGCGCGTCTGAAGCAGGAACAGCTCACCTTCCTGAACGGTCAGCTCGAACTCCTGGGCGTCGCCTAGCTCGGCCTCCAGGCGTGGGCACATCGCCTCGATGGCGACGAGCACCTCGGGCGCCATCGCCGCAAGCTCTCCTGCGCCCTCGACGCTGTGGCGTCCGCCCACCACGTCCTCCCCCTGCGCATCGAGCAGGAAGTCCATGTACAGACCTCGCGTCCCGAGCGCGGGATCGCGCGTGAAGCCAACTCCCGCACCCGAGACGCCGCCTGCGTTGCCAAACACCATCCGCTGCAGAATGACCGCAGTGCCGAGGTCGTCTGAAATCGCGTGCATGCGGCGGTACTCGCGCGCCTTCGGTGCGTCCCACGACGCGAGCACGGCATCCACCGCCGCGCGGAGCTGCTCCAGCGGATCCTGGGGTAGCGTCTCGCCGGTCATCTGCTCCAACCGCGCGAGATGCGAACGCGTCAGATCCTCGAGCGTGCTCGCGCTCAGCTCAGCGGGGCTCTTTGCTGCGGTGGCACGAAGAGCCGCGTCGAGGGCCTGCTCGAATGGCTCGCGTGGACAACCTCGAACGACCGTGGCGAAGGACTCCACGAAGCGCCGGTAGGAGTCCCACGCCAACCGCGGGTTGCCTGTCAGGGCGATCAACCCTCGCACCGACACCTCGGAGGAGCCTACATTCAGCACCGTCTCGAGCATGCCCGGCATCGATACGGGAGCGCCGGAGCGGACGGAGAGCAGCAGCGGCGCCCGCCGATCGCCGATTCGCAGCCCCGTCCGTCGTTCGAGGGTCGCGGTTGCGTCTCTGAGGACGTTGCGAAGTTCGTCATTCGTCGCGTTGGCGCCCGCGCGCGAGTAGCTCGTCTTCAGCACCACGGCCTCCGGTATGCGCAGCCCAGCGCGTGCGAGCAGCGCGAGGCCATGTGCCTTGGCGCCGATCGCCGCGGCATCCGGGACGGGCGTCGAGGAATCCCCGAGCAGGTAGAGGTGCCCGTCTGCCTCTGCTCTCGAGGAAGGCACCACGGCCCTGACGGGACCTCGCGCCGCGCCCTCGGAGCCGACCACTCGCGCGAGGGCGAGTGCTCGCAGAAGGTGCGCGCTGTGCATCAGCGCATCGGCTGTCTCCTCGAAGGCGCGCGTGAGCTCTACAACGACGAACATAGCGGTACCCGCAGGGTCGTCTTCTGCGGCGAGCGCCTTGTGCACCGAGCGCTGGGCATGGTCGGTTTGATGCTCGAGGGCGATCGTCTCGTGCGCTGCCTCGAGGAAGGCGTCCACCTCGCCGCGCGGCCCACCCCTTCTGAGCTCCGAGCTCAGCTCGACAGCGCGCAGGTATTCCCGTGACGCGCCGAGCACGAGCCCCGCGATGCCCCGCACCCGCTCGCGCACGTCTCCGGCTGGCTGTCCGGGCGCAAGGAGCGTCGCGTAGAAGGCGGCCTCCTCGCCGCAGTCTGCGATGTCATCGGCCGCCTCGAGAAGCTCGAGCACCTGAGCGAGCTCCGGCGCCCTCGCCGCGGCCGTACGCGCCTCTGTGAGCAACACATCAGCCTGGTGCTCGGCGCGCCGTGCGCGTGCGGCCGCTACGTTTCGCCGCTCCCCCACCTCGACTATCGACGCCTCGAGCTCGTCACGCGCGGCCTCCACGATCTCGACGGTGAGCTCGGCGTGGTGGAGCGCGAGCGCGAGCATCTCCTGTCTTGCCGAGCGCAGGTAGCCGGTGAGCTCGGCACGGACCTCATCCTGCACGAGCGAGGTTGCCTTTCCGGCCCGAAGGCCCTCAGAGCAGATCCGCAGGACGGCCCGCAGGTACGCCTCAGCCGCCTCCGCGCCCAGCACGTCGCGAAGCGTCTCGCCCGGACGTGCGCCGCGGCCGCCGGCGAACTGGAGGGCGTCGTAGACGAGGCCGTCGCCCCCGGCCCGCAGGAACGCGATGTGCCCGTATCCATGCTCCGCGGCCCAGCGCAGCAATGCAACCGCCGCGCTGCGTCCAACCAGGCGGCGCAGCCGCTTGCGCGCCCGGTTCCAATCGATGATGAACACCAGTCGCGACCCCAGGTGCTCGAGAAAGCGCTCGCACTCAGCCTCGTCGGCGGCCTCGAAGCGCCCGCTCGCGAGGTGATAGAGGCCACCTTCGATCGCCTCGTCGCTGCGTGAGCGGGTGTCCTCCCAGGAGACCGGCCAAGGGGTCAGCAAGGCCTGGAAGAAGAGCAGCCGCTGCAGGTGCACATCGGTGTAGGTGATGCTCACGACCAGATCCGTGACCCTGACGACGACGACGTGGGCGTCGGTGGTGCCGAGGTCGTTCTGGATCAAGAGCGCGCGAGCGCTGCGCGTCGCCGTGGTACCCAGGCCGGGATGGTCGAAGCGCACCCGCTCGGTTCGGTGCACTCCGCGCATGAACGCGCGCAGGAGCGCTCGATCGCTCGCACCGAGTGCATAGGCGCGGGCGCCGTCGACCGATTCCGTCGCGACGCGCACCTGGAGTGCGCCCAGCTCGCGGTGGGCGTCCATCACGACAAGGTGGAGACTGTCGCGGTCTGCCGCGCGCGGTGCGGTAAGGCGTGCGATGTCCTCGGAGGAGATGAGGTCGTCCTTCACGCTCAGCTTGGCCCGTATTGACTCGGCGCGCCTTCCCAGGTTCTTCGCGCCGACGCCCTGAGAGGCGCGCAGCGGTGCGAGCATCTGGCGAGCCGAGTCAAAGGCGTCGCGCACGATCGTCGCTGCACCGGGGATGCGATAGCGACCGTCGGGCTCGCGAGTGCTCCCGGAGACGACGCGATCGAGACGCGTGTCCTCGATGCCGCAAGCCACCCGCTCCTGACGCAGGTCGCCCTGTCCTACCGACCCGTCGGCGGCCGCGCGCGCGGTCTGCAGCAGGGTCAGCAGATACTTGACGCGATCGTTCGCCCCGAGCGCGTCGGCGACCAATCTGGGCAGCAGCAGCGGCGCCTCGCCAAGCGCCTCGATCATTCTGTCCTTCGACATCGCACCCCACTGATCGCGGAGAAGAAGATGCGCGGATCGTCTCGGACCAGCCGCGGCAAGCGCATCCGGGAAGAACCCGGTCTCTGATGCGCGAAGCCCACAGTTCGGGACGGGTTGTGGAAAGCCGCCACGGTGCGAATCAGTAGTTGCCCGCGTCGTTCGCGCGGACTCTCAGCGATGCCGGCGGGACGCAGCCATGGAAGAACATAGGCGGATGGCGGCGGTAGCTCCAACAGAGCTTCAGCAGGTGGAAACGCTGGGCAGCGTGCTGGCGCGCCGTAGATTGGAGCACCGTGCAGTCAGGCTGCGGCTTGTGCTTCTGGCGCTCCAGCAGCGCTCCAAGAGTTACGCGCGATCCGGCGCCGTGCCGGTTAGCCTGCGGCACGCGATCACGGACTTCTCCGCCGAGCTCGCGCGGGTCCAATGCGGGCTGAGTGGGTCAATCACCGATTGGGAAGGCCCCGAGCCGGAATACGGTGGCGTTCATCGACGGAAAGGAACAGCATGAGTCCAACTACAGAGTCGTCTCAAGCACAAACCGGCTCTCCTCGTCTGCTGGGAAGCTTCCGCCTTCCGCGCCTCGCACACGCACGGGTGCTCGACGCAATGCGCCCTGGGGTTATCGGCGTCTCGCCCGAGACTCCGCTTCGCGAGGTCGCTCGCACTCTGGCGAGCAAGCACATCCACTGCGTGGTCGTAAACGACGACGGCGAGGTCGGCGCGCAGCGCTCCCACGCGATGATCTCGGCGCTCGATCTTCTCAGCGCTGCGGCGAACGAGGCGTTCGAGGACCGGACCGCGGCCGATCTCGCCGTCGACGAACCGCCGACGGTCAGCACCGACGACCACCTGGAGCGGGCCGTCAAGCTGATGGCCGACAGGCGCGCCGAGCACGTGCTCGTCTGTGACGCCGAGCACGGAGATCCGGTCGGTATCCTCTCCACGCTCGACGTCGCGGGCGTCATGGCGTGGGGCGAGGCGTAGCCGATGAGGACCTTTAGAACCCCGGGGGTGCATAGCTCGATCGCGCTCACCGCGATCCCGGAACGGGCTCCCCATGGGCGCCGAACCTGGGCACCTATTCAACCGTCGGCCGGCAGGATCCCGAACCACGGCTGGAGTTTTGGACCGTGACACCGCATCGCGGTCCAAAACGCGCCGTATCCGCACAGAACAAGCCCAGCCACGGGTTCTGAGCATCAGCTGAAAATCGTGGTGTCCTGGTTCGATTCCGCGTCTGGCCATTGCTGTGTTTCCCAATGGGCCGCATCCCGCGCCGGAGCCCGCGCTTGCACCGCACGCGCTAGAGTTCCCGCCACCAAGCCTCCGAGAGGTCCGGTCCGCAAATGGCTGTACTAATCGTCGTGATCGTCATCGTCGTGCTCCTCGCTCTCGGCTTGTGGGCCGGGTACAACGGTCTCGTCAAGCGGCGCAACCGGACCCAGGAAGCGTGGTCGCAGATCGACGTCGAGCTCAAGCGCCGCCACGACCTGATCCCCAACCTGGTCTCGACGGTGCAGGGCTACGCCGCCCACGAGAAAGGGACCTTCGAGGCGGTGACCCAGGCCCGGGCCAACGCGATCACCGCCGGCGCGACGGGCGACCCGAGTCAGATCGCCCCCGCGGAGAACGCCCTCTCCGGCGCCCTGCGTTCGCTGTTCGCGGTCGCCGAGAACTACCCGCAGCTACGGGCGGTTGAGAGTTTCCTGCAGCTCCAAGAGACGCTGACTTCCACGGAGGACAAGATCGAGTACGCCCGTCGCTACTACAACACCAGCGCCCGCGACTACAACATCGCGCTGCAGTCATTTCCGCGCAATCTGATCGCCGGGCCGTTCGGCTTCAAAGGCGTCGCGTTCTTTGCCGTCGACGAGCAGGACCGCGCCGTACCCGACGTGAGCTTCGCCGGTTCTGACCCGGGTGCGGCCAGCCCGGCACCCGCAGCTGCCGCAGCTCCAGAGGGCCCTCCGCCTGCCACCGGCACCCAGGGCCCGCCGCCGGCCGGCTGAGACCACAGCGGGTCGGCCGATGGGCCGGTTCAGACGGACTGGCCCGAGGCGATCTTTTCGAGGGCTGCGATCCTCTGCTCGATCGGAGGGTGGGTGTCGTAGAGGTGGTGGTACCAGGCATCGTGGTGCTGCAGCGGGTCATCGATGCACATCGCCGCGGTCGCGTGGTTCATGGTCTTGAACGGTTTGTCGTTCTGCTGCAGCTTCTTGAGCGCGCTCAGCAGCCCCGCCGGATTGCGCGTCAGCTCCACGCCGCTCACATCGGCCAGCGACTCGCGGCGGCGTGAGAGCGCCAGGCGCGCGAGCGGACCGAAGATGAAGCCGACTACCGCGAGCAGCGCGCCGGCGGCGAAGATCACGAGCACGAGTTGGTTGCCCCCCCTACCGCCGCCGCCTCGCCCGAATGAGGCAAAGAATGCGCTGCGCCACAGGATGCTGGCCAGCAGGGCGGCTATGCCGATCATGGTTCCCACCACGAGCAAAAGACGTATGTCGTGGTTCTTTATGTGGCTCATCTCGTGACTGGTAACGCCTTCGAGCTCCTCGCGGTTCATGATGGCAAGCAGCCCCGTAGTGAAGGTGATGGCTGCCTTGTCCGGGCTGACCCCTGTGGCAAAGGCGTTGGGCGAGGGGTCGTCGATCACATAGACAGCGGGCTTGGGGATCCCCTCGCCGATGGCCAGTGCCTCTACCAGGTTGTGCAGCTGCTGGAACTGGGCCGGGTCGGCCGGCACGGCCCCCGAGACCCGAAGCACAAGTCCGGCGCCCGCGTTCAGGGAGTAGAGGATCCCGCCGACGGCAAGGAGCGCACCGATCGCAACGCCGATGATGACCGGGCCCCATCCGTAGCTGGTCTGGTGGGCATTTTCGATAGCGGGGTTGACCGCCGGGTGGGCAACGGCTTTGAAGAGCAGGCCCACGGCGGCTCCGATGGCAAGCCAGATCACGAAGAACATGACGACGACGATGACGCTGCGCCGCTTGTTGGCGGCGATCTGGCTGTACATGCGCCGGATCCTATGTCACGGCGGTCTCCGAACGGGATGTATTCGACCTCGCGTCACAGAAGATCAGCGGGATCCGCTTTAGGCGTTTGAGCTCGCGTGGGGTGCATAAGCCCAGCCGGGTAGGCGAGATCGGAGCATCGGGGGCCTCACCAGCCGATCGGGCGACGAGATCGGCTCGGTGCCTGTTGCACAGGTATTACAGGGCCGCAGCGTGAGCGCCCCGAGTATTGGCACCCTTCACCCACGCCCTGCCACGATCACCTACACTCACTATCGGCGCGTCACGTCGTGTCGCGCCGTAAGCGATCGCGTCCGTTCCCGAACCAGCCCTGCGCCAGGCAGCCCCTACTGGCGAATCGGGGCTAGGGGCCCTGATGTTCTCCGCGTAGAGCCGCGCTGCCCATTCCAAGTAGGTCGGGCAGTCTCCGCGTGTTCTACGTTGGCCTCCACCTCGTACTCAACGTCGGCGGTGGAGACGGACTCGCGGCAGCACTTGCACACCACGACTTGCGCGAGCCTAGCGCGCAGCTGTGATGGTGGATGTCGAGCGTCGGCATCTCGGGATCGATGAGGTACCGTTCTGACCACGCCCTGATCACGAGGATCGCGGGAAAGAGGTCAAAGCCAGCCTGCGTCAGCCGGTACTCATATCAGTCCGGAGCGGCGAGGCGCTCCGGCACTTCCTGCGCGGCCTGACGTGCGGCGCCGAGCCGTCCCGTCGGCTTTGAGCCTCGCACTCCACTTCTCTTCCACGTGGCCAAATCTCCAGAACGCCAGCGCGCTTACCCAGCAGACCACGAACATCCCTACGATTACAAAGCCCGCCTTGTTGATGTCGAAGACTTCCACGTAGTGCCAGAAGGAGCCGTGTAGACCGCCGAGCTCCATCGGCACCAGCCCTAGCACCTCGATCGTGCCGATGAAGAAGCAGATCGCCACCGACAATCCGGTGATCGCGAGGTTGTAGTAGACCTTGCGGACCGGGTTGAATAAGGCCCAAGAGTAGGCAAAGTTCATGAAGATGCCGTCGAGCGTGTCCATCAAGGACATGCCGGCGGTGAACAAGATGGGCAGGCATATGATCGCGTAGAAGGGAAGATGCTGGGTGGCGAGCAGGGCGGTCGTCGCCAGCAGGGCCACCTCGGTCGCGGTATCGAAGCCCATGCCAAACACCACGCCTACCGGGTACATCTTCCATTCGGTGTCGATCGTCTTCATCCACCTGCCGAAGAAGCGGTACATCAAGCCACGGTTGTTCAGCTGGCGCTCGAGCTCAGCCTCGTCGTAGTTGCCTCTGCGCATCGATCGGAACACGCGAAAGATTCCGGCAAGGATGACGATGTTCAGCAGGGCGATCAGGTACAGGAACGAGGCCGACACGACTGTGCCGAAGATCCCGCCGAACTGCTCGAGGTTGGAGCCGCTGTTCGAGACAGCGCCGAAAACCGCTTTCTCGGCCACGACGATGCCGACGCCGATCGCGATGACGATCGTCGAGTGCCCGAGTGAGAACCAGTAGCCGATGCTGAGCGGTCGCTTCCCCTCGTTCATCAGCTTGCGCGTGGTGTTGTCGATCGCCGAGATGTGATCCGCGTCGAACGCATGGCGTAGGCCCAGCGAGTAGGCAAGCCCCGCGACGCCGATACCGAGGCCCTTGTAATGGGAGGGGACCACAAATGCGACGAACACGCCAAATCCGATGATGTGCAGGACCGCAATCGTCACGAACATCAAGCCCACCCGAAGCCGCTCTCTCGGACTGAGCGCTCTTGCCACTTGACCGATATACCCGAGAACCCCGAACCGAGAAGTCGAGCGATCGACCAGGTCGCTCGGTCTGTGCGTCGGACTGTTTCCCAAGTCACTTCCCACGAAGCTCATCGACTGTCCCTTTCTAATTGCATGATTGAGAGAGGGACTGCTGGCCCGTCGCTCCTGAGCGGGATCTCAGCGGGTGACTCCGGGAGTGTGGCGATACCGCTGTGCCACTCGACGGCGGCCCAATTCGTGACGAAGTGCACGGTGCTCACAGTATGGCCCAGCATCCCTCCGCCGCGTAGGTACGCAAACGAGCGTCTCGTGCGTCGGAGCACGGGCGAGGGTTGTCGTCCCCGAGCGGGCCTGAGCGTGGCCCTCCGTCGCGCGCTCACTCGGCCCGCAAAGCACTTGCGTGCCCAGACTGTTGGCCGTCTAACGGCCTAGTGGCGGAACCTCACTGAGGCCCCCGCCGGGTGGTGAGTTGACTGCTTCTCGCTGCGTCTAGAGGCCGACGGGCGGGCCGTGCGCAGCTGCCGGCGGTGAGGCAAGGTCGTGATCGGTCCACTCGCGGCGCGGTGCTGATCCGAGCAGCGCGCCGACGCGGTCCTCGAGCTTCCTCGCGGAGTGTTCGCGCCCGTGCGGGCTGAGGCGAACCGCCGCCTCAAGCAACAGCTCGACCTCGCCGCTTTGCCGCTTGCCAGTCTTCACGACGGCTCTCGGCATGGTGTCTCCCTTCTGCGATTGTCATGGGATCGGATGCACGGACCCGTCCCGCACAAGCAAGCATCCCGGCCCGGGGTGGCGAACGACTGGCGACGGCGGCCTATGCGGCCGTCATCACGTCTCGCCAGTTAGAGGCGTCTACATCGCCCGGCGGCCAGGGCCGGAACAGTCGGTGGGAGCGTCGCGTGGTTCACCGCATGCCCCTCGGTCTCGCTGGCAATTGTGCAGAAAGTCTATCGAGATTCTGACGATTATCAGGTGCTCCTGGCTGTCCCCGCCGTCGGTGGACGGAAAGCGGCCCTCGTGGAAGAGCTCACCGGAGCTTCACGTCCGCGTGGCGACCCCGGTCGCCAATCGCCTCGCTCAAGATCGGCTTGCCAACGAACCGAGCAGCCATATGTGGCGACCCGAGGTTCGCAGCTGGCGTAGCCTGCCTGGGATACTGGGGTTCGGATTCGTGAGCTCGTTGAGCATGTTCCGCAGCGCCGAGCGACGCGACCCACTGGACGTGAGCGCCACGCTGATGCGCTAGAACCCGACGGGATGCGCGCCGGCAACATCCTTCGCCAGGCGTCGTGGCCGGCTATCTGCCTGCTGCTGGCCGCGTGCGGGAGCAGCGCGCCGTCCGAGACCTCCGAGCCAATGACGTCAGGGGCCGCAATCCCCGCCCCTGCGAGGGCGGCGAGCTCCCCCGCCAAGGAGCTGCTCGACTGGCCGGAGTTCGGCATCGACCCGCAGCGCACCGATGTAAGCGAAGACGAAACCGGCATCACCAGCGCGAACGTGGGCCATCTGCGCCACATCACGGTCACGCTTGCGGGCACCGTCGATTCCTCGCCCATCTACCTGCACGATGTGCTCGTCGACGGCGCGGTGCACAACACGATCATCGTCACCACCACATACGGGAGGACGATCGCGCTCGATGCGCAAAGCGGCAGGATCCTGTGGGTCTTCACGCCGCCCGGCATCGACCGCTGGGCCGGCACGCCGCAGATCACCACCGCCTCGCCGCTGGCCGACCCGGACCGGCGCTACGTCTACGCGACCTCGCCGAACGGTCTGATCCACAAGCTGTCGATCGCCGACGGCGCCGAGGCCGCCGGTTGGCCGGTGAGCATCACGCTCGAACCGCTGCACGAGAAGATCGCGCCCGCGCTCAACATCGACGGGCCCGACCTGCTGGCCACGACGGGCGGCTACCTGGGCGATATCCCGCCCTACCAGGGCCACGTCGTCGTGATCGAACGCGCCACAGGACGGCTGCTGAACGTGTTCAACACTCTTTGCTCCAACCGCCGCCGCCTGATCCTTCCCAGCAGCTGCCCCGCCAGCGACTCGGCGATCTGGGCACGCAGCGGCGCGGTCGTAGAGCCGGGCGGAGCGCGCATCCTCATCGCCACGGGCAACGGTCCGTGGAACGGCACCACGAACTTCGGCGACAGCGTGCTCGAGCTCAGCTTCCCCGGCCTTAGCCTGCTTCAGTCGTTCACCCCGACCGACCAGGAATACCTCAACGACCACGACCTCGACCTCGGCTCGAGCGCGCCTGTGTTGCTAGGCGAAGATCGCATCGTGCTCGCCGGCAAGGACGCCATCATGCGCGTGCTCGTACTCTCGCGGCTCGACGGCTCCCCCCCGAACAGCGCTCGCGCACGATCGCACCCGCTCGGTGGGGAAGTGCAGCACCTGAAGACGCCGGGCGACGCCAAGCTCTTCAGCGCCCCGGCCGTGTGGCGCCGCGACGGCCGCACGACCGTCTTCGTCGCCGACGAAAACGCCACGGCGGCCTATGTCCTGCGCAACGGCCTGCTGCAGCGCGCGTGGGAAAACAGCAACCCGGGGACGAGCCCGGTGATGGCCGGCGGCCTGCTCTACGTGTACGACCTCAGCGCCGGCGGCATCTTCGTCTACCTGCCCGACTCCGGCCGCCCGATCGCCAAGCTTCCCGGCGAACCCGGACACTGGAACAGCCCGATCGTCGTCGACGGACACGTGATCGAGCCAGAGGGCAACGCCAACAACCACCAACTGAGCGGTCGGCTCGAGATCTTCTCGATCGGCTAGAGGCCGTAGCCCTCGCCCAGGCGCCTAACCGCGGCCACGTGTACGTCACGCTGAACCGGCCTCGAGAAGGCCGGCTGTCAGTGATTCAACCCGATGGACCTCAGCGGCGCGTCGGTGCGCGCCCGCATCGAGCAACCGGCACTGTCGATGACGCATAGCATTGCGGCCATGGCCGATGGGGCACGGATCGGACCGGAGGAGCCGACAGCTCCGGCTCAGCGTGGGGCGCCCGCCCCACCGGAACGTGATTCAGAGCGCGGCACGGGCGCGAATGAGTGCTCGAGTTTTGGCGGCGTATCGCACTACTTCCACGCGGCGGCCGAGCGCCTGCGGATCCCGGACGGTCTGCGACACGTGGTGAGCACGCCCGAGCGAGAAGTCCAGGTCCAGATCCCGATCCGCCTGCACGACCGCCAGATTCACGTCTTCTCCGGCTATCGCGTGCAGCACAACTCGGCGCGTGGCCCCTACAAGGGCGGCATCCGCTACCACGAGCGCGTGGACCTCGATGAGGTGCGCGCGCTGGCGGCCCTGATGACGTGGAAGACGGCGATCGTAGATCTGCCATTCGGTGGCGCGAAGGGCGGCGTCGACTGCGCTGCGGCCGAGCTGCATGAGCTCGAGCTCGAGCAGCTGACGCGCGTGTTCGTCGACAGGATCGGCGACGTGCTGGGCCCAAATCGGGACATCTGCGCGCCGGACGTCGACACCGACGCCCAGGTGATGGCGTGGATAATGGACGAGTACGGCAAGCTCCACGGCGACACCCCCGCCATCGTCACGGGCAAGCCGGTCTCGCTCGGCGGCTCGCTCGGACGAGAGTCCGCGACCGGGCGCGGCGTCGTCCACGTCTATTCCGAGGCGGCGCGCGAACTCCATCTCGAGCCTGCCGCGACGCGCGTGGTCCTGCAGGGCTTCGGGAACGTTGGCTACTGGACCGCGCGGATCATCACCGAGCTCGGATGCAAGCTGATCGCGGTGTCGAACACGAGCGGAGCTATCCACTCCGCGGCGGGGATCGAGCCCGACTCACTGCGTCGTCATCTGCAGGGGGGCGGCAAGCTCGTGGAGTACCCGGGCGCCAAGGACGCGAAGGGCGCGCAGACGATGGCCGCGGAGGATCTGCTGGCCCTCGAGTGCGAGGTGTTGATACCCGCGGCTCTCGGCGGCGTGGTCAATGCGACCAACGCCGGCTCGGTTCGTGCGCGGATGCTGATCGAGGGCGCGAACAACCCGACAACCCCCAAGGCCGACGAGATCCTAAATGAGAATGGCGTCCTCGTGATACCTGACGTGCTCGCCAACGCTGGCGGCGTGATCGTCTCCTACTTCGAGTGGGCGCAGAACCTGCAGCACTTCGGATGGGATGAACGCGAAGTCAACGAGCGCCTCGAGGAGAGGATGAGCCGGGCGTACGGTGAAGTGAGAGAGCGCGTGCGCGCTGGGCGCACATCGATGCGCACCGCGGCGTATGAACTCGGTATCGGGCGCGTCGTCGAAGCCGGTCGCCTTCGTCGGCACCGCGGCTACGTTTAGCGTCGGTATTGCGGCCTCTCGGCCGCCGCTAGAGCGGAAGCGTCGCGCAGCGCGGCTGCAACACACGAGAGCCGCCGAGGGCGCGGCGTGGGCGGGCACTCGGGTCGAGCCCACGTCCTGCCCTGCGACCCAGCGCGACGAGCAGGCGATCGATCTGGTAAACCCACGCTTTCCCGTCGAAGGAGATCGACGAGCGTGTGCCTCGCGATACCCGGTCAGGTCGTTGAAGTGCTCGACGAGGCCCACCAGCTTGCGCGGGTCGATGTCGCAGGGGTCAAGCGCACGGTCAATATCGGGTTGCTTGGTGATGGTGCCGAGGCCATGCCGGGCGAGTGGGTGCTGATACACGTCGGCTTCGCGCTCTCGCGCATCGATGAGCGCGAGGCCCACGCCACGCTGCAACTGCTCCGCGAGGCGAGCGGCGAGTATGAGCAAGCGCTCGAGGAGCTCCGGGCGAGCGCAATCGAATGAGCGCCGAGCCGACCGGGAGCGATCGCGAAGGGGCGGGCCGCCGCCAGATCCGGTGCATCACCTGCAGCGATGACGGCAGGTGGATGCGTGTGCTCGAGGTCGACGTGCGGCGTGCGCTCGCCCTTTGTGTCGATGCCGACGGTGCTGATGAGACCGTGGACACCGGAATCGTCGCGGCAGTGGCACCCGGTGACAGCCTGCTCGTACATGCGGGCACCGCGCTCCAGAGAAGGGAGACCCAGTGAGGTTCGTTCACGAGTTCCGGGACGGAGAGCTCGGGCGCGCCGTCGCTACAGAGCTACCTGCGCTCCTCGCGCCTGGGCGGAGCTACAAGCTGATGGAGGTCTGCGGCGGCCACACGCATGCGATCTATCGCTACGGGATCGAGCAGCTCTTACCGGCGGGCCTGGAACTGGTCCACGGTCCGGGCTGTCCAGTGTGCGTGCTGCCGATGGGACGCGTCGATGATGGCGTGAGAGTGGCGCGGCAGTCAGGCGTGATCCTCACGTGCTTCGGGGACATGATGCGAGTGCCCGGGTCGCTCGGAAGCCTGCTCGAGGCCAAGGCGTTGGGAGCGGACGTGCGGACAGTCTACTCGCCGCTTGACGCCCTTCGCATCGCCAGGGAGAACCCGGAGCGCGAGGTCGTCTTCTTCGCGATTGGCTTCGAGACGACTGCACCCTCTACGGCGCTGACGCTCAAACGGGCTCGCGAAGAGCGCATCGCGAACTTCTCATGCCTCTGCAACCACGTGCTGATCGAGCCGCCCCTGCGGGCACTGCTGGACTCTCCGGATCTTCAGTTGGACGGCTTTGTGGGTCCAGGACACGTTGCGACCGTCATCGGGGCGCGCCCGTTCGCCTTCGTCCCCCGCGAGTACGGCAAGCCAATCGTCGTGTCCGGCTTCGAGCCGCTCGACGTCTTGCAGTCGATCCAGATGCTGCTCGTGCAGTTGGCCGCCGGACGCTGCGAGGTCGAGACCCAGTACAGACGAGTCGTGTCCTGGGAGGGCAACCAGCGCGCGTTGGCCGCGATGGAAGAGGTGTTCTCACCGCGGGAGCACTTCGAGTGGCGCGGGCTCGGCAGCATCGCACGCAGCGCGCTCCGGATCTCCGATGCATACGCCGAGCACGACGCGGAGCGCCGATTCGTCCTTCCCGGCGTGGAGATCGCCGATCCGCGCGAGTGCCAGTGCGGCGAGGTGCTGAGGGGGATCATCAAACCGTGGGAGTGCCGCGTGTTCGGCACCGCGTGTACGCCCGAGCGCGCGATCGGGGCGTGCATGGTCTCACCCGAGGGGGCATGCGCCGCCTACTACAGCTTTGGACGCCACGCGCGCGAGCGCGCGGCAGTGTGAGCGATGACCGTCACCGCGCAGGAGACGCGCAAGCTTCAGATCGTGCAATCGGCCCGTTCCAAGCGGGCACGCTTTCGCGACGAGCACATCACGATGGCCCACGGCGCGGGCGGGAGATCCTCGCAATCGCTGATCGAGGGGCTGCTGGTGCCGACGCTCGCATCGTATGCAGCATCGTCGTCGAAGCGCGGGGCGGATTGGGCTGCTGAACCGCTGGGGGAGCTCGCGGACGCGGGGACGTTCGCCATCGGGGGGCTGGGGCTGGCGCTGAGCACCGACAGCTTCGTCGTCAAGCCGATCCGCTTCCCCGGCGGCTCGATCGGCGAGCTGGCGGTAAACGGGACGGTCAACGACCTGGCGGTGTCGGGCGCGCGGGCGGTGGTGTTGACACTCTCGCTCGTCCTCGA
>Ga0187783_10000897_pt1 | contig 21911 bp, 23 predicted proteins | sample 1015_SJ02_MP02_2_FD_132471 | JGI IMG/M metagenome (GOLD analysis project Ga0187783, IMG submission 132471) | Tropical peat soil microbial communities from peatlands in Department of Meta, Colombia - 1015_SJ02_MP02_20_MG | ecosystem: Environmental > Terrestrial > Soil > Wetlands > Peat | place...
GAAAGCTGGAATGTGCTCGAGATTCTCAGACTGCCAGAACTCCCTGAACCCTCCACAGTCATCGCGGCCTTTGAGGGAGGCTCGGTCTTGGCGATGACTATCTTCACTTTGAGCGATGTAGAGACAACCGATACCCTGACCTTCAGCTTCGCCTGGATGCTGCTAGCGTCAAGGACGTGCACATCCTCAGCATCCTTCAGGTTTTTGGCTATGAAGCTCGTGTCTGTGAGAAGCGAGTAGACCCTCTCGCGAGACGTCCCTATTTCGCGAGTACCCTCGAGATGTAGCTGCACGGTCGCCTGGCCCTTCGACGACCCTATAAGCGGTTGGCTCTATCTGTAAGCCTCGAAGTCCCGTCCCAGCACGCTCGACGCTATCTTGAGCTCCATGATCTCGTCAGTCCCCTCGTAGATCCTCGCGACCCTCGTGTCAAGAAAGTGCTTTGCGACCGGGGACATGATGGAGTAGCCGAACCCACCGAAGCACTGGAGCGCCCTGTCTGCGGAATCGAAGGCGTTCCTGGAGGAGACGTACTTGGCGATGGCGGAGAGACGGTCAGCATCGTACCTCAGCCCAAGGTCTTCTGGCTTCTTCTCGTACTCGTCCTTCTTGACAGCGGCTCGGTAGACCAGCCATCTGCTCGACTCGAGGGCAGAGGCGATGTACGCGATGTGCCTCTGTATCAGTTGGTGCTTTCCTATCGGCTTGCCATGCTGGGTCCTAGAGGATGCCCTCTCCTTGACCTGGTTGAGGCAGTCGTCCATCACCCCGACGCAACCCGAGCCGACGCCTATCCTCCCGTTGAGTAAAGCAGAGTACGCCACGTGGAAGCCCTTCCCCTCCTCTCCCAGCATGTCTCCCTTTGGTACGTGCAGGTTGTCGAGAGAGAGCATCGACGTGTCGGACGTGAACAGGCCTACCTTCTCCTCAAGTTTCATGTCGACGTTGAAACCCTTCTGCTTTGTGTCTATCACGAAGGCGCTAGGTCCCTTCGACTTACCTTCAGGATAGGCGAAGACTATGATGTTGGTCGCCACAGACCCGTTTGAGATGAGGTACTTCGAACCGGTTAGGCTGAACCCATTCCCGTCTTCCGTATACGAGGTCTTGAGCCCGCCTGGGTCACTGCCGGCCTCGGGCTCGGTCAGACCATAAGCAAGGACCACGTTCCCTGATGCGGCCTTCGGAAGATACCTCTGCTTCTGCTCCTCGCTACCCCAATCCTGTATTGTCAAACTCCCCAAGCACTGATGGACATCGGCGAAGGTGACGGGTCCCATGCCGTCCTCACCCAGCCTCTCCATGCAGAGCGCTTGGACGAGCTGCCTCGCACCCCGCCCGCCATACCTCTTCGCGATTGGTATCCCCATCAGGTTGTGTTTCTGGAGTATCCCCTTGAGCTGGTCGTTGTACTTTCGGGCGACGTAACACTCGAACTCGGACGTGACCAGCTCGTCCGCCGCGGCGTCGACGTCTTTGAGGATGCCCAACTCCTCGTCGGTCAGGTTGTACGTCTTCACGACTTCGTCCACGGCCTTCGAGAAGAGAGGCTCCATTCAGCATCAGGGAGAAAGAGGCGCCGTTTTAACCGTCACGCCACGTTTTTTATGGCGTGTTCTCCAAAAGGTTCAACGTGAAGATTGAACGCGCGAGCGACTTGATCTATTGGACATACTTCATGGTCGACTGGGGAAAGGCGAAGCAGACGCCTTCTGAGGAGAAGTGCACGCGGTGCGGGGGTAGCATGTCCCTCGTCGAACCGGTGACAGACCAAAAAGGGATCAGCTATGACGGCTTGGTCTGCCATGAGTGCAAGCAACTTTTGTGGGTGAGAAGAGACTGACGCCCTCGTCCCGCAACGGATTTATCGCCAGATAGTAAGTAACCAAGGTAGGCTTGTCTCAGGAGCAGCGCGAGCTGGCGGCGATCATGTTCACAGATATGGTCGGGTTCACTGCTCTGACTCAGTCTGACGAGAGACAGTCCCTGGATGTGCTTGCGCGGCACAATCGCCTGCTCCGCCCGTTCTTTCCGAAGTTCAACGGTCGAGAAGTGAAGGCCATAGGCGACTCCTTCCTGGTGGAGTTCGACAGCGCACTGGAGGCGACGTTGTGCGCCATCGAGATCCAGAAGTTCCTGCACGATTACAACATCGCCTCAAGGGACGAATGGAAGATCACGCTGAGGATAGGCATCCATCTCGGCGATGTAGTCCGGTCTGGAGACGACATCCTTGGCGACGCCGTGAACATAGCATCGAGGCTTCAGCCCTTGGCCGACCCTGAGGGCATCTGCGTGTCTGACCAGGTGTACGGCCAGGTGAGGAACAAGCTCACGCAAGACATGCTCAAGATGGAACCCAGGGAACTGAAGAACGTCAAGTTTCCGGTCGAAGTGTACAAGGTTGTAATGCCGTGGGAAGGAGGGAGCGAACCTATGGAAGCACGGCCGGACTCGAAGAGAATCGCTGTCCTGCCATTCGCCAACATGAGCCCCGACCCCAGCGACGAATACTTCGCCGATGGAATGACGGAGGAGCTCATAGACAGGCTCGCACACGTTAGGGGGTTAGAGGTCATCGCCAGGACGTCCGTGATGAGCTACAAGGGTGAGAAGAAGAAGGCGTCGCAAGTGGCCAGGGAGCTCGGTGTCGCGACACTCTTGGAGGGGAGCGTCAGAAAAGCGGGGAACAGGGTAAGGGTCACGGCCCAGCTGATCAGTGGTGCGACCGAGGGTCACATGTGGTCAGAGCACTATGACGGAATCCTTGACGACATCTTCGCCGTGCAGAGCGAGATAGCGGAGAAGGTCGCTGGTGAGCTGAAGATTCAGCTTCTCCAGGAGGAGAAGCTCGCGGTCGAGAAGAAGGCGACCAAGGATACGGTCGCTTACACTTACTACCTTCAAGGGATGCACCTTCTCCAGAAGCTAGAGGAGGGTGCACTCAGGAATGCGCTGAGTCTCTTCGAGAAGGCTGTGGCCAGAGACAATGAGTTTGCCAGGGCGGAGGCTGGAATCTCAGACTGTTACCACTTTCTCGCAGTCAGAGGTTACATTTCGTTCCAAGAGGGAATCAAGAAGGGCAGGGAGTCGGCCTTGAGGGCACTGGAGCTGGACCCCGATTTGGCGGAGGGGCACTACGCGCTCGCGATGGTCAACTTCCTCGCCGATAGAAACCAAGAGAGCATGAGCGAACTCAGAACTGCGCTGCAGCTCAACCCCAACTTGATCTCTGCGAATGTTTTACTGGCAGATCTCTCGGCTTCTCTCGGATACACTCAGGATATGGTGAAAGCTGCGGAGAAAGCATACCAGCTGGACCCGCTGTCACCGAGGGCCGTTGACTGGATGGGTTATGCATACTTCTGCACAGGTAGGGAGGAGGAAGCGATGGAACACTGGAAGAAGACACTCCACCTCGACCCCTACCGCACCTACAGGAGCATGTTCGACTACTACGTTAGCAGGAAGGAATACGGTAACGCTGAGTTCACAGTAAAGGAGATGGAGAGGATAAGCCCGACTGTGGTTTACACCTACCTCAACAGGGGATTCCTCGCGGCGGTCACGGGGGACGAGAAGACCGCCAGAGAGATGATAGACGTACTGGACAGGGGAGAGGACATGTCGAGCACCTCGCTCGCGGGCTTCATCTACTACGGACTAGGGGACCTTGACAAATTCTTCGAGTACATGTTCAGGGCGGCTCGGGACCACACGCTGCAGGCGACGAGCCTTCGCTACAGCCCGTTGTTTGATGGTGCTAGGAAAGACCCCCGCTTTGAGGAGATATTCAGGATATCAGGCATGCCCTACAAACCCTAGGCTGCCCGATTCTTGGCTCGGGTTGAGACCCGAGGCTAACACCCGCAGAGTTGATGCTCAGACCTGTCCGTTGGCGTCCCTGAACGCTTCCCCATATCTGTGGGGTCGGTTGAGATTCTTTGCCAGCTTCCGCTCGAAGACCTCGTCTAGATTCGCGGAAGGGTCTATCAGCCTGGATGCGTCGAGGACGTAGAAGATCACGTCTATCAGCTCCTCGATTGTCTCTGCCTTTGGTTTAGCCTTCTTCCAAGAGTCCCCGGCTTCTCCCAGCTCGATGAAAGCGAATAGGAGCTTGTTCGGTATCTCTTCGGGTGTGTTGCCGAACCCCTTCGACTCGACCAGTTCGGCTACTTTCCTCTTTGCATCTTCTAGCGAGGGCACGACGCGTGTAATCACGAACGCTTTATCTGCGTTTTTGTTTCGGAGCGATGATGTTCCTGTAGTAAGGGCAGGACTTCGAGAGCGTGCAGATGCCGCACTTGGGCCCGATCGGCTTGCACGTCGTCTGCCCGAACCTCACGAACAAGTCGTTGAGCGGCAACCAGTAGCGCTTTGGAACGGTCTTCAGGAGGATAGCCTCTGTCTCTTCTGGAGTCTTCGTCTTGACGAGCCCCAACCGGTTCGAGATGCGATGAACGTGGGTATCGACGGGTATCGCGGGCTCTTTGAAACCATAGACGAGCACGCAGTTCGCAGTCTTCCTTCCCACGGAGTGAAGCTTCAGGAGGTCTTCCATCCTCTTCGGTACCACCCCGCCGAAGTCCTCGATGAGCTGCTTTGAGACCCTGATAATGTTCTTGGTCTTGACGTTGTAGAACCCGGAGGGCCTTATGAGCCTCCTGACCTCGTCGGGGTCAGCGGACGCGAGCTTCTCGGGGGTGTCGTACCTTGAAAACAGGTTTTCACTCGCACGGCTCGTGTTTTCGTCCCTCGTACGATGCGACAGGATGGTGCTGATCAAGACTTTGAAGGGGTCTCCGCCGCTCGTGTCCTGGAGCTGCGCTAATGCGGTCGCCCTCCTGTCCGTCGACCCGTAAACCATGGCCCTCATCTTCCTGAGGACGAGGGCTATCTTCAGCTTCCCGCTGCGGCCCATGGGTCCTTCCTGTACCAGTTTGCGATCTCCTCCGATGTCTCTGCCACTCCGAACGCGGGGGCGAAACCAATCTCGCTCCAGCTTGCCTGTTGCCGTATTGACAATTGCGCCCTGAGCTGCTCCCTGGTGTAGTTTGGAAGGTCCGCCTTTCTCAGGAGGCCCTCTGTCCGCACTTCAGCGTGCGAGCCGGTAGCATCCGCGATTCCCTTCGCTAGCAGTCCCGGGGTGGTGTCGAACGACTTGATCAAGTAGACTCTGCCGCTGGGCGTTGTCGAAGTGGCCGACTTGTACATCGCCATCGCAATGTCTCTGGGATGAGTGAAAGACATGATGCCCGTCCTCGGCACTGACACTTTGCCTTCCTTGATCATGCGAAGTAGGGGGGCGACAAACGTCGTGTCACGAGAACCTATCGCCTTGGCGGGTCTGAGTATTACGATTCGCGTCTCCGGGTTCCTCTTGGCAAACTCCAGGAGTAGACGTTCGGCTTCGAGCTTTGACTTCTGATAGTCGTTGGCTGGCGAGGGAATAGTGGAGTCTTCGATCTCCCGCGTGGCGAAGCCGTAGACCTCGAGGCAGCTCAGGTGTATGAAATTCTTCACCTTCTGTTCCTGGGCCGCCTCCAGCAGGTTGAGGATCCCGGCGGTGTTTGCGTTCACGAAGTCAGTGTCGCCGTAGGGAGTGGGAGACGCCATGCTGTAGACGGTGTCACAACCCTCGACCGCCTCGTGAAGAGTGTGATGGTCGGCCAGGTCGACCTCGACCGCCTGGACGCCGTTGAGGTCCATCGTCTTGAGATGAGACCCCCGCCGGAACGCGCCCTTGCTGATCTCTCCTTGTTGGAAGAGGTATTCGACGACGTGCCCGCCGACAAAACCCGTGGAGCCGACTAGCAGATTCATTCTATCTCACCGCATGTGCTCGTGATGATGGTGCTCAGCCTCTCCCCGTCGGGGTTTCATCCCAAAGTCTCCTTTGACGAGCCTCAACTGAAGGTCTTCCTCGAACTTCTCAAGATTCCCGAAGATTTCTTTCGCCTTCCTCCTGGCGGCCGAGGAGAGCTGTGGAGAGACGTTTTGCCCTCCGAATCTTCCGTATGCGACGCCGGTGAACCTGATCCTCTCGCCACCTACCTCTATGTAGCCCCTCAGGAGGTTTGCAACGTCGCCCTCGCTGACGTAATCTACCACTATCTTGTAATCCGGAAGCTGGAAACCCATCCTCGACACCTCGCCGCCCGACGCACTTTAATCAGTTGCTAGCGCGCTCGCTCTGGAGGCCCTGTCTGTGAGATTCCCAAACGTGAGAAGGGGTCCCCTTCTTATAAGAAGACCAAAGCCATTCGGCGAGGAAAGCCCTTGGGGTTAGGGAGCCCGATTTGCTGACCGATGCCGTCTCAAACAACCTGTACGTGATACTCTCAGGTCTCCTCGTCTTCACGATGACCCCTTCCGTCGGACTACTGGAGATCGGGGAGCTCGGAGAAGAATTTTCGAACGTTAGCCTGCTCAAGGCGATGCTCATCACGGGCATCGGTTTCGTGGTGATGGCCATCATCGGGTTCAACACAGCATTCGCTCCCACCATCGGGAGCGGGCTGATCGGAAACCCCGCATACGGGCCCGGAGTGCTCCTCGGCAGTTTCACCCCCAACGCCACAGGGGCTCTCTCTAGCACGTACTGGTCTATGACACCTCAGTACTTCGGAACGGGTTTGACGATGGGGACTTACTTTCTCTTCGAGACCGCGTTCGCGACGGTCACTCTGGCGCTCGTAGGGGTCGTCGTCCTCAAGAAGGTCAAGCTAGAAGTCTTCGCTCTCTTCGCGGTCCTGTACTTCGTGCTGGTCTGGAACCTCCCAGCGGCCTGGATCTGGAACCCGACGGGATGGCTCTACGCGCTCGGGATGAGAGACTTCGCGGGTGGGCTCGTAGTCCACGGCGCGGCGGGGGCGGCAGGCCTCGGAATCCTCGCGCGCGTCTGGGCGGAGGAGAGAAAGAAAGGACTCACCGAGAGCCCGAAGGTCACCGCAAGCATCAGTCCTGTGTGGCTGACGCTTTCGATCCTTCTTCTGTGGGTAGGGTGGTTCGGTTTCAATCCTGGGAGCGTCCTGGCGTTCGACTCCGCAGCGGTCACGGTCGTGATGACGACGTTCCTCGCGGCGTCTGCCAGCTTTGTCTCTCTGATGGCGTTGTCGTGCTGGGAGACCAAGCAGAACCCGGGCCTTCTCGCGATGGCGAACGGAGTGCTGATGGGGCTGATAGTCATCACCCCCCTCGCAGGCTTCGTCAGTCCCGCGAGCGCGATGGTCCTCGGTTTCATCAGTGGGCCCCTGTACTTCTTCGCTGACAGATACTTCGGCACGTTGAAGTGGTTCACCGACCCCGTCGGCCTGCTCCCTGGGCATCTGACGGGCGGACTCTTCGGGGTCATCATGATAGGATTCTTCACCCAGAGCACTTTCGCCACGGCGTCGGGGAACGCTTCTCTGCCCAACGGCATCCTGTTTGGGGGAGGGCTCAACGCCGTCCATCAGTTGGGTATAGAGGTCGCAGGAGTGGTTGTGGTCATGGCCGTGGTGTTCGCGCTCTCTTACGCAGCGATGTACGCCATCGGCAAGGCGTTTGGCGGCATTCTGACGGGAAGCTAGGGTCCAGTTATGGTCGTCCCGGCCCTGCCGTCGAGCGCGTCCTCGGCCTGAAGCAAAGAGGAGATGACCGCCCTGCTCCCGCCGGACCGGACGAATCGGACCGCGCTCTCAATCTTCGGACCCATGCTGCCGGCTGGGAACTGACCCTGACCGAGGTAAGCCTCCGCCTCGGACGCGCTCATCGTCGAGACAGCGCGCGCTGTAGGTTTGCCGTAGTCCGTGTAGACGGCGGAGACGTCTGTCAGAATGAGCAGCGTGTCCACCGCAAGCGTGGAGGCGAGGAGCGCGGCCGTCCTATCCTTGTCCAGGACAGCTTCGACACCCCTGAGAGAACCGTCCGCCTCCCTCACGACGGGGACGCCCCCTCCGCCTGCACTGATGGTCAGCACCCCTGAATCGAAGAGCGACTTCAGCACCCTGCCCTCCACAATCTCCAATGGGGCGGGAGAGGGAACGACTCGCCTGAACCCGCGACCAGCGTCTTCGACCATCTTCCATCCCTTGTTCGCGACCAACGAGGCAGACTCCCGTTCCTCGTAGAAGGGCCCCACGGGCTTGGTCGGGTTCGAGAAAGCGACATCCTGGGGGTCAACGAGAGTCTGCGTCACCATGCTGACAACACACTTTGACAAGCCCGCGACTCGAGCCTCCGACTCCAAGCCCTGCTGCAGCATGTACCCCAGCATCCCCTGGCTTTCAGCTCCGCAGACGTCGAGCGGCATCGGAGGGACGACGTCCCTTGCGACCTCAGACCTGAGGAGTATGTCTCCGACCTGGGGGCCGTTGCCGTGGGTGAGGGCGACCTCGTGCCCCTTCGAGACTATCTTGATCACGTGTTTCGCACTGGCTCGGACGTTTGCCAACTGCTCCTCCGCCGTGCCCTTCTCCCCTCTCTGTAGGATCGCGTTGCCGCCCAGCGCGATTAGTAGCTTCAAGGAAGAGCCTATCCTCCAGGCTTCCTGCTGAGCGCACACGTCATGCAATGCGCGCCTCCGTATCCTCCTGTTATCTCCTGCAGCGGCAGGGGATTCACTTCGACCCCCAGGTCGGTCAACTCCTTCTTGTTGGGGAAGAAGTGGCCATTCTCCTTGAGCTCCGCGTAGTTCTTCTTGGCCTCGGCTAGGAGCGCTCCGTACCTGTAGGGGTCTGAGCTCGCCTCCCCTTCCAGGTTGGCGAGGACCTTTCCCACCACCCTGTCGACCTCAACTGCGAGGATCGAGTGGTCTTTGACGCACAGAAAGTTGGACGCATAAGACATCTGCTCGAGCGTCGTGATGGGTACTATGGTGAAGCCTCGCCCCGTGAGGTAGTCGTTTATGTTGGTCGACACCGACTCCCTCCTGTAGCCGCCCCCAGACCTCCTTCTGTACACCTCAACCTTCGCCCTCTTCAGGAGGGGGACGCAACCAACCGCCAAGCCCTCGCCGGGGACGTTGAGGTAGGTGTCGAGGTGCATGTTGATCATGGGGTCGCGCTGCTCGCCGGGAATCAGCGGGTGTGCTGCCTGGTGGACGACCGCGACCTCCTCGAACCCGACCCCATGCTTCAGTATCTGTTCGACGCCGCTCCTGTTCGTCCTGTCCCCCGTCCCAAGCATCGCGAACTCTCCCGCAGGTATGAAGTCTCCGCCCTCGAAGGTGCCCGGGGCCTTGACCCTGCAGGCAATCTTCGCTCCGGCCATCTCGAGGACGGTGCTCGTGATGGTAGGTTCAAGCCTCCTCTGGGGCTTGGACATCCTCCCTACAATCACCCCAAGGTCCGAGACCGCCTGCTGGTCCCTCATGAAGTACAGGTTGGCGAGCGGGACGTCCAGGGTGACTCTGGGGAACACCACCCTCACACCCCTGCCTTCCTTGAGCTCCACGCTTGGTCTCAGCACGAGGATGTTGAAGATCGTCTCAGCGTCGAGGGAGTCGAGGTTGGATGCGAACGACCTTCTTGCCCTGGAGGCATCGCCCCTGGCCCCCCTGAAGCTCACTATTCGCTCCGCGTACCGCCGGGCCCTCTCCGTCGTCTTGGGGTCGTCCTTCGCGAGCCTGATAGCCATGTGCTTGAGCCTGTGCACCCTCACCCCCGCGACCGAGAGCGCGTGCTCCATCTCTGAGTGTTCGTAGATGGCCTCGTCCATGCTGAAGGCTCTCTCGTAGAGGAACGAGAATGGCTCCATCAGTCCGAAGAACATCTCGATCCCTGGTCTGTGTATCACCACGTCCCTGAGCGTGTGCCACTCGGCCCAGATGCTGGATTCCATGATGTCGCCTCAATTTGCGGATAGTGCCCACGAGAGCGTCGCGGCCGCGCCGTAGAGCTTGTCTTCTCCCTGCTCCCAAACTATAGAGTTCGGCCCCTCGATCGCGTCCTCGGTTATCTCCTGACCCCGGTGCGCCGGCAGGCAGTGCAGCACCTTCACGCCCTTTTTGGCCGCCCTGATCAGCTCGGAATTTATCTGGTAGCCCTGGAAGTCCTTCATCCGCTTCTCCTTCTCCGCGTCCTCGCCCATGCTGACCCAGACGTCCGTGTACAGGAAGTCTGCGTCGCGGGCGGCTGTCTCAGGGCGCCTCACTACCTCTAACTTGGACCCGGTCCCGCGACCGAGCTTCCGCGCCCGTGACAGGAGGCGTTGGTCCGGCTCGTATCCCCTCGGGCAGGCGACGGCGAAGTCAATCCCTTCAAGAGCCGCGCCGAGCATCAGGGAGTTGCAGACGTTGTCCCCGTCCCCGATGTACGCGAGCTTGGTCCCGCGGAGCCTACCCTTTGCCTCCTTCATCGCGAGGAAGTCAGAGATGATCTGCGTCGGATGCTCCGCGTCGCTGAGCGCGTTGATCACGGGAACCCCCGACCACCTTGCGAGCTTGCGCACGGTCGCGTCTGAGTAGACCCTCGCGACGATGACGTCGAGGTACCCTCCGAGTATCCTGGCAGTGTCCTCTATCGGTTCGCCCCTGCTAAGCTGCAGCTCGTTCGAGGGCAGATAGATGGGACTGCCTCCCAACCTGAAGGCCGCGGACTCGAAGCTCGTTCTCGTCCTCGTCGACGGTTTCTCGAAGAGCAGGCCCACCACCCTTCCCTTGATCAGGCCCAGGTTCCGCCCCGCCTTCATCTCCTCCTTGATCGACGCCGCGGAATTGATCAGCCCTTCGAGCTCGGAGGTGTCCAGGTCTCCGACAGATAGTAGGTTCCTCAACTCTTCTCTATCTCTGCTGATGTGTTCGCCTTGTAAGCCCAAGCGAAGATTCCGAGAGCGAAAATGGTGAGCACTATCAGGTCGTACGGCATTACTATTATGCCCAGTGGAGAGATGAAGTTATTAAAATTCTCATACACGAAGTTCGTGTCGCCCAGCAGCGATATGACCGCCAGCCCGACAATGTAGACGACGAGCCAAGCCTGCCTCTTCAGGTCCAGCTTGTGCTTTCCCGTTGTCATGTACAGGGGGAACCCGATTATCGTGGCGACGGCGCCCACAAGGGTCCACGGCCAGCTGGCCCAGTAGACGAGTATAGTCGCGAGTACGAACCCAGCAGCGGCAAGGACGATGCCGAACGGGAGTCTGTAAGGACGAGCGACGTCCGGTTTAGTCTTCCTCAGTATGGGGAGCGAAAGAGCCGCCGCAGCGTACGGGATGAGCGTAGTGATCGAAGCTATCAGGACCACGTCAGGGAAGCTGGGCACGAGCACCTGTGTCACCACTGTGAGCGCCGAAGCGAAGATGAGCGCGATGTACGGGGTTGAGAACCTCCTGTGGACCTTGTCCATGGGTCCCCAGAACAGCTTGTCCTGGGCCATCGCGTACGGTATCCTTGCCTGGAAGAGCACCCAGTCTCCTCCTGCACCGACCGTGCTGATTATGGCCCCGATTGCAACGACGGTTGCGAGAAGGCCTAGTCCCGCCGCTGTGGCGACGTTGGAGAGTGGGGAAGAGAGGTTCGATATGTTCGCCCAGTCTCCGGTCGTCAATCCGAGTCCCTGCCAGTTGATCAGTCCCGCGAAGGCGACCGCGATTAGTATGTAGACGGCCACCACCACGGCCATCGTGATTATCATCGCCCTAGGAATGGTCTTCGAAGGGCTCTTCACTTCTCCAGAAGGGATTACAACGGCTTCGAATCCCGTGAACGAAAAGAAGCCGAACGCCATGGCGAGCCCGACGCCCGAGAGTCCGAACGGCAGGAAGGGAGAGAAGTTAGACGGGTGGAGAAGGGCCAGCCCGATTACGCCGAATAGCAAGAGTGGTACGAGCTTGGCAACCGTGGTCAAGAGACCGAAGTAGGTCCCCCACCTCACGCCCAGGATGTTGATGACGGTGAAAGCGATGGTGGCGGCCACCGCCAGTACGATTCCAGCAGACGTGAGCGTGAGGCCCACTGACAGTCCCGGTATGTAGAAACCCGCGTACGTCACCATTATGTCGATGATGGCAGCCGTCCCCGTAAAGGCGTACAGGAAGTATCCCCAGCCAATCACGAACCCGCCCGAGTCCCCAAGGGCCATCCTGGGGATGGAGTAGGGTCCTCCCGTTACGGGGAACGCTGACCCTAGTTCCGCGTAGATGAGCGCCAATAGCGTCGTGATTGCGCCGACGAGTACGACCGCCAAGACAAGCGCTGGTCCCGCGACTGAGCCCATTGTTGCTGGGAGGCCGAAGACTCCCGACCCGATGATCCCTCCGACACCCAGGGCAACGAGACCCCAGAGACCGATCTCCTTCTTCAGCGCGGTCGCCGGCCGAGACACTTCTTGCTTGCTCTGAGTCATCCTCGCGTCACATGATCGAGATGCTGGACGGGCGTATTAGAGCTCGCAGGCCAATTTTCAACATTAGGAATCGGGCATTCCAGTACCGCTTTCGGTGAGGTCAGCGAACGATGGTCACGGGACACTTCGCCTGCGCGACCACGCCCGTCGAAACGCTTCCCAAGAGAAGCTTCCTGAAGCCTGTGTTGCCTCTCGTTCCCATGACAATCAGGTCGAACCCCTCCGCGTCCGCGAAGTCCACGATGCTCTCCACGATCGAGCCTGACTGGACGGTCTCGGACCTCGCGTGGACTCCCATTTCGGCGGCAAGCGTGACGCCTCTTGACACTACTTCAGCTGCCGTGTCCTTAGCAGCCTGCTCCAGCTCACCAAAACTTGTCTGCGGGAGACCGAGCGGGCCCATGGTGTAGTAGTGCACCGAATAGACGTGTAGGATGGTGACCTGTGATCCGTGCTCGAGAGAGATCGCGGAAGCGAAGCGGACCGCCTTTCGAGAGTCCTTCGAACCGTCAAAGGGAACTAGTATCTTGTCCCACGAAGGGAACTCATCCTTTGCCATGCGACGCGTGCGCCGCTCCAGATATTTTATCTGCGAAGACCATTCTCAACTCTGAGACCGCTAGCCGTCATGACCCTTTTCACTCTTGAGAATCGCTTCCCCGCATTATATACGGTCTGCAAGGGAAGCCGACGAAGAAAAATGCAGAACGTCCACGGAAAATGGTCCGGACGGTTCATCTGGGCAGCGGTCGCCCAAGGGCTCATCGCGGTCATCGTCACAATCCTGATCGTCGAGCCACAGAGCTTCTTCAACATCAGCTCGTACTACAGCCCATCCAGAGTCATCGCATCGGGTGGAGGAGGGACTTGGCTCTTCACCGGATACATCTCTTATCTCACAGTAGGGGTGATTGCGGTCGCGGTCACGGCTATCTTCTACTACTACATCGAAGAGGTGCAGGGGAAGGTCTACCACGGTCTCGCAAACATCCTCGCCTGGGGACACTTCGTCTTCATGAACGTCGGCGTAGCGGCAGCGATGCTGTTGATGATATGGGGCGGTTACCTAGCCGGGTGGGCGGGCGCTCCTATCGCTGCTGGAGGCCTCAACTACACTGACTACCAAATCCACGTCCACTATCTGAGCCAGCTCGTGAACCCCATCGGGGGGTTCATAGTGCTCGCGTGCGTAGGAGCCCTTCTCGGAGGACTGGGCTTCCTGCTCGTGAGGTTCCAGAAGAAGTAGAGCAGAAGGAGGACCGCCCTTCTGCTTCCCTGGTTTTATCGTGGTTAGGATAACAGAACACAAACCGCCCTCTGGCTAGAACTCTAGCGTCACGGCATCCTTGTACTTGTTCACCTTGAAGGGTTTTCCGAATCGCTTGAAGATGGCCTCGACGTAGTTCGCAATGAAGGTGCTCCCCTTCGGTCCAAGCTCATGGGTCAGAGTTATCGATACGTGCCCCCCGTCCGAGGCCTCGCTGTACTCAAACAGGTTGGCGTATGCGCCCATCAAGCGCAGGTACTCTATCGCGTGGTCGAAAGTGAGATTGCCCGTCTTGGCCACCACGAAGGCGATCGGCACGCTTGAGCCGGATGTAGAGCCCGCCTCGACGACGTCCGGCTCTGAAGCGGCGTCGATGATGCTCCTAAGAGTAGGGGTCGAGAGTTTCACCATGTGGAACTTCTTCAGGAACCTGTCGTACTCCGTGAACGTCAGGAAGAGCTGGTTCGCGAGGGTGTTGACGCTAGTGTTCTGCTTCTTCGCTTCTTCTTGAAGGGCCTTGTACGCAGAATCGCTTATCCTGAGGGATATGGTGACTGTCTTTTCAACCAACGTCTAAAGGTGCCAGACCGATTATATTATCGTTGTCAGGTTTCTTCGGGATGTGGTTCTGAGAGAGCACAAAAGACTGCATGTCTCTACGATTTCGTGCGGAAAATACGGCCACTAGATATACGGTATTGGACAGTCAGAGCCGACGGAAAGTGGAGACTTCTGCTCTGCTCAAAAGGAGGGAAGAAGACGTGTGCACGCAGGAGGGGCTCCTCGGCGGGTGGAACCGCGCCATCCTAGGCGCACTCGCCGGGGAGCACTCTCGGAGAATGCTCGAGGCTGCAATTCCTGAGGGAAAGACGGTGGAACAGTTGAGCAGCGAGTGCGACGTGCCCCTGAGCTCGTGCTACAGGATAACGAAGGCGCTCCTGAGCGAAGGGCTCATGGTCATCGAAAGAATCGTCATAACAGGCGATGGTAAGAGGTTCGCCGTGTACAGAACCACATTCAGCGCTGCGGAAGTAGAGGTAGGTCTGGAAGGCACCAGGGTGAAGGCCAGGGCGAATGAGGCGGTGAGCGAGAAATTGCACGCCCGTTGGTTCGCGATGTCCTTCGGTCCTAAGCAGGACCCGAGCTCCGTTGATGGTGTTACTGACTAATGAGTGGTAACGCAGGAACCCCGTTGTCTAGAGTCAGCTCCGAATCCCTCTCTCAGAAGCGCGCCCTCTTCTCTTGGGAGGATAGGGTCTCTAGGGCGATTGGCCGGATTCTCCAGACGGGAGAGTACGAGGTCTTCTTGACAAAAGAGGGCAGGCTGATGACCGCTACCACGAGAGACTTTCTCGGGCTCGAAGACTACCCAGAGGAGAGACTGGGGAACGTTGCCTATCCTTCACCCAAGCTTGGTCCCGGCAGCACCGTTTCGGAAGCAGCCCGGCTGCTGCACGACTACCGCCTCAGAGCCGTCCCGATCAGCGAAGAGGGCGATCTGGTCAGGGTCGTGACGGCCAAGGCGATGCTTCAAGCCGTGCTTTCCAAGGGACAGTCAATCGGCGCGAAGTTGGATGACACGATGACGAAGAGCGTCACATCGATGGATTCGCGCGCAACCGCGAGCAAGGCGATCGCCCTGATGAAGGAGGGGAACTTCGACCACGTACCCATCACAGACGGAGGCAGAACGGTTGGAATGCTCACCTCCACCGACCTGCTGGCCCGGATGCCCCCCGAGCCTGGCCTACCGCCGAACTTCAAGGGCACGCCAGAACACAGGTTCGACTACCCCGTGTCCAACATAGCTCAGGAGGAGGTGGTCACGCTAACCCGAGGGTCGTCATACCTAGAAGCGGTGAAGGAGATGGTTCTCAGGAATTCATCGTACGTCCTGGTGACCGAAAGCGAAAGGACGATCGGCATAGCGACGCTGAGAGACATGGTCAAGCCACTCATCGCCAAGAACGCCGAAGGACTCCCGTTCTACGTGGCGGGCATGACGCAAGAGCCCTTTGACCAGGGCAGGGTAGAGGAGAAAGTCAAGCGCATGGGTGAATCCCTCAAGAAGACATTCCCTGACCTAGAAGAGGTCAGGGCGATAGTCAAGGGCGGGGCACACTCAAGAATCCACGAAGTCACACTCACAGTCTACACTTCACACGGACTGTACTCCTTCTCTTCTGAGGGGCACGACCTCATCAAGGCTGTGGACGAGCTCACGCCGAAGGTGAAGAAGCTGCTCAGCTCGAGACGCTCACGGGTGGAGACACGCCGGGAGAGGGCACTGAAAGAACGGGGACCGGCCTAAGGGTCACTTTGCGACAAGGACGGCGCACTTCGCGTGGGCGACCACGCCGCTCGATACGCTCCCCACGAGGATTTTCTTGAAGCCGGTCAATCCCTGAGTGCCCATCACGATTAGGTCAACGTCCTCCCTTGAAGCTGTCTCGATGATCCCCTCGACCGCGGAACCGCTCTCCACGACCAGGCCTCTCGCACGCACCTGTCCGGCCACCGACTTCACGGCCCTCGCCAGCAGAGCCTCGGACTGCTTCTTCGCTGCCGCCTGAAGAGCCGACATCCCGTCGAGAGGCGCGGGAGAAGCCCCGATGTAGGGGAATACGGCGGGACTGAAGACGTGGACGATCAAGAGCTTTGACCTCATTCTCTTGGCCAGGAGGCTGCCTGTTCGGAGAGCGCGCTTCGAGTCCGGCGATCCGTCGTACGCTACCAGTATCTTGCGAAACTGGGGTTCGAAGGGCATGTTCCAGCGACGCCCAGTACCGTTGTTAAAAACGTGACGCGGTTGGACAAACTGTGGGATGCCTACTGCGGGGAGAACGCGAAGACCGTGTCTCCCGCGGCCGCGTACAAGAGGCCGTCGCCCGCGGAGGGGGTCGTGAACCTGCTGCTCTGTTGGCCTATCGAGGCTGTGAACAGAGTGGCGCCCGTCTCGGGGTTCAGGGCCAGAAGCGTCCCGTTGTCGACATCGATCGTCCACAGCGCGCCCGCGGCGAGGATGGGCGGTCCGCAGTTGAAGCCTGTGTCGTTCCAACTTGCGCCGAAGCTTGGGGACGCGCCTCCGTGGACCGATATCGCGAACATGCCGTTGTCGCACGGGACGTACACCGAGTCGTTATAGAACGCCTCCGCGCCCCATGAACCGAATCCGTTTCCGCATATGTTCGCCGAGTAGAGCTGCCCACCGACCCCGCCCAGGGCCGTCGAATTGAGGAGGAACCCTATGCCTTGCTTGCCTATTTGGAAGAGGAGACCATCCGACAACAGGACGGGGGGAAGGCTTCCGAGGTCCAAGTCGTTGTCGTTGAGCACTACCCAGTCTTGAGGTGCGAAGTAGGAGACGACGGTGAGGTTGGGTCTGAGCTCTATGTCCGCCTCTCCGTAGTCGAAGACCGTCCTCGACGCGCTGTTTCCCGTGGCCAGATAGAGCTTACCCGATGTAGAGACAACCACACCCCCCGGGGTCCATATCCCCGCTTCTCGCCCTGAGGGAACCTGGTAGTCGAGCGTAGCAGACGTCCCGTTTGCAGGGTAGCCCACGACCCACCCGTGGTATTGGCCGCAGTCGCCCGCGAAACCACCGAACGGGACGTACACAACCCCGTCGTAGAGAGTTAGTGCCCCTCGCTCCTGCTCTACTGTGAAGTTGAAGCCCGGTGGGTCGATTCTCTCAGACCAGAGAACGCTTCCGGAGCTTGTGTTCAGTGCGAACAGCGTGTAGCCTTGTCCCTTCTCCATGGCGACCACGTAAAGGGTGTTCGCCGAGGGGTCAATCACGGGGGTGCCGGTGATACCGACCGGGTCGATGTCGCCGCAGAGCAACGTCGAGAGCGGTGCCGGTGTACCCAGGCTCTCGGTCCACTCCACCGCGCCCGTCGCGGCAGATACGGAATAGACTGTGTCGCTCTCCGTCGCTATGAAGACGGAGCCATCGAACACCAGCGGCTCTGAATACACGGCGCCATCGAAGGTCGCCTTCCACTTCAGACTAGGAGAAGCAATCGGAGGGAGGAATGAGTAATCTCCGTCCCTCAGGTTGTCGAGATGGTAGGTCAGCCAGTCGGAGGTGAGCGGGTAAGAGACGGCGGTCGTAGTTGTCGAAGGCGCCGTGGTCGTCCGTGCGCGCTGGTAAGTCACGGCATAGAAGAGCGCCACCGCCAGGAGAAGTACCATCACTCCGACCGCCGTGTAGGTACCTCTCTTCGCCCTTCTCGCGGTCTCCACGGCGCTTCGAACCGCTCTTCGAATTTATAGTCAGCGAAGGCTCTCTGCTTCTACCAGCTCCCCCAGCTTCTCGAAGTAGAGCCGGGTGGCGGTGGGCATAGAGGAGAGGTTGTCGTTGATCGCCTGGATGACGTACCTGACCGCCCTCTTGGAGGAGGTGAAGTTGAACTTCATCGGCAGGATAGGGTCCTGCATCACGCTGATCGTGTCGACCAGGTGGCTGGGCGCTCTCGCCTTCGCATCCTCGGCTATCTTCTGGTACCAACCCGCGAGCACGCCAGGTTCCAGACCGAGCTTGAGGTCCTCTATCTGCTGGAGGAGAGTGTTTAGGACCCTCATCTCCTCGCTTCCGTCGTCCCTCATCTCAACTTCCGTTGCGCGTCATGGTCTGCTTAAGAGAAGAAGTGTAAAGTTGTTGATTGCTAGCTACAGCGCATCTGGAAGACTTCGGACTTCTCGTACTCCGCCTCCCACACATGAGTGCTGTTCCTCGCTCTTCTCAGGGCGAGAAGGGTGTATCCCTGGGGGCCCCTCTCAGATGCCTCCCTGAATATCTCCGCGACGGGTTCCGACTCTTCGTCGAACGACATCACAATGTGCTGCTTGTACTTCTCGACCTCCTTCATGTGATCAGATAGACAGAGGGTCCTCCCCTGGAACTTTGAAGAGGTTAGGAGCTTGACTTCCTGGCCGCATGCCTCGCACTTGACCCTCTGCATGCCGCACTCGAGGCACACTCTGCCCACTCCTATGACCGTGGGGTAGGTCCCAGGCTCGGTCTCCAATTTGCCGCAGATGGCACAGCTCGACTGGTGCTTTGAACCGTGCTGCAACGATTTGGAAAGAGCCTATTCCACCTTAAAAATCCCATCGCCGCGGAAGGACCGAACATGAAGGTCGAATCGGTCTCCGCATTCCCCATCAGGGTGAGAATGAAGGACAAGCTCGTAGCCGGGGCCATGGTCTACGACGACTACATGAGCGTCCTAGTCAGAGTTGAATGTGACGGAGAGGTCGGATGGGGGGAAGCGATGACGAGGTTCAGTCCGCTCGCCACATCGGAAATGGTTGGTTGGATCGCGGGCAGAGTGACGGGCGAGACATTCGAGGGGCCGAGGGAGGCGTGGTCGGCCGTGTGGGACCTCTATCGCGTCCGGGGGCAGACGAGAGGGATAGCCGTTGAGGCGTTGAGCGGCGTCGAGACCGCCCTGTGGGACGCAATGGGGAAGCTGCGCAGAGAGCCTGTGGGCAGGATGCTCGGGAAGCAGAGGAGTGCCGAACTGCCTGTATACGCTGGTTCGGTCTTCGGGTCCAGAGGGCCGATGGGAACCCAAGTCCAGAGGGTGAGGGACGCAGGACTCAGGGGGTTCAAGCTCAAGATAGGCTTCGGCGTGGAGAAGGACGTCAGACTCGCGAGGCAGGCTAGGAGGATGTGGGACGACTGCATGCTGGTGCTTGACGCGAACGGCGCCTACGACGCCAGGAGGGCCAACGCGCTCATATCGCGGGTCGTGGATTTTCAACCCGAGTGGCTTGAAGAGCCTCTGCCCTCGGACGACTTCGAGGGTTACGACCTCCTCGAAAGGGAGGTTCCGCTGGCGTCGGGGGAAGCGTGGTATGCTGGAGATTTCGCCCGGGTCTTCTCCCATCGCTCGGTCGACGTGCTTGAACCGAGCGTCAGCAGGTGTGGGGGCGTCCTGACGGATTTCATGGTCGCGGCTAGGGCCGAAAAGGAAGGCTTGGGCTTCGCACCCATGCTGGGCGTCAATTCTGGTGTGTCCCTTGCGGCCTCCCTGCATGTTGCTTCGGCATCGGCGTGCTTGGCGGTGGAGTATGACGTCTTCGACAATCCGCTTCTGACGGAACTCGTCACGGGTCTGCCCCTCCCGAAGGGAGGAAAAATCAAGGTCCCTACCTCACCGGGACTGGGAATCGAGGTTGACGAAGGCTTCCTGAGATCGCACGCGGTCAAACGCTAGACGTACTTCGTGAGTTCGTCTACGTTCCTCACCGCACCCATGGCAGTGCTCCCCATTGTGCTCCTGTCGACACCGGTCAGGACGAGGACCGAATCTATCCCCGCCTTGGCCGCCCCAGCAACGTCCGTGTCGAGCTGGTCCCCTGCCATCACGGCGTCCTGGGGCCTGTATCCCGCCATCTCCAGGGCCAACTTGAACATGAGCGGAGAGGGTTTGCCGATCGAGACAGCGCGCTTACCCGTTGAGAATTCGAGGGCCTTCACCGTAGCTCCCGGACCCAGGGCTGCTCCCTCACCGGACATGTAGACCTTGGCGGCGTGACTAGCGACGAGGTCTGCCCCGTTGTTCCCCACTCTCGTCGCGTGGTCCAGTTTTTCGTAGGTTAGGAACCTGTCAAGTCCAATCGCGACAACGTCGGCTTTCAGACCCTCGACCCTCCTGTGTCCATGCCTCTGCAGTTCTCTGTCCATGCCCGTCTCACCCACTAGGAAGTACGACGCTCTCCCGTACTTCTTGCTCAGGAACCTCGCGGTGAGAAGGGTGCTCGTGAGAATCTCGTCTCTTCTGACCGGGATGTCGAAGGCTCTCAGGTTCGAGGCGAGCTTCGCGACCGTGTCGGTCGAGTTGTTCGTGAGTACGTATATCTTCTTCCCCCTCGCTCTGAGAGCATTTACGATCTCCGTTCCTCCCAGCTTGACCCTCTTCTCCTTGCCCTTGTAGAAGACGCCGTCTAGGTCGAAGAGGAAGACTTTCTTTTCTTTTAGGTCAGGGATGGCCACTAGAGCACCACGTCTATCCTTCCCGAGGCCCCGTCGACGCGCACGGTTTTGCCCGTCTCCAATTGGGGAAGTGAGGCAGAGAGGACCGGAATCGAGACTCCGTACAAAGCCTGAGCGAGAATCGCTCCTATCACAACTGCCGTATCAACCGTCTCTGTCACAACTCCCGCTGGAGCGTTCCCGAGCCTCGCGGTCTCCAAGAACCAGGCTGAGGCGGTCGTCGAGCCCTTTCCGTACGGATAGAAGATTACTCTGCCCTTGACGTTTTGACCTTCGATGTCGCTGTGGACGTCTGTCACCTCTCCTGTCTCCGGATTCACGCCGTGAGCAAACGTGAACGCCCTGTGCGACACGAGGGACTTTCCAGTCGCCGTCCCGCCTAGGACCGCCCTCCCCTCGAAGGGGATTGAGCTCAGTCGGTCATCTCCTCCACTATGCTGGCTGTCGAGGCGTAGCGCATCTTGACGTCTCCCTCCGAAGCTACTATCTCCGCCATCTTCGCGGAGTTTGTCAGCACCACATCGAATCCCATCCTCTTCAGTGGAGATATCTCCGCGTCCGTTGTGTGGGTCAGGCGAGCGCCTGAGCTCTCCAATTCCTCCTTAGCGCCTGACAGTTGGGCCATTTCGTATCCCTGGCTCGACGTGTAGACGTACATCTTAACGCCGCTCTTTAGTCTCCTCCCCTTCAGTCTCTTGGCCAGTTGCCCTATCTCGCTGGCCGAGAGATGGGGTACTCCGAAGGCTATCAGGTCGGGGGTCTCGTCGGTCTGGTTCAGCTCAGCCCTTGTCTCTTCGAGGTCTTTCCTTTCGATCTCGATCCGTTCGACTCGCTCTCCGGCGGTCGCGCTCATCAAGTCTTCAGACCCTGGCGTCAAACCGAGGTAATGGATCATCGTGACGGGTCCCGCCGCTGCGGCAGAAGCTCCAAGATGCTTGAGCTCGTCAGACGTCACATCAGGAGGAAGGTTCTCGAGCGCGGGGACCCTCGACCCCGAATTCCTGCCGATGAAGAATCCGGCCGTCCGGAGGTCGAGGTCGTCAAGTGCTCCGGCGGAGAGCTTGAAGGAGATTCTGGCCGTCCTGTTCTCGTCCAGAAGCATTCCGTATCTTGGAGTCAGGCCCGTCATCGCGCACGCCAGGTCAAGGCCAGACATGATCTTGTTAGTCCTGCAGCCTATGAGCGAATTCGCGAAGACGACTGAGCTGGATTCCGCCCATGCCACGGTCTCTCCCGACCTTGGGAAGTTGCTCACTTGGTACTGGACGCACGTCCAGCAGGGTATACCACCAAGCTTGGCGTACGCGGCGCA
>Ga0187783_10000898_pt1 | contig 21908 bp, 16 predicted proteins | sample 1015_SJ02_MP02_2_FD_132471 | JGI IMG/M metagenome (GOLD analysis project Ga0187783, IMG submission 132471) | Tropical peat soil microbial communities from peatlands in Department of Meta, Colombia - 1015_SJ02_MP02_20_MG | ecosystem: Environmental > Terrestrial > Soil > Wetlands > Peat | place...
ATCAGCCGCAGTTGGCATATGTATCCCCTGGGCTTTCTCTTCGGACTCGGCTTCGATACCACCACCGAGATTGGCCTGCTGGGAATTTCTGCTGCGGAAGCAGCGAAAGGCCTCTCGTTCTGGGCAATCCTGGTGTTCCCCATACTCTTTACCGCCGGAATGTCGCTGATCGACACCACCGATAACATCCTCATGTTGGGTGCCTACGGATGGGCGTTTGTAAAGCCGATCCGCAAACTCTACTACAACCTCACCATCACCTGTGTTTCAGTCGTAGTAGCCCTGGTCGTCGGCGGCATTGAGGGCCTCGGACTCCTGGCGGAACGCTTTCAGCTTACGGGATGGTTCTGGGGTGGAGTTACCAAGCTCAACGATAACTTCGACACCCTGGGTTACTTTATCGTAGGCCTGTTCGCGTTGAGCTGGATCGTATCGATCGTGTTCTACAAGTGGCGCGGATTTGATGATCTCGAACTCGATGCCTGACCAATCGAATGCACCTGCCCATTGGCATTGGGATCAACCCATATAAGATGCGCCTTCGCTCCTGGAGCAGGGAGCGTCGTTCTGGCAGGCTCATGCTGGCAGGCAAGCCGACGTTATGGTTGGTGAGACGGTCAGGACGTCGCGTACCAGGATTTCTCTGCGCGCCGACGGTTCGTGATGTCCTCTTTACTATTCCGATTGAAGATAAAGCGATTCACGTCGCCGAGAAGCAGCGCTACAGCGAACCATACGGTTTTCGATGCCGTCATGACTCCATAGGTGGTTCCGTAGACGGCAGACAAAGAATCGAAATAATACACGCAAATCATGGTGACGGAAGAGAAGCGCCGCAGCATACGAAACCGCGGCAATCCTGAGCATGCGTTCGCAAGCGCGTTTACCCTCTGGGGGATTTGCGTCTGCTCCTGACAGACCTAATATGAGGCCGGAGAATACCACGCCCCCCAGGACCAGCGACTACAGCATGATCCTGGCCGCTCGGAATATGACCGAGAGAAAAGCGAACAAGTTGATGATCTGCATGTCTAGCTTTTTACGTTGAAGGGAATCTCACCCCTCGTAATGTGCCCGTCTGCTGCCAACACCTGCCATCGCAGCGAATATGCCCCAGCCTTCAGCCCTTCGGCCATGGCTTGCAACATGTCTGGGGAAGGTTGAGTAGTGGACAATAAGGTCGACGTCTTGTCAGGGCCGACCAGTTCCAAGCGCGAACGCTTAGCATCGATCCTCACATTGAAACGCAACTTGATCGGAATTGAAGGACCTGCGACGGTTGAGTTGGCGGATGGAGACGATTCCATGAGAATCGCGTGGGCATACGCGCGGTTGGAAACCAGAGCAAATACCACAAGAAGCAATAATGCGAGTAACCGTCGACGGTTCTGTCCCACTGCGATGAGAGCAAGAATGGTGGCTAAGAACACTGGAAAGAGCTCTTGCGGATTCATCGAACCACTCTCCTAGTTCAATCCCAGCGCTGGTACTGGGTCAGTATGGCCGTTGTCCTGCATGGCCCGTTCGGGAAATCCCGGGTTTCGATCCTCGGAGTGAGCGGGGCGCATGAGCGTGTGGCCCGGACTTCCACCCCGGGAATCGAGGCACCTTGGGGATGCCGAACGGTTCCGAACAGTGACGCGACTTCGGTTTGAGACAACAAGCATAGAGGGGAAATCAAACAGAACAGAGAAATAGCGGCGGCCAATCTTACACAATGGCGAATACACATGATCCCTCCTCACCTTTGCGTGCGGGGCCGAGCTAGAGTCGTCCTGATGCGGCAACTAGAGGAGAGAACGCAGGGGTGGTCCGCGCTGACGCATCGACGAGCCGCACAACGTCTGCTGAGAAGCAACGTCGTGGATGAAAAGAAAAGGATTGGACAGTAAGGCCGACACGAAGGTTGCCGTAAGGTGCGGTCGCGCTGGCAAGGAGCGTGCCAGAAGTTGAGAGCGAAACCGGCACCCCGGAGCGTCTGCGCGGAAGCTACGGGAACCGTCGTTGAATGGCGCCTGCTGAGCCACGCCTGTGAGGCAATGGTGCTTCCCGTTTCGGCGGCAGCACGCTGGATTTGTATCCGTCGCCAGTGCCGATGCAAGCGGCGAAAGGAAACTCCAGGCAAGCACCCCGAGCACGAAACTCGCCGCAGCCCGCCGCATGATAGTTCAAAAAGCTACCATGTTGCGGGCTCACGTGACAACCAAGCGGGTCAAATATCGGTATGCCATTCTTACTTGTCTGTCTGACTTCTGCGGCGAGGAAGCGATCAAGGACCTCGGCGTGCTTGTCGAAAAGACAGCTCGTGAAGTCATGCGTCGGATCGGCGAACGTAAGCGAACGACGGCTGCCACCATGAAGTCGACAAGAGGTGCAACGCGAGCCAAGTAGAGCCAGTACCAATCCGTTCGCGGCAGATCTGCAAGAATCCTTGGTCCGTACCGGGCGACGTAAATGCTCTTAATCTCGTCTTCCGAGCGGCCTTCAGAGACTACAACCCGTCTCATAAATAGTGCTTGAACCTGCTTTGCTATTTGCGGGTGGTTGAAAACCGGTAACAAGGAGGGCATGCTCGGACGATGGAACTCACCGATGCCCAATGGAAACTCATCGAACCAATCTTAAGACCGCAGCGGCGTTCCGATGATCGTGGTCGGCCTTGGCAGGACACACGCGCGGTGCTCAACGAGGTTCTGTGGGTGTTGGGCACCGGAGCGCAGTGGCGCGAACTGCCCAACAAGTACCCGCCCCACCAGACCTGCCATCGCCGTTTCCCGCAGTGGGTGCGGGCCGGCACGCTGGAGCACATCTCGTGCGTGCTGGCCGAGGAGTTACAAGCACGAGGAAAACTCGACTCATCGATGCCTCCTTCACGGGGGCAAAAAAGGGGGCTTCGCGGTCGGACCCACCAAACGCGGCAAAGGCAAGAAAATCATCGCTGTCGCCGATGATCACAGTCTTCCTCTCGCCGTTAGTATCGAAAGCGCTTCGCCGCACGAAAGCCAACTTGTCGAAGGGGTCCTCGGGCACAGCTTCCTCGACACGCTCCCGGCACGACTGATCGGCGACAAAGCCTATGACAGTGACCGACTGGACCGCGATTTGGCCGAGCGCTACGGGATCGCAATGATCGCACCCCATCGCGGAGAGCGGCGAACCCCAACGCAAGACGGGCGCCCACTGCGTCGCTATCGCCGACGCTGGCGAGTGGAACGACTTTTCGCTTGGCTGCATCATTTTCGTCGGCTCGTGATCCGCTGGGAGTACCACGTCGAGAACTTCTTCGGCATGGTGCGTCTAGGTTGTATGCAAATCTTGCTCAGGAATCTATAAGCGTCTACTCGTATCGCAGCGCCACCATGGGATCGGCCTTCGAAGCGCGACGAGCTGGCAGGTAGTTCGCGAGAAACGCCACAGTCCCTAGCAGTGCGGCAACACCCGCGAAAGTCAGAGGGTCGGTTGCCGTAATCCCAAAGAGCATTCCCGAGATTAGCCGCGTCAATCCGAGCGAAAGGATGGTGCCTGCTAGGATCCCCATGAGGGCGAGCGCCATTCCCTGCTTGATTACGAGCGCGAGCACATCGGGACGTCGGGCTCCCAAAGCCATGCGGATACCGATTTCGTGAGTGCGCTGCCCGACTGAGTAAGACATAACGCCGTAGAGTCCGATGGCCGCAAGCAGCGTGGCGACTGCGGCAAAGATGGAGAGCAGGAGCATGCTGAACTTCCGCCGTTGAACGGAGTTGGCGATGAGATCCCGCATAGTGCGGACGTTGGCGAGCGGGACATCTTTATTCACGCTCCAGACCACATCCTGCGCCGCGGAAGTCAAGCTCGTGGCGTCAGAGGTTGCGCTACGTATCGCCACGAACATCGACGGCCATTGTGCCTGGCCGAGCAACTGGTAGATCTCAGAGTGGGGCTCTGCATCGAGCCCAACGTGCCGGACATTACCGACGACACCTATGATCTGCAGCGTCAAATTGTCCGGGCCGAAATGGCTGAGCTGTTTGCCAATTGGGTCCTGTCCAGGAAAAACGGTTCGCGCCAGAGCATCGTTGATGATGGCTACATTAAGCGAGCTGTCGACGTCCCTCTCGCTGAAGCTGCGGCCTTTTAGCAATGGGATTCTCATCGCACGGAAATAGTCAGGGGTGCTAACGCGAATGTCCGCTTCGTAGTCCTTTTCGATTCCGGGGACGTTGAAGCTGCGTGAACTATTGCTCCCAGACAGCGGCAACCTGCTGACAGCGCCGACGGCCTGCACGCCTGGCAACGCCTGAAGACGCTGCACGACTTGTTGGTAAAACGCGAGTTGGCGGACAGGATCGGTGGAGGATGGAAGTCCAAGGTTGAATGTCAAAAGGTGATCTGGATCGAAGCCGACATTAACATCCATGAGTCGTGCAAAACTCCTGACCAATAGTCCGGCCCCAACCAACAGAGCTAGCGAGAGTCCAACTTCGGCGATCACCAGAGCGGAGCGGGTTCGCCCCCGGTTCGCCGTGCTCCCACGTTCGCCTTCCTTGAGGAATTCGTTGGGGGTTGATCGCGACGATTGCAGAGCGGGGATCAGGCCAAACACAACCCCGGAGACAACTGAAGCCAGGAGACTGAAGGCCAACACTTCCCGGTTGATTCCAATCTGATTGAACTGACGGATATCCGGTGGACTCAGTGCCAACAGAGGCGGAATGGCTACGACGGCTAGTAGAAGCCCGAGGATTCCTCCCACCAACGCGAGCAGAACGCTTTCGGTAAGCAACTGGCGGAGCAAACGCCGACGGCTCGCTCCCAGAGCTGTTCGTATCGAGATTTCTTTGGCGCGCGCTGTGGCTCGTGCCAGAAGAAGGTTGGCAACGTTCGCGCACCCGATCAGAACCAGGATGACCACCGTAGTTGAGAGAACCAGCAGAACTGGACGGATGTCACCGACGATATACTCATGTAACGGTAGAAAGCTCACGCCGACGTCTCCGTTCGAATCCGGATATTGCCTCTCCAGGCGGCGGCCGATGATATCGAGCTCCGTGCGAGCCTGCTGGACAGTTACTCCTGGCTTCAACCGCGCCCATACGTCGAGATAACTTCTGTCCCTGAACTGGCGGGGATCTTTGTCAGGCGCTAGAGGATGAGGGGGCACTCCCCAAGGAGAGGGCAGCCACAGCTCGCCGTACTCGTCTGGAGAAAAGTTCGGCGGCATCACGCCGACAACGGTGTACTGCTCCCCATTGAGCCGGATGTCCCGGCCAACAATCGCGCGATCTCCCCCAAAGTAGCGTTGCCACAGGCCGTAGCCGAGCACGACAACGTGGTCGTTGCCGGACCGCGAATCGCTCGGTTCCAAACCGCGCCCAAGAATCGGACCTACTCCGAACAGAGGAAAGAGGCTTGGCGTGGTCATCGCTCCGGTGATCCGCTCCGGACGATCTCCCGCCCATAAGCTTCCTTGCCATCCGCGAGACGCTGCCATTTCCGCGAAGACATGGTTTTGTGAAACCCAATCCAGATAGTTGGCAGGAGAGGCGTCGTCGGTCGATATGCCCTCGAACGTCTGGGAGACCTTTACAATTTGGTCCGAATCTGGATAGGGAAGCGGATGCAGCAACACTTGATCGACCACACTAAACACCGCAGTATTGGCGCCGATCCCCAGCGCCAGCGTGGTCACTGCAACCACAGTGAACCCGGCGCTCTTGAGGAGTTGGCGCGTTGCGTAACGAAGATCATGAAACAGTCCCGTCATCTCCCCTCCCCACTTGTACTGCAGAGCTAGTTCGCGTCAAACCTCAGCCGAGACTGATTCCAGCAACAAGCAACGAAGCCAGGACGTCGCCATTGAACGAAGACTAACACCACGGCAGCCGTGCGCTAGGGTTTCGATAGACCGTCTTGCGCCTGACAAGCGTACCCCATAGCCTCTTCTAAGCAGGACTCGGACCAATCTACCCTGGAAGATAATCCCTTGGTTTCAAAGCAGATAACGAACAACGTTGTGGAAGGCCAAGTGGACAATCTGTCCGCGCACGGACGGTAATGTCCGGAAGCGACCAGAGACAATCAGTCTCCTGGGCTTATGGGACCGGTTCTAGTTGTTGCACCTCGTTCGAGCATCCTCAGAACCTAGCTCTTTTATGAACTGTGCGCTTCTTCCACCAGATGTAGACGCCTGTCGATGGCAGCATTGCCACCAGTGAACCGAAGAATACGCAAGACTGATTAGGTCGGCCGAAGACCCGGGCCCTACGCAGGGCCTAGAGCCGGTTTTCAACTGTATTGCCGGTGTGGTCGCTGGTGAGCCGAGAGAGAAGCCGTTATTGCCAACGAACACCACGGAAGTGCTTCCGCCCTTGGGCCAGCGTTAAGTGTGATGGACATCGAAGTTGATTCGAAATGCCGCAAGGTGCGACCGGCCAGAGCCGGCTCGAGAGTGAAGAGTCCTGGGCCCGGGTGGTTAATAGTTGAACCGGTAGCGGAATTCACCATAAATTTGCCGCGGTTCGTTCCAGTGAAATCCGCCAAAGGTCAGACTGTTATCCAGCTGCACACGGCGGTTGGCTACATTCAGCGCGGTCACGGCGAGGCTGTATTTCTCAGCGAAGCTTTTGCCAAGAGAAAGATCAAAGGTCCAGTGGCTCGGCAGATAGGGCCCGGGATATTGTGCCTGTGGTGTTCCGTACAAGCCGTTCGTGAACCCCGAGCCGTAGTACACATTCGTCGAGGCATAGCTCTGCCAGGGCAGGCTAGCCGTGAAGCCCAGGTTCAAGGTGTTTCTCTGATCATGGTCTACCGGTGCATACCCCGGCGGGATATCGAGCCCGCAGGCTGGGGTCACGGGAGTAGGGCAGATCAACCCTCCGGTGATCGGCGAGGTTGCCTGCGCGATTTGATTCGCATAGACAAGATGAAACTGACCGCGGTGAAAGAGGTTGGGAGACCGTAGCGTCAGATCCCAACCCTGAATCAGGGCCGCGTCCCAGGTGATCGGCCAGAACAGATTCGATTCTCCGATATTGTTGTGATCCAGCCAATTTGTCGCCTTGGTTTGATAATTGTCGATCTCCATATTCCAGCCGCGATAGGGAATGATGACACTCCACTCCCATTGTTTATCCCGTTCCCCGTGCAGGGGAGCGAAGGTAAAGTTCTGGCTTGTCGCCAAATCGAGGAGTGCTCCGGTCGCCGTCACCAGGGGCGGGGCCTGGTAGTACTCACCCCAGAAGCCGCGTAAGACCCAGTCCAGGTGGGGAATTCTCACGGCAATACCCACGCGGGGATCGGTTGCATTCTCCGAGATGGAGGCGTTGAATTCCGTTTGCCGAAGCCCAGCGATCAAGGTCAGCCACGGAGTCACTTTGAATCGGTCGCTGATGAATTCTGCGGCGAGCCCTCCGGTCACGGCAATCGAAGAGGGAGGAAAGTTGAGACTGCGATTCGCGAATTCATTCGAGAAGTAGTTGTACTGATGTTGGGCGAATCCGTACACTCCGGCTTGGAGATCGTTGTGCCAGAAGTTTAGGTTGTAGTTCGCCTGCATCCCTCCGTAATTGGCAGTCTGAGTCACGGTGGAGATGACAGGATAGTCGTTCGGACCGCCTTGGTAGTCAGCGCCGTTGTAGTGATAAAAGGGAGAAAGCGTAAGCAGCATCTTGGGATCGAACGTGTGAACCCAGGAGAAGGCGACATAGCCATCGGGTTCGCGCTCGCCATCCCGCAGCCCGTAACTGGAGTAGATTTGATTTCCGGTCGAGTCGGGATCAGGATCGATCGGGATCTGATAATAGTCTTGGCGCAGAGATCCGACGACCCGAAATTGGTTCTTGGCGTCGCGATTGAAGATGAGGGAGCCGAACCCTCCGTAACCATTCGCCGCATCGTGCACCACTTCGGGGACGGGAGTCTGCAGTCCGTAATTGCTTCGATTTCCATTCAAGCTCAAGTAGTAGGCAAATCGCGGCGTGTGCCCTCCGCAACTGATTTGGTCATCCGTCTGATAAAAATTTCCAAAGCTGAGGACGAGGTCGCATTCTCGCTCGCGCTCAAAGCCGTTGCGCGGCGCTATGTTGAACATTCCGTAGGTACGGTCGCCATAGGTAGAGTCATAGCTACCTTGCAAGACTTCGAGATAATCGATGTCCTTGGGGTCAATCTGTGGGCCCAAATTGTTGGCGATGTTCGTGTTGGGAATGGGGACACCGTCAATCAGCCACTCTACCTGATGCCCGCCATTCATGTGCAGCATATCGTGCGTCACATAGGTAGCCGGTACATAATCTGTGATCATCTGCATGCCGTTGGTCTGGTCCGCTCCGGGGGTTTCGGCGATGGCTTGGCGGGTCACCATGGTCGTCGGAGTGACCGTGTCCGTCGGCGCCTGCACGGGAGTTCCCGAGACGGCGATGCTTTCCTTCGCACCTGCGACCGCCAGCTGGAAATGCAGCACCGGACTCGTGTCCGACTGGACAATCACGTCTTGTTGCATCTGCTGGAAACCTGTCGATGAGACGGTTACGGTGTAATTCCCGATGGGAACGGAAGTAAATGCAAATTCTCCGCTATCGTTCGATTCTTCCGACTGTGTCCAGTCGGAGTTCTGAGCCTTCAGCGTGACCTGTGCGTGTTGGATAGGACGGTGCTGCGGATCATGAATAATGCCATGAACCGAACCAAAAATCGAGCCAAGCGCCGAAGTGACACCCAATCCGAGAATGACGAGCAGGAACCCTAAGCGAACGATGCGTGCCGTTGCCCTCAAGGGCGACTCGAAGCGATGCATCTGCAGAAAAATCGAGCCGGTTGGTTTCATCATCTTGTCTCCTTGTCTCCAGAGTGGCGATTTACCGACGGTTTGGAGTCCGATGTTGACCTCGTGGGCATCGAGGGAATCCTTGTGCTAAGCGGGCGCGAATCACCTTGAATCTCATTCCGGACGGCGGCGAGGTAACGGGGCATTCCTCCCGCGAATGACCAGCTCAGCTGACCACTTTTTGCCGCACAGGATTTCTCGAGTCAACCTTCGAGGGCTTCAGCAGAAGGGAGGTGCACGGGTGGATTCGAAGCGGGAAGATCGGGAAGTCGGAATGCCTGGATAGGAGGCGGCAATGGGTGCCTCCGCGTGTTGCGCCGAGGCGGTGCGTATCGGCGACCCCGCCAGAGCCCACTGCGCCGTGGTTACGGCTAGGCGGCAATCGCGATTGCAGCAGTCCGCAGCGACAAACGAGGTCTTCTCAGACTCCCTGCCTTCGACAACATGGCAATGGTGAACCCCGTTGCGAACACAACACAACAGGTGCGGGTCCGTCATGGCCGCCCACACGATCGGGGCAAGGTTGCCTAGGATCGCAAATCCCAACAACAGCCTGGCCGTCACACGACGCATAAAGGAATCGGGCGGACTGCCCAACAGCAATTTAGACGATATGAGGAAGCATAAGGTAGTTAGGGGTCTAGCGCAAGTGTGAGCGGCGGATACCGCCCCCCGGATGACGAAGTTTAGCCTCGCATTAGGCTCTTGAGGTCGTCAGGATGGAAGGCGTGAAGCTCGGCGGTCTCGCGGTCGATCAGATCCTGGTTCATTAATTGCACCAGCGACTCCTCTAAGGTGAAGGATCCCTTGTTCTTGGTCATGGTGATCTCCTGGTGCAGGTGTTGCAGGGCATTGCGCCGGATATGCTGGCGGGCGCCGTAGCCAATCATCAGGAGTTCGGCCGCAGGAACCCGCCCGCCGTTCTTGGCTTGCAGAAGCGTCTGTACCATTACTGCGGCCAGGGCCATGGCCAGCTCCTGACGTATGGTGTGCTGCCGCTCGAGGGGAAAAGAATCGGAAACCCGGGAAATCGTCGACGCGACGTCGGTGGTGTGGAGCGTGGATAACACCAAGTGGCCAGTCTCGGCGGCGGCCAGTGCAATGCGCATGGTTTCCGGATCCCGCATCTCGCCGACCACAATGATGTCCGGAGCCTGTCGAAGCGCGGCCCGCAAGGCGGTGGGAAAGTCCGGGGCATCGACTCCGATTTCCACCTGCTCCACCACGCTTTTAATGTGGACGTGCTCGTATTCGATCGGATCTTCGATCGTGACGATATGCCGCGCCACGTGGCTGTTGATCTCCTCGATCAAAGCGGCGAGCGTGGTGGACTTTCCGGAGCCGGTAGCGCCCCCCACCAGTACAAGTCCGCGGCGCAAGTGAGCCAGGGAGACGACTCCGGGGGGAAGATGCAGTTCCCGGGTCGAAGGCACCTTGGAAGGCAGAGCGCGAATGGCCGCGGCGGCGGTTCCGCGCTGATGATGAAGATTGATGCGGAATCGCCCAAGCCCGGCGATGCGGTAGGAAGAATCCCCAATGTGGGTTCGACGGTAAAGCTCCACGGCGTGGCGGGTGAGTGCCGGGAGCACCGCCGCTTCGATCTCCGCTCCTTCGAGGTTGTGGTCTTCGACATAACGGACCTCACCTTCAACGCGAATGGAAGCCGGGGCGCCAGGAACCAGCAGCAAGTCGCTTCCTTTGTACTCAACCAGGGCTTTAAGCCATTCGTCAAGTCTCGACGTAGGGGAAGAAGCCGGCTGGGCAACGATCGATTGGGATGAGGAAATCGCGTGCTCGGATTCGCTCATGGGCATCTTAGATGTTAGTGGTGGAACGGATGGATCAGGCAATCTTGCGCTCCACTGCCGAAGCAATCATTTGTAATTCACCCATTAGCTTGGAAAACTGCTGTGGATAAAGCGACTGGGGGCCATCGGAAAGCGCTCGTTCCGGGTCGTTGTGCACCTCGATCAGGAGAGCATCCGCCCCGGCAGCCACCGAAGCACGCGCCATGGGCGCAACCTTGTCGCGAAGGCCCGTACCGTGCGAGGGATCCGACGCAATGGGCAGATGGGAGAGCTTGTGAATAATGGGAATCGCTGAAATGTCGAGGGTGTTGCGGGTGTAGGTTTCGAATGTGCGAATGCCGCGCTCGCACAGGATCACGTCGTAATTTCCCCCCGACATGATGTATTCGGCCGAGAGCAGAAGCTCCTCGAAGGTGGCGGCGATGCCGCGTTTGAGCAGGACCGGCTTTGCGGTCCTTCCCAGTTCGCGCAACAGGTTGAAATTCTGCATATTACGGGCCCCCACCTGGAGGATGTCCACATACGGCAAGAGAGTGGGAATCTGCGCGATTTCCATCACCTCGCTGATGACCAGCAGGCCAAATTTATCTCCCGCCTCGCGCAGAAGCTTCAGGCCTTCGAGCCCCAGCCCTTGAAAGGAGTAGGGCGAGGTCCTGGGCTTGAAAGCCCCGCCGCGCAGCGCCCGGGCTCCGGCTCGCCGCACCTGATCGGCTATGGTAAACAGCTGTTCACGTGACTCTACCGAACACGGCCCGGCCATGACCAGCACTTCCTCGCCGCCAATGCTCACCCCGTTCGGGAAGCGAATCCGGGTCCCCTGCGGCCGGAAGCTGCGGGCCGCCAGCTTGTAGGGAGCACTGATGCGGTGGACCTCCTGCACGCCGGGGAGGACCTCCAGATTGCGGATATCAAAGTCGACCCGGGCGCCCACTGCGGCCACCACCGTCTGGCGGACGCCCGTCGAACGGTGGACGGAAAAGCCCATGCGAATCAAGTGGTCAATGACCCGCTGGATTTCTTCCTCCCTTGCCGATTCTTGCATTGCGACGATCATAGGAAATTCTCCGCCGCTCTCGGCCCCATGACCTCCGAGGAGGTTTTTGGGGGCAGCTGAGACCGACTCGCGGGACGAGCTCTAGTCATTCACCTCGGAATCCAACTCCGTACTACCGGCCGTTTCCATCTTCGCCGCTTCAGGTGCGATTTCCTCTTTCTGAATCTGCCGCATGACGTCCATGATTCGCTCGTAGATGTTCAACAAGTCGTGATCAGGCAGTGGCCCGGGATTGAGCCGGCGCACGTTGTCGAAGACCTCTTGCTCACGGTCCGGTTCGTAAATCGGCAGGCTGGCGACCCGCTTCAGTTTGCCAATGGCGTGGGCCGCTTGTGCTCGCTGGCTCAATAGTTCCACCAGCTTGCGGTCCAGCTCGTCAATTTTCTTACGCCAGTCGGACATGTCCATAAGGATCCGCAGCCTTTGGGCCGTCCGAGGAAATTCGGCTCGACGACCGCCCTTGGCTACCTGCGAGGCGCTACGAGACTTCTCACGAATTCTGCCACAGACTGCACTTCTTTGCCGGGATTGCGTTCGATGGTCTCGACAATGGCACTCCCGACCACCGCCGCATCCGCGAACTTCCCCACGGAGGAAAACTGCTCCGCCGTCGAAATGCCAAAGCCGACGGCGATCGGAAGTTTGGTGTAACGACGAAGCCGTTCGACCAGGGTTTGTGCATCCTGGGGAAACTGCTGACGCGCACCGGTCACCCCGGTTCGAGACACGGCATACACGAATCCGCCGGATGCGTGGGCGATTCGCTTCAGGCGTTGGACTGTACTGGTAGGTGCCGCAAGGAAGACGGCTGCCAAGTGGTGCTCTCGCATCGCCTCGAGGTAATCTCCGGCTTCTTCCAAGGGCAAATCCGTGATTAACGCACCATCGATCAAGCTGCGCTTGAGTCGGGCAACAAACTGAGGTACCCCCATCTGCAGGATCGGGTTCAAATAGGAAAAGATGATCAGCCCTGCGGGGGATTGCTTGCGAATGTCGCCGGCGAGATCGATCACTTGCTCGAGCGTCGTTCCGCTCTCGAGCGCCCGCTGGCTGGCCCGCTGAATCACCGGACCGTCGGCCACGGGATCGCTGAAAGGAACCCCGAGTTCAATGACGTCGGCCCCCGCGTCAATCGCCGCCAAGACGATCTCCCGTGTCGTTGCCAGGTCAGGATCACCGCAGGTTACGTAGGCAATGAGAGAGGGATGATGTCGAAAGTTAAGGGGCATCTGGAGGAGCGACTATTGTATCGCGCTACGGGACAATCCGCGTCCCGGTCGTCTCCGCCGCTGTCGTCGGAGAGATCAGCGGAAGCGGGTCGGAGAGAATTTCTCGTCGGCTGAACCGGTTGCTCCCACTCTTGATCTTGAAGATGCCGCTAAACGCAGTTGGTCTGCGGGTATTACGTCGAGTCAGGCGATAGGTGCTTGTTTTCAGGGTCGCGGAGACCCGTTCAACTTCAGGTTTTCTCGCAAAATGCCGATGTCTTTATCACCACGCCCGGAAAGGTTAACCACGATCAGCTCCGACTTCTTCATGGCAGGAGAACGTTTCACCACTTCGGCCACGGCATGTGCCGACTCGAGAGCCGGGAGGATACCCTCGGTTCGAGCCAGCAGCATGCAGGCTGCGAGCGCCTCCTGATCGGAGGCACGAGTGTATTCCGCGCGCCCTGTCTGTCGCAGCCAGGCGTGCTCCGGCCCGATGGAGGGATAGTCGAGTCCGGCGGAGATCGAGTGAGTGTTTGCGACTTGTCCTGCAGCGTCTTGCAGGAGGTAGGAATAAGTTCCTTGCAGGACTCCGGGCACTCCTCCGCTGAAGCGCGCGGCATGCTCCCCGAGCGCGGTGCCAGATCCTCCTGCTTCGACCCCAACCAGTTTTACCGATTTGTCCTTGAGGAACCCATAAAAGATTCCGATCGAATTCGATCCTCCCCCAACGCAAGCAAGGATCGCCGTGGGAAGCTTGCCCTCGGCTCGGAGAATCTGCTTCCGCGCCTCGCGGCCGATGACCTTATGGAAGTCGCGCACCATCGTGGGATAAGGATGGGCGCCGAGCACGCTTCCCAACAGGTAGTAAGTGGTGCGTACGTTCGTGACCCAATCCCGCATGGCTTCATTGATGGCATCCTTCAAGGTGCGGGAACCGGAATCGACGCCGCGCACTTCGGCTCCGAGCAATCGCATGCGAAACACATTGAGTTCCTGACGCCGCATGTCCTCCGTACCCATGTAGACGACGCATTCCAAGCCAAAAAGCGCGCACACGGTTGCGGTCGCAACCCCGTGCTGTCCGGCACCGGTTTCGGCGATGACGCGGTGCTTTCTCATTCGTTTGGCGAGGAGCGCCTGTCCCAGGCAGTTATTGATCTTGTGGGCGCCGGTATGCAGCAGATCTTCGCGCTTCACATAAATCTTGGCTCCGCCGAGCTCTTGGCTAAGCCGGCTGGCGTAAAACAGCGGCGTAGGACGTCCCGCATAGGTTTGCAGAAGCTCATCGAGCCTGCGCTGAAAGCTCGGATCCCGCCGGGCCTTCTCGTACTCACGCTCCAGTTCTTCGAGCGCGGCCATCAGAGTTTCGGGCACGTAGCGCCCACCGAACGGGCCGAAGCGACCGGGATGGGGGCGAGAGGGGAACTCGGTACGGGATCGCATGGTCTCGACTGTCATTTCTGAATCTTCCGATCGGCTTCTCGCACAACCGTAATGAATGCGCGCACTTTTACGGGGTCTTTTTTCCCAGGATGGGCCTCAACGCCTGATGCGACATCAACACCCCAAGGCTCAAGTATACGCATTGCCTCGCCAACGTTTTTTGGGGTGAGGCCGCCTGCGATGACGACGTTGGCCATCTGTTTCATCCGGCGGACGAGGGAGCGAGCTTGTTCCCAGTCAAAAACCTTCCCCGTGCCGCCTCGCGCGATGGCTGTCCCGGAATCGAGAAAAATGCCGTCGAGCGGCTGGTCCAGCGAGACCGGCAATTCGGAGTGAAGCAAGCCATCGACTCCAAGCGCGACATACCGCTTGACGCCATTCAGGGGTACCAGGTCTTTTGCTCCCTTTCGAATCCGGGAGAGTTCGAGGTGAAGCTGCAGTCCGGTCAATCCGATTCGGTGGGCAATGCCTGGGAGATTCTGCGGGGCCTCATCCACAAACACGCCGATCTTTTCGATCTGTCGAGGAAGCTTATCAATGATTCTGTGGGCGGCTGCCGGATCGACATAGCGTGGACTGGCCAGGTGAAACACAAACCCCAGCGCGTCCGCTCCCGCCTCGACCGCGATCCGGGCATCCTCGAGGTTCGTGATCCCGCAGATCTTGACCCAAGTCATGGGAGGTCACCTTCCCGCTTCGTGGACGGTTCCGAGAGAACCCGCCGGCCGACGTTTCGACTCCGCAATCAGGGTTTCGAGCGCAGTTCCAGGCGACTTCGACTGCATCAAGGATTCGCCAATCAGGAATGCCCGGTAGCCAGCCTCCTCGAGTTGTCTGATCTCGGCCGCGCTGTGAATGCCACTCTCAGCCACTCGGAAAGCCTCGGTTGGAATCAAATCGGCTAAGCGGAAGGCCGTTTCGAGATCGACCCGAAAAGTCTGCAGGTCACGATTATTCACCCCGATCAGATTGCAACCGGCATCGATCGCTCGTTTAACCTCCCCGCGATTGTGCACCTCGCACAAAACGTCCAAGTGATACTGACCCGCCCGGCGGGCCAGCATTTCCAGTTCCGACTGCGATAAGGCGGCCGTAATGAGCAGGATGGCATCTGCCCTATTTGCCCGCGCCTCCAATAGCTGTATTTCATCCACGATAAAATCCTTGCGCAAGCACGGAAGCTGCGTGCTGGCGGATGCGGATCGGAGATATTCGAGCGATCCCTGAAAGAATTCCTCATCCGTAAGCACGGAGAGCGCGGCTGCCCCGCCTTGTTCGAGTTCTATCGCCAGACTGCGCGCATCAAAATCGGAACGAATCAGCCCCCGCGATGGAGAAGCCTTCTTCAGTTCGGCGATTACCGCGGGCCCAGTTTGGCTCCTCGATTCTAAGCTGCGACGAAAGCCCCGCGGAATGTGCACCTCGGCCAAGCGCTCGAGATGGTCGATATCCACAGACTGCTTGGCGGCAAGGATTCTTTGGCGCGTCGCGGCGGTTATTTTATCCAGGGTTGAGCCCATGGCCGTGGAATGCTTAGAAGATTATAGATACCACGGCCGAGGTCTGCGTCGGGCAGGGAAGGCGTAAGTTTTCCAGTGGCTTAGCAGCCTAGTTCGGTTGCGCAATCGGCATCGGTGACCGGAACCCTGCCGCGCCCGGGCACGCTCTTGCCAGGTTGGCTGGTTGACCGGTGTTCAACTGCGAGGGCGGACGTTGCGATGCACCTTAGAACAGTTCAGGCCCCTAGCGGCCGATACCGACGTATTCGAATCCCATGGCCCGCAGCCGCCCGGAATCTAGCAGGTTCTTGGTGTCAATAATCAGGGGACGCCGCAGCAGCTTCTTAATCCGGGCAAAGTCGAGGGCGCGAAATTCCGGCCAGCCGGTGCCTACGACTAAGGCGTCGCCGCCCTCCACGGCCGCGTAGGGCGATTCGCAGTAGTCAATCGTCCCATTCAACTCGCTGCGGGCTTCCGGTATGGCGACCGGATCATAGGCCCGGATTCGTGCGCCATTGGCAATCAGGATTTTCGCTAAGCGGATGGAAGAAGAACCGGCAATCGAGTTGGTGTTCGGTTTGAACGACAAGCCCAGGAGCGCTACCTGCTTGTTCTCAACCGATTGGGCATGGCGCGAGATCTTATCCACCACCTGATCGGCCAAACTCTGATTCACTTCGCGGGCTGCTCCGAGAACCTTGAGTACGGTCCCCTTCTGGCGCGCAAGCTCTGTCAGCGAGTCCATATCGGATTCTGCAAACAGGCCTCCCATACCGGCTCCGGGCTGCAGGCAACGGGGGGCGATCCGTTTGTCCAGACCGAGCGCTAGAGATAGGCTGACGGCATCGGCGTTGACTCGCTCACACAGATTCGCCATTTCGTTGATGAATGAAATCTTGGTGGCGAGGTATGCGGTGCCCGCCTGGCGGATGAGTTCAGCCGTCTCGTGATTGGTTACGATCACCGGAACTCCGCGCATGACCAGAGAATGGAAAATCTGCTTCAACAGTAGTACCGCATCATTCGAAGACCCGCCCAAAATGATTCGATCCGGCCAGTTGAAGTCCTCGACCGCGCATCCGGGGGTAAAGAACATTGGCTGAGAGACGATGGTGGCTCGCAAGCTGGCTTGTTTGATGCGCTGTTCCAGCCCCGACGCGCTGCCAACCGGGGCAGGGGTGACAATCGAGAGGATCGGGGGTTTCGAAGCGGCACGCGCAATTCGAAGAACCAGATCGGTTAGGTGCTGAGGCGTATCCTCCGCCAGAAAAATGATCTGTGCTTTGTGGGCGAAGGATTCTATATCGGTTGAATACGACAGACGCCCGCAGCGCACATTGCGTTTGATGACTTCAGAAAGGTTCTTTTCATGAAAGGGCACGATGCCCTGGGCCATCTCGACCAGACGCGAGCTGTCGGGATGGCAGCAGAGGACGGGGGTTCCGAAGTCCGCCAAACAGGCTGAAACTACGGTGCCGAGATAACCCGCTCCGTAAACCCCGATCTGCATAGCTCGTCTGACCGCCCCCCGCAGGCAAGACTTGGCTTTGGCGCAATAATCCACCTTCTTTACTACGCTCGGATACGCGGGTTGGCAAAGCACGGAGGGAGATGTACTTGGGGCTTAAAAAGCGTCTCCGGCACGGGAATTCGGACGATGCACCAGGCTCGCGACCTGGGGTGCTCTCGGTTGGGAATCGCGCGCCAGATTCGAGCGGGTCTAGCGGTTGACCAAGCTGCGGCCGAGGGGAACTCCGGCAAGGTCGACCCATCGGTTTTGATGCTCTTCCCGAACAAAGGTCAGCTCGTTGACCAAAATGCGGCGGCTACCGCGGAATGCCGCCCAACGGTCACGGGCCGTAACGAAAGCCTGCTGCGCCAGTTTCTCGGTGCTGAGTTTGGCGATCGTAAGATGAGGCATATAAGGCCATTCCTCATCCGCCTTAAGGGCTTCGACGTTTAGGCGATCGTGCAACTCGTGCATGCGGTAGGCTGCACCGTCGACGCGAATGAACACGGTCGGAGTCACAGGCGCGAATGTTTCCGCCTCGCCGAGCCCAACCTCAAACGGCTCCACATGGCTGCAAACCTCCTCTAACATCTCCACCGCATAGAGTTCGCTCGCCTGCAGAACCCTAGGTGGAAGGATCGTGAGGTGAGCCGGGAGATGAGGGAGATCGGGATGCAACTCCTGGCGAAGGCTCTCGACAAACTCGCCGACCGCATTTCTTACGTAGGCGACCAGGGCATAGCGGGGACCTTGCATTGTCAAATGGAAATTATACTCGCAAACCCAGTGGTGGCGGATTGGGATTGAGATTCTGTAAGTTAGCGACACCTGCGCTCAAACCTCGATCGCAATTCGGAACCTCTCGGGGCCTCTAGAGAATCCGGCACCCCTGGCGATGACGATAACGTGTTCATCAGCGACCTAGCAATCGAGGCAAGCCTTTGAGGGACACCAGCGAGAGAGTCCGCGCAGCAGACAAAGCAATGCGACAAGGACACAACAGGTTCTTCAGGAAACTCGGACAATGCAGTTTTGATCAGGGCCTCTCTGGATTTTGCAATTCATCGCGATGTTGGTTGGAGAGAGACAGTTCGCCATTGGCAGTTTAGAATCAGTAGAATAGTTAGTGTCGGGCGTGCGCAGCGAGCGAGCGCACCTTCCTTGGGCGGGGGTCCGAGAGCCTATCGCTGACTTCTGGAACAGCGTGCGGGCTAGTCTAGTGTTCCTCGAGCGAGGCCGATAGTCTTCGCCTTGATAGCTTCTAAGTCACAGACGCTCGGAAGGCAGCCAACTGGCGAAGGCAGTGCCGACCACTTCGCTATACGAAACCTCCCTCTCCGTTGATCTCCAACGTAGCGCATCCGTTACACTGCTTAGGGCATGAATCGCAAAGGATGGTGACAACCGCATGGTGATGAATGGCAAGGAATGCCAGCGATTAGACCAGAGAGTATGGGAGAGCCAGGACCTCTTGGTGGGCATCATGGGATCGGCTATGGACGCGATCATTGCCATAGATGATACCCACGCGATCGTGCTGTTTAATGCCGCTGCGGAAAAAATATTCGGCTGTCCGGCGAATGAAGCAATCGGGAGTTCCATCGAACGTTTCGTCCCGCAACACTTCCGCGCCGGGCTCAGCACGCATGTCCGTCGCTTTGACGAGAGGGTGGGCACCAATCGCACATTGCATGGTCTGGGAACACAATGGGGGCTGCGAGCCACGGGCGAAGAATTTCCTATCGAGGCTTCGATCTCCAAGGTTGAATCTGGTGGCAAGAGGTTCTTCACCGTCGTTATCCGAGACATCACAGAACGTCACCGTGCTCAAGAGGCTCTGCAGGAAAGCGAACAACGCTTCCGGTTGGTTGCCGACACGGCGCCTGTGCTGATGTGGATGTCAGGCACTGACAAACTTTGTAACTACTTTAACAAGCCTTGGTTGCACTTCACAGGACGTTCCATGGAGGAGGAGCTTGGTAACGGCTGGGCGGAAGGTGTCCACCCAGACGATTTAGAGATATGCCTCCACACCTATACGCAGTCTTTTGATCGGCGAGAGAACTTCAGGATGGAGTACCGTCTTCGGCGGCACGATGGTGAGTATCGCTGGGTTCTCGACATGGGAGTACCAAGGTTCAATGAGGACGGTTCGTTTGCGGGTTACATCGGAATCTGTATTGACGTCACGGAACGTAAGCTCGCTGAAGAAGTTCGCTTGAGACACACCGCTATTGTTGAATCGTCCGATGACGCAATCATCGGCGTGGACACGAATGGAACCGTTGTCAATTGGAACAAAGGGGCTGAGCGGCTTTTTGGCTACTCCGCGAAGGAAGCCATCGGCAGGAATATTGTCATTCTTTCGACCGCCGATCACCCTGATTACGCGCCAAACATGCTTAAGAAGGTCCTGGCAGGGGAGGTTCTAAGGAATTACGAGACCGTGCGACAGAGGAAGGACGGTAGCCGAGTGGAAGTGTCGCTGACGCTTTCTCCGATCATCGATGACGAGGGCCGTATTGTCGGAGTGTCAGGAATCGCCCATGATATCACCGAGCGAAAACGGGCTGAAGAGGCCGTAAGAGAAAACGAAAACCGGTATCGCAGGATTGTCGAGACCACAAACGAAGGAGTCTGGCTACTCGATTCGAGGCTTCACAATTCCTATGTGAATCGACAGATGGCGAAGATGCTCGGGTACGAACCGGAAGAAATGATTGGGCGGAGGGTATTGGATTTTTACTTTCCCGAGGATGTTGAGTCAAAGAAGAAACTCCTAAGAGGCCGGCAGCAAGGACGGAGTGAGCAGGTTGAGGAACGATTGCGGAGAAAGGACGGTTCGGATTTGTGGGTACGAATGGCAGCAACCCCGGTGTGGAAGGAGAACGGAGAGTTTGATGGCGCGCTGGCAATGATGAGTGACATCACGGAGCGTAAGCACGCAGAAGAGGCGTTGCGAGAAAGTGAAGGACGATTCCGTCTTGTTGCAAACACAGCGCCGGTGATGATCTGGATGTCAGGACTCGACCAAAAACCTACTTATTTCAATCAGCTTTGGTTGGATTTCACCGGTCTCTCGGAGGCCGATCTTCAGAGTGGGCTGGCCTCAATCGTCCATCCCGATGACTACCCACAATGTCATGATACCTATTGTCGTGGATTCGATCAGCGGCAACCTTTTAAGAAAGAATGCCGTTTGCGAAGACACGATGGAGAGTATCGGTGGATGCTCGACATCGGAGTGCCAAGGTTTCACAAAGATGGCTCCTTTGCTGGGTATATAGGCTCTTGCATCGATGTTACGGACCGCAAGCTCGCCGAAGAGGCACTCGCGGGCATGACCCGAAAGCTGGTGGAAGCGCAAGAACAGGAACGAGCTCGCATAGCGAGAGAGCTTCACGACGACATCAACCAGAGACTCGCGCTGTTGGCCATTGACCTCGAACAACTCCGAGACAATCCCAACGAAGTACAGACCCGATTGGCCGAACTTCGCAAACAAACAATCGAAATATCAAGGGATGTCCAAACCTTGTCGCACGATTTGCACTCCTCACAACTGGAATATCTAGGCGTCGTTGCGGGTCTGAAAAGCTGGTGCAAGGAATTCGGCGAGCGGCAGGGAATCGAGATCGTTTGTAAACATGACGTGCGAAGTACGTTGCCACCTGATATCGGACTCTGCCTCTTTCGAGTTGTACAAGAAGCTCTGCACAATGCCGCCAAGCACAGTGGAGTGAAGCACCTTGAGGTGGAGCTAACGGAGGACGCAGGCGAGATTCGCCTAACGATCAAGGATTTGGGCAAAGGATTTGATGTAGAAGCGGCAAGGCAAGGTCAAGGTCTCGGTCTCACGAGTATGCAAGAGCGAGTTCGGCTGGTGAATGGAACGATTGAAATTCAGTCCAAGCCAATGGGTGGAACTACGATCCGTGTTCGTGTTCCGTTCAGGGCAGAAGCGGTCGACGACGCACAGGTTCAGTTACAAGGCAGAGAGACGTGGCAAGGAGTCGCTTAATAATCTCTCTTGAGGGAGGTTGCACCTGCTGCCTTCTCTTGTATCACCGTGGTGCCTAAGCGCATCGCTTGTGGAATGCGTTGCCCCAACGTCTCGGCTACTTTAGAAATAGGCAACGCGTGCCTACGAGACAGCGCCGCAGATTCGCTTGGGTGTGATCGCAAATTGCAACTTCTCCTTGCAGGAATAGCCCACCTGCCTTAGACTTTTAGTACGCATAGAACTTAGCCTAAGTCATTGAAAAGTCGGGGCGTAGCGCAGCCTGGTAGCGCACCTGCCTTGGGCGCAGGGGGTCGTTGGTTCAAATCCAATCGCCCCGACCATCTAACCCTCATATGGCTTGGCAGTTAGAGCTTTTTGGCCTTGCGTTGCGTTGGCGGGTCCTTCTTCGCTGTGCCCAATTTTGTGCCCACCCAGCCGATCAACAGCAGTCAACACTGCGTTCTCGGAGGGGTGGACATACCGCGCCGAGATCGCAATTGAACTGTGTCCAGCGATGCGGGCCAGCGTCCATGCATCACATCCGCTCTCGCCCAGTCGAGTTAGGAATGTGTGG
>Ga0187783_10000899_pt1 | contig 21905 bp, 23 predicted proteins | sample 1015_SJ02_MP02_2_FD_132471 | JGI IMG/M metagenome (GOLD analysis project Ga0187783, IMG submission 132471) | Tropical peat soil microbial communities from peatlands in Department of Meta, Colombia - 1015_SJ02_MP02_20_MG | ecosystem: Environmental > Terrestrial > Soil > Wetlands > Peat | place...
CCACCGAGCTTCACGATAGCGAGGGGAGGCTCGCTCGCGGCGGAGGCTTCCATCGAACCGGTCTCGATCCTACGCGTGGTCGAGCCCCGCCCGGTGGTTCAGGAACATCACGGCCCCCGCGAGGACGACGAACGGGCCAAGAAAGAAGATCCACATGAAGGTCGTGAGCCACTCCCAGATGAGAACGAGGCCCAGCGCGCACAGGACCGAGGCGAGAACGACCCACGGCACCGAGATCGGGCTCGCGGCATGGTCCGCGTGCTCCTCGGACGCGTGGGCGTACTCCGCCATCGCCCCTCCCGACGTGCCGCCCCTTCAAATGCGTTCGGTCACGGCTCTCGCGGAGGAGCCCGACGGGTCCGGGAGCCGAGCGAACGGAGTCGGCGCAACTCCGGCACCGAACTTTCAAAAAATTCGACAGAAGGTTCTTATGGCACGCCCTCCTCGGACCGCCGCCCGAGGCCCGGGTAGGCGTCGACGGTGCCACCTGAATCAGACGACCGGCCGCCGGAAACGACGGTCCGGTTGGAAACTACTTCCGCCAGCAATGGGGCGGTCACGCCCGTCAGTGGCCGTCCCCCGAGCGGAGGGGCCCCACCGGACTCCACGTATGGGTCCGCGACCCCTCCGTCCGGAACCTCGACCGCCGAGTTCCTGGACGCGTTCCTCCAGACGAAGAGCGAGCTGTTCCGCGAGAACCGCGAGGTGCTCCGGGACTCGTACGTGCCGGCGCGACTCCCGCACCGGGACGGCGAGATCCGCCAGGTCGCCGAGGTCCTCGCGCCCGCGCTCCGGGGCGACGTTCCGTCCAACCTCCTCATCTACGGGAAGATCGGCACGGGGAAGACCGCGGTCGTGACGCAGGTCCGGCAGGACCTGCAGCGGCGCGCGGAAGGGACTGCGAAGCTCACCTTCATCGCGATCAACTGCGGGAACATCGACACGGCCTACAGCCTCCTGCAGAAGGTCGGCAACACCTTCGCGAAGAGTGACGCCGACCGCATCCCAACGGGGTGGTCGCTCGACCGCGTCCAGAGCGCGATGCAGCGGCTCATGGACGCGCGCGGCGGGATCATCGTCCTCGTCCTGGACGAGATCGACCGCCTGGTCGCTCGCAGCGGCGACAATGTGCTCTACACCCTGAGCCAGCTCAACACCGAGCTCGACGGCGCGCGGCTCGTCCTCCTCGGAATCTCGAACGACCTCAAGTTCACGAACCACCTCGACGCGCGGGTGAGGAGCCGTCTCAACGAGGAGAAGATCCTCTTCGACCCGTACAAGGCGCCGCAGCTCCAGGACATCCTCCAGGACCGGGCGAAGGTCGCTTTCCGAGACGGGGTCGTAGACCCCGGCGTGATCGAGCTATGCGCCGCCTACGCCCAACTGGAGAGCGGAGACGCCCGGCGGGCCCTCGCGCTCCTTCGCCTCGCCGCCGAGATGGCCGAGCGCGACCATGCGAAGCGGATCACCCGCGACCACGTCGTGAAGGCGAAGAACCGTCTCGAGAAGGACATCATCATCGAGTGCTGCCGGTCGCTCCCGCCCCACTGCAAGGTGCTCCTCTACGCGATCCTCCAGTCGTACGAGCGCCGCCGGACCGGGGTGCTCACGGGCGAGGTGTACGACAACTACAAGCGGCTCGCCGAGCGGCTGGGTCTCCCGCCGCTGCACGCGCGCTCGATCTCCAACTACGTGAGCGAGCTGGAATCCCTGGGGCTCATCCGCGCGACGATCGTCTCGCGGGGGCGCGGGGGCCGCACGCGCGAGATCCAGGTCGACGTCCCGATCTCGGAGACCATGCCCGCCCTCGAGGAAGACCCGCTCCTCGCACCGCTCGGTCGGCCGAAGAGCCGGGGACAGACGCTTCTCACGAACTTCGACAATCCCGGCCGCACGGGCCCCACGTACTAAGCCCGGACCGTCACGGGGTCGCGCTCTCGTCGGCGACTTCCCCGCTCGCGGACACATCAGCGATGGCGAGCCGGCGGGCCCGCTCGCGCCGGAGCTCGCGCAGGCCGCGCTCGAGCTCGCGGAGGTCCGCGGCGGCGCGGCGCACGCGGGTCCGTGCGATCTGCTCGAGGGCGGAGATCTCCCGGTCGAGGGCCTCGTCCGACCCCCGGAACCCGCTCATTCGCCGGCGCCGTCCTCGATCTGGGCCTTCTGCAGCTTGGACGAGAAGTCGACGAAGACGGTCTTGATCTCGGTGAACTCCTCGATCGCGACGCTTCCCGCCTCGCGCCCGCCGTTGCCGGTGTTCTTGACTCCCCCGAACGGCAGCTGCACCTCGGCGCCGATCGTGGGGGCGTTGATGTAGGTGATCCCGGCCTCCAAGTCGTCCATCGCGCGGAAGGCGCGGTTGACGTCGCGCGTGTAAATGGACGAAGAGAGGCCGTACTGCACGTCGTTGGCGACCCGGACCGCCTCGTCGTAGTTCTTGACCTTGATCACCGATAGGACGGGCCCGAAGATCTCCTCCTTCGAGATGCGCGTGCCGTGCTTCGTCTCGAAAATGGTCGGTGCGATGAAGTAGCCGCGGTCGTACGCGCCCCCGGTCAACTTCGAACCGCCGGTGCGGAGCTTGGCTTCCTTCTTCCCGATCTCGATGTACTCCAGGATCTTCTTCTCCTGGTCGGCGGAAGCGACCGGGCCCATCCCGACCTTCGGGTCGAGCGGATCGCCGACCGTGAAGCTCTCGAGGCGCTTCGTGAGCCGACCGAGGAAGTCGTCGTACACCTTCTCGTGGAGAATGAGTCGGCTTGTCGCCGTGCACCGCTGGCCGGAGGTGCCGAACGCGGCGAAGAGAACGCCCTCGAGCGCGAGGCCCAAGTCCGCGTCCTCCATGACGATCATCGGGTTCTTGCCGCCGAGCTCGAGATGGACCATCTTGAGCCCCTGCGCCCCCCGGACGTAGACGTCGCGGCCCGTCTCCACCCCGCCGGTGAACGAGACCGTGCGGATGCGCGGGTCGCTCACGAGCGCGTTCCCGATGACCGAGCCGGAGCCGGTGACGAAATTGAGCACCCCGGCCGGCACTCCCGCGTCCTCGTAGATCTTCACGACCTCGACGGCGCACCGGGCCGTGTTCGAGGCCGGCTTGAAGACGATCGTGTTCCCCGAGATGAGCGCCGCGGCGATCTTCCAGTTCGGGATCGCGGTCGGGAAGTTCCAGGGAGTGATGCACGCGACGACACCCTTGGGCTGCCGCACCGTGAGGCAGAACTTCGAGCGGAGCTCGGAGGGGACCGTCTCGCCGAAGAGCCGACGGCCCTCGCCCGCCATGTACTCGATGAAGTCGATTGACTCCTGCACGTCGCCCAACCCCTCGGCGATGACCTTCCCCATCTCGCGCGTGACGATCCGGCCGACCTCGGCCTTGCGCTCCTTGAGGAGCCGCGCGGCCTCGAGGAGGAGGTCGCCGCGCTTCGGTGCCGGCAGCTCCTTCCACGCGGGGAACGCCCGGGCGGCCGCGCCGATCGCGCGGTCCACATCCTCGGCGGTGCCGGCGACGAACGAGGCGACCGGCTCGCGCGTCGCCGGGTTGACGGTCTCGAACCGCTTCGCCTTCGGCGGCGATGCCCACTTTCCGTCGATGAACAGTCCGAACTCCTCTACCTTCGACGCCATGAGACAGGAACCGCGCCGAATCGCGCGCGAGGGTACATAGGGGTTGCCCGGCACCCCGGCGCCCGTCGGACGGTCCCGCCTCGGCCACGGGGCAAAGACTTTCGGACGTCGGGGTTAGGGAGGGGGTCGTGATCGACCCGGAGCTCATGCGCAAGGAACCCGACCGGGTCCTCGCGAATCTGCAGCGCCGCCGGAACCCCGAGTTCGAGCAGCTCTTCCAGCAGGCGCGGGCCAAGGATGCGGAGTGGCGCGCGGCGCTGGTCGACGCCGACCGATTGCGCAAGCGCCGCAACGAGCTGAGCCGACACATCGCGGAGCAGAAGAAGAAGGGAACTCCTTCGCCCGAGCTCGACGCCGAGGCGAAGACGATCCCCGACTCCCTGCGCGCGGTCGAGTCGCGGGAGTCCGAGCTTCAGGGCGAGCGCGACGCCCTCGTGCGGCGCCTCCCGAACCTCTTGGACGACTCGGTCCCCTACGGGAAGGACGACACCGAGAATGTCGTCGTGGCGACCTGGGGGACCCCGGCGGCCGCCCGGGCTGACCTCCTCCCGCACGGCGAAGTACTGGAGCGGCTCGGCATGGTCGAGTTCGACCGCGCTCACCGGGTCAGCGGGTCGGGCTTCTACTACCTCCGGGGCGCCGCCGTCCTCCTCGACCTCGCGCTCCAGCGGTTTGCCCTCGACCTCCTCGCCGCGAAGGGGTTCACGCCGATCGCGCCCCCCGAGATGCTCCGGCGCGCGCCCTACGAGGGGGTGACCGACCTCGCCGACTTCGAGAAGGTCATGTACAAGGTCGAGGGCGAGGACCTCTACCTGATCGCGACCAGCGAGCATCCGCTCGCGGCGCTCTTCACCGGCGAGATCCTGGACGAGGATCGGCTGCCGCTGCGCTTCGCCGGCATCAGCCTCAACTTCCGCAAGGAGATCGGGGGACACGGCGTCGACCAGAAGGGGATCTTCCGCGTCCACCAGTTCCAGAAGGTCGAGCAGTTCGTCTTCGCCCGGCCCGAGGAGTCCGCCGCGATCCACGAGGAGCTTCGGGGGAACGCGGAGGAGGTCTTCCGCCGCCTCGGAGTTCCCTATCGGGTCGTCAACGTCTGCACGGGCGACGTCGGGACAGTTGCGTCGAAGAAGTACGACATCGAGGCGTGGTTCCCGCGTCAGCAGGCGTACCGCGAGGTCGTCAGCTGTTCGAACTGCACCGACTATCAGGCGCGTCGCCTCGGCATCCGGCTCGGGAAAGCGGGTAAGCCCGGGAAACGCGTCCCGCACACGCTCAACTCGACCGCGGTCGCGACGTCGCGCGCGATCGCGGTGCTGCTCGAGCAGTACCAGAAACCCGACGGTTCCGTCGAGGTGCCGGAGCCGCTCCGGGCCTATCTCGGTGGTACCGCTGCGCTCACCCCGGAAGGCGGGGCTCGGTAGCGCGACCGGTCGTCGCGAGGAGCGACATGGTGCGGCAGCGGCTTCTGGAAGAGTTCGGGGCGGGCGGAGCGCCCGCGGAGGCAGCGCCGCTGGCCGCGGCCACGCGCCCCCATCCGGACGCGTTGCCCGGGGTATGGAGGGTGGCCGACGGGCGCGTCGAGCACCCCTTCCTCACGCCCGGCGTCGTCCGGGCCCTTCCGTTCCAGCTCGACCTGGCCCGCGTGGGGCTCGACGAGGACCTGTTGGTCGTCCTCCCGACCGGGCTCGGCAAGACCGTCATCGCCGCCCTGCTCGCGGCCGAGGTCCTCCGGCGTTCGTCGGGGAAGATCCTCGTGTTGGCGCCCACCCGACCCCTCGTGCAACAGCACGCCGCGTCGTTCATGCGATGGCTGCGTCCCTTTCGAATCGCCCGATTCACGGGGACCGTCCGACGACCCGTCCGGGAGGGCGCCTGGGAGTCGGCGGATCTGGTCTTCGCCACGCCCGAGATCGTCCAGAACGACCTGGCCGCGGGCCGCTACACGCTCGATGACGTGGCGCTCCTCGTCTTTGACGAAGCCCACCACGCGGTCGGGAAGTACGTCTACGTCCCGATCGCCGAGGCGTACCGCTCCGCGCGACCGCGTGACGGCCGCGTGCTCGCCCTGACGGCGTCCCCGGGAGGGAAGGACGAGCGGATCGAGGAGGTGGTGGGGGCACTGGGCGTCGCGCGGATCGAGGCGCGTTCGCGCGAGGACCCGGGCGTGGCGGAGTACGTCCAGCCGACCGAGGTCGAGCTCCGCTGGGTCGACCTTCCGCCCGAGGCGGCGCGGGTCCGCGACCTCCTCGCGGACGCGGCGCACGCGACGGCGCGGAAGCTCCAGAAAATGGGCTATCTGCGCAAGAAACCGATCCGGTCGCTCTCGGTGAAGGACCTGATCGGCCTGCGAGCGGAGATCTTCGCCCGGCCCGGACCGATGGTCCGCCGGTTCGGGCCGCTCTTCCACCAGCTCGTCCTCCTGCACCTGCACCACGCACAGGAGCGCCTCGAGACCCAGGGGCTCGAGCCGTTCCTCCAGTACCTCGACCGGGTCGAGGGGAGGAGAAACCGGCCCGGGGCGACCTCGCGTTCCTCAAGCTCCCCGAGGTAGCTCGGGCACGCGCCGAGGCTCGGGAGTTCCTGCGGTCGACCAAGCAGCCGTCCCACCCGAAGTTGGACGCGCTCGTCGCGCTGGTCCGGGAGACGCTCGACAGCCCGCGGGACCACCCGCCGCGCATCCTCGTGTTCGCGCAGTACCGCGACACGATCCAGGGGATCCAGGCGGTCCTCGAGCTCCAGGGGTGGACGGTGGGGCGGTTCGTCGGTCAGGCGACGCGCGACGCGGAGGACAAGGGGATGAACCAGAAGGAGCAGGCCCGCGTGCTCGACGCCTTCCGCGCCGGGCGGTTCCCCATACTGGTCGCCAGTAGCGTCGCCGAGGAGGGGCTCGACGTGCCCGACGTCGACCGGGTCGTCTTCTTCGAGTCCGTGCCGAGCGAGATCCGGGCCATCCAACGGCGCGGGCGCACCGGGCGGACCTCGCTGGGTCGGGTCACGGTCCTCTTGACCCGGGAGACCCGGGACGTTCAGTACCAGACTGCCCAGGTTCGGCGCGAGAAGGCCATGAAACGGATCGTCCGGCGCCTCTCCGCGGAGGCGCGGAGCCGCCGCACGGCGAGCGCCGGGGTCGACGGGCGGACCGCCCCCGGTGGAGGGGGCGAGGCGCGCCGTCGGTCGGATAAGCCTTCCGAGACCGTGTCATGACGTGCCGCTCCGTCGGCGAGGCTAAATAACGGTTCATCAACGCAACGCCCTGAGCGACCGCCAAGGTGTCTGTGGGCCCGGTTTCCGCGCTTGCGCATAACCTCGGACTGGTGACCCTGACGCTGATTGCCGTCGCCCTCACGATCTACCTGCTCTGGGTGATGATCCACCCCGAGCGGTTCTGAGGGAGTCGCGACAGCTGTGGTCGCCCTACAATCGCTCTGGGACGTCATCGTCGTCGTTGCCCTCGTCGTCGCGATCGCCCCCTGGTTCGGCGAGTACCTCGGCCGGGTGTACATGAATCGCCCGGCGTTCGGGGACTTCCTCCTCGCCCCGATCGAGCGCGCGGTCTACCGGCTCCTCGGCACCTCGCCCCGCCGCTCGATGCGCCCGAAGGAGTACATGCTCGCCGTCCTGCTCCTGAACGGGGCGGTCTTCGCGTTCCTCTATCTCTACTTCTTCTTCCAATCCAGTCTTCCGCTCGACGCCACCGGCGCGCCGAACATGGGGTGGGACCTCGCGTTCCACTCCGCGGCGAGCTTCACGACGAACACCGATTTCACGCACTTCACGAACGAGTCCCAGATGAGCATGGGGGCTCAGATGATCGCCTGGCAGCTCGCGTTGTTCACCTCGGCGGCGACCGGGCTCGCGGTCGCGGTCGCGATGATCCGCGGGTTCGTCCGCAAGGACGGGACCCTGGGCAACTACTACGTGGACATGGTCCGCAGCGTCACCCGCGTCCTGCTCCCGCTCGCGATCCTGTTCGCGATCATCCTGGTGGTGATGGGCGTTCCCCAGACGCTCACCAACTACGTCATCGCCCACCCGCTGACGGGCGGCACCCAAACGATCTACCTGGGACCGGTCGCCTCGTTCCAGTCGATCTCGCTCCTCGGCACGAACGGCGGCGGATGGTACAGCGCGAACGCGGCGTCGCCGTACGCCAACCCGTCGGCGGTGTCGAACCTGTTCCTGGTCGGGGTGATGATGCTCATCCCGTTCTCGACGCCGTTCGCCTTCGGGACGATGATCCGCCGGAAGGGCGAGGCGTGGCCGTACATGGGCACGATCTTGATCGTCTTCGCGGTCGCGCTCGGTCTGTTCATCGCCTACCAGGCGGCGAGCAACCCCGCGCTCGCCAGCATCCCGAACCTGGGCGCCTCGACCAACGGCTACCCCGTCGGCCAGGAAACCCGGTTCAGTCTCCCCGAAGCCTCGCTCTTCCAGGTCGTGAGCGTCTACTCCAACGTCGGCGCGAACAACATGGCGATCGGGTCGGTCTCGCCCGTCGCCCAGATGGTGCTCCTGTTCGGGATGTTCACCCAGAGCACGCCGGGCGGGGAGGGGACCGGCTTCGGCACGCTCCTCCTGTTCGCCGTGCTCGCGATCTTCATGGCCGGGCTCATGGTCGGCCGAACGCCGGAGTACCTCGGCAAGAAGGTCGAGACGAGCCACGTCAAGTGGGCGGCGCTCGCGCTCCTGATCCACCCCGCCGTCATCCTGATCCCGTTCTCCGTCGGCGTTCTCGCCGGAGCGCCGGGAATAGGTCCGGCCACCATCCACGCCTCCGCCCACAATTTCACGTCGGTCCTGTACGAGCTCACGAGCGAGGCCGCGAACAACGGGAGCGCGCTCTCGACCGCGTCGTTCAACGACCAGACGATGTTCTGGAACGTGACCGGCGCGATCGTGATGCTGGTCGGGCGATTTGTCCCGATCTGGGCGATGCTCCAGGTCGGGGGGCTCTTCGCCTCCCAGTCGGAGAAACCGCCGAGCTCCGGGACGCTCCGGACCGCGAGCGCGACGTTCACGATCTATCTCACGCTCATTCTCGTGATCGTCTCCGCCCTCCTCTTCCTCCCGGTGTTGGCGATGGGCCCGCTGGCCCAGATCATCTAGGGAGGAACGACGATGCCCGACACGGACGCAGCGGAACCACCGGCGGGGGCCCAGGTCTCGGTCCGCCGCGTCGCCCACACCTCGTGGCGCCGCGTGCTGGTCGACTCGTTCAAGATGTTCGACCCGCGCCGCGAGATCCACAACCCGATGATGTTCGTGGTCTGGGTGCTGTTCGTCTACCTGATCGTGCTCACGCTCGTGCCCCAGTGGTTTCCCGACATCGCCCGGTTCTACAACCCGGCGTACTACCTCGGGGTCACCGTCATCCTGTTCCTGACCCTCTGGTTCGCCCACATCTCCGAGGCGATCGCGGAGGCGCAGGGACGGGCTCAGGCCGACAGCCTGCGCGAGATCCGCAGCGGGATCCGGGCCCGGCAGGTCCGCCCGGACGGCACACTGCAGTGGGTCGCCGCGGACGTCCTGCAGGTCGGGGACACGGTCGAGATCCACGCCGGTGAACCGATCCCGATCGACGGCGACGTGATCCAGGGCGCGGCGCTGATCGACGAGTCGATGATGACGGGGGAGTCGGCCGCCGTGACGCGGGAGAGCGGCGGCGACAAGACGAGCGTCCTCGGGGGAGCGCGGGTCGTCCAGGGGACGATCAAGGTGCGCGTGAGCGCGGTGCGCGGCGAGTCGTTCCTCGACCGGCTGATCCGGCTCGTCGAGGGGCAGGCGCGCGAACCGACCCCGAACGAGCTCGCGCTCGCCGTCTTCCTGGCGGCGCTGACGATCGCGCTGTTCACCGTCGTTGTGACCTTCGTCTACGTGGCGAACTTCACGGACATCGTCGCGGTCGACCTCGCGACGATCGTCGCGCTCTTCGTCTGCCTCATGCCGACCACGATCGGCGCGCTGCTGCCGGCGATCGGGATCTCGGGGATCAACCGGGTCGCCCGGACGAACGTGATCGCGAAGTCGGGGAAGGCGGTCGAGGCGGCGGGCGACCTGGACACGCTCATCCTGGACAAGACCGGCACGATCACGATCGGCAACCGGCTCGCCGTCCAGTTCGTGGCGGCGCCCGAGGTCCCGATGGCGACCCTCGTCGAGGGGGCGATGCTCTCCTCGACCCTGGACGATACCCCCGAGGGGAAGTCGATCGTCCGACTCGCGGCGCGCTCCTCCGCCTCCGTCCGCCGGGTCGACCAGGGCACGTTCAAGGTGCTCCCGTTCACCGCCGAGCGACGGATGAGCGGGATCGTGCTGCAGGACGGCACGGAGTTCTACAAGGGGTCGATCCAGGCGATGGAGACGTACGGCGCGACCCTGCCGCTGCCGCTCCGGAAGTCGGCGGCCGAGGCGTCCCGGCAGGGGATGACCCCGCTCGTGATCTCGGTCAACAAGCGCGCGCTCGGTCTCGTGTTCCTGAAGGACGTGGTGAAACCGGGCATCAAGGACCGGATCCACGAGCTGAAGCTGATGGGGATCCGCACGGTCATGTGCACGGGGGACAACCGTCTCACCGCGGCCGCGATCGCGCAGGAGAGCGGCGTCGACGACTTCATCGCCGAGGCGAAGCCCGAGACCAAGCTCACGATCATCGAGCGGGAGAAGGCGGAGGGTCGCCTGGTCGCGATGAGCGGTGACGGCTCGAACGACGCCCCCGCGCTCGCGCGGGCGGACGTCGGGCTCGCGATGAACAACGGAACGAGCGCGGCGAAGGAGGCCGGCAACATGGTCGACCTGGACAACGACCCGACGAAGTTGATCGAGATCGTCTCGATCGGTAAGCAGCTCCTGATCACCCGGGGAGCGCTCACGACGTTCACGATCACCAACGACGTCGCGAAGTACTTCGCCATCATCCCGGCGATCTTCGTCGCGTCGGGGGCGGTCGCGCTCCCGGGCGTCGCGTTCCTCAACGTGCTGGGGCTCGCGAACCCGCAGCTCGCCGTCCTCTCGACCCTCCTGTTCAATGCGATCGTCATCCCGCTGTTGATCCCGCTCGCGCTGGCGGGCGTGCCGTTCCACCCGCGGCCGGCGATCGACCTCCTGCGGCGGAACCTGATCTACTACGGGTTCGGCGGGCTCGTGAGCGCGTTCGTCGGGATCAAGCTGATCTACCTGCTCCTCGCGTGGCTCGAGGGGCTCGGCTGGGTGCAGGCGATCGGCGTGGCGGTCGGCCATGCCCTCCCGCTGGGGGTTCTGTGAGCGGGACGACCGGCCCGGTGTCTACGAGCGCGCCTGCCGCCCCGGCCGCGAGCCCCCGGCCGTCGATCGAGCGTGCGGGTGCACCTCCTCCCAGCTCGCCCCCGGCGCACGGCGTAGGCGGCCACGTCCGAGCCACGGGAGTCTTCCTCGTCCTGCTGCTGCTCGTGTCCGCCTTCGGGTACCCGCTGCTCGTCACCGGGATCGCCCAGGTCATCGAGCCGTACAGCGCGAACGGCTCGCTGCTCAAGGACGCGAACGGGACGGTGATCGGCTCGTCGCTGATCGCGCAGAACACGAGCGCGCCGTACCTCTTCTGGGAGCGGCCGTCCCCCACCGACTGGAACACGACCGACGGGATGGACACGCCGTACGGTCCGACCGACCCGGCGCTCGTGAACGAAACCCTTGCCTACATGGCGCAATACGGGAACTACACCGTGAACGCGACCCTGCCGCTGTGGCTCGTCTCACAGTCGGGCTCCTCGATCGACCCCGACCTGACGCCCGAGGCTGTCCTCGTGCAGGTGCCGCGGGTCGCGCACTTCGGAAACGTGACGGAGGCGTGGCTCACCGGGTTCGTCAACGACCACATCACGAACCCCCCGATCCCGTACCTCGGCGTCCCGTACGTCGACGTCCTGCAGCTCGACATTGATCTCCTGCCGCACATCGGGCGGTGAGCATGTACCGGCAGATCCTCATCCCGGTGCGGGAGCCGTCCGAGGTCGAGCCGATGATCCGGTTCGCCGCGATGCTGCTCGACCCGGACGGCGAGATCCGGGTGCTCCACATCATCCCGACGACGACGCTCCCCCAGGTCGCGCGGGAGTGGCGGAATTCCGTCGACCTGGTCGTCCCCGCGCACGAGGCCGCCGCCGCGCTCGACGTCCGCGTCGACCCCGAGGTGCGCGCGTCGGCCGACGTCCCGGGAGAGATCCTGGAGAGCGCGGAGTCCCACGGAGTCGACGCGATCATGATGACGCTGCGCGGCGACAAGCGCAGCCGCAACCCGTTCGTGGGGCACACCGCGAGCGGCGTCCTCCACCACGCGCACGCGGACGTGCTGATCCTGAACCGCCTCGCGCTGGGATCGGGCCGTTTGCCGCGGATCCTTCTTCCCTCGTTCCGGGGCACCCCGCTCCCTCGGGCGATGCAGGTCGCCGAGGAGGTCGCGCTCCGCAACGAGGGGGCACCGGTGATCACCCTCACCCTGGAGCCGCGCACGTCGGACACGGCGGACGACTCGGGGGACCGCGAGGAGCACACCGCCCGCGGGATTCCCGTGACGCACAAGCGCTCGGTCTTTTCCGGTTCGCTCGTCCGTCGCGCTCGTCTGCCCCAGCTGATCCTCCAGGCGGCACAGCGCGAGCGGTTCGGCCTCCTCCTCGTCAGCGAGGAGGGCGACCAGGCCGGTGGCGCGCTCCTGACGCGGCCCTTCCTGGAGGAGCTCTTCCGCGAGGCGCCGTGTCCGGTCCTCGCGCTGCGCAGCTAGTGGCCGACCGTGGCGGAGCTCTGGTTCGTCGGGCTCGGGCTCTCCGATGAGCGGGGGCTTTCGGCCCGCGCGTGGGAAGCGCTCCGCGCGGCCGACGAGGTGTTCGCCGAGGAGTATACGGCGCTCGCGCCGGCCGGGACGCTAGCGCGCATCAGCACTCAGCTGAACCGGCGCGTCCAGCGCCTCGAGCGGGCCGAGCTCGAGTCGGAGCGGCCGATCCTCGATGCGCTCGGACGCTCCGCGCGGGTCGCGCTGCTCGTCGTCGGGGACCCGTTCGCGGCGACGACCCACGTCGCGCTTCGGCTCGCGGTCGAGAACGCCGGACACGTCTGGCGGTACGAGCCCGGCGCCAGCATCGTCACCGCCGCGGTGAGCTACCTCGGCCTGCAGCAGTACCGGTTCGGCCGGACGGTCTCTCTCCCCTTCGCCGAGCCCGGCTTCGCTCCCCGCTCGCCCCTCGAGCAGATCGGCGAGAACCGCGCCCGTGGCCAGCACACGCTCCTCCTGCTCGACCTTCGGCCGGCGGAGGGTCGCTTTCTCTCGGCGGCCCAGGCCCTCCGGCGGCTTCGCGACCTCGACCCCGAGGGAGGGGTCCTACCCCGAAGGACGCCCGTGGCGGTCGCCGCGCGCATCGGGCGGGACGACGCCCAGGCGTGGTTCGGACCGCTCGAGGAACTGATCGAGCTCGACTTTGGTCCGCCCCCGCACGTGGTCGTCGTGCCGGCAGCCGAGCTTCATTTCGAGGAGGCTGCGGCCCTGGCGGCGTTCCGCGTCCCGCCCCGAGCCGGACCGGTCTAACCGGGCGGGGGAGGCGCCCCGGGCGCCGGCGGCACGAGCGCTTCGGCGAACTGGCGGATCCGGAACGGCCGGAGCAGGACGACGTCGGGCGCCTTGTCCCGGTCCGTGGAGAGCGCAGGAGGCCGAGACGCCGGGGCGACCAGGATCACCCGGAGCTGGGGGGCCGCCTTGCGCGCCTCGGTGACGAGCGCGGTCGAGCTCCCTTCGGCCAGGTTGACGTCCGCGACCAAGAGCGTGGGGTGGTGCTCGCGGATGAGCTCGAGGCACTGCGTCGCGCCCTCGGCCTCGCCGTCGACCCGGAAGTGGTGGAGGCGCAAGAGGCCCCGAAGAAGCACGCGGGTCTCTTCGTCACCCGCGACCACGACCGCGGACGGCGCCGGGGGGGTTGAGTCGACCATTTCGTGCGACCGGCCGCATCTGGCCTCCCGAAGACCCGCTCACCGGTCGGGTGCTAGAGACGCCGAGGGGGTATTTTTGCCTACCTTAATAATTGCTGAACGGCCACGCCATCGCACGGTTACCCCGAGTTATCGGCCGTTGCGGGGGGCGCGGCCTCGCGTTCCCCCCAGTCGGCGACCCCGGCCGACTGGAGGAGCGCGTCGAGCGCCGCGTGGTAGCGGTCCGCGGGCGCGGCGAGGACGGAGCGGGCACGGTCGGCGAGCGCGCTCCCGAATTCCTGCTCGGTCTTCGAGAACTGCCAGGCGTGCGCGGCCCCGCGACCCAACGCGACGAGCACCCCGAAGGCGATCCCCCGCTCCTTGCCCTCGGGGGGTAGCGAACCCAGCAGCGTCCGTTCGGCTGCGCCGGCCCCGTGCGTCCGGTACTCGCGCGCGACGCGGTCGACCCACGCCGCCTCGCGCGCCAAGCGGGCGTAGCGCGGCAGTTCCTCGAGCACCTGCTGCTCCTCGTTGCTCCGCTGCGCGCGCTTCAGGATCTCCGCGACCCGGCCCGGCGCGCCCCGCGCCTCCGTGAGCCAGCGGCGCGCCTGCTCCGGGTCCGTGACGATCGTGCGGAGGATCACCTCCCCGTGATCCGGCCAGAGCCGTTCGAGCGCGCGGCTGGCGGAGGGCTCGTCCACCTCGAAGTAGCCGCCGACGTCCTCGAGCGCGGCTGCGAGCGCCCGCCGCTCGACCGGGGTGGCGAGTAGGGCGTCCAGGAACGCTTCGGTCCGGTCGCCGTAGCAGACGCCCCCCGCGACGAGGGTGCGACGTCGCGTGCCCTCGATCCGGGGCTTCAATTCGTCGGCGTAGGCGTCCAGGAGCTGGCTGTCGGAGAGCCGCCCCAGTTCGTACCGCTTCTGCGCGGCGCGCGGGAGCTCAGGGAGGTGCGCGTGGACGCACTCGGGGCCGCCCCGGCAGTCGACGTTCCACTTCGCATCGACCGGGAATTCGGCGGTTGGGTCCGGCGAGGCGGCTCCGTCGGAGACCGTCGAGAGGAGGTGCCGCTCCGCCCGCGCACACTTCCGGCAGACCCGGAACGCCGTCGACGCGCCGGGCCAGCCGACCTCGAGGTACGGTCGGGGCTCGTTCGCCTTGAGATGCACGCAGAGGAAAAGGTGCTTCGCCGGCTCCTCGATCAGGCGGTAGGGGAGCTCGGCGACCCGCTCCGAACGGAACTCGTCGGGCGGTTCGGCCGAGCGACCGGTGCACCAGAGGCTGCGTCGCGTCGCGAAGAAGTGGAATCCGCGTCGCGCCCACTCGACGTACCCCAGGAGGAGCCGGGACGGCTCGTCCGATTGCTGGACGGCGACCTCCGCTTCCTTGGACGCGCGCGCGAGGGGGGCGAACGAGACCATCCCGTCGGGCATCGGGAACGACTCGACGTTCGGAGTCGTAGGCTCGAGGTAGAATTTGAGCAGACCCGCGTACGCGCGGACGATCGGGTCGCCCCAGCGGGTCAGCCGCTCGAGACGTTTCTCGTCGTCCCGGGCCTCCCGGACCTCCTCGAGGTCCGCGCGGAGCCGGTCGAACTTCTCCGGCGGGCAGTCCCGCGTACGCCGTGGCAGGAGCGGGTCGACCGAGTCGCGGAGCGCCTTCGCCCGCGCGACCAGGTCGTGCTCGCGAACCCCCGTCGCCTTGCGAACGCGCGGCATATCATGGGCTCCGCGCGAGCGAACGGCGCGCCGTACATATTCCCGCGGGTCCGGGGCGGCTACCGCCGACAGGCATCGAGGAAGTGACGGAAGATTTCCCGGCCGCCCTCGGTGTGCTCGACCTCGGGGTGGAACTGGACGCCCCAGATCAACTTGGAGGGGTGGGCCATCGCCTCGACCTTGCACGCCGACGAGTGGGCGAGCACCGTCCATCCGGGCGGCGCTTCGGCGACCTCGTCGTTGTGGTTCGCCCAGACGCGCAGGCGGGCGGGAAGACCCGTGAAGAGCGGGTGGTCCGGCCGGTCGACTTCGAGCTCGACCGCGCCGAACTCGGGGGAGGAGCGGAGGAGCTTGCCGCCGAAGTGGCGGCCCAGATACTCATGCCCCAGGCAGATCGCCAGGACCGGGACGTCGACCGTGTCGATCCAGTCGCCCACGCGCCCCAAGGGGTCGTCGGTCCCCTCGAGGCTGAGCGCGCCACCGGAAAGGACTAGCCCGTCCGCCTTGAGCTCGTGGTACGGCGTGGTGTTCGGGACGATCGTCGTCTCGGCCCCCAGGTCGCGGAGGACGCGCCACTCGCGGTGCGTCCACTGGCCGCCGTTGTCGAGGACGGGGATCTTCACGACGGGCCTCCGGTGGAAGGCGGGGTCGGTGCGTCGGGGTCCGGCTGCCGGCGCGCGAGGTCGTCCACGGTCGTCTTGATGTCGCGGATCTCCCCCCGCATCTTGAGCATCTCTTCCTCGAACGGCGTGAACCCGTGGGTCCGCAGGAGACGCGCGGAGACGTAAATCCCGATGTACACGGCCCCGACGAGGGCGAGGATCGTCGTGAAGACGAGCGCGAAGACGAACGCGAGCGGGTCTCCGATCGCGGACTGAATGGGGAGCGTGAACAGGTGCGTGATCTCGGCGACCTCGACGATCAGGAGGATGACGATCAGGATCGACCAGAGGACGATCCCCCAGCGCGACGCCCTCACGGTCCTCCCCCGGAGCCCACGTCGACGAGCGTGATCGGGAGCGGCAAGTTCGACACTGGTGTGGAGAAGCTCGAGATCCCCGCGATGTCCGACGCGACGCTGAGCATCTCCGTGGAGCCCCCCGCCGGCGTGGCGACTTCGAGGGCGAGGAGGCCGAGGTAGAGCGCGCTTCCGCCGTTCGCGACGTAGTAGGCGGAGACGTTGACCGCGACCGGACTCTCGTTCGTCATCGCCGATATCGAAACGACCGAGGAGGCGTTCTCCCAGTCCGACCAGCGGAGGGCACCCGACGGGTACACGCCGGTCCAGTTGAACCCGCCGGCCAGGGAGAAACGGATCTCGTCGTAGCGCGCGGTCGAGCTCAAGGCCCGGACGTAGAAGTGGACCGTCGAGTTGCCGGGGACCGCGTCGACGATCAGTTCGGCCTGCGAGAAGATGCTACCGGCCGCGGGCTGGCCGTTCGAGGTGAGGATCGGAGTGAGCACGATCAGGATCGCGAGCAGGAGCGCGACGCCGACCAGCGGCACCGGGAAGAGACCGGTGAGCGTAGCGGGCCGCATCAGCCTCCGTCCGCCCTCCACCCGCGATAGAGCTGGTGCGGGACGTCGAAGTGGTCCAGCACCTTCCCGGCGAGGTACGACGTCTGGTCGTCCACCGTCTTCGGGTGCAGGTAGTACGGCGGTGCTGCATCCAGGACAACCACGCCCTGCTCGCTGAGCGTGGTGAGATGGCGGAGGAGCGTGGTCGGGAGGGGAGACTCGCGGGGGACGATCACGAGCCGCCGACGTTCCTTGAGGTGGACGTGCGCCGCGCGGGTCAGCAGCGTGTCGCCGAGGCCGAGCGCGACCTTCGCGGCGGTATTGGCCGAGCACGGAACGATGACCATGCCACGCGTCGACCGGGACCCGCTCGCGATCGGCGCGGCGAGGTCGTGGTCCGAGTAGGTCTGGGCGGCGAGGCCCGCGAGCGCTTCCGGGCCGAGACCGCACTCCTCGCGGAGGACCGCGACGGCCCCGTCGGAGACCACCAGCGCGACGGGAACGCCGGCGGTCTTGAGGGCGTCCAGCACCCGGACCGCGATCGGAGCCCCGCTGGCGCCCGAGACGCCCACGACCACCGGAACCGCCTCGGCCACTCGCCTGCCCGTCCTTAAGAAGCTCCAGCGAATCGGTCGATAAGACGGTTCGCGAGGCGGACACGGTGGGGCATCGAGCGGCGATTGTCGGGGCGGGGCACACTCGGTTCGGGGTCCTCGACGCCGGCCCCCGGACGCTCCTCCGCGAGGCAGTGGACCGAGCGGTCGCGAGCGTCGACCACGGCGTGGACCGAGCCGACGTCGGCGAGGCGTTCCTCGCCACGTTGGGTTTCGGCGGTTGGCAGATCGGGAACTCCTCGGCGATGCTCGCGGAGGAGGCGGAGATGCCCGGCGTCGCCACCACCCGCGTCGAGAACGCCTGCGCGTCGGGCGGCTCGGCGATCCGGGCCGCGGTGGGCGCGCTCGAACGGGGCGAACACGACCTCGTCCTGGTCGCCGGCCTCGAGAAAATGACCGACGTGTCGAACGCGCGCCGGCGCTACTGGCTCGGGGTCTCCGGCGACACCGAGTGGGAACGGCTCGCGGGACTCACCTTCGCGGGCGTGTACGGGCTGATCGCCTCCCGCTACCTGTCCGAACACTCGGTCTCGGCGGACGCGCTCGCCGCGGTCGCCGTCAAGAACCACGAGAACGGGGCCCTGAATCCGAACGCCCAGTTCCAGAAGCGGATCTCCATCGAGGACGTTCGGAGGGCGCCGCGGGTCGCCGACCCGCTCGGCCTCTACGACTGCTGCCCCGTCTCGGACGGCGCGGCCGCGCTCCTGCTCGCTCGCACCGACCGGGCGCGGGAGTTCACCGACTCGCCCGTCTACATCGATGGGATGGGGGCGGGGTCGGATCGCCTCGCCGTCCAGGAACGGGCGGATTTGACCCGATTCGCGGCCACTCGTTGGGCCGCCGATCAGGCGTTTCACGCCGCCCGCGCGGAGCGAAAGAGTGTGTCGTTCCTCGAGGTCCACGACTGCTTCACGATCGCGGAGCTGCTCGCGCTGGAAGACCTGGGGTTCGCCGAGCCGGGGAAGGCGGGCGCCCTGACGCTGGAGGGCGCGACCCGACGCGACGGACGACTGCCCGTGAACCCGGACGGCGGGTTGAAAGCGAAGGGACATCCGATCGGGGCCACGGGCGTGAGCCAGGCCCACGAGGTGTTCCTCCAGCTGCGCGGAGCGGCGGGAGCGCGGCAGCTGCCCCATCCGGACCGCGCGCTGACGCACAACGTGGGCGGGGCGGGCGCGACCGCGACCGTGACGATCTTTTCCGCGAGCTGACCGATGCGAGGGATCGTCCGCGGGTCCGCCTACGTGCCGCGCGACCCCGAAACAGGGGGCGCGCGAGCGGAGTGGGACGAGGACGGATTCACGCTGGCGGCCACCGCGATCGAGCGGCTCGCCGACCCCCAGGGGGAGATCCCCGTGCCGGCGCGCCTCCTGCTCGTCGGCGACCTCCCCCCGAGCGCGGAGGCGAACCTTCCCCGCTTCCTCGGGGTCGCGATCCCGGTCGAGCGCTGCGGCAACGGACCGACGGGCGTTCGGGCCGCATTCGAGCGAGCGAGTGAGTCGCCGCCCGAGTCCGGACCGGCCCTGCTGGTTGCCGTGGACCTGGCGGGGGACCGGCCGGAGGACTCCCTAGCCTCCGCGGCGGGAGCCGGGGATGCCGCTGTGGCGGTTTGGATCGATGAGGGAGGTCTCCCCTTTTCCGAGCGTCCCGATCTCCGCTCGCCCGCGGAGTCGCCGGCCGGGTCGACGGGGGCGCTGTTCGCGCTCGCTCGGGCGGACGCCGAACGGGATCTCGACGGATGGCGGGGGGAGCGGGCCGGTCCGAGCGCCGCCGAGCGCGGGGAAGGGCCGTCCTCCGGCGGACGTCCCATGCTGCGTCCGAACGAACCCGTCTCCCAGGGGGCCTACGTCCCCGCACCCCGGTATGTCGAAAATCTGCCGAGCCGCTGGCGGTTCGCCGCGGACCGTTGCGGCCGGTGCGGCGCGCTCACGTTCCCCTCCCGGGGCCGGTGTCGCGAGTGCGGAGCACGCGGGGGGTTCACGACGGTTCACCTCCCTCCCGACGGAGCGACGGTCGTCGCTTCGACCGTCATCGGCTCGGGCGGGCAGCCGACCGAGTTCGACGACCAGGTTTCCTCCCGCGGTCCGTACGCCGTCGTCCTGGTCGAGCTCGCGGCCGGCGTCCGAGTCACGCTCCAGATGACAGGGACCGCCTCGGGCCCGATCCCGGTCGGGACCCGGGTCTCGACCCGCCTGCGTCGCCTCTATCCGATGGAAGGGGACTGGCGGTACGGGCGAAAGGCGCTGCCCTTCGCCGCACCGTCCTGAATCGGACGCACCTACGCGAAGCCCGAAACGTCCCGGTCGCGCGTTGCCTTGCGCGTGTACGGCTCGGCGGTGATGCCGAGATGGGTGGACAGAGCGGTGAACGTCCGAACGAGCTGGTCGACCGCCTTGGCGAGTTCCCGCTGTTCGGTCCGGATCTCGTGGATTTCCTCGCGCAGTTCCCGCAGCTCGACCTCCCAGCGCTCCTTCTCCGACGGGATCGTCATCTTCCACCTTCCCTACGAGGAATCAACTCCACGGTACATACATACTATCCGTTGGGCCGCTGGCCCGCGCTCAGGTCCGGGTCCCCGACGGGCCGAAGGGGGAGTCGGACGCCCCCTTTTCGACGAACGGGGTCCACGCCCGCTTCTCCGGGTCGTAGTCGACCCGCTGGAGCTCGAGAACGAAGCTCTTGAGGAGGTCCCCGGGCGTCGGGCGCACCGTGACGGCGTAGACGTAGATGCCGAACCCCATGAACTCGCTCACCCGTCGCAGGACCTCGGCCAGGTCCTCGCGGGGGACGGTCACCCGCACCGAGGTCTCTCCCAGGAGGCTGGAGAATTCATCGACGTCGAACGGCCGCTCGAGCGAGATGAGGGGCACCGGTGCCGCCGGCGCGGCGTCCCCGGAGGAGGGGGTGGGGGCCGGCTTCACGGCCGATGGCTCCGGGCGGGGCGGCGGCCCCCGCACGCTCAGGACGGGGTCCTTGGGGGGGTACTTTTCCAGCACCGGTGAGGCGTCCCGTCCTACGAAGCGGGCGGAGGGGTGAGAGGGGCCCCGCGATCGAGGCGGGGACCGTCCTGGTCCCTTGCGGGCCGGTCGTTTCCGTGCCATCGGCACCCCGACTCTGCTCCGGTCGATAAGGTTGGAGTATCGCAGGACCGCGGGTCCGCGACCGGTGAACCGGTCCGGGGCCTCCCGGCGCCGAACGGGCGCTCGGACACCGAAGTTTCCCGCGGTTGTAGCGAGGAAGACCGTGCGACTCTCCGTCACGGGTGAGGGGTTTTGTAGCGTCTGAGACGACAGATGGATTATGTAGCCCAAGGTGGGTGCTCCCGTTCAGGTCCCGACCGAAGGGTCGGAGCCGAAACTGGAGAAAGGACGATGCCGGCACGTGTGATGAAGGAGTTCCAGGCCCCCCGGGGCCTGCCGAGGAAGACGGCCTCCGTCTGCCCCGAGTGCATCAAGGTAATCCCCGCGATCGTCCGCGAGAAGGACGGCCGGGTCATCATGGAAAAGACCTGCCGTACCCACGGCTACTTCTGGGACATCATCTCGAACGACGTCGACTTCTACCTCCGGATGGAGGTGTACGCGCACGACGGGGTGGGGTACGAGAACCCCTACTACGACAAGTTCCGCGGCTGCCCGACGACCTGCGGTATGTGCAGCCACCACAAGTCCCACACGGGGCTCGCCCTCATCGACCTGACGAACCGCTGCAACCTGAAGTGCCCTGTCTGCTTCGCGAACGCGAACGCGGCCGGCTACGTCTTTGAGCCGACCCGCGAGCAGATCCACTTCATGCTGAAGACCCTCCGCGAGCAGAAGCCCGTCGGAACGGTCGCGGTCCAGTTCTCCGGTGGCGAGCCGACGCTCTCCCCGCTCTTCCTGGACGCAGTATCGATGGCGCGAGACCTGGGCTTCAAGCAGATCCAGGTCGCCACGAACGGCATCCGGGTCGCCAACGAGCCCGGCTTCGCCCAGGCGTGCCGCGACTCGGGGCTGCACACGCTCTACCTCCAGTTCGACGGGCTGGACGACGAGATCTACCGGAAGGTCCGGGGCGTCCCGCTGCTCAAGGTGAAGCAGAAGGCGATCCAGGCGGCCCGGGAGACCCACTCCTCGGCCGCAGAGCTCGCCACGGGGAAGCCGGACAAGCCGCTCTCGGTCGTACTCGTCCCGACGCTGGTCGGCGGGTTCAACGAGAAGGAGATCTGGCCGACGGTCAAGTTCGCCATCGACAACATCGATGTCGTTCGGGGCGTCAACTTCCAGCCGGTCGCACTCACCGCGCGTATCCCGGACAAGGACCGCTTCCAGATGCGGTTCACCCAGTCGGACCTGGTGCGGATCCTCTGCACCGAGGGGCCGTTCGAGAAGTCGGACTTCTTCCCCGTGCCGTCGGTCGCTCCGATCTCGGAGCTCGTCTCGATCATCCACGGTGAGGAGAAGATGACGCTCACGACCCACCCCGGCTGCGGGTGCGCGACGTTCGCGTTCGTCTCGGCGGACGG
>Ga0187783_10000900_pt1 | contig 21872 bp, 21 predicted proteins | sample 1015_SJ02_MP02_2_FD_132471 | JGI IMG/M metagenome (GOLD analysis project Ga0187783, IMG submission 132471) | Tropical peat soil microbial communities from peatlands in Department of Meta, Colombia - 1015_SJ02_MP02_20_MG | ecosystem: Environmental > Terrestrial > Soil > Wetlands > Peat | place...
AAGAGCGGCCGTGCTCGTTTTCGCGAACTACAAAGCCTCCCTCGTACTTTTGTGCCACGTAGAGACCGCGCGTGTCGCCGTCCGGCGTGAGAAAGACCTGGTAGCCGGACCGCAGATCGAGCGTCCGCGCGAATGCGGGATCGAATCGCACCACTCCGAGACCCTCGGTCATTTTCGCTGTGCCGGAATCCTCGATCGTCGTTCGTGGAGCCAGCGCGACGCTCGCGCTGACCCGAGTACCCTCGTTGTTCCGGATGTCGTAACCGTAGCCGGCCGCGTAGACGTCTCCGTCGAAGACGCCGTCCCCGCTGGAGTCGGTATAGAACTCCGCATCATTCGTACTCGTTCCCACCGAGACCAATGGAAATCCGTCGAAAACCGACGCCCACACGCCGGTGGCACCCTCGCCGTCGGCGTTGCCTAGGATTGATATCGCGTCGTTGGCTTCGGACACGCCGTTGAATGCGCCTCTGGTGCCGTAGTTGTCTTCAACGAAGCAATAGTTATCGCTATTGCAGGTCTTGTCGACGACTTTCCCAGCGGGGCTTTCATTCGTTCGAGAAAAGGCGCCGATCGTAAACAGCAGGCTCGCTCCCAAGAAGAATGCGCCTACCGCCATTAAGATCGCATGCTTGGATGATGTTGTCATGTCTTAACCCTCTCAAGAAGCCTGGGTCTCGCTGCCCACCGCACTGGCCGAGCCCAGGTTCGGTAGGTTCGATAGGCTCTTGAGGCTCCCCGGGCGTCCTTTAAGGGCGGCCGAAAAAGCTTCGAGGACTAATGCGATGACTTAAAGTGGTCGGGGCGACACGATTCGAACGTGCGGCCTTCGCGTCCCAAACGCGACGCTCTAACCAAGCTGAGCTACGCCCCGACACTTCGCCACCATCCTAACTCTCTCACCGTCTTACGGCGATGGCAGTTCGAGCACCGGATCTCACATTTGGCAATTTCCTCAGCGACCCTTCGCCAAGCTAATCCTCTGCCACACAGTTCCGCGACGCTGCCAAGCTTCTGGCCTCTGACGTGATCGAATTCCAGAACTCTCAGATCACCCTCACCGCAATCAACGCAGACGCGGTTCTGAAGGTATGCCCTCAAGAGGTCGATATTCCGCTTCTTGTAATTCTTTTTATTGTCGCATCTTCGGCGGTTGTGCTTTCTCGTGTAACGCCGGTAATGCGCTCTGCAATATTCCCTTTGACAAGCCCGACAATATGCAGCTTTGTCAATTCCCATTCGTCGCCAAGCAAAAGACTCAAGCGCCAGCCACTGCGCGCACTTCGGACATCTCTTCATATTTCAACTGTTGCATATCCCCGTGCCAACAGCATTGCACAGCACAAATGTCAAGATAAATTAAAGTAAAAGCTTATGAAAGGCGGAATATGCAGAGAGTTCGCGGCCGGTAGTTTCCGACGCCAGAAACAAGCTCTCCTCAATCCGCAAGCCGGCCCGCAAGGCCGTGCGAGCGATGCGACGGTTTGAGCCGGGGACGAGTGCAGTGCACCACGATGCGCCATAGCTGCGCTCCAGCGTGACGAGCGCATAGGCGAAGATCTGAACCAGATACGCTTCCGACGCGCACGCCAGCGGACCAATGCGACCGTCGGGCCACACGTACGCGTATCCGACGCACTCGCCGTTCAAAGAGAATGTATTGCCGCAGCTCGACGCCGCAAATTCTGCGTGATCGGCAGGTCTCGTGGTTCCGCACGCGTGCCGGTCGAGCTCGTTGAGCGCATAGGCATGAGCTTCCGCGTCGATCGGCTCAACGCCGAAGCGATACGCCCCGGCCGCCATCTTGGCAAGCTCTTCTTCGCGCGGAATCGCTCCCGCAAGTCGAAGCAGCACTTCGCGAGGCGCCATCCCAAAACGCAGGCTGAGAGCGAGCGCCGCCGCGTCGCTGGGATCGACGAGCATGGCATGCGACAGCTCGTCGGTGCCGCTGAGCGCCATCTGCAACAGCGCGGCCCCGACGCCCTGGCCGCGATAGGATGGCTCGACGAAGAGATCGCCGACATAGCGCTCGTGTTCGGAATCGTGGGCAACGGCAATGCCCACAACTTCCTGTTCGTCGCGCGCTGTCCAGGCGAGCCCCCTCCCCGCGGCTTCGAGCGTCAGCCGAAAGGCGATCTCGTGTAGGTTGCGCCGGCGCTGGATGATTCGAACGTCATCGGAAGAGCCGACGTCGATTCTCATCCTTCTGTCCTTCGACTACGGCGCTGCGCGCCTCCGCTCGGGATGACACGGTGATTGGGACGCTGGTGGGACGGCCGCGCCGCTAAGCTAGGGTCAATGAATGCGAGACGCAAGCGGATCGAGGGGGCTTTTGTCGTCCGGGTCTGGCGGGAGATCGGCGCAACGCAGGCCGATCCCCTGCGCGGGGGCGTGCAAGACCTCGCAACCGGCGAGAGGTTTTACTTCGGAGATCTCAGCGACTTGAACGTCTACTTGCGGTCGCGCATGGAGCCCTCCGCGCTACGCGGGCGCGCCGAAGGGGAAGGCGACGACGCAGGGTGAGTCGGCGGGCGGCCACAGGTCGCGTTCGAGCGCGAAATGCATCGCGCGATGGATCGGAATCTCGCCGAACGTCTTGCGAAGAGCCGGTTCGGAGATTGCGGCAAGCCGTTGCGAATAGCTCTCTAGGCCATGCTCCAGCTCGCGCCGTGCGGCCGCTGCCTTGTTTTGGGCGTGGGCGATGCAAGCCGCTATCCAGTAATGGCGCGTCGGATTTCGTGGGGCGTACCGGTCGCGGTGGGCGGCTGCGATGCGCTTTGCTCTCGCTGAAGCCCGCGAGGCGTCTGCCAAACGACCCGCGGCTAACAGCGTGGCCGCGAGATCGTCGCGGATCTCAATCTCGTCGAGCGGGCGCTCTGCTTTCTTTAAGAACTCGAGGGCCTCGACGATGGCGCCTTCCGACTCGCTCCATTGTTTCTTGCAACGAAGCAGCCGGCCTCGCGCAACCAGCGCTTCCCATGGCGTCCCGGCGGCTGAAGCGCCGCGAATTCCGGCCAAGTGTTGCGAGGTCTTCTCAAGCGTATCCAGATTCCCACGCTGCCACGCCAAATCGGCGAGATGGACCCGGCCTCCGAATGCAACGTTGTATTCATCTGCGGTGGCCGGCGCCGGATCGAGGTATTTCAGCAATAGCTTTTGCGCGGTCTCGTAATCGCCTAGCTGAATCAAGAATCGCGCGAACACGTCCGGAATCACGGCCAGCCGCTTGCCGCCGAAGACCTCGTATAATTTCATCGCGTCTCGAAGATGCGTCAACGCTTCATCGACGCGCCACTGATGAGCAAGCGCGGTTCCCAGAAGGGCGCTGCATAAGGCTTGATTAACGCGGTCGCCCGTTCGCTGAACGAACTCATAATGCTCCCGCGCGATTTCGGCAAGCTGCGCTACGTCATTTCGATTGCCGGCGACGTTCGCCGCGGAGAATCCCAAGCCGACCCTCAGTGCGCCGTCGTCGAGCCCCCGGCTGATAGCGCGAGCCTCGTCTATCGTGATCTGCGCCTGGGCGGTTTGCCCGAATAGCCCGAGACTAACCGCAAGTGCGCCGGCCGCGCGCGCGCGCCCCGCTTGGTCGCCGAGTTGCGTGTAGAGCTTACGGGCTTGGCGCGCGGCACGTATCGCGCCGGGATAATCCTGCGATGCATACGCAAGCCATGACCGGGCCTCGAGCGCGAACGCCGTCCACTGCGATACGCGCGATGTATCGATCCGCTGCTCCAAGTCCGCGATTGCCTCGCGGAGCTCGTCATGATGCTCGAGGTACCGGGCGTCCTCGATACGCTGACGCAACACCGACAGGACGTCATCGTCGTTCAAACGGCCGGTGACGCTTTCGAGCGCGCGAAGTGACTCGCGGCGCGTCGGCTCGTCCAAAAGCCTGCTCGACATTCGGTTTACTATCAAGAGAAGGTCGAACCGTGCGCGGTCGTCCTGAGGAACGAGTGAAAGCCCGCGCTGCGCCAGCTCCCTTGCCTCCGCATTAGCGTAGAGCCGTGCGGCATGTCGCGCGGCCGTAAGGTATCGCTGGACCGCTGTTTCGGAGTCGCCTCCGAGTTCGTAGTGCCGGGCCACGCGCGCTGCCATCTCAGGGCGCTCTTCCACAGGGGTGAGATCGAGCAGTCGCGCGGCACGATGATGACGGCGCCGCCGCGCTGCCGGCGGTGTTTCTGCGTAGACGGCTTCGTAGATGATGTGGTGAGTAAATGCGTAATCGTCTTCACCGCTTATCGCGGCCTCGCGAATAAGGTGCCGATCGAGAAGTTCTTCGAGCCCGGCAAGTAGGTCAGGCTCGGAAATGCCGGCGAGATCTCGAACGAGTTCCACCGAAAACCCACTGCCGGCCACGGCGGCGATCTCGGCAAGTTTTCTCGCTCGCGGATTCATCACGCACAGTCGCTCCGCGACCAGCGCCCGAACGCTGCCCGGGATCTCCCCTAGCTCGCGCTGACCGGAGATCGCGTCGCGCGTCATCTCCACGGTAAAGAGCGGGTGGCCTCCGCTTCGCGCCCAAATTGCGGGCGCGAGGGCGCTCAGCCGTTCATCACCACCGGCGATTGCCGCCACCAACTCTAAAACTGTTTCCTCATTGAGCGCGGGCAACTCGCGTCGCTCGATGGAGCTCGTAGTGCGCGCCACGTGTTCCAACGCCCGAACGGGATGAGAGCCGGCGACCTCTTCACCGCGATACGTGACGACAAAAAGCACGGGTGCGGCGACGACTCGCGTCGCGAGTGTTACGATCGCCTCAACCGTCGTAGCGCCGGCCCAGTGAAGGTCTTCGAGCAGCACGACGAGCGGACGAGGCTGAGCAATTGCAATAAGAATTTGTGCGATCGCGTCGACGAACCGCCTTTGCTCGGCACGGTCGCCTAAGCGCGGAAGAGCGGGCAGATCGTTTCGCCGCCTCCGTATTTCGGGCACGATTTCGGCGACCGCGGAGAGCGCCTGAGCTGGAACCGTCGTCGCCGCAGTGAGCGGGACCGCCTGACGCAGCGCCTCGATCAAGCACTGATACGGAAATCGTTCGGGCGCGCTGGTCGCACCAAGCACGACGCGCGCGCCTTCGGCCTCGGCAATCATCGCAAACTCGGCGGCGAATCGGCTCTTCCCAATTCCGGCATCGCCTCGGACGAGAAAGACTCCCCCGCTTCCGGAGGCTGCGCGCCGCCAATGGGCGCGCAGCTGTTGCATCTCCTGCGCGCGTCCGACGAATGGCGTCCCCTCGACACGCCGCGATACTCCCGAAGATTCGGTCGCCACCTCGCGCACATCGGCAGCCGACGGAAGCGCGACGCCTCGTATGATGAGATCCCGCAGAGCAATCGTCTCCGGCATTGGCTCGGCGCCGATCTCAGCGCGCAGCTCGGTTTTAAACCGATCGAACTCGGCGAGCGCGCCGGAAGCATCGCCGGCCTCGTAGCGCGCCGCCATGAGCTGGCGCAGGGCGTCCTCGCGCAATGGTTCGTGCCGCAGCAGCTCGGAAGCGTAAGCCGCAGCTTTTGCGAAGTTCCGCTGGCTGCGCTGCGAAATGCAAAGCTCCAGCAAGTCAGAGAGATACGCTCGGCGCATGCTCTCACGCGGGCCCAGGACCCAATCGTCGTAGAGGTCTTCGATGAGATCGCCCTGATAGTGCGCTACGGCCTCTTCCAGTGTCGCTGCCTCGGCGCGCAGCCGCTTGAACTCCGCGACGTCGAGCTCAAGTGAGGCGGCATCGTTCCACGCGATGCTCTCCTTGTCGAGCAGCAGCCAGGGCGCCTGGCCGTCGCTGACCGGCGGAAGGCCGTCGCGCAAGTACGCCAAATGGCGACGCAGATTCGCGCGCGCTTCGGATTCGGGTGCATCCGGCCAAAGCGCAAAGGCTGCAGATTCGCGCGAGCAGCGCCGCTGCGGCTGCAACAGCAGATAAGCGAGCAGATGGAGCGCCTTCGCGCGCTGCGAAAACGCGAACGGATCGCCATCAAACGATAACCGGATCCGCCCGAAGAGCGCTACGGACAGCAAAGGTTTCGCGAGTTCTGCCTGCGCTTGCCCCACCGGTGGGCGTTCGCGCCGCGCGGCCTTGCGCCCCTTGACTAGGTCGGCTTCAGCATGGCCAGCAGCGCGTCGGCGGCGCGGCGGCGATGGCTGACCTCGTTCTTCTCCCGCTGGGTTAGCGCGGCAAAGCTGCGGCCTAACGGAGGATAAAGAAACAAGGAATCGTAGCCGAAGCCGCCGCTTCCGCGCTCTCCTTCCAAGATGTAGCCGCGCACTTCGCCGGTCGCGACGATCGGTTCGTGATCGGGCTGCAGCAGCGCAAGATTACACACAAAACGCGCCGAGCGCCGGTAGGGCGGGACGCCCCGTAACTCCCCGAGCAACAACGCGCGTCGCGCCGGCCAATCAAGTTCGGCTCCGCCAAAACGCGCCGAGAGCACGCCCGGCTCGCCATCGAGCGCGTCGACCTCCAAGCCGCTGTCGTCGGCTAGAACGGCGGCCGAAACGTGCCGCCGCCGCAGCGCGGCAGCCAGCGCTTGCGCCTTGAGCAGCGCGTTGCCGGCGTAGGTATCGGCATCCTCGGCGACGTTGGGAAGCTTGCGTGGAATTACGAGCTTCAGCGGTCCACCCGCGAGAATCGCTTTGAGCTCGGCGGCTTTACCGGCGTTGTGCGTGACCAGGTAGGTTCTCACGTGCCTAACCGTAAGACGGCCATAAATGCTTCCTGCGGCAGTTCGACTTTGCCGACCCGCTTCATCCGTTCCTTGCCCGCTTTCTGCTTTTCAAGCAGCTTGCGCTTGCGCGTAATATCGCCTCCGTAACACTTTGAAAGGACGTTCTTGCGCATGGCGCTGACCGTTTCGCGGGCGACGATTTTTCCCCCGATTGCCGCTTGAATCGGCACCTCGAAGAGCTGGCGTGGAATGAGCTCCTTGAGTTTTTCCGCCAAGGCGCGGCCGCGCGCGGCGGCTTTGTCGCGCGCGACGATGAACGAGAGCGCGTCGACCGGCTCGGCATTGAGCAGAATTTCGAGTTTAACGAGGTCGCCTTCGCGGTATTCGATCACCTCGTAGTCCAGCGAGGCATAACCCTTCGTGCGCGACTTGAGCGCGTCGAAGAAGTCCACGATTACTTCAATGAGCGGCATTTCGTAAGTGAGGATCACGCGGCCGTCCTGCAGGTACTCCATGTTGCCCAGCGTGCCGCGCCGGCTTTGCGTGATCTCCATAATCGCTCCGACGTACTCGGGCGGAGAAATGATCGTAGCCTTGACGTAGGGTTCTTCAATCGAGCGTATCAGGCTCGACGCCGGGAGCTTGGAGGGATTGTCGATGGTCAGCGCCGTGCCGTCGGTGCGAACCACTCGGAAAACGACCGACGGCGAGGTTGCGATCAAGTCCAGCCCGTAATCGCGCTCCAGCCGTTCTTGCACGATCTCCATGTGAAGCAGCCCTAGGAATCCGCAGCGGAAACCGAAGCCGAGCGCAACCGAGCTTTCCGGCTCATAGACCAGCGCCGCGTCGTTGAGCTTGAGCTTCTCGAGGGCATCGCGCAGCCCATCATATTCGCCTTCGTTCGGATATAGGCCGCAGTACACCATCGGAACGGCTTTGCGATAGCCGGGCAGCGCGACGTGGGCCGGGTCCGTAGCGGAGGTCACGGTATCTCCAACGTCGATTTCGCCAAGCGACTTAATGTTCGCAATGACGTAGCCGACGTCGCCAAGCTCCAAGGAGCGCGTCGTACGCATTTGAGGCGCGAAGATGCCGACTTCGGTGCACTCGAAAACGCGCTCGTGCGCCATCGACATAAAGCGCGTCCCCGGCGACAGGCTGCCATCGACGACGCGCACGTAGCTCACGACGCCGCGGTACGGATCGAACTGCGCGTTGAACACCAGCGCGCGCAAGTGGTCGCGGTGCCCGCGCGGCGGCGGGATGCGATGAACGATCGCCTCGAGGATCTCCTCGATCCCAACTCCGTTCTTCGCACTGGCCAAGATGCACTCGCTCTTTTCCATCACGAGCAGTTCCTCGATCTCGCCCATGACGCGCTGCGGATCGGCGGCCGGCAGATCGATCTTATTGATGACGGGAACGATCGTCAGCTCGTGCTCGAGTGCGAGGTGATAGTTGGCCAGCGTCTGCGCCTCGATCCCTTGGGCCGCGTCGATGATCAGCACCGCGCCCTCGCAGGCCGCCAGCGAACGCGAAACTTCGTAGGAGAAATCGACGTGGCCGGGCGTGTCGATCAGGTTAAGCCGGTACTGCTCGCCGCTGCGAGCCCGGTATTCTAGGGTGACCGGATGCATCCGAATCGTAATCCCGCGCTCGCGTTCCAAGTCCATCGCGTCGAGGGCCTGCTCCTCGAGCTCGCGGGAGTCGACCGTTCGCGTGATCTCCAGCAGACGATCGGAGAGCGTGGTCTTGCCGTGATCGATGTGCGCGATGATGCAGAAGTTGCGGACGTTCTTGGCGACGTCGACGCGGTGCGGGCGCTCGGATTTCAAAGCCAATTGCTAAAAAACCGGATAGCAGCTGTTAAACGCAAGCTGCGCGAGGGCAGGACGGATCAGCAGCTGCAGCGCGAGCAGCAACACCAAAAAAGCGAGGTCCAACCCGCCCAATGGCGGTATGATCCGGCGGATCGGAGCCAGCACCGGCTCGATGAGCGAGGCCAGGTAATACACCCATCGCCCGCGGCGAAGGTCCGGAATCCACGAGACGATCGCGTAAACGAAGAGTAGGATCGTGTAGACGTTGACGGCGTAGAGCAAGAGCTTCGCCAAGTCGCAAACCAGCAGGTTCACCGCGGCGCGCCTTCTACGATTCGGCGGAGCGAGCCCGCTCGATGGCTTCGAGCTCCTCGGCCGACGCATTAACGGTCGGCTTGAAACCGGCGACAGGCTTACCGAACGTGCGCGAATCGTCGCGCGAGTAGATGCTGGTGATGACGACGCCGTCGCCCTGACGATTGAGCAGAGCGAGCGCGTATGAGAGTCCCGCCGAGCTTCCATCAAAGGCGTCGTAGCGTACGAAACCGGCGCGAGAAAGGTCTGTCGAAGCGAGGGCCTCCAGCTCCGCGACGCGCTCGCCGATGCGTCCCAACTCCTCCAGGCGGCCGGCGGCTCCCGTCCCTCCGGAAAGCAGGCTGTCGTGGAGTTCCAAAAGATGCCGCAATCTCGCCAGCGCCGGGCGCACGACGTACGCGTGATAGACAACGATGCCGGCCAATGCGACCAAGAGCGCACCGGCGGCGGCATAAAGCGTTTGCAACTGCATCGTTTTATTTAAGCGCCACGAGGAGAGCCAGGTGGCTCACGGCACCCGTAAGGGCCCGCTTACCGTTGCTACCTTCCGGTTCTGGCGGGGTTTGCGGGGTTACGCCGCGTGAGGCCTAACTCCCATCATGGCCACGCCATGATACCATACGCCTATGCTTCGCGCCGTAGCATTAGCCGGGATAGTGCTCGCCTCGACCACACCAATGCAGCTTAGAAGCGCCGACTTTTCAGCCGGCGCGGTGATCCCGCGACCGCTGATGGCGGTCGACTGCGGCGGGGCGAACCGCTCCCCGGAGCTCACCTGGAGCGATGCGCCCAAGGGCGTCAAGTCGTTCGCGCTGGTGATGCGCGATCCCGATGCTCCCATTGCCGGCGGATTCACGCATTGGGTGGTCTATAACGTTTCGGCCGCGGCGCACGAGCTGAGCTCGAACGCCAAGCTGGCCCCGGATCAGCTCGGCAACACGTCGCTGGGCAAACCGGGTTATTACGGCCCGTGTCCGCCACCCGGACCCGCGCATCATTATTTCTTTACCCTCTATGCGCTCGACGTCGCGCGCGTCGAATCCGGCTCGCCGCTGAGCAGCGACCAGCTCGAAACCCGAATCGAAGGCCACGTACTGGCTCGCGCGGTGCTCGAAGCCACCGCATCGCGCCGTTAGGAGAGCCCCAGCGGACGTCGAAGCTCGAGGTCGTCATGGATGAAGTTAGCATCATAGTGCGCGAAAGCGGGCCCTATCTCGTTCGGGGGAAGGTAACGCTGACCGACGCCGACGGAAATCTCTACATCGTCGAGGGCGAGAACGTCGCGCTGTGCCGGTGCGGCGGCTCTCAGACGAAGCCGTTTTGCGACGGATCGCATAAGCTCAACGGTTTTGCAGCGACGGAGCGCGCGAGCGTTGTCGAAAGTGGGGCGCCCTAGTGCCGTCGTACGTTCGCGAAGGTTCGGTCCCGCACAAACGGCACATTCAGTTTCGGCGGCCCGATGGCGGGCTCTACGCCGAAGAGCTGTTCTCGACCAAAGGCTTCGACAGCGTCTACTCGCTTCTGTATCATCTGCAACCGCCCACGGCAACGCTCGACGTAAGGCCTTGGCATCGTCGGGCGATCGAGTTCGTTCCCAACGAGCCGCTGCGAAACCGGCATTTAAAGACCGCGTCGCTCGAGCTTCCGGGCGACAATCCGGTCGACTCGCGGACTCCACTGCTCGGCAACGCTGACGTAATCGTTTCCGCGGCGCAGGCTCGCCGGCCGATGGAGTACTTCTATCGCAACGTGGGCGGCGACGAGCTGCTCTTCATCCATCATGGCGCCGGCATCATTGAAACGCAGTTCGGGGAGCTTGCGTATCGCGAACGAGATTATATCGTTATACCGACCGGCACAACCTATCGCGTTACGCCTGCGTCGCCGACGCGGATGCTCGTCTACGAGACCACCGGACCGGTGACGATTCCGCGGCGCTATCGCAACGAATTCGGCCAGCTCGAAGAGCATGCGCCCTACTACGAGCGCGACTTCCGAGCCCCCGTGCTGAAAGTCCCGGTCGCAACGCAGGGCGAATACGAAGTTCGCGTGACCAATGCCGGCCGGAATGCCCTCTATATCGTGCAAAATCATCCCGCCGACGTCGTTGGGTGGGACGGCTATTGCTATCCGTACGCCTTTAATCTCGACGAGTTCGCGCCGATCACGGGCAAGCTCCATCAACCACCGCCCGCGCATGCTACATTCGAAGCGCCGGGCGCGGCATTTTGCGCCTTCGTGCCCCGCTTGTTCGACTACCATCCGCTGGCGATCCCGGTGCCGTACAACCATTCCAGCGTCGATTGCGACGAAGTGCTCTACTACGTGAGCGGAAACTTCATGAGCAGGCGCGGCGTAAAGGAAGGTTCGATCACGCTTCACGCTGCGGGCGCGCCGCATGGCCCGCAGCCGGGAGCAGTTGAATCGAGCTTGGGCAAAACCTCAACCGATGAGATCGCGGTGATGATCGATACTTTTAAGCCGTTGCTGCTTGCCGACGCCGCGCTCACATGCGAGGATCCGCAGTACTTCCGCTCGTGGGTGGAAGCGCCGGCCGTGTCATCCTGAGCGGAGGGCCGCTCCGCTCAGGATGACACGACTTGGCGTGCCGGCTCGATCTGACCGCGCGCCATGCCGAAGCCGATTCGTCGCGCACCGCGCCGCTCGCACCAGCCACGCAGCGTCACTTCGTCGCCGTCTTCTAAGAAGCTCCGGACGTCGCCATCCGGAAGCACGATCGGACGCTCGGCGTTCCAAGTGAGCTCGATTAAGCTTCCCTGACTGCCCGGCTGCGCACCGCTGATCGTGCCTGATGCGAACAGATCGCCGGCTCGGGCGACGGCGCCGTTTGCGGTTGCGTGCGCAAGCTGCTGAGCGACGCTCCAGTACATGTTGCGAAAGGAGGTCTGCGAGATCTTCACCGCCGCTAGGCCACGCTCGCGCATGCGCGCGGATTGCAACTCCACAGCGAGCGATATCGCATAGGCCCACGGCTCGCGCGCCTGCAAGTACGGCAGCGGCTGCGGGTCCTGCTGCGGACCGTCCACCCGAAACGGCTCCAGCGCGTCGAGCGTAACGATCCAGGGAGAGATCGTGGTCGCAAACGATTTGCCCAAGAAGGGTCCGAGCGGCTGATACTCCCACGCTTGGACGTCGCGGGCGCTCCAATCGTTAACGAGCACGAGTCCGAATATATGCTCCGATGCGTCCGCAACCGCGATCGGCTCGCCGAAACGGTTGCCGGGGCCGACGACAAAGCCCATCTCCAATTCGATATCGAGCCGCCGAGAAGGGCCGAACTCAGGCGTCTGGGATTCCGGCGGCTTGCGTTGCCCGCACGGTCGTTTCACCGGCGTACCATCCACGACGATCGTGCTCGACCTGCCGTGATAGCCGACCGGAATCCATCGCCAGTTTGGGAGCAGCGCCTCGGAGTTGGGGCGAAAAAGCCGCCCGAGATTGGTCGCATGCTCGAGCGAGGAGTAGAAATCCACGTAGTCCCCGATTTCCATCGGCACGTGCATGCGCATCGCATCGCGCGCGAACAAGAAATGCGCCGCGCCCGCATTTCGCAACGCCGGATCGCCGCCGGCGCGAAGCAGCTCCGAAAGTCTGCTGCGAAGCGGGCTCCACGCCCTACGCCCGGCCGCCAAAAGCGGATTGAGAATCGGAGCGAGCAACAACTCGGGTTCGCAACAGGCGTCAACGAGACCGCCTTCCGCGAGCGCGCGACAATCGAGAACCATCTCTCCGATCGCGACGCCGATGCGCGGCCCCCGTCCCTCGCCGGAAAAGACGCCATATGGCAGATTCTGAATGGGGAAATCGCTTTCCGGCGCGACCGGAACCCACGATGTTAGGCGAGCATCGGTCGTATCGTCGAGCACGATCATCCGGCGTCGAGCAATCCGAGCGTCGTAAGATCGGCGACTGGCTCGTCAAAGCTGCAGCTTCCATAGCTCACGAAGCGTTCGCGACGAGTCGCAACCAGCTCCACGAGGTCAACCGACTCATCTCGCCACGCGAACGACTCATCGTCGAATTGAAACGCGCGCGGGTCCTCTTCAGCAACGATCTGCGCCAGCGTTTCAGGCGACAATCGTTGCGCAAGCGCCGCGGCCGCCAACAAGTTCAGGAATCCGTGCATTGTGAATCCCGTGGTTTCATCCCGCCGGCGCACGGGGTGATGCAAGCCTGCCGTCGCCTTGAACGCTACGCCGGCTTGGTGCGCCGCGACGATGAATGCCACGACTTCGTCGACGCCGGGAAACGCGTCGGCGGTGAGGCCGCCGCAACGGAGCTTCGCCCCCAGCTTCGTGCGCGCAAGCGCGCGCATGGTGGGCACGAGCACGTCGTGCCAAGGCTGCGTTCGAGGGATTTCCAAAAAGGCAGGCAAATCGCGCAGGCCGGTAGTCACAAGGCTCGCTTCGAGCGCCCCTGCGATATCCAGCACTTCGTACTCGGAGATGCGCTCGCGAAACGGCGAAAGGCTCTTCTGCAGCGGAATCTCGACTGCTTCAACCTTGGCACCGCGCGCCCGCAAAGCAGCGATGCCGTTGAATGCCTCGGCGTTTGGATCCACGATGACGGAGAGCGGCCCGCAGACTGCGTCCGGATCGGCGTCGAGCAGCGGCGCGCGAATGATAAACCTCCCCAGCATCCAGGCGTGCGGGCCTCGTCGCGCCGCGTCGTATTCGGCGCGCGCGCTCTCGAGCGGCAGTTCCGCAGGCGGAAAGAGACCTGCGTAGTCGATCAGCGAGCCAACGGCGACGCGTACGGACGGCCGCAGCGCGGTGGGTGCCTCCATGCGCCCTGCTTCGACAGGGCGGGCCGCGAGGCTTCGCCAAGTCCGTCGCCATGAGCACCACCGCCGAGGCGCGCAGCAATCCGCTGGCCCACATCGACTGGGACCACGTTGAGTTCTACGTCGGCAATGCAAAGCAAGCCGCATACTACTACATGTCCGCCTTCGGCTTCGATCAAATCGCCTATGCCGGGCCGGAAACCGGCATTCGCAACCGCGTCAGCTATCTGCTGGAGCAGAATAAGATACGCTTCTTGTTGACCGCGAGCTTAGTCCCTGACGACCCGATCGCAAAACATGTCGTGCTTCATGGGGACGGCGTCAAAGACATCGCCATCCTGGTTGACGATGCGCGGGCCGCATTCGACATGGCCGTACGCGGGGGGGCACGCGTCGTCACCGAGCCGACGGTGCTGGAAGACAAAACCGGTCGCATCGTCAAGGCGACAATTGCGACCTATGGCGACACCGTGCACACGTTTATTCAGCGCGACGGTTACACCGGGATCTTCGCGCCGGGTTTTGTCGAGGAACGCAGGAGCATCCCGCACGCGCGCAAGCCGGCTTTGCAGTTCATCGATCACTGCGTCGGCAACGTCGGGTGGGGCGAGATGGACGCGTGGGGTGATTTCTACCAGCGCGTCTTCGGTTTCTCGCAGCTCGTTTCGTTCGACGACAAGGACATTTCGACCGAGTACACCGCCTTGCGCTCCAAGGTGATGACCGATCCGCGCCATCGGGTAAAGTTTCCGATCAACGAACCGGCGCAAGGCAAAAAGAAATCTCAGATCGAGGAGTACCTCGACTTCTACCGTGGCGCCGGCGTCCAGCACATGGCGATTCGCACCGACGACATCGCCGCGACGATTCATGCGCTGAAAGCCAACGGCGTCGAGTTCTTGGAAACCCCGGACTCGTACTACGAGATGCTCGAAGAACGGGTCGGAACGATCGACGAAGCCATCGAGACGCTGCGCGAGCTGCGCATTCTGGTCGACCGCGACGACATGGGGTACATGCTGCAGATCTTTACCAAGCCGTTGCAGGATCGGCCCACGCTGTTTTTCGAGATCATCCAGCGCAAAGGCAGCCTTTCCTTCGGGAAGGGCAACTTTAAAGCGCTCTTCGTCTCGATCGAGCGCGAGCAAGAAAAGCGAGGAACGCTGTAGTTACGGGCGTCGCGCTCGATCGCGCCAAGCTGGTGCAGTGGTATCGCCGCAACCGCCAACGCACCGCGGAAGTTCTCGCCTTTGTGCACGCGGATGCGTTCTACGAACGGCCGATCCCCCTACGCCATCCGTTTGCGTTCTACGAAGGCCACATTCCGGCGTTCAGCTTCCTTACGCTCAACCAACGCGGGCTCGGCGAAGAGCCGATAGACGCCGCGCTCGAGCAGCTCTTCGAGCGCGGCATTGACCCCGGCAGTGCCGACGAAGCCCGCCGCCACCAGCGCTCGGATTGGCCGGGCCGTGGCGCGATAGCTGATTTCGCCGCGCGGTGCGACGCGCGCATCGAGCGAGCCCTCCAATCTGCGCCGATCGACGACTCGCGCGTGCCCCGATTGCGACGCGCGCAGGCCGCTTACACGATCCTCGAGCACGAGGGGATGCACCAAGAAACACTGATGTACATCCTCCATCAGTTGCCGTACGACCGTAAGCAGCTGCGCACGAGCCGTCACGAGGATCACGCGCCGCCCCCCGCGCAGATGCGCGCCGTCGCTGCCGGCACCGCGACGCTCGGCGCCGATCGCGACGGCATTGCATTCGGCTGGGACAACGAGTTCGAGCGCAGCAAAGTCGAGGTGCCCGGATTTGAGATAGCGGCCTATCCGGTAACCAACGCGGAGTGGCTGCGGTTCGTCGAGCAAGGCGGCCCGGTGCCGCATTTTTGGACAAAGCGCAACGGCGAGTGGCATCTACGCCTGCAATTCGAGGAGATTTCGCTGCCGCAGTCGTGGCCGGCGTACGTCACGCACCGGCAAGCGCAAGCCTATGCGCAGTTCTTCGGCCTCCGGCTTCCGACCGAAGCGCAATACCATCGCGCCGCTTTCGGCTCACCGGACGGGCGCGAACGCGCATTTCCGTGGGGCGAGGAACTTCCGTCGACGCGTCATGGCAACTTTGGCTTCGAGCGCTTCGACCCCGAACCAGTCGACGCACACCCCGCCGGCGCGAGTGCGTGGGGCGTTACCGATCTGATCGGAAACGGCTGGGAGTGGACCGCAACACCCTTCGCTCCGCTGCCCGGCTTCGAGCCGATGGCATCGTATCCGCAGTACTCGGCCGACTTTTTCGACGGCAAGCACTACGTTATCAAGGGCGCGTCGCCGGTAACGCCACCCGAGCTCATCCGTCGATCGTTTCGGAATTGGTTCTACGACGACTATCCGTACATGTACGCGAAATTCCGCTGCGTAACCGCCTAGAATCTTGATGCCGAAGACGCCCGTAACGGTCGCCTACGGCGACGGCATCGGACCCGAAATCATGACCGCGACGCTACGGGTGCTCGACAAAGCCGGCGCGAGCCTCGCGCTGGAGCGCATTGAGATCGGCGAGTCCGTCTACAACAAAGGAGTGAGCAACGGGATCGAACCCGCTTCATGGGAATCGTTGCGTCGCACGAAGGTTTTTTTGAAAGCGCCGATCACCACGCCGCAAGGCGGCGGTTTCAAGAGCCTCAACGTCACCGTGCGCAAGACGCTCGGGATGTACGCTAACGTTCGCCCCTGCACGTCGCTGCACCCATACGTTGCCACCAAGCATCCGAATATGGACATCGTCATCGTCCGCGAGAACGAGGAGGACGTTTACGGCGGCATCGAGCACCGCCAGACGAATCAGGTAGCCCAATGCTTGAAGCTCATCTCTCGCCCGGGCAGCAAACGCATCATCCGTTATGCCTTCGAGTACGCGCGCGCGAACAAGCGCAAGAAAGTCACGTGCTTCACCAAGGACAACATCATGAAGATCACGGACGGCCTGTTCCATCGCACGTTCAACGAGATCGCCGCGGAATATCCCGAAATCGAGCACGAGCATTGGATCGTGGACATCGGCGCCGCAAAGATGGCGGATACGCCCGAAGCCTTTGACGTTATCGTGATGCCGAATCTCTACGGCGACGTGCTCTCCGACGTCGCCGCCCAGATTACCGGATCGGTCGGCTTGGCCGGCTCCGCCAACATCGGGGACCATTGCTCGATGTTCGAGGCAATCCATGGCTCGGCGCCGCGCCGCGCCGGGCATAATCTTGCCAATCCATCGGGGTTGCTGCACGGGGCCGTCTTGATGCTGGTGCACATTGGCCAAGCGGGCATCGCCGAGCGCGTGCACAACGCCTGGCTTGCCACCATCGAGGACGGCATTCACACCTACGACATTTTCAAGGAAGGCACGTCGCGGGAAAAGGTCGGAACGAAGCAGTTTGCCGACGCCATCATCGTTCGGCTCGGAAAAAAACCCGTGCATCTCAAGCCGGTCGAATACGACGACGAAGCCCAGATGAATCTTGCGATCCGGCCGGCCGGCAAGCCGCCGATGAAGCTCCGAGCCGGCGTCGACATCTTCATCGACCGCCGGGACGGCAACCCCGAACAAATCGCCGGCATCATGCGTCAGTTCGACGTTCCCGGCGTGAAGCTGACGACCATCAGCAATCGCGGCACGAAAGTGTGGCCCGACGGCAATCCCGATACGTACTGGAGCGATCACTGGTGCTGCCGATTCGAATCGGACGCCGAGCCGTTCGCTGCCGATCACGTCGTCAAGCTGCTGGTTGCCGCCGAACGCGCCGGCTTCGACGTGATCAAAACCGAGGGGCTCTACACGTTTAACGGCGAGCGCGGTTATTCGCTCGCGCAGGGGGAGTAGAATTCGGATTGTCAGCCTGCTGCCGAGCGCAACCGAGATTCTGTTTGCGATCGGCGCCGGCGACGAGGTTGTCGGCGTTACGCACGAGTGCGATTACCCGTCCCAAGCTCTGACTCTCCCAAAGCTCACGGCCGCGGCGGGTCCAGACTTTGCATCGCCGCGAGATATCGATAAACACGTTCGCGGCGCGGTTCACGGCGGTTCGAGCCTTTATCGTCTCGACGCCGAGTTACTCGAGCAACTGAAGCCCGATCTCATCGTCACGCAAGAGCTCTGCCCGGTCTGCGCCGTCTCGTATGAAATCGTCGATGCCGCCGCGCGACGCTTGAAATCCGACGCGCGGATCGTTTCGCTCGAGCCGAAAACGCTGCAGGACGTTCTCTCGACGATGGCCTTTCTCGGCGATGCCACCGGCCATGCGCCGCAGTCTGCCTCGCTCGTCGCAGAGTTAAAAGCGCGATTAGCGGCTCTTCGCCTGGCTAGGACGGCGCGTATGCGCACGCTCGTGCTCGAATGGACCGACCCGCCGATGAGCGCCGGCCACTGGATTCCGGATATCCTGGACCTCGCGGGCGGGAGTGCGGTGTTGGCAAATCCGGGCGCGGACTCGCAGCGTTTGCAATGGTGCGCGATAGCGGCTGAGGATCCTGAGGCAATCGTTGTGGCGCCATGCGGGTTTGACCTAGTCAAGACCAAACGCGCGATCGCCGAGCTGGACGCCGTACGGGAGTGGGATACGCTTGGTGCGGTCAAGTCCGGGCGGGTCCTGGCACTCGACGGAAGCGCGTACTTGAGCAGGCCCGGGCCACGTTTGGTCGAGGCCGCCGAAATTCTCGCGCGGTGGTATACTAGCGGCGCGGAGTACGCCGGATGACCGCCCGCGTACGCGGGAGGAAAGTCCGGGCTTCATAGGGCTGGGTGCAGGATAACGTCCTGTCGGGGCGACTCGAAGGAAAGTGCCACAGAAACATACCGCGCGCGCCTTACCGTGCGCGTAAGGGTGAAATCGCGAGGTAAGAGCTCACGGAGCGCTGCGGTGACGCAGGCTCGGGTAAACCCCACCTGAAGCAAGACTGCTCGATCACCTGCCGCGGGCAGGCGGATGGCCCGTCCGAACGAGCTGCGTCGCATCGAGGCGCTCGGCAACGAACGCCCCAGAGAGATGGTCATCACCCACTCGTGGGTACAGAATCCGGCTTACAGGCGTACTCCGCTAGAGCTTAGCTCGGGGGGCATACCCGCTCGCTATCGTATTCCGCATGCCCGCTCGCTTGCGGTGGGCCGAAACCAATGGGTTGAAGTGGGCGTTGTAGCGAAGGGTAATAATAGATGAGCAGTCAGCATTTTAGTCCGGAGATGACGGTCGACGAGGCGTTTAAGCTGCACGCCGGCGCACGGCGCGTTTTTGCGCGCTTCCATTTGGGCGGCTGCTCGAACTGTGCGATCAGCGAATCGCATACGATTGGCGCGATCAGCGACGACTACGGCATTCCGCTGCCGATGCTGCTCGACAGCCTCAATGCGCTCTTCGATCAAGGGATGCTTGCCGTCGGCGACCGCGTTCGCATTCCGGACGAAATACGCGCCAGGGTTCCGCAGCTCGCGAACGTCCCCGACGTGGGCGAAATTACCGGTGCGGACGCGGGGGCCTATACCGCCGACTTCGGCGATGTCCGCTTGCAGGGCCTTGCCGAGGATTTCATCGTCGTGGGGAGCTAACGGCTAGAGCCGTTTGCGCGTGCTAAATCCTTCGTCGAGGCCGTGCCAGTACGCGACCTTCGGCTCGCCGAGCTTCCAGCAGAGATAGACCGGCTCGTCGTCGCGCATCGACGGGAAGTCGATAAGCCCTAAGTCGATATCCTTAACGACACAACCGAGCGATTCGATCCGATAAATCAGCCGGCCGATCTCGTGCTTCTGTTCTGCAAATTTCGGCGCCGGCAATGCCGATCGCGCCGAAGCGATCCGGGGCCGGCGAGGCTCGATGTGGCGTAGGGCTGGATCCGATTCAAGGAGCTTGATCGCCAGCTCCCGGCGTTTCGTCAAAAGCTCCTCGAGCAACGGCTCGAGCTTCGGAATGAGGGCGTTGGCGCGTTCGGTCGAAAAGAGTTTCATATGGGTTCGCTACGAGTCGTCTTCGTGACGGGTCTCTCCGGTGCGGGCCTGAGCCAAGCGATGAAGTCTTTCGAAGATTTGGGCTTCTACTGCATCGAACACCTGCCGCCCGCGGTGCTCGGCGGCACGATCGCGGCTCTGGAGCGCTCCGCCGTACGGGATGCCGCGATCGCCCTCGATCTGCGCAGCGACGGCGCACTCGGCGACCCTTCGACGGCGATCGACGCGGCCGCGAACGCACGCGATTCGAGACTGCTCTTCTTGGACGCGGCCGACGATTTGCTGGTGCGGCGGTTCAGTGAAACCCGCCGGCGTCACCCCTTCTCGCTGCAAGGGTCGTTGCGCGAAGCGATCGACGCGGATCGCCGATACCTCGCGCCCTTGCGCGAGCGCGCCGACGTGGTCATCGACACGACCAGCCTTACGCCGGGATCCCTGAAAGAGCGCATTGCGGGGATCTTTCTTGCGGACAAGCCCGTACGGCTTGGCGTGACGTTCGTATCTTTTGGGTTCAAATTCGGCGTGCCCAACGACCTCGACTTACTGTTCGACGTGCGCTTTCTGCGCAACCCGAATTACGAAGAGGCGCTCGCGCCGCAAACGGGTGAGGACCCTGCCGTCGGCGCATTTATCGAAAGTGATCCTTCGCTGGCCCCATTTCTGGCCAAGGTAACCGATCTGCTGGAGTTTTTGATCCCGCGCTACCGTTCCGAAGGGAAAACCCAGCTAACGGTGGGCATAGGCTGCACCGGCGGCCGGCATCGTTCCGTCTACGTCGCCCGCCGTCTCTTCGAGCACTTTGCTGCTGACGACCGCCTGCAAGTGGCATGCGAGGCGCGCGATCTCGAGCGAGGTACCTGAGTGCGCGCCCGCTTAACGCGTTGGCTGCATTGGCTCGTGCCCGGCGTCGGAGTAAAGCGTTGGATCTTTCTCGCGACCCTCGGCGTTGTCGTTTTGCTCGATGCCGCAACCCGCTGGTTCATCGCCGAGGGCACCGGCATCCACGTCAACGAGATCCTCGACGGAATTGTCGTCGATTACTTCCCCCCCGCCTATCTAACCTGGGTTCTGGCGGTGGTCGGTGTCGCACTGCTTGCGGGCGGGTTGTCGATGTGGGTGCGGACGATCGCGCACGTCGCGCGGGCTCGCAATCCCAAGGGGTTTCGCGAAGCGCTGGCCGGGCGGCGCCTGCAGCAAGGATATAAGATCGTCGCAATCGGAGGCGGGACCGGATTAGCGACGCTGCTGCGGGGACTCAAGCGGCGAACGAGCAATTTGACCGCGGTCGTCACTGTCAGCGATGACGGTGGATCGTCGGGCCGGCTTCAAAAAGAACTCGGAGTCTTGCCGCCAGGCGATATTCGAAACTGCTTGGTCGCGCTCGCCGACGACGAAGCGCTCGTGACGGACCTCTTCCGTTACCGATTCACTGAAGGAGAGGGTCTAAGCGGCCATTCCTTTGGAAATTTGTTCTTGGCGGCGATGAGCGGCATCACCGGCAACTTCGATCAAGCGGTCAAGGAGTCGAGCCGCGTCCTCAACGTCGTCGGTCGCGTCCTCCCGGCGACGCTGGGGGTGGTTCGGCTCTGCGCGGAACTCGAGGACGGCACGATCGTCGAGGGAGAGACGAACATCTCTCTCGCGCAACGCCCGATCAAGCGGGTTTTTTTCGATCCTCCTGCTGCTGCGCCGCTCGACGAGGTCATCGCCGCGATTCGCGATGCCGATGCGATCGTGCTCGGCCCGGGATCGCTGTTCACGTCGGTAGCCCCGAACTTTTTGGTAAGCCGGATCGCGCGCGAGGTCGCACACGCACATGCCGTTAAGATGTACGTCTGCAACGTGATGACGCAGCCCGGCGAAACCGATGGGATGACGGCCGCCGATCACGTCAATGCCCTCCTGGCCAACGCCGGCGAACGCGTATGCGATTACGTCATCGTGAACGACGAGCTGCCGTCTCGCCTGCTCGGCGCATACGCCCAAGAGGGACAGGTCCCGGTGCAGCCCGACGTCGAGCGTATCGCGACGCTCGGTTTGGAACCGGTTCGCGCGGCGGTGATGGGCGAAACCGAAACGGTTCGGCACGATCCGGAAAAGCTCGCGGCCGTCGTGCTGGGCATCGTCGATCGAAGCGTCGCGCAGCGCGCTACGCTGGTAAAGCCTGCCAGCGCGTACCGCCGCTCGACGGCGGCTATGTAGTTCCCTAGTGCGAGGCCGCCGCCGCCAGCGTTAGATTCAGCGCAAAAGGTTTACCCGGCTCGATGTTGGTGCTCGA